>ENA-ORXF01001522-ORXF01001522.1-marine-metagenome-genome-assembly--contig:-NODE-1522-length-14846-cov-14.717178_pt1 | contig 14846 bp, 17 predicted proteins | sample MGYA00237864_ERZ511476 | MGnify/ENA primary metagenome ERZ511476 (study PRJEB26306, sample SAMN06343908) | marine metagenome | isolation source: coastal waters | place: Atlantic Ocean: West Antarctic... | reverse complement strand
AAACCATCCAAAATTTCACGCCACAATGAATACATTAGCATGTCGAGACCGGATTTTTTTTTGCCTGGGCAGGAGATCCTTTACTACGTTTTTGTGAGAAGAACAAACCCTCTCTGAATCTGTCAACTTTCACAACTTGGCTTGTACAAGGCGTATCAACAAGCCGAAAAGACTACGGTCCATCATATTTCCAGGCAAACAAAAAATATTATGGGGTGGAAGCTTCAAATCCACATGCCAAGGATTTCAAAAAAAAATGTTCAAAGAAGAACCCACGTTACACTTATGTACCTAGTGTTGTCTTACTTGTTTGAAGTCTGTACTATTTGGCCCAAATTATTGAAAATTGATTGTATTCCTCTTGTAAAGGCATATAATGTCCCAAACAGGCCCCAAAACGCCAGGGGAGTGTCGTTATGGGTATCAAAAACTAAACCCTAATCATCAAACCTTTCTACAGGAGGTTCCCCGTTTCGAGGATGGAAAACTCAATCAATCAACCCACAGTGCTCGGATGGGCACGAACCGGGGTTGCATTCCGCTTTTCCGGAAGTATCCCAAACAATGGCAGGGAGGTGGGACCTTTTACACAGTGTCAGGCGTAGTTGTTAGTGTAATACATGTGTAGAAAGCGTTTCCACTTCTTAACACTCAAAACTCGAATACAAAAAAATTCATGACTGGGCCTATACTTGGCGTATCAACAAGCCGAAAAAGCTACGTTCCATCATATTTCCAGACAAACAAAAAAGATTATGGGGTGTATGTTTCATATTCACATACAGAGGAATTCCCAAAAAAATGGTTGAGGAAAAAGTTACGATGGGCTTGTTTATCCTGTGTCATCTGGGTTGTATAAAATCTGTAATATTTTGCCAAAATTATTGAAATTTGATTGTATTCCTCGTGTAGGCGTATATAATGTCCCAAACAGGCCCCAAAACGCCAGGTGAAAACCGTTATGGGTGTCAACACCTAAACCCTAATGGTTAAACCATTCTCCAGGAGGGAACCCGTTTTGAGAATGGAAAACTCAATAAATGAACCCACAGTGCTCGGATGGGCACGAACCGGGGTCGCGTTCCGCTTTTTCGGAAGTATCGTAAACAATGGTGGCAAAGCGAGAACTGTTAGACGATGTCAGGCAAAGTTGTTACTGTAATACATGTGCAGAGAGCGTGTCGACACCAGGGCCATTAAAACTCAAATCTACAATACAAAACAATGCATGACGGGGCCTATACTTGGCCGATAGGCTTGATCTTTTACACGGACTGCATTGTCTTGACCAGTCTGGAAACGCAAAGAAAGAATTACGGAGGTACCTCCATCGCATCACGCCACAAGTACACGAAAACACCTCAAAATGTCCAAAAACGTCAATTTTGTCCAAAATTCGCTTTTAAAATCACAACCACTCATAGTGAAGTGCCCGCACGCGAGTTCTGACAACGAATTAGTTAATGTCAAATCAGATTTTACGCTGCCTAGACTGCTCAGAAATGACGTGCAATCACTCCATCATGGCCCAACGGGTTGTTCCACTTCTATCGTGCAGTTTATAATTCAAATCTTGAATACCCAAAAATTCATAGCTGGGCCTATACTTGTCAGATAGGCTTGATCTTTTACATGGACTGCATTGTCTTGACCAGTCTGGAAACGTAAAGAAAGAATTACGGGGGTACCTCCATCGTATCACGCCGCAAGTACACGAAAACACCTCAAAACGTCCAAAAACGTCAATTTTGTCCAAAATTCGCTTTTAAAATCACAACCACTCATAGTGAAGTGCCCGCACGCGAGTTCTGACAACGAATTTGTTAATGTCAAATCAGATTTTACGCTGCCTAGACTGCTCAGAAATGACGTGCAACCACTCCTTCATGGCCCAACGGGTTGTTCCACTTCTATCGTGCAGTTTATAATTCAAATCTCGAATACACAAAAATTCATAGCTGGGCCTATACTTGGCGGATAGGCTTGATCTTTTACATGGACTGCATTGTCTTGACCAGTCTGGAAACGCAAAGAAAGAATTACGGGGGTACCTCCATCGCATCATGCCGCCAGTACACGAACACACCTCAAAACGTCCAAAAACGTCGATTTTGTCCAAAATTCGCTTTTAAAATCACAACTACTCATAGTAAAGTGCCCGCACGCGAGTTCTGACAACGAATTTATTAATTTCAAATCAAATTTTACGCTGCCAAGACTGCTCAGAAATGACGTGCAACCACTCCGTCATGGCCCAACGGGTTGTTCCACTTCTATCGTGCAGTTTATAATTCAAATCTCGAATACACAAAAATTCATAGCTGGGCCTATACTTGGCGGATAGGCTTGATCTTTTACATGGACTGCATTGTCTTGACAAGTCTGGAAACGCAAAGAAAGAATTACGGGGGTACCTCCATCGCATCATGCCGCAAGTACACGAAAACACCTCAAAACGTCCAAAAACGTCGATTTTGTCCAAAATTCGCTTTTAAAATCACAGCCACTCATAGTGAAGTGCCCGCACGCGAGTTCTGACTCCTATCGCTTTCGTTATCGCTTCCCCTCTATATTTCTTTTTTTCTCTCTCTCTCTATCTCTCTGTGTCTCTCTCTCACGCTCGCGTTCTCTCTCTCACACACATACACACACATGCACACACGCACACAAACACTCTCGCTTGGTCTTTCTTTTATCTCTTATTTTCTCACTCTTACCATTGCTTTCTCTCCTATGCTGTCGTGTCCCTGTCGCTGTTCTTTCTCTCTCTCTTTCTCTCTCCCTATCGCACGATAGCTATTTTTCTGTTTTTCTCTCTCGCACACACTCTCTCGGTCTCGCTTTCTCGCGTTAATCGAGAGACAGAAGGCAAGTTCGTTAATGAACTCCATACGCTGTATCTGTGTTATGTTTCTCTCTGTCTATCTCTTGCTACTTCTCTCTCTCTCTCTCTCTCGCTTTCGCTGTCTCTCTCTCTACTGCACGCTCTCTCTTTCTCTTTCTCTGTCTCATTTTCTTTGTCTCTCGCTCTCTCTCGCTCTCTCTTTTCTCGTTTTCTTTGTTTGTCTCTCGCTCTCTCTCGCGCTCTCTCCTCTCTTTCTCGTTCCCTCTCTCTCATCTGCTCGCTCTTTGTCTCTCTGTTGTTCTGTCGCTCTGTCGCCCTCTCTCTCTCGCGCGCATGTTTGCGCTGTCTCTGTCTCGCTCGCTTGCTCGCTTGCGATCTGTCTCTCTCACCCCCACCCTCCTCCATCAATCTCGTTCTCTCGCCCTAGTTTTTTTTCTCTCTCTCTCTCTCTGTCGCTCTCCCGTTCTCTCTTTTTCTTTCTGCGTGTCTTGCTCTTTCTCTTGTATCCTCTACTCACTGGTGCCGTCAGAAACGTATCCTTCGCCACCGTCGTCCGACATATGTGTATGCTCATCCTCCACTGCATTGTCGGAATCACTCGAATCTGTGCTGTGTGCATCTCCGCTTTCGCATCGTGTGTTGCTCTCGGTGCCATCACTTGCACCTCCAGGATCATCGTAAAGAGCAGTTGGTGGCATATACCCTTTGGCAAAAGTGTGATGTTTAAAAACATTGTAACACGTCCTGTGCGCGTTGTGTGATATCAGTTAGCCTGTTAAGTAAGATGATTGCAAACCGCATACAAATATGCGTGCACACATCACAAAACAACGCACAGTGTCACCTGACAGTCTCGGGCTCGTCCAGCAGGCTCCAGCCAACCATAAGTCTACACCCATGACAGTAGACTGTGAAGAGTCCTACCAACGCACTTTTTTTTCAGCTTTCAAGCACCAAATAACATATGTCCTTGGTGAACGTATTGTGCAAAGAAAGAAGAAGACAGGTGGACAACCAAATACTTTCTTACCAGGCTTCAGATGCTTGCTGGCATGAATTTTTTTACTACAGACTTTGGCCTGAGAAACGTGCAATCTCACTCGTCCGTCCGGAAATTCGTCTTTCCTAAACCTGAGAGCTTTCGCGGTGTTCAATGGAAAGCCTGGGAAATATTCACCAGTCTGTGTTTGGTGGAGATGACCAGGGTGGGGAGGTGTGATTGAGTATTTTCACCGTGTCGATGTAAGTGTATCGGCGGGGGCAGCAAGCAAAGCACGACGATGCATAAACGTATAGATATATCACATAGGTATACATCCTAAATATATAAACACTCCACGTTACAACCAGTGCTGGAGCCGTCACTATTGCTGGCAAGGCCTGGCCGTGAAAGCTTGAGAGTCTTGGGGTCAATTTGGACCTCACATTAATACCTTTGACTGTGTAGCATAGGCCAATCAAAATGAAAACAAAGTCAGGATAGAAGGATAGTAACAGGTGTTCGTTAATCATTCCAGAAAAGCAGCGGCGTTACCAACTCCGACGCATGTGTCCGCTATTGCCAGGCGTATCGAAAACTTGAGCAGGTCTCGAATTAGCGTTGGAAGTACACTCTGTGAAAATCCTGCAATTGATTGCTGACGTATTCCGTAGTCCACTAAAGATGTAAGAGGCGCTGGTGACTGTTGGATGAAATTGTTATATTCTTCATCCGTGAACGTCGTTTTCGTCAGTAAAGGCTTCAGAAGACGAGCAGTGGTAGGGGGAATTAGTTGTGTTTCATGATTGTTGCACGTCCAGTGCCTCAACAACTCGCGCAAAGACAAGAGATCGTGATGTAGTCGAAATTTTTGCTCGACGACGTCGAACTTTAAAAGGGCATGTAACGCAGGGCGTGAATCGCGTATGTAATCCTGAAAGATTTTCGCATCTTTATCATGCGGGATGAAGGCAAAACTGGAACGATGCAGGACACACAACTCTTTCAAAATTTTTCGATGTTTTTTAGATGGAATCATCATGCGTTTGTTGGTACCGTTCGGATTGGACTGGTGTTCTGTAATTTCACCATTCTCCAGATGATCTCGTTGGTAAAATGTTTTTTGAGTGATACGAGTCAGGTTAATGGCATCGCATACAAACGTTGGAGTTTGATCTGGTTGTCTTGGAACACCACATCGCGATTGTTCGAGCAAGTTATCAAGGAGTTGTTCTTGGTTAACACACATGCTAAACATTTGGAGAACATCGTGCGCTGTGTCCTGCGACAGGTGTGGCAGAATCGCGCTCAATTTCGTGCTTTTTGAATTCTTTTGCTCGTTGAGACTCGCATTCGCCCCGCGCTTTTGTGATGCTGGAAAGGCCTCAATGCAGGCAGCAAATGAACAATTTGCGTGTTGGTGTTTCGAAGTTGTGCCCCAGTGAAACCTGTGCCACGTTTTTGATATAACAGTAGTGTGGTACATAGTAAGTTTTTCATACCCTGGAATCAGACAACAAAACTCTTTCTAAGGTGATTGGTCTGTGTTTTCGAATATACCTCTTCAAATGACAACATGAGGATATGTCTCATACACAGGCATATTGGAATCAAGCTGACTGTCACGTACCCATCCACAAAAATTTCGTTGTACTTTAACCATTCTGGGTCCCGTGAACACACCTACAGTGTTGTTATGCATGTATGGGTTTCAATGATTTCACAATCCCGCAATATGTGTGTATGCATATGCGTATCACAAAGATGAGGGTAAAACATTATATGGGTTGGTTAAGTTCTCGGGTATGGGAGTACAGGCATGACTTTATGAATGCGTGTAAGACATTTAGCATTTTCAATAAACGTGTTGTAATGAAGGTGTCGATTACCCATCTCAAAGCATTACAAGCATTATCATAGATAACACGTGCAGGTCCTTTGATTTCGAATTCACACTGACAAGTAAAGATCGCATCAAAGTTCACGTCAAGAAGATGCTTGAAATCCATGCATGCGTCTATGAACGCATCGTACAGAAATCTTGCAAAGTTGTTTGGCTCCCCCTTCTTGTTAAGGTGCACACCATGAGCGAGAGCTGGAAGCCCTTTTCTGAGACCTGATTCGGAAGAAAGAGGGCAGAGTCTCGAAGGAGATAATACGGTGCGTAGTGAGAGGCTGAGTCATTGGGAAAAATGGTGTGTGACAGGGAAGCGAACATGGTCAGGTGGAGGGAAGAACACATAGTCAACAGTATGCCAAGCCAGGGTTATTGCGAGCATAGTGAAATGAAGCGAAAGCGCGAGCGCTGTGTAACCTTCGTGTTGGCGCATGCCGTCGCACCAGATTGGTAACTTGACCACAAAATAACGGCGGAAGTTTGTCTCGGATGATTGCAACTGGTGATAGAACTCTTGAATGACTTCCCAACCGAATAAAACGTGTGTTCCGATTTCCCTGTAACCTTTGACGAGCCCCATGTTGAGGATACCATGGGCATTACCGTCATAAGGTACAACGCTATCTCCATCCTTGTGACCACTTATGTGCACAGCCGCAACACCACCGTTCAAAAATAAACATCCCAACGAATGCTGTTCATCGTATGCATCGTGTCCTGGATCCTGTAACAAAGTGACAGCTCCATCACACGCACACTTGCATTTATGAATTTGGAAAAAGTCGTCTTCCGGTTTCTGACCCACAAGTCCACGCCTACCAATTGAGTCTTGCTGACACGCGGTGTATTCCTGAAATGACATCTTCTTCTTGTCTTCAGGCTTCAACGAGTTGTACTTTCCCCTCACATTCTCACATCGTATAACGTTTGGTATAGGATTTGTGCTCACACATGTGCGCGTTCTGGTTCTGGCATCGGCTTCTAGCTTACCCTCCATTGTTGTTTGAAATTTATCAGGCTCCATTCGCTGCAGTCGCAGTGGGGTGTTGGCTGTGTGTGCCGTGCGCCCCGCGGACAAGGCTTTGGCTCGCTGCATGTGTGCGTAAAAGTGCTTGCACATATGAGAATAATGTTTCTCGTGTGTGTGTGGATACAGTGAGCATGCGTGTGTTCAAGTTGTTTAGCACAAGAGGGCACGTTTGAATGTCTGCGTATAACATATCCGTTTTTATATTGCATCGTGCAGGAACTTGTACTCTCATACCAGATTCAACATACTTGGATCCAGACATATGCCAACTAGTATGAGCGTGTTTTGAGAGTGCGACTTTTGTGTGTGATATATTTGTGGTATATGCACGTGGCTCGGATGGATAACAATGTGTGACTTACCGTGACGTGTGAGCAGTGTTTCGACGAGCAAGACGTACATTTCCAAAAACATCGACCAGTCCTGGTTGTTCTCCGATGCACGAAGGCACAATCTTTTCTTCCAAACGTGCCACACTGCTCACCACAACCTGTCACTGGTTTCTTCTTTCTGGACCATGTGCACACAACAGAATGGGCTGTGGGCCTGCGTAGTACTGTTGATGTAACAAATCTGAATCTCGTATGCATACTTAAGACCCAACATAGCCCCCTCACTCTGCTATACTACCATGCACAAACTACCTTGCAAGCATCATCATAGTCTCAGCCTTGTCTACATTACCGCGCATATGTACTCGCACACACCTGTGCGTGAGGCGACTACTAACACTAAATGGAAACACCAGCACACATGACTAAGTAAAGCGAATGTAGAGAACAGAAATTTACACACCTGAAACACAGGGAAAGCATCATATCCACTCCATTTCCAAGGATTTTCGTTATCTTCATCGAGCTCCTCGCCACCGTCAACAACGGATCTCACATTCATGCCCATGTTTTCTTTTTTTTTTTTTTGCGCAGGCCAAATGTGAGTGTTTGGGTGTTGGCCCGCACCCATGTGTCGGAGCGGGGAGGGAGTATGTCTTGACAGTCAATACACAAGGATTTTAGGTGCATGTCTTCACACATACATACTCACGCACACACCCGTGGTGAAGGGACGCGATTTTTCCAGCAGGTAATGAACAAGAAAGGATTGGCTCACACAGTCGCCGGTCCCTATGTGAAATTTCAAATGCTCCAAGAATGCCTTGACACACGTGCAAGGAGTCGAGGTGTGAATACTTTTTGACACTGCCCAATCACAAGGCACTCTGGTAGGCAAATCTGCGCCCACATCCATACACTTTGAACATACAACCGCGTTCGTGCGAGTGCTAAGTTGGAGAAAAACCAGTGACAATAGGTCAACGTCGTGATGCAATAGGGTGGGGTGTCCGTCACCTTGCTCTCTATTCCGCTGGACAGTGCTCGGTATGCAGACCCAAATAGTATTGACATCTTTTTTCACGTGGGGAGGCACTTCATAATGAAACGCCTTGGCAATGTTCGCCATCGATGCGTTCAACAACCCTGAGGCTTGATCATCTGGGTGTTCAAATCGCGGGCTTCCTACGACACCATCATTCTCGCCAGTCTCAGGAGTGCTTTTCCGAATTAGTCTGGCGAGCTCGGGACTTTTTGTGCTTTTTCTGGCAAGGAGTCTGCTGTTGCGCTCCTGGGTACTTTGCACCAGCCCTGGATTGTGGAAGATAGGGGGGGGCACATGCGGCCCACGTGCTCGTTTTGTTTGGTGTGTGTGCACAGACATCTCCTTCGCCTGCATCCCAAGGATGTATTGGCGCAAAGCAGGTCGCCAGTGGTTGGCGCCCAAGATACCATTGTGTAAGACATTTACATGATGGAATATGCGAGAATTAATAAGCTCTAATTTAATTTGGAAATCCGAAATACCACACTGACAAAAGATGTAGACTTCGCCTGAATCCTTCGGTGCGTGGCAGAAGCAGGATTCGAGTACACCAGAGAAGCATGAGACTACGGTATCGATCCGCCCTGAACATGATCGTTTTGCCAGCACAATCGATTGAATTTGTTTGACCATTGTTGCTTCGGCTTCTCTGATCACTGTTGCCGCATCTGTCGTTTGATGTTTGTACTGCCGCTGTTTGGTGTTGTCTCGGGCAGGATTCTTTTTGACCGCCCGGGGCATTGTGCGCAATACGCAGTGTGCAACTTGAGTGACCTTATGCTTGCAGGCGGGGACGCTTCCACCCGTGGTGCTTGAGCTTTACCAAAGACGGCCCGCCAGTTCCTCACCTCCTACACCTTAGGGCTCTTAGGGGGGGATACAACGGTAGGTAGACCTGCTAAGCGGTCCCATATTTGTCCCACATCTCAAGATCGCATTTTCACAAATCGGGGGTCTCGAAAAAACCTTATTTTGAGGCCTTGCAGTTTTTTCTTCAAACCAAACATCGCGAAAACCAAAGTTTTCAAGACCAAAAATTGGGGAAAAACATAAGGGGCGCTAGGGCAGAAGGATCACGTACCTACTGCCACTGGCATGGAGGCGGCGAAGCCGGCACCTGCTGAGAAAACTGTCGAGTACCCTCTCCGAGGGTCTTTTGAGAAGGACAAAACGATCCACATGACGACGGCAGCCAAACATGTCTCTGGCAGCGACCTCGACAGCGATGCCGGTCTCACTGCAGTAGAGGGGCCTGTCTGGGGGAGCTGGCACCGTCATGGCATCACACTCACCGATAAGCAGACTAATGCGGAAAGATGGATGATACAATTGGAGCTGCAAGCCAATTGCCCAGAGAGAACGCTGGTGGCACCCGCCAACATATTTTGCATAGAACCAAAGGACCAGACACATGCGAGAAGAATGACAGTCAGCAATGCACTGGAAACAATGACTCGCCTTCTCTCCGGACCAAAACATGAAAAATATCAGCGGAAAAAGAAAGCTCAAAAAGAAATTGGCAACAATCTACGGGCCGAAGGGGCGCTAGGGCAGAAGGATCACGTACCTACTGCCACTGACATGGAGGCGGCGAAGCCGGCACCTGCTGAGAAAACTGTCGAGTACCCTCTCCGAGGGTCTTTTGAGAAGGACAAAACGATCCACATGACGACGGCAGCCAAACATGTCTCTGGCAGCGACCTCGACAGCGATGCCGGTCTCACTGCAGTAGAGGGGCCTGTCTGGGGGAGCTGGCACCGGCTCGGTGCAGGTACGCCCAGAGCCCCTGCGCCCAGAGTACCTGCGCCATCATCTGAATGTCAGGGACTTTCCTCAAGTCGATATGAACGCCTGACGAGACGCGGCGTATATGGGCTTAATGCGTTTAAAAACTGTGTGTGGAAAAGCTACGGTGATTAGTCTACCAACCCCGTTGCGATCGTTTCCTGTGCTCCGTGTATGGCGTTGCATACACTCCTATTCCCTATGATCCTTTGTGTGTGTGCGGTGTTTGCAATAACCCGAGGCTATTTTGAGTACATAGCGAAAAAAATGTGCTCAGAGTACGCTTTTAATTTGTTTTTTTTTGAATATCAGAGGTCGTCAAGAAGTCTCCCGTGCAAAATCCTCAGACGTCGGTGCGCATGATAAACGGGGCAAGCAGGTGCCTGCAGGTGCGCGCTGACGAGGCATGTGGCAGCATGCTCGAGGATGCGCCAACCAGTTTGTCTCATAGTTTGGCGTGTGAAGGACTGTTTTACCCTTACAATGCCGGGCTGATACAAAATGGCACTGATCAGAAGTCGGTGCAAAGTGACAATCAAACACTTGACACTGACAGCAACGCGATGAAAGATTGCGGGGATCGCAGCGCGCAGGTGGCACAGGTGCGAGGTGATGAAGCACCAGCAGCTAGCCCAGAAAATAAGATGATAACACGCCAGCAGCCAGCCTGGAAAAAACAAAAAAAGATTCCCGAGGATGCTAACGAGCCCGACAATTTTACCCGCTCTCCACTGATTACTAGGTCTAGAAGCAACGCGCCCGACAATTCCACCCGCTCTTCACCGATGACTAGGTCTAGGGAGCCACGCAAACGTAACAAGGACGTCAAGGACGTGAAAGGCCGAGTGAAGGCTAATATACGCTCCGGGAAGGGGATTGCGCGCCGCAATCAACCATTGACACGGTCTCAGATGTGTGTAGGCGATACTATTATACTAGGAGTGCACACAGTGGAAAGATTATCGTCTCACGGAGTCCCTGTCTTTTCCAACGACACTTCAGTTATTGAAATTGCTGTGCCCGAATCCAGCACCGAATGGAGTTTTAATCCAGTTAATAACACGTACGAGGAGAGAGATCGACGCCGTGGGGTTGGGCAGAAGCATAAGTTGGTATTGCCAGCACTTGTCATTAAGCAATCCAGCATTCCGTATGCAGGTAGAGGTGTGTTTTCAAAGGATCGTATCGCAAAGGGTACGAAATTGTCAGAGTATGGCGGCAGAGCCATATTTGCAAAGGAGGCAATGAGACTAATGGCTCAAAAGGAGGACACACACCTAAAAGGTGCTGGGCGAAAAGTCGTCGGCTGTGCACAACTTGATGGAAGAATTACCGACCTATTAGATCTGAAATACTATTCGTCGCATCACCAGGTCGGAAGCTTTTTCAATGGGGGGGGCGGGATCCACCACAATGCGAGGTATTTCGTCGAAGACCATGGAAAAGGTTACCACCATCCCCACCATTCAAGCGTCAGTGGGTTTTGCCATCCTTCACGCGTCTGGCTCATAGCAACTGAGGATATCGGACCTAACGAGGAGTTGTTGGTGAATTATGGCACAAGCTTCAATTCTCGTAACATCCCAACCCCCCATTAGAAAGAAGGCCTTTTGGACTCGGAAAAGGACGTTTAGTGGCAAATACGTAGGAAAAAGTGCAGGGCAGGGAGAGCGCGCGCGCATAGAGAGGGCGAGACGAATAAGGAGAGAATACACATGTGTCTCCTAGGAACACACTCAAGTAAAATTTATGGTGATCGGTGATTACAAGGTCAGGCTTTTAGGCCATTCGATCCATATTGTCAAGACGGCCGTTGGACTCGGATCAGGACGTTTAGTGGGCAAATACGTTCAGGGCAGCGAGAGCGCGCGCGAGAGAGAGGGAGGGAAGATTACAGAGAGCATACAGATTTGCCTCTTAGAGACACACACAAGTGAAATATATGGTGTTGGATCATCAGGTGATCATGCTATTCGGACAATAACTCGAACATCGTATTGTGAACACATTAAATCTTGCAAGAATTCATTTGAATCCAACATACTCTCATAGCGCTAGTCTATGCGTTGTGAACGGATAGGTAGAGTCACGAAGTCGAAGAAAGAGTTTCAAACATCACCTGTGATAATTGAAGATTGTTTGCATTAATGCCTTATGGAAAAATCATATATTATGTAGTGAGCGGTAAAACGAAAGAGGGAGGGGTTTGCGGGTCATTTCCTCAAATCATAGTATCATGCCAACATTACCTCGAATTGCAGTGCAAGGTCATAATTTCAAGCCCCCTCCATCCAATCCCAGGCACTCTTCTTTTTGCACACCATTGAAGTCCTACTATGCTCCCCCGACACCCCCTCCCCCGCCCTTATCAAAACAATGAGCGCTAGGTCTAACAAAGCCCTGTTCACAAAGAAAACATACTTCTCTGCGACATTCGCAACGCTGGATGGCATGTCGACTGTCTGTTCCACCCCTCCACTCAGTTCCTGCAGGCTGCTGAGAATGACCTCTATGCACGTCCCCTCCATGCCCTCCCCTCCTCGCAACTATCCCTGACCATCACCTATCGCCTATTTGATGCTGAAGAATATCTCTTGCCCCCCCCCGTTTGCTTTCGCTCCGTTGTCTAGTTCGTAATTGGTATATCTGCAGGATTGATGACGCCGTTAAGCCTTTTCAGTTTAAAGATTGTCTTCCCCTCTGTCCATATAATTCGAAGTTCAATACATAGGTACGATCTACGTTCTCCTTTTTTTTTTTTTGTATCCTCTTTCTTCCCTTCGCATGGCTCAAGTATGTGTTACCTCGCATATATACATATATGACAGTTTCCACTGACATTGAACCCCTCCCGAATCCGTCAATTCCAGCCAAAATCAGATTCTTGTATTTTGCGGTACAAACTGAGCACAAAAATTTGGTCCAATTTGGATTTGTACCAGAAATGTTGTTCGGCCCGGGCTGGATTCGCTGGATTGTTGCGGGGGTACAATTTCAGTGGGAATTCTGTCGGCGCCCCACATTCACGTACACTATGTGCCTATCAAACTCGTCCTGAGGTTAAGATTTGCAAGCAATTCAGTAGCACGATTGAATGGGAACATGAAAGATCATGATATGAAGCACTTGTTTGTGCCTTTGAGGTTAAGTTTATGCTTTCTTACATCTCTGTATTGATTCCTCTCTTCCTCACTCGCTCGCGAGTGCGCTCTCCTTCCCCAGCCCGTTGCATTTCGTGTTCGCCACCCACACACCTTCCCCGACTTGGAGACAGAAAAGATCCGCCACGATTCAAGCGGATCGGATGCATTTGAGCACAAGGTTGTAATCGAGACACTTGAAGACATGCCACTTGAGGACAAACCGCTTCAGGACAAGCCACGCGGGGATAAAGTCGACAGCCTCTTGCTACCCAGTTCTTTGTCGTGGGTCATATTATGTGACTTTGTTAGCGTCATTACAAGTGTAACACCACCATTGTGCCATTTGTCAGATACATATTCATAGACATCCTCACCCCGCACTTCTGATGTGATGATACATATTTTGCATTTGGCGCGGATTTCCTGTCTAAAATGCAAACTTCCTGAATCACAACGTGCGAGTTCGTTCTTTCCACGAGACACTCAGGCTGGTGTGGAGCGCGAGGGGTTCCGTAGAAGCCTGGCTTCTGATTTATTTCCGGCAGTAAGGATCTAGATTTCCTGCACAAACTTCATGTATATACATGAATTTGGCGCGGATTTTCTGGAAATCCGCGCCATACTTTCTCACGAACCGTGTCACACTTGGTGTGTACTCGTTGAGTGACTTAACTCCAGCAGTCTTGTACGTCGTCCCTGGCGGAGTGTGAGCACCGCCGTCCTGTCTATGCCAGTTTCCAATTCAATTGAACCTCCCCCCAAATGCAGCAGAAGCAGCCAAACTCAGATTCTCGGTACAAACTCAACAAAAAAAAATTGGTCCAATTCGTATTTGTACCAGAAATTTTGTGCTACTGCTGGATTTGGGGGGGGTTTCAATTTCAGTGGAAACTGTCATATGCGCGCATCCACAGCAACGCCATAGCACTCGCGCAGCTCAGGCTCGTGTGAAGACGGAACAGAGCTTATGCAAGATTTAATGGGAGCAAGAAAGATATGAAGCACTAGTGTGTGTGTTCGAGGCAAAATTTTGAGCTCTCTTACATCTCTGTCGTAATTCCTCTCTCCCTCGCTCGCTCGCGCATGCGCTCTCCTTCCCCCGCCCTTTCTCTGTCGTGTTCGTCCACCCACACTCCCGGGCCTTCTCCGATTCAGAAAAGATCCGTCTAGATCCAAGCGGTCACACGGCAGCGTTTCCCCCGCAGTATAAATATATATACTGCTCACACACTTGGCTATGCTTACACATGCCTCCCCCGTCCCCAACCCTCACTCCCCCTTTATCTCCTCCCCCTCTCGCTGTCTTTACTCCTGCACTTTGTTCGGCCATTTCCTGACATCTCACCAAACATTCCGCATGTACCCTATGCAGTAAACAAAAATAGATCTTCTTTCCTCTTTTAACTTTCTGTACGCGCTCATGAAAACCCTTCAGCTTTTCCCTGCCCTTCTTTCTTCTTCTTGCGTTGGGAAGCAAGCATCTAATACACACACTACGCAGAAACACACACTTCCATATATGTATGCATGCGGGCTGGTGCGAATGCATGAAATCTTACACACATGGAGATAAACATCCAGAAAGAGATGTTCATACAGATATACTGTATTTCACCTAGCGCTTACTAGGGGCGTTCCAATTGTGTTTGTGTGTGTGTGTGTGTGTTTGTGTGTGTGTGTGTGTTTTTCTATATGAACATATATATATAAACTTATGTATATACGCAATCTCTGTCTCACTCGCTGGCTCGCTTGCTATTTGTCTGTAACGCCCCCAAATCCTCTCTCTC
>ENA-ORXF01001517-ORXF01001517.1-marine-metagenome-genome-assembly--contig:-NODE-1517-length-14895-cov-9.980227_pt1 | contig 14895 bp, 20 predicted proteins | sample MGYA00237864_ERZ511476 | MGnify/ENA primary metagenome ERZ511476 (study PRJEB26306, sample SAMN06343908) | marine metagenome | isolation source: coastal waters | place: Atlantic Ocean: West Antarctic... | reverse complement strand
CTTGTTCCGTTTGGTTGTATCTCATAGAATGTACCAGCTGTATGATACTGTGCTATTCTTTCAGCCTTAGGTGAATCATCTACTTCAAATACATGTCCTGACTCAGTTACTTTAACGTGGTTCAAAGGATAGATAGACTCTTCTCCAAATTCAGGAGTCCCTCCATAAGTCACTGATGATTTTTCACCTTCATCTTTACCACCGTATCTTGGATTAGGCTCGTTCCATGTTCTTCTACTATAATATGTTTCGGAGTTATACCCTGGTGGTGGTCCATCTTTAACCGTTGATGCCTCACCATCTTTTTTACCTGGGTCACTTTCTACACCAGGAGGTCCAGCTTTTGGTATCTTTAATACTCTATGCTTTTTCTTATGAGCTAATATATTTTCACCAGCTCTTACACTTGGTGCTTCGATAGTACTAGCTCTTATTGCATCACCTCTAGCTAATCTATTAACATCAGACTCACCTGGTATTTCTATTTTAGGATAAACTTTATTAGGATCATTAAACCCTAGTTCATTATAAGCCTCTGGAGCTCCAGCTAATGTACCCATAATCATAGGTTGCTGCATTTGTTTACCATCAACAAAGAAACCAAATACCCATGTTCCTTCAACAGGGCCAGTAGGACTTTCACCTATACCACTAATGGATGCACTTGTATATGGCATGATAGGTGTTGCCCAAGGAAGGTCTACTGTTGGTATCTTAGCTCTATCTTCTGTGTGAATGCCAAATGCTCTTATACGTACTCTTCCCATCTTTAAAGGATCTTGTCTATCTTCTACTACTCCAAAAAAATATTGGAAGTTTTTAAAATACTCTGCTGAATATACGGTTGACATTATACCCTCTCACTGTGTTTAAAATCTAATCCGTCTTTTACAACTGTTAGTTTTGTATTAAATAACATTTTGTCATATATGTGTTCAACTTTAGTAACATACCAATTACCACTATACATACTACCTTGGTTTTTTCTTTCAGGAGCTCCTGCCTCTTTTAAATTTAGTTGTATTATAGTACCAGCTACCAAACTACTATCACCATATATTGTTACTTGCATACTATAATGACCTAACATTTGCATATAAGATTTTCTTTTACTTTGTATACCAGGTAGGTTTTCATTATATACACCTTTTGTTGTATCTACTGCAATAGATGTTTCAATAGGATTTGAACCAAACATATCAAAGAATGCTGATGACATATTAAAATGTTCACCTAATGTATTAAAATTATCTCTTTCTTTCATCATATCAAAATTTGTTATTGAATAACTTTTTTTGTTAAAATCTATAGCTGTTACCTTTTGCGCAAACTCTCCATTTTGTATACCCTGCATAGTATTGTTTATTGCCATTGGAGTCATAGATTTTATATTTCTATAGAATATTTTATCGTTTTGGGGAAGTGTTGCAACATCATCATCATATGTATATGGTTCTGTTTTAATATTATCAGACCATTTTTCTATATTTTTAAAATGGAATGCATCTTCACCTTCATAGAAAGTATAGAATGAACCTGGAAATTCTGATCCACCAAACGATCTAACTGCTAAAAAATGTAATGCTTTAAATGGTGTCAGGCCTGGTATTATAAAATTTTGTATTCCTACTGACTCATCTATAACAATAGGTTTTTCTTTCCATATTGGTTGACCATCTTTATTAGCTGTCTTTAATTGTTTATATTTCTCACTGCCAGCTATAAAATTATTAAAAATATTTTTAGCAATATCAGATGTTGAACCACTAAACGATTGGTTTACAACCATTTGATCGTTAATTAATTTTTCTTTTGATACACAATTTAATACCATACTAGTAGAAAGACCTCTAGCGTCTTTTTTAACAGGACTATAACCAGAGACATAAAACAAATTTTCTATAATTTTTTTAGTAGGTGTTTGGAATTTTATTAATATAAACTCTTCACCCTGTAACCCCTTGGTGCCAAACTCTTCAAAAATTAATTTAGATTCTGTTATGTGTATACTCAATGTCATGTAAGGATTAAATACAGACTGGGTTATATTAATGTTAGTATACATATCATTTAAATCTACTAAACTTCTAAATTGGACACCCTCTTTATCATCATCAATAAGTTTGCCCATAAACATAGATAACTCAGCACTACCTGAGTTGAAAAGCATTTTATTTTCGTCGAGTTCTTTTACTAAGGACATTATATTTTATACCAAATTGTTAAATTGCTCAGTCACCGCTGCTAGATAAGATACGTTTACTAATTTAATAAATTTTCTATTCTCATTTACTTTGTCCCAATATGTATATGCATCTACTGCTGTATAGTCACCAGATGACACACCATTAGAAACAGTCAATGAGTCAGCTGAAACAGTTATATCTTTTGTATTGTGCTCACAATGTATAGTTATAGCTTGGGCAGCTGGTATACTTCCATATTTCTTTTTGATAAATTGAGTAAAGTCATATACAGAAAGTGGCCATTCAAAATATGGATCAATTATATTATTTGATAAAAGAACTAACCATGCATAAGATGGATCACTATAGTAATTAAATGCTACAGTGTCTGGTGATTCACCATCTTTTATAACATAGTTTAATAATGCAAAGGCATCAGCTTTAATTAATTTATGTAACTTAACACTGGTAGCAAGATTAACTATGTCTTGGTTAAGGAATTTTATTTTTGGTAATTGATTAAAATAACTCATTTACTTTGAATCCCTTGAAAAAGAGTGTTCTTGGTGATCGGAGCTTTTGGTGTAAGTGCAGCTTGTAAATTTTCTAGGTCTTTATAAATTTGTTGGGTATCATCTTCTTGTGCTCCTATAAAGTTAGCTACTGGATCATAATCTTCACGAGTATGAAGAACTGTCTCACCTAATTGCAGATCAAGAGTAACAGCTGTTGGTGCACCTGTCCCACCAAAGAAAGATAGTACACCATCTGGTGCAAAATTTGTTACCATATTTTTTACTACAGCAGTTTTAAAATGATACATATATTTAGTATTAGTACCCATAATATATATTTCACATTCATCTGGAAAGTTTAATGTGAAATTACCTAAACCTCTTCCTGGTAGGATTGCTGCTCTTAATGAATCTATTATTTTTGATAATGCATCTGATTCTTGTTTGCTTGCTGGAGCCAGCTTCCAATTAAAATTATGTTGTCTTAATCCTACACCTTGAAATAATGTTGTAATGTGAGGATTAGGGGCCGAACCAAAATATCTATTTAACCCTGCAGCAACTGCTCCTGATCCCCCTCTTCCCATTGCACCTGGAATTAATAAGGATCCTATACCTAAATTACCACCTTGTTCTCTTATTGCATCTTTAATACCTGATATTCCACCACCTACACCATCCACTAAGGCGGCACCAGCTGATACACCTGCTTTTAGTATGGCAGCTCCTTTTGATGCTGCCCCCTCTAAATCTCCTCGTCCTGCCATATCAGACAGTTCACCACGTATTGCTCCAAGTGATGATTCGTTATATTGTATGTTTATTGTTTCAACTAATTGTAAAGGAACTGGTAATAATATAGTCTTATGTAGTTTTCTTTGTTGGAAAGAATTATCCTCAAATACATATCTATAAAATTGGAATGCCATATAGTGTGTTGATAAATCCATTGGGAATACTAATATATTAGCTTCTCCACTTTGACTTTGACCTGTAGTATCTCTTCTTTTTTTATCCATCATAGCATCTGGTGGTGCAAGTAAAGATTTAATTCTTTTTTGTGCTGCACCCATTGGTATATCAGTCGTCATTAGTTTCTCCTAAATATAGTTATGAGCTATAAAGGTAAATTTACCCCCAACAACCCTTCTAAGTATAAGGGTAATCCCACTAACATTATTTATAGGAGTTTGTGGGAGCGTAAGCTTATGTCCTATTTAGACAAACATTCAGACGTGATCCTGTGGTCAAGCGAAGAATTTTGTATTGCCTACAGAAGTCCTATTGATGGTAAGGTCCATAGATACTTTCCAGACTTCTGGGTAAAGAAGAAGAACAGAGATGGAAAGATAAATATAGCTGTATTAGAAGTTAAACCAAAAGCTCAATGTAAGCCTCCACTTATGGAGTTACGTAAGAAACATCCAAGGCGTTTCATTAATCAAGTAAAGACGTATGGTATCAATGAAGCTAAATGGAGAGCTGCTGATAGTTTTTGTAAAGATAGAAACTGGGACTTTAAACTTATAACTGAAGATAACTTAGGTGTGTAATGGCTGCATTTATATTTAAAAAATTATTAGAACAAGGAGGACCATCAGGTAAAAATGTTGATGCTGCTGTTGATTGGTTTCAAGAACAACAATCAATTACACCTACACGACCTTTACAAATAGTAAGAGGAACAGATTCAGAACAACATACACCTCAAAGATTTAAAAAAAGAATGAGACAAGGTAGGTATGAATGGGGTAGAATGGTTATGTTTCAATATGATCCTAAAGGTAAAGCTACTCTACCTTACTATGATAAATATCCTTTGGGATTTATTATAGATGTAACCTCTGATGGCTTTCTTATGTTGAACATGCATTATTTACCTCCTATGCTTAGAGCTAATGTCATGGATGCTTTATATCAATTTTTACCACTACAAGAAGGACAAGAGCTACAAGATAGAGATAAATTACAAATGATGCCTCAACCATATAGAATATTAAAAAGATATAGAAGACTAAAATGGTACAAGGGATGCTTGAAAAGATACCTAAATACTAACATACAATCTCGTATTGTAACCATATACCCTAAAGAATGGAACATGGCATTGTTTATGCCTATGACTAGAACATTTAGGGGTGCTAGTGCACAACAAATATGGAGAGATACAAGAATAAAAGGAAGAGGTCTTAAAGTTTAATGGCAAATATATTTAATCAATCTAATCTAGGTACTGCTGTTGGTATCCTTGATCTTCTTAGGAACAGAGGAAGAGGACGTCATCCTGAACCTGAGTTTGCAGCAAAAGGCTTCCAAGGTGATAGAGACGGTGGTAAGGCAAAATTTAGTTTAAATAACTTTATAGCTAAAATTAATGATGTTAAAATTGGAGGCTTATGGCAGCCAAACAGATTTGTAGTAAGAATAGGTCCAAGTGGCAAAGTAACAAAATTTATACATGACAATGTGGAAAATATGTCCTTTCTTTGTAACTCAGCTGCACTACCTGGTATACAAATAATTACAAGTGACCATAGAAGACAAAATATGGGTACATTTGATAGACGTCCTTTTGGTGTACAGGCTACAGATATACCTTTAACATTTATGTTAGATCAGAGAGGTACTATACAAACAATATTTAGAAATTGGACAAATGAAATAGTTAATTATTCTTATAAACAAAAAGAACATGGTGCAATCAATGGCAAACAATTGTATGAAGTTGGTTATCGTGAGGATTATTTATGTGAAATAGATATATTTTGTTTAGATCAAAAACAAGAAAATATTATTACGTATCATCTTTATGAAGCATTCCCAATGCAAGTTGGTGATGTCACTGCAGCATGGTCTGAAACAGATAGCTTTGGTGTGCTGCCAGTTCAATTTACATTTAGAACATATGATATAAAAGTAGAGGAAGTAGGTTCCAATGATACTAGTGCTACATTAGGTACACAAGCACCTTTGAGAGAAACAACAGGCATAGGAGGAAGGTCTATCAGAAGACCTACATAAATAGATTTAATAACAAAGATTTAATAACACGGTAAAAATTATGGAGATATAAAATGGCATTACCAATATTGAAACATCCAACATTTGAGTTGACGGTACCTTCTACAAAAACATTGTTGAAGTATCGACCTTTTTTAGTTAAAGAAGAAAAGATTTTACTGTTGGCCCAAGGATCAAATAAGTCAAAAGATTTGATTTCAGCAGTTAAACAAATTGTTAAGAATTGTATTATTGAAGGAGAAATTGATGTAGACCACACTCCTACATTTGATTTAGAATATATATTTTTAAAATTGAGAGCTAATTCTGTTAGTGATGTAGCTAAGTTTAATATGACAGATGAAGATGGAGTAGAGAGTAAGATAGAGCTTGATTTAAATATAGTTGAAGTACAACATACTGAAAATCATACTAATATTATTAATATAGGGGATGATATTTCTCTTGAAATGAAGTACCCTACATATACAACATTAAGTAGTATTCAAAGTGAGGATGCTGTTGAGGTTACATTTAGCATGATTGAAAGGTGTATTGATAAAGTAATACAAGGTGAAGAAGTTATGGAGTTAAAAGATTTTAGTAAAGCTGATGTAAAGGAATTTTTAGATTCTTTAACATCACAAAACTTTAAAGATATCCAAAAATTCTTTGATGAAATGCCTAAGTTAGAACATACTGTTGAATATAAGGTTGATGGAAAAACAAAATCAAAAACATTCAAAGGCCTTGCTGATTTTTTTCAATCTGCCTGAGCCACTTAAATGCGGCTGCTTATTATAGACAAATATTTAGTATGGTTAATCATTATCAGTATGGAATACAAGATATAGAACAACTATACCCTTTTGAAAGAGATATTTATTATAGTTTATTAGAAGATCATGTCAAAGAAGTAAATGAGAGAAAGGAGACAAACAATGCCGGAGCAGGACTCAGTTAAAAGTAACAAGTATCAAAAATGGGTTGATATGGCTTATATGTTTGATCAATGGAGAATATTTCCTAGAGTCTTTATCTCAATGTACATCTACTTATTATATAAAGTAGTAGTATGGTATATGGCATTAGGTGCTCCATCAATGGAACAAAGTGGTTTAGTTTCTGTTGTAGTTGGTGCTGGTGCAGCATGGTTTGGTTTATATACAGGTTCTAGTAAATCTGGTTCAGGCAAAGAGAAATAGGGACTAAAAAAATGGCTACCACATCCGGAACATCTGCTATTGATAGTTTACATAACACAATAGATAAATTTAGATCTGAAAGCACTAATAACTTTAGTGAAATGATTAGTGGCCAACATAAGTTAATTGATGTTAGTACAGCTCAATTTGATCTTCTTAAAGATTCACAAGATAAAGCATACGAAGAATCAAGAAATTCATTAAAGAAACCAGCTATTGCAGCACTTGCTACAAGTGGTGCTGCAGGTGTTGCAGGTAAGGCTAAACCAAAAGGTGGTAAAGAAAAAAAAGGGGGTATATTTAGCAAAGCACTTGGTAGTCTTGGGGCACTGGCAGGTATAGGGATTTCATTAGCAGGGCTTGGTGCTTTATTTGCAGGTGGTGGTTATCTTATAAAACAACTTTCTGAATTTGATGGTGCGGCTGTCAAAAAAAATATATTATTATTATTGTCTATTCCATCATCTATTCCAGGTGATAGTACTCCTGAAAAAGCTCTACTTGTACTTGGTACTGCTGGAACTTTAGGAGTAATTGCTGCAGGGTTAATAGCTTTTTCAGCTGGTGCTTTTTTTGTAGGTGGGGTTCATAAATTATTTGGTGGTGAATGGGTTCAAGATACTGTAGATGGTGTAACTGCATTAGTAGGTATGTTAGATATTACAACTGGTAAAGATTTACTTATACAATTGGCTAATATATTTGCTAGTACTGGTGCACTTATTGGAATTGGAATAGGTCTTGGAACATTTGCTTTAGGCAAAGGGCTTATAAGTGCCGTCAATTTCTTTACTAAGAATAAAGGATTTGCCGAAAAAACAAAAGAAGAGGTGGAAGTCTTATTGGGTATTGGATCTGGTAGTGAGTTTGGTGAAGGTTTTTGGGCTAAATTAGGAAGAATATTTGGGGCTACTGGTTCATTAGGTTTGATTGGTGCAGGTCTTGCAGTATATTCTGTTGGAAAGGCAGCTGCTAAAGGTGCTGAATGGTTTGCCGGGAATACAGGATTTGCCCAAAAAGTAAAAGATGAGGTACAAGTATTACTAGGAATTGGTAAAGGGCAAGCTGCGGATTTTGGATGGTTCCCCGTCAAGATGGCTTTTCTATTAGGTGGTCTTCTCTTATTCTCAATTGGTAAAGGTGTAGGGAGTTTAGTAGATGTTGCATCTACTACTATAACAAAAGGTATTAATTGGTGGACAGATGATAACCAAAAAGATTTTGCGACAAAGATTAAATCCCAAGTTAAAACATTATTATCTATACCAAATTTACCAGGAGCGGCAGGTGCAAATCTTGTAGACTTTGGTATAACTATGGGTGCAATATTAGGTGGTCTTCTTGCATTCTCGTTAGGTTTAGGTGTGGTAGGTATAACTTCTGCTGCAGCTGAAGGATTATCTTTATGGACAACAGATACTGGTATGGCTGACAATGTATATAATAATGTTGAAAAATTACTGTCAGTTACAGATTTGGCTGATGGGAAAGACATTGGGAGCTTCCTAGGAATTATGGCATCACTTTCTGTAGGGTTGCTTGCATTTGGTGGTACTACTGCTTTTGCTTCATTAGGATTAGCAATAGGTAGAATATTTACTTTTTTCACTGGAGAAAAATCTCCTTTTACACAAATAGAAATAATTGCTGAAAATGCTGAAAAATTAGATAAAGGTGCTAAAGCTATTGATTCAATCCAAGATGCTTTAAGAAAATTTAGTGATTTGAATTTCAAAGGTAGCAAAATTGGTATGGAAGACTTTGCAGAAGATTTAATAAAATCTGTTCCTATTATAGAAAAAGCAGTAGGAGGTGGTAAAATAGGAGCATATTGGTCAACATTGCTTCCTGGTACACAAAATTATGAATTTAAAGGTCTTGCTAATCCTGATATTGGATTTGAACAAGCGGCTATAAATATTACAATACTTAAACGAGCACTTGCAGGTATTGGAGATGTGAACATGGGAGCTGTCGAAAAAGATAGTGGGGGAGGAGGCTCTGTAATTAATAATTATAATAGTGTCTCTAACAATGGTTATAGTCAAGGCAATGCTGGTGGTAATGACAGTGGTGTTAGACTAACCGTAACTCCAACAATTGCAAGCCAAACAAAAGGTGATAGGTATGATCTATGGGGCGTAAATATGGATTAATTAGAGTGGGCCCGAAGACCCACCCTGTGATTATTAGTCTGCTAATTTCTTAAAGAAACTCAAACTTTCATCATCATCATCTGCAGTATCAACAGCAGCTACTTGAGGTGCTGGATCTGATGCAGGGGTAGGCGCATACTCTTCATCAACCGTTGCAGTTGAAGTCTGCGGTCCACCATCAAGAGCAAGAACTCTATACAGCCTCGATTTCAATTCATCATAACTTTTAAATTGTGATGTGTCAATCTGTTCTTGGAGAGAGTATTGACCTTTCCAAACTTCTTCAAGTTTAGCATCATCATCTAATAATGGGGCTGGTGAATCAAACTCACTCTTGTCATAGTTACGGAACCCTTCTACATTACGCATCTTTAGTCGGAAGGAAGTACCTTCCCACAAATCAAATGGGTTAACCGCTTTTTCATCTTCAAACTCAGGATTCATTTGATCGTTGAGCTTGTCGAATATTTTCTTACCAAACTTATACAGAAACACTTTACCTTCATTATGAGGGTTAGTAGGATCTTTAACTACATATATGTTTGATATAAAACTCAAGCGACGTTTCTGTTTACGTGCTTGGTCTTTACTAGATTCAACACCACTGTTCCATAGTGTTGTATTATATTCTGAAACAGGATCTTGTTGTCCTAAAGTGGTCAATGATTTCTCAATGAACCATCCACCAGGTCCTTGAAACCCATGATCAAAACATCTAACAAAAGGTACATCCTCATTGTTAGGTGCTGGTAGGAATCTAATGATAGCGTGTCCGTTACCAGACTTATCTACTTCTGGTTTCCAAAACCTATCATCTCCTTGGGGTGCTCCAGAACCTTGGAGCTTGTTAACTTCAGAACTCAGCTTTTCTATCTGAGACTGTCTACTCTGCTTCATTGCAGCAAATGAATTTGCCATTTATATTTCTCCTATATTTCGTTGTATTACGTTGTATCCGATTTATTCGAACCTAGTCTTTATTATACTCTTAATACGAACTAGGTCAACACTATTTATAAAAAAAGGTGCATATTTTTTGAGCTTCTTATATTCGTCTGGCCAGATGATATCATCAGCCATTACTCTATTCCAGTATGGAAAGAATTTTGTTAACTTATCTAATATGATTATTGTCTCAGCACTTATTATTTTTCTTATGTATAGAACAAGTAATCTAGGGTGCTGACTCTCCTTAACTAGCACGTTGGTGTCATAGGTGTCGTCCATACGTTCGACCTCCTTAGAGACGATATATGAAAGGCTATCACGTCTTTTAACCCAATCATTGTACGTAGCGTGGGACTGTTCATCATTAACATCCCCAGACCAGAAATTAGGATTGACCATCATATTGGCAACCATAAAATCAACAGGGTGTTTCATTTTAGATAGTTTATAAAAATGGAACTTATCTTTACGTGTTTCAAATTTATCTCTATTAGCTTTCAGCTTACCATGGTATCTAAAGTAGTCGTAGCTGTCACTTTTAAAATGTGTTCTGAGAGCTAAGTACTTTTGATACACTTCAAATGGATCTGTTATATTGGTAATTTAGCACTGCTCCGTTTCAGTAATCTATTGTCTTCTGCATCAGCTTGTATCTTAGCTTTGAGGACTTGACTACCTTTAATTAAACTTGCTACTGTTTCTATCTCTACATTTGCAGTGCGGGCATAATCAAGACATGCGTCAAGATAGTTCATGCTTTTTTCTTTGACTATCTTTTCTACTTCAGCAACAAACTGTGTAGGTGTTTTTATATTATTAATTATATTTGTCATTTGTAAAATATATGGTCCTCTATTTCTACTACCTTCTGCATATTGTGAGCCCAGCTAGGGGACACGTAGAATGCATGATAGTTGGTTGCACCTTGAAGGTAATCCATTGAATGCTCTAACTCTTGTGCTGCATATACACTTGCTTTCCATGTAATAGATCCATGTTGAGGTTCATCAGAACGACCGTCACACCAATAACTAAATTGACATTTGTGTCTAATTGGATACTGTGTACCATCTTTTTTCCATGACTCTCTAACAGGGCCTTGGTGAACTACATCACAAATTGTATTGGGATACTTGCTACTTTTAATTCTATTCTTTATTACATTACCAACAGCCATCTTACCAATGAATGGTTGATTGCCTGCTTCAAAGTATATTGCTTCAGCCATACATTTTGATTGCTCTGTAAGACCAGTCAGTCTAGCTTCTGGATATTCATGAGCATCCAATTCATATATTAGTACAAGAGCTATACCCATTAAACCAATTATTACTGACAATGTCATCTTTAGTAACTTTGCTTTTAAACTATTCTTTTCCATGGGAACGTCACCAATCTTTTTTTATGTTTTCTTTCTTTATCTTCGTTTCTTTTCTTAACGAAGTCAACAGTTCTTGTAAGAGTTTTAACGTGTTCGGTTGCTTGGTTTAAATAACTACGATTTCTATTTGGCTTTCTAACATGCATAGCCATCTCTTTTTTTATATCAGGATGGAACAATTCATAGTCATACATTTCTTTATCTAATGATATAAAGAACTCAGCATCACCATGTCTCATTCCTGTAAACTCAACATCATAACCTCCACTAGACCAGAAGCATGGCTTATTCATTAACCATGTATTAGGATGTGCTTGGTATTTCAATATCTTTTTTGGATCTATATCTAAATTATCATAGTCCTCAGGATTGTCCGGATGATCAAATTCAACTTTGAAACAATAAAACATTTTGTCGTTTAGCTTTGCTGTTATCATATTTTCATATAATTTTTTATTAAGTAATACATCAATATCCATTAACATGTTCCAGTTAGTTTCACTCTGTAACATCATTAGATTACGAGCACCATGGTTATTAAAACCAACATCTGTAGTAGCCTCATAAGCTTTTATATTCAAATGTGGATATGATTTAACAATTGCCTCAAATAATCCAGCATCATTATATCCATCATTAATTAGTTGTATTGTTGTATTGTCTGTATATGTTTTCTTTTGCTCACTGAAGAAATCAAGCTGATATTGAAGACGCTCAACTTGTCCATAATAAGTCATACTAAAGGTTATTTCATTCACTGTCTAATCCTAATTTTGTAAGTGTCCATAGAGATGAGTATTGTGTGTTCTGATAATCTTTAAACCACGGTCCACCATCTGTATAATGTATAGCTTTTGGTTCATCTAAATTATAATATCCATCTAAACAATTCCACTCCAAAGGTATTGAACCTATCTCTTCATCTTTCAACCATTTGAAGTGATGAAAATCTATACCTGGTTTATGGTTGTTAAGATAGTCTGGTGTTAGTATTTTATTAGATGGATGTTCATTATTAAAAACAATTAATGAAGCCCAGTTCTTTCTAAAAGACCTATGCTGCGATACTCCATCCATTTTAATTTCTGTATGGGGTGTATACACTGGATGCTGTACTACACTTATAGCTAGGTCAGGATTAATATATTGACTTAGCTCCTGTGGGTCTTCTAAGAAAAGAAAGTCACAATCCACAAAGATACTATACCCTTTGAACTCACTTAGATATGGTACCCAAAATCTTGTAAAGGTAAAGTCTGTTGATTGAGGCTCTCCCCAATTTCTATTGTACTCTGGTATGTTTTGGCTTTTCAATGCCTGCGTCTGTATAGTAGAAAAACTATCTATACTATGTGCACATACTCTAAAAGCCTCATGTTCCCTTGCCTCGTAACCTATGTAGATTTGGGATATTGAGGTATTGTTCAAATTGGACATCTAATTCACCTAACCTATCTAATGATCTCTTTCTTAACTCTAAAGGATTTTTATTAATTAAATCTTTTATTTCTAATTTATTATTTACTATAGCCCATTGAAATGATTTTGCTGTTGCTTTCTTACCTGAGTATATAATCATAGGACATCTCATATATCTTGCTAACCACATAGTTGATCCATGATACCCTATAGCTAAAAAACATTTCTTATATATGTCTATAGCATCTTTGACTGGCGTAGTGTAGTCAACATATTTTACTGGCATACCCCATTCTTTTGCAATCTGTTGCTCAAGGCCTTGCCACTTAATTAACCCAACAGGATCTTTCCATGTCTTACCTTTACCACCATACTCTTCTAATGTTTGTTTATGGTTGGCTGTTGTATTCATTGCAATGTAAGGTGTACTATTATCTGTATTCCGTTCATTAGCATACCAGAAGTTATGAAAGATATCACTATCATCATAGTTGGTATGGTTGAACTTTAACTTAGATTGAAATTTATGATTAATTTTTACTTGATGATAGTCAATTGGCTTAGCTATTGAAGCAAGATGTTTTGTACGCTGATCTAAAGATTCAGGATCACCATCTTTATATTTCACACCCTTTTTTTGAGGCCAATGAAATATAAGTTCTACATCACAACAATTCTTTTGGGCCATTGAATGAGCATAACAGATTGGAGAAACTATATCACCATAACCAATCTTACCCTTCCAATCAATTTTTAATAATTTCATACTCCAAAACTTTCTCCACATCCACAGCTAGCTTTAGCCATAGGATTTTTTATAGTTAATATTGAACCTTCAATTGATTTACTGTAGTCTATCTCACTACCTAGTATATACATTTCACAGATTGGGTCAACAAGTAATATGTCTTCTATACCAAGCCAGCCTGTAGGCTTGCTATCATCTGTCGTACCCCACTTGTAAGTAAACCCAGCACAGCCACCACCATCTATTGTCAATGTAACGTGACCGTCTTTAGGTTGTACACTAGAAAGATATTCTCTAGCATCCTCTGTCATTTGTACTATTTGTTTCATTCTTGTATCAATGTTCCATTTTGAATGTTATCGTCTATTAATAATTGTTTGGTATCACCAACGACCACTGGGTCATTTGATTCAGACAAACCGCACCAGCTGCAATCTTCATTAATACCAATCTGCATTAATGCTTGTTCTATCTTGCAATAGTGTTCCCACATATTTTCTTCCATTTAACTTCTCCTGTTAATATTATATGTAAGTATTTATTAGACTAAAAATTAGGATCTTCGTATTGTGTAGTCCACATTTCTCCTGCACTAACAATACAAGACACTCCTTGTGCTGCTTGCTCTACAATAGAGAATGTTTTTGTTTGTGGGTTAACATATACTGCTGTTAGCATTCCATAGTTACCCATAGGATCTTTAAGAAGTAATCCAAAGTCAGTAGGTACTTGGCCAAAATTAGTTAAAACATATTCTGCCACAACAGGTGTATCATTACACATCATAGATTTCTGAACCCAGAAAACTGTACCATACTCTCTCTTTAAAGGTATCTCTATTTTAGGAGGCTCTTGAGCAAGAACCACCATGCTAGTTGCAATCGCACAACTAGCTAAGGTGATTGTTAAAAATAGTATGAATATAAATCTCATAAAACTATTTATGCTGCTTCAGCAAACTTGACAGCTTTTTCTAATGCTTTTACTTTAACACTTTTATTTAAGCCGTACCAAGCTGAAGTTAATCTTGACTCTTGAGTCTTACCTATAACATGATCAGTCATGAACGTACATGCATTATAAGCATTCCACCAACTACCAGGAGCAAAGTTTGCACCAGGTTGAGTTTCTAAAATATCTAATGCACCTTTTGCATTTCTAGATAATCCTAAGGATGCTACTTTAGCATCTGATAATGTCTTAGGCTCTTCACTCCAATGAGCCGGCTTACCATATCCAGGAAACACTTCTTTCATATATTCAGCTACAATCTCTTTCTTATAAGATTTAGATCCTAAGAACTTAGCCATCTCTTTATACTTAGCCATCTTCTCTTT
>ENA-ORXF01001516-ORXF01001516.1-marine-metagenome-genome-assembly--contig:-NODE-1516-length-14903-cov-3.368272_pt1 | contig 14903 bp, 13 predicted proteins | sample MGYA00237864_ERZ511476 | MGnify/ENA primary metagenome ERZ511476 (study PRJEB26306, sample SAMN06343908) | marine metagenome | isolation source: coastal waters | place: Atlantic Ocean: West Antarctic... | reverse complement strand
GAAGATTCTAATGATCCACGACCATCATCTGCTATTACTAGATCTTGAGGCGCTTGGAAATAATTTAATACTTGGTCTACGTTTGGTAATGATGCAATTGTATTAAATAATATACGTACCGATTTTTCTCCTAACTGATATGCGTTGCCAACAATATCTTTAGAAGCAAAATATTTTAATAATTTACCTTTAAATGCAGACCTAATAATAACTGCTTGAATATCAGATAAATCTTCTTGATCTAATTGATCTTTTACATCTTTTAAAAGATTCATGATTTCCGGTAACTGTATTACCTCGTTAATCATCTCTTTATGAGATTCTTTCCATTCATGTAAAGTTTCCATCGGATGTTCATCTACTGTTTCTAAATTTTTAGCGAACATAGAGCCATTCATTCCATTCTCTGTAAGAATTTCATGTAATACATTCATTTCTTTTTTTGAATAAGGTGCTGATGCATACCCATTAGGAAGTCGGTAAAACCATTCGCGTATAATGCTTTCTTTGTCCATAAACACTTTCTTTTTAATAAATATTAAACAATTTTAGAAGTCATGTCCGTCATGGCATGGTAATTTACACCAGCTTTAATTTTGACCGGGAATTTACCAGCTTTACTCATTACTGTACGTAACTTTATTAATAAATCTTTTCCATCTGATACATCGTAATCAAATAATAACGAGTCATATGTATATAAAATTAATTTTGTATTATATTCTGTCAATAATTCATTTACTTCATTAATCACTGATAAATTATATTCTGTCTCGGAAGCTTGGAGCATATAATTGAATAATTTATTAGGGTTCATTTCATGTAAATACTTTTTATATAAAGGTCGTTTCATTAATGGGGTTTTAATATAACCTTTCTGTTTAAATACCTTCCATAAAAACTCTATAAATTGTTTTGTTTTTCCAAAAAACGGTACTTTTGCAAAGTCTTCATCAATACCTCCATATAACAATCTAAATGTGATTTTTTTAGAATCTTCATATTCTTGCTCCGATATTTCTTCCTTACCGAAATATTGTTTTGCAAAATATTCATGGATGGAGCCTTCTGGTAAATCATATCCTATAATATCGGCGATTAACCTAGGGTGGTATGCATCAAAATCCATTTCAATTAACATACCACGTTCCCATCTACTCACAAAAGATTCACGACAGCCATTATCTTTATTTAATGCTGCATAATTAACTCCGCCAAATTTATTAGACGGTCTACCAGTAGTGGTCCATATATTATATTCCGATTGAGCTTTATTATGTTTTAATCCATTTGCTTTGAAATAATTTACAAATTTTCCGTAATCTACTTGTAATCCAGATCTTTCAATTGCCGCAAAATTATCTGTTACTATTTGTTCATATTCTTCAAAATCTTCTGTCTTTTCAAATGTATCATATGACTTCATAAATTCTTCACGCATTTTGATACATCGTTCAATATGACATGTCATTGGTAACCAATCATATGTATTTGTTTCATTATGCCACCATCTGTTCCAAATATCATGAGTAACCGTGTTTGTTTCATTTAATGGTAACATTCGATGAGTTTGCCACCATTCTACCATATCAGCATCAAAGCATTTTATAGCGGTAAAATTAACGAACCGTTTCTTAGCTAAAACATAGATATCATGGTGACTATTAAGGTCTTGTAAACGTTCGGTATTGAGGTTTAAGCAGTCCATATGATGGAATGGAATTACATAATCAATATCATCTACAATTGAATAAATGTATATAAAACATATACGTGTATTTATATAATGGAGGAATGGATCTGAGTAAATTGGTATCCAGAATGAATTACCAGCTTTAAGTGATAATAATACTTTTTGTAACTCTATTTCGTCTTCGATTATCTGCATGTATAGCAATATAAGAAAAATATTTCATATAACCAAATGCAATTACTTATAAAATTCTATTGGGTCTGTTAAATATGTTTCTAAATTAGTCATTTTAGAAAATGCAATAACTCGATGGTTTGCTTTACGCACTTCTTCTATAGGACCAGATATAGACCATTGTATAGTTGATTTATTATATATGCCAGCATCTATACCTACTTTATTATCGGAATTAACTTTTACATATGAATCTAAGTCAATTTCTATGATATACAAAAGGTTATTTTTTTGTTGTACAAAATATCGAGCAAAGTTAACAACTTCATAATCAGCAGTAGTGACATAGGGGTAATAATATTTAGGTTTAATGTAATTATTAAACCGAGTGCCAGTCATTTTAAAATATATACTATTATTTATCGATTCTAAAGGTGGTGCGTATAATATCAATTCTACACTATAATCAGAAAAATTAGCTTCAGAATAAACTGCAGTATTCGGATAACGATGATATAATCCTAAATATTCTTTGTTATCAAGTGTCATCCATTCTTTACCGGATGTATATAAACTAGTTTCTATTTTTTCTTTAGGTGTATAAACAGGTCTTTGCATATCAATCTCCTACCATTCTACACATAGATTCTACATTTGTACTCCAATCATTTCCTTTTATCTCATGAGTATATTTTATAACTGTAAATACAATACGAATTCCTTCTGTTTTAGTATACCGAGATGGCAAATAATCTGAAGATATAGTATCACCGAATCGAAATCCTTCGATGCCATCTACTGTAAGAGATAATTTTAACGGATATGGTGTAGGTTCTAATAATTTATTCTTTTCTACGGTATCTGTCACAGTAAGCGCATTTACCAACCGTTTTACTATTCCTTTTGCAGCTATGGTTGCATCGCTATCATAATTTCCTAGATGTAATTTTATCCGGGCTCTCTTATTTTCTTCTTTCAATTTAACAATTTCATTATTTATTTTTGTGTTTTTGGCGGTTACTTCTTCACGGAGCACGTCTTCTGATTTTTGTTCCCTTGTTACATCTGGAGCGCCTCCGAAAGCTGATGCTTGTATAGATTTAGGGACTGATCCTTCAATTGACATCTCTCGTACTCCATTTTTTCCAGATCTAGGATCTAATTTTAAAGGAAATACACCGGCGGCCTTTTCTGGCGAGTTTTTATTTACTATCCATAATGGAATCTCATCACCTAGCTCTCGTTTTTTATCATCTATTTCTATTGCAAAATTCCAATCACCGCCAGTATTTTCACGAATTGCAGCAAATATTTTTTTAAAAAAATCAATAAGATTTAATGAAGAATTTGCCTTTTCAGTTTCTTCTGTTGTACTATCTTCTGATGCAGCTTTTGTATCTAAACTATTAGCAATTTCTTTTAATACGTCCCGGCCGATTAATACTCCTTTCACACCTATCGCATCTACTCGAAATTTATCATATTCGCTAGAATTCTTTCTAATAAAAGCTTCACAATTTATTCCCATGGAATGATCCGTTCCGGAACCATATCCATACTTGTGCTCTGGTGTTCCTTTTGCGTATGGAATTAAAATTCTAGATGGTGATGGACTCCATACTTTACCAGCAGGGAATTGATAATCTATGGCGGAATAATCATCGTCAAATTTTATTTTATATTTTTTCTCATTATTTCCTAAAATATATGTATTTATAATACTAACAATGCCTTCTAATGTTATATAAATAATACGATCAGATGCCCATTTACCTACTCCCATTTTAGTTGGAGGGTCGTAATCATTTGGTGCTGTTAATACTCCAAAGTGACCATTGAGGCCTTTATCTAATGGCCCACATGTCCCATTAGCAGGGTTAAAATATTTTGATGTATTTAATTCATTAGTCTGTTTTTGTATTTGATAATCAATAAAATCAAATATATTTGAAACTGTAGTCATATCATTACGACCGTCGTAATCTGTAACAAAACTTAAATTTTCCGGGAAACCTTGTAATCCGGTAATCTCCAATGCATCAGATTCTGCACCGGTGCCGGGAGCTACTGCTTTAAATGAACATTCAAAATTATTTTCTTTCGTCATTTTAAATGAATAATCATAAACTCGGAATAAATATTCACCAGATTGTGTCGATTTTTCTGGGTTTTGATATCCATATTTAATAGTAACTTCACTACCCGGTACTAATATCGCCTTTTCAGCTTTTTCAAATGACGTTCTATCAAAGCATGTAAAAGATACTTGTGCTCGGCGAAGAGACCCAGCTGTTCCTTCTAAAGATAGTTTTACATTTTTAAGGATCGGTGCCGGTCTACCGGTTCCATTAGGATTATATGTAGCCTGAAATGATGCATTAGATATTGGTAGTTCAAAACCTGCCCCGATAACTTTTACGAATGCAGCATTACGTAGACGACTATTTGTGTAAATATCATCTGGCCTAATCTCAGATTCTTTATAATAAAAATTTTTTGCCATTATTTATTTTCCTCAACATCGCGAAGGCGGTTGAGTAAGTTAGTAATCGGAAAAGGAATTCGTAATTGTAACCCAGAGGGTACTATCATCGTACCTTTACCTATATTATTTGTAGTAGCTATCACCCACCAATACCGCGGATCTTCATAAAATTCATTGGCTAGTAAATCTAAACGATCTCCTTCACGTGATATAATATATAAATCAGATTGTTGGTTTGGAAACTTTGGATACCGTGTAGTTTGATATCGATCTTGCTGTGTTTTTGTAAATTGATATCTATCCATTATGTTAATCCTATAATTCCATATAATTTACTATTACTCTGCGGTCTATTACCTAATATTGTACATGTCATATTAACATTTGTATATAATGGAGCTTGGTAATCTTCATCTATCTCCCATGGCGTTTCATTATCCCAGTCAAAACCTAAATCTGTAATAATCATTGGCTTGCTAGTAAATAATTTACCTATAGTAACATTAACGAATTGTCCAAAAAATCCTTCATTGCCATAAACTGGATGTGTTAATCGAGCAAGATCTTGTAATTTTTTCCATATCTCTAATGCTTTAGTCTTTTTCTCTGATGCTACCATAAAATCAAATGATAATGTACGTTCAAATCCTGTATATTGATATCTAGGATCTGCTCTACCATGGTCTGATGTGCTATCCCAGCTAGGTGCAAAGTTATCAGATATTGTACCTAAATATGCTTTAAATTTTATATCACCAAATTGGAATGGTATAAGTGATTCATCTACATGTAGATCAATTTCATTAAGTAATCGTAATCTGTTTTTAAAATTACTTTCTCCTTCAGTTAATTCTATATTTTTACCATCTTTTTTATCTAAATTTGAATTTGTTCTATTAATTTTGATAGTTCCGACTGGTCTTATAGGAATGTCATCATATGGGAGTAATGTATAGTCAGTACCTACTTCGTTGTCTGTATTAGATGATCTACCACCACCTTCAAACTCCTTTTCTGTTGTTCTTTCTTCTACTCCATCAACTGGCGTAAACATGACTGGGCCATTAATTAAAAACTTTTCGGGTGGAGCATATGGGGTTTCATTGTTCCATCTAAAGAAATTTTCTGTAAAACTAGTATTATATGATGCTCTTAATTTACCCTTTCTATTTAACGTATCTAATAATGCAGATAATGGACTTGGTAAAGCACCACTCGGGCCTTTTTGGCCATCTAATGATGTATCAACACTTCTATTATGGAATGTCCCTCCAATACCTAATATAGACTTTGGTCCTTTTGGTCCTGAAAGAGTGACATATGGTCCACCTTTAAAAGGTATTGTTCCGGTGATTGCATCGCCTTCAGTAATTTCTTTATATAATTGTATTTGCTTACCAAGTTTTGGGCCTATTAACAGGTTTGCTAATCTTTGAACTGCTTTAGTGGTTCCATATTCTCCACCACCGCCTAATGGTCCGCCGGTAATGAAAGGTATCCCATGGCGAGGTGCATGCACTCCTACAAAGTTTCCTATTGCCTGGATTGGCGACGATAATGGATTATATAATTGAGTCGCTGGAAGTCCTAACGATAATCCTAATTTATTTTCAGTGTTTGGATTCATTAATTGATATCCAAATTGTCTAGCTAAAAAGCCTATACCTTTTGGTGATATTAAAAACTTACCTATTCTCACTACATCAATTGCCGATCTTTCAGCTGATGTTAATATACCAGCTCTAGGCAAATCAAATGTAGATGATATCTGTCCAGCAACCGAATCTCCTAATCCCCAACGTTGTGGTCCTTTACCTTTTCTTTGTATACCTCTTAGTATATATGGTTGTTTTATATATGAATTATTATGGGCATCATCTCGTAAATTAAGTTTATCATACACATCATCGATCGGAGAATTGGCAGTATAAGTATCTGCTAATCCAGAATCGCCAAATTTAACTCCATATTGGTCGCCGTATTTTGAATCTAATGTAAATCCCAGTCTCACTTTATCAAATCCATGGATCTGTCCTTCTGGGCCTATAGGAAATTTAGAACCATCTCCCAATTGAGCTGCTCTACTAGCAAGACCTCTACTAGAATATGTAACATCATCGATTAGAAATGAATCTGTGGCCTGCACGTGGCGCGAGGTAAAAGAATTGTTAATATCATCATATCCAGTAACCGGAACTCCTAGGCCGTCATCTGAAAATTTTGTATCAGTTTTATCACGATTAGGTTCATGAATCGCCTTTGAATTTTTTCCATAAAAAGATAAATTAGATTTTAAATCAATTAATGCCATCTATTTTCTCCTAAATGAATCTGAAGTTCGTATTGCTTGTGCTACTAATTGACCATCCATTTCTATAGTCGTGCCCTGCTCTAATATTTGACGTAATAATGCATTTGTAGTTGCTAATGCTTGTGCTACACCTCCGCCTCCGCTGCCGCCGCCCATACCAGGCCCGGCGACTAAATCATCATTTTTAGATAATTCAAATAATCCGCCCTCTTTAGTAGATACTTGAGTTTTACCATCTGCTGGTGAAACCATATCACCGACCTTTTCGGCTTTGGCTTTATTAAACATTGAATATAGTCCTATAGCGGTACCAATTGCAACCGGCATTCCTAATCCAAATGGTATCATTGAAAAGGTAGTATATATAGCTCCTACTGCAGACATTAATAAACCAGCTGCATAAGATAATGCACCACCAATTAAAGGTATCATAGCGACTGCCAAACCACCTAATGCAGTTAATATTGTCGGTAAAAATCCTATTGCAATCATTGATAATATTGTTTTAAATACAGCAGCATGTTCATTTACAAATGCAAATGCAGATCCAATCATTCCTAAAGCACCACCTATAAGTTTAAATACTGGTAATAATGATTTGAATACTTGCATCATTGCTTCGGCTGCTGGTAATAAAGCTGTTACTAATGAAGCTTTCATGGAATCCATTTCTTTGTTTAACATTTTCTGTTTATCAGCTTCAGCCGCTTTAGCTTGTATTTGATCGGCTGACATATTAGCCATATCTGCTGCAGATAATCCTAATGCCAATGCAGAAGCTTTTGCGTCATCATCAAGGTCGGCCATTTTTTCTTGAATTGTTGCTGATCTTAATAATTGATCTGCATTCATTCCAGTTGCCTTTTCTAATGCTTTCATTTCTATTGGACCCATGGCTTGTAAATCTGCCAAGCTACCGGCTTGTTCTAACACTGCTTTAGAAGCTCCTACAATATCACCTCTTAATGCTAACTCTCTGGCGGCATCTAAATTTATCTGTCGACCAGTTAATGCTTGTAATTCAAATTGAGCAGATATCGAATCTTCAAAGTTTAATAAACCTTGAGAAATTTTAGCCATATCTTTTAAGCTAATTCCCATCTTAGCAGCTTCTACAGCGGCTTTACCTAAAGCTTTAACATTTCCTTTAAAGTAAAAAGCTACATCTTTTGCATTAGCTGCTATATCTGCTGTTACAGCGCCGACATTTACTCCAGCTTTAAGTGATTCAGCTGCCAACTCTCGTTGACTATTTGTTGCATCTGTTACATTTGCACCCATTGCCATGAATGCTGCATTTACTTTTCCAGCTTGCTCAGATCCATAACCAAACGCTTCACCTATATCGGCTATGGCAGCTGCTTGCTCAGTTGATAACATGCCACCTATACCAAATTCTTTATTTATTTCTTTTTGTACGTTTAATATATGTTTTGTAGTAGCTAATTGAGTTGCTCCGGAACCTACTAATTTATTGGCTTCTTTTACCAATGCTTTAGATTGAGTATACGTCAGTCCTGTTTCTTTAGATAGATCATGAGCTGCATGTGATATTTCGACAAATACTGCCGCTAATGCAACTGCTAATGCAATTGCGGCTCCTATACCTAATAACAATGATATGTTTGGCATTTTAGAGGCCATAGAATACATTTTTTTCATTGCTGATACCGGAGTACCGGTTGCTAGTTCTGCAAATCCAGCTGTAACAGCATCGCTTAATTGTTTTTCTAATAGATCTCCACCTAATGTTTTGAATAAAAATGCTCCTCCTGGTATAGAATTAAATACGTCAGCTATACTTCCGGCCATTGCTTTTGCGTCTTTTTGAGCGGCATCAAATTCTGCTCCTAAACCTGATGTGGCAATTTTATCTATTTGTTTAGCTAGTTTGGCGGCTTCCTGTGCTGTCTTTGCCAATTCTTTATAAGCATGCGTCGTAAGTTTACCAGATTTTAATTGAGCTTTATAGCCTTCCATCAAATTCTGTACAATTTTAGAAGTCGATTTACCAATACCTTGAAAATCTTTTAAGTTACCTTTTAATCCAGATTGTAGTTTTGAAGTTATATCTATTAACTCATATTCATTAGTTTTTATACTTTGAGATAATTTATCTAATTTTTCAAATTCTTTAACAACTGACTTAGTATTTCGCAGCATTTTTAACATACCAGCTGCTGCCTCATCTGTAGAGGTTTTTAACTGATTTTGTAGATTAGTCAATTCTTTTTGACTAATGATACCAGCCTTATATTGTTTATTTAATTCCTTTTGCGCATCTGCTTTTGAATCTGCCATCTATTAATCACATTTAGGGTGGTTTGGGTTACGCTTACATAACGTTTTTAAGATTTTATTTAATCGGCCATGGTATGATGTTAAATCGGCTAGAGCTGCTTGTAATTCAGGATCATCTTTTGCGATTTTATAAGCTTTCTTATAACGAGTTTTTAAACTTTTAGCCATGAACATTTTAGCAATACTATCTAGTATTCCTTCATTAAGTTCTTGTATTTTATGTAAGACTTTTTCTTCTGGATCGGACATGTTGATATTCCTTTTTAATAAATATCAACGATGTCTTATTTTAGGAGATTTTGGCGATGAATTACGGGCATTTTTCATTGCCTTTTCATGGTCCTTTTTTTGAGAATCGAATAATTTTTGTAATTTTCTTAGATAGAATACACGTATATATACAGGCATATTATAAACATCTTGGTATGTAAATCCGCCTTGGCTATGATAAACTAAATCAAATATTTGTTCTTGTTTATAAACTTTATAAATTGGAGTCAGGCCAAAAAAAGTCCAATCCGATACTAATCTGGCTACGAAAGGTATCACCGGACTCTCCATCCGGTACTTCTATACTTAAATCAATTTCGGGTGTAATTGATTTAAGGTAAACTCGTATTGCTCGAGAATCTATTGCTAATAACTGATTATCTATAAATTTACGTATTGCGACATTATCTCTTTCACCATCTAATTCTATGATGGTATGTTTTAATATTGTAGTCAACCCTGCTTCTTTCTTTAATTTAGCTAATCCTTTCAATTCGCTATCAATCTTTCGTTGAATGCCATGAGTTAAAAGTCTTAATTTAATTGTTCGTTGAGATGCGGGTAGTTTAAATTTAAATTCATTTATTCCATCTTTTAATAATGACCAATCAATTTCTTTTTCGCCAATTTGAGTTAAATCGACAGTATGTTCAATTTTTTCACCAGATTCTGGATGAGGTATTGATAGTGGATAATCTTTACCATATCCTAATACTCTAGCAGCTATCATGATAGCATTTTTATCGCATAATAAAAGATCATTGTAATCAACCGGTGTTACTATCAATGCTTTAAATAATTTATCTAAAACTACTCCATTCTTAATAAATGATTGATTTGTAAGAATATCTTCTTCTCTAGCAGTCATATATTTCATTTCAATTGTTCCGGAATGAAGAGGATGACCTTTGGGATATAATTTACCTTTACTTGGCAGTTCAACTATTTCAGTAGGAAAGTCATATACTTGCGTTTCTTCTACTGCTTTAGTATTATATTTAGCGGTTGCTACTTCTTTTAATTGCTTATCCGATAATGGCTTGATTGGATATTCATCGTTAACTTGTTGTGACATAATGTTCCTTTAATAACTTTTATTTAATATAAATATGTTAAGTGTAAGAAAGGACGCCAAATAAATGACGCCCCACCTCACAACTTCGGGAGAGAAGTATATTTTAGAATTGTAATATAGCGTAATCGTATTTCAGAGTCAATTCGATGTTAATAGGATCTTCTGTTGCCCAATCCATATCACCAAATGTAGCTGCCGATATAAATGCACCTTTTAAAGTCCATTCTTCTACTTTATCACCTACAGGTCCTAAAGTATTGAAAGTGATATCCTTTTTATAGAAATCTGAATAGCCATCTCTACCTGTAACAGATTCATGATGTAAACGTACCCATTCCATTACTGATTGAGCTCCAGATGGAACTACCGGGTCATATAATGTTACGGTAACGTCTTGCCATCTAGTTTTACCTTTCAACTTACGTTCAACATTAATATGATCAAGAATAACTTCTCCTTGATCTAATGATGGACGTGATGCGGCTTTAATAAGGTATGCTGGAATACCTTCGATATACATGATAAACCTATTAGCCATTTTTGGTTCATATGCTGTATAAAATATTTCGGTTGGGTCAAGTAATTCTGCCATCTTTTAATTTCCTCTTTTATATAAATATCATGCTTCTCAGATTTTATTCTGGAAATGATGCACCTGTTGGCATGATATTAAAGTCAACTACAATAAATTCTGCTGTCTTAGCAGGTTGCATAAATATTTGACCTCTCATTTCGTTTCTATCAATTACATCTGCAGTATTATTAGTACCGTCCATGACAACTTTAAATGCATATAATCCTTGTCTAGATTGTATATTTTCAAAATATGGATTAACTATACTTAAGAATCTATTTCTAGTCGCTGCTGTATTATTTTCGAATACCAAAAATTTGGTCGAACTTGCAATGAATTTCTTAGCCGCTATTAACAATCTACGTACATTTACACGATCTAATGCTGATGCCTTTTTCTGCAACGTCTTTTGTCCAAATACAGTAACTCCGGCATTTGGGAAAGTTGCAATTGGATTCACATTAGAATCATATAAAGTATCTCTATTAGCATGAGTTAATTTACGTTCGGTTTGAACAGCAATATCAATTCCACCTCTATTTAAACCTGCTGGTGCAAACCATGGTGCTGCTACACGATCATTAAATGCATATACTGATGGTATTAAAGTAGATGCCGGTACCCAAACATTACGTCCTAAATCATTATCAGGAATCTTAATCCATGGCCAATATTCTGCAACATAATTAGAATCTCTTGCTTCTGCCTTAGCAGTCACAGTTGATATTGAAGCTCCATGTTCTACTGGATCGATTACTAAAAAACAATCTCCGCGATCTTCTACCATACCAATTGCCTCTGTTAATACAGTAGCATGATTACTAAAGTTATCTACTAAACCAGGCAATGATAATAAATTAATATCATACTCATCCTGATTTTTTAATAATTTAATTGCATCTATATAAGCATCTTTTGTTGTACTAGTCGAAAGATTAAATCCTTGAATGTTTTCGTTGGTAATATTACTATAAAATAATCTCGGATGAGCAACTGTACCATCTGAGCCTCCATTAAATGATGCAGATGTTGCACTTGGTAATGATCCAGATAAACTAGAATCTCTTACATTTCCATTTTCATCTAAATAATTCAACGTTCTTTGATGTATATCAACACGTACATATTTAGAACGATTTGGATAATCACCAGCATAACTAATAAACGGATCTGATGTCCCACCATCTGATATAGTTGCAGTGGCGTCACCAATTACTTTACCAATATAATTCGACGTATTTGGATCTAATGTTAGATTATTATATTGTTCTAATACTGCCTTTCTAGAATCTGTATCGGTACCTTTCCGAATTAATAATTGGAACGTACCTTTTGCGGTATTAACATTATTAACTTCCCATCTAATATTATTTTCTGAACCAGAATCTAATACATTATTAGTCCCTAATGGACCTGCACTATTTTGATCTTCTCCATGCGATAATGTAGTTAATGTAAAACAATCTGATTGAGTAGAAGTTTCTGTACCTCCACTTAATGTTATAACATCGCTAAGAGTTGTACCTGATCCTGTATCTACAGAAATTGCATTTCCTGATGTTCCTGCACTAGATGCTGTTAATTGTAAATGAGTTGTACCATCTACTGCTGTAACACCAATTGCTGCATTGTTTATTTCAGTCACCAATTCATTTAAATACTTTTCTCCGTTTGAACCGGTATTAAGATAAAATATTGGTGATGAATCAATTGGTAAACCACCTGCAGGATCAGCTGTAATAAATCTATATTCAGTAGATCCAACAGTAATTTGTACTTCATCTTCAGGCGCTGTACCAAATATATGAGTTGTACCTATTGATGATGTATGTAAAGTAAATTTTCCATTTGCTGATAATACTCCAGTACTTGTTGATGATGATATTACTGCAGATGCTGCTGAAAATCCTGAGTCTAAAACACGTACTACTGTTAATGTATCAGCGTATTTTAAATATTCTTGTGCTGCATAATTAGTTAAATATTTATATGAATCTTTATTTGCACCTGAACCGGATTCTATTTTTCCACCAAATAATTGTACAAATTCAGAATAACTTGATACAATGGTTGGAATGCTTGCTGGTCCTTTCGCGGTTGGTCCAATAACTGCTGCCCCTATGGCTTGTACGCCAGCTGGTAGAAATGATTGGTCAACTTCGTTAGTAAAAACGCCTGGCGATACTATTTTTTCGGCCATTTATATGCTCCTATTTTATAAATCAATTTCTAATAAATATTAAACTAATATGCCAAACAATCAATTTTTGGGGATAAACTCACCTGTATTTATATCAACTGTTCCAATGCCATATTTTTCATTTAATTCAGTAACTAATTCTACTTCTTTAGAACGTAGATTTTTATATTGTAAGTGTAATTGTGATTTTATTTCATGAAGTTTTTCGAGGTCTTCGTTTATTAAAAATATCTGTAGCTCGGCATCTCCTAATTCGAGAATTATCTGTGCACTACTCGATTGTAGCTTATTAACCTTATCTAATTCTTCTTCCGTAAACTTTTTCATCTCTGACATAACTTATCCTTTTTTTAAAAACCACCTTTTGGTGGATCTGTTGTATTGGTATTATCTGTTTCGTATTCATTTCCAAACGAAACACGTTTAACTGAATATTGCTTTTCAATTGTCGAACGTCGTAATTCATCTGGCATTAATAATGTTGCTTTACATGTTAGAGGTAAAGTGGCTCTTACTATACGATCTTCCCCAGACGCGTTTAATGTCTCAAATGTATAATCTTGAATAAATGTCGGGAATTTAAATGTCGTACCCCAGGCAAATCCACCGGTTGGCATTATTTGTTCTATTAAAGAATTCATTTGTTCTGTATACTCAGACCATAATAATAATTCATATGATACATCAATATATTCTGGTATTGCTGATATGTAAAATTCTTTTAAAGGTTTAGAACCTCGTTGTACAGAAAATCTATCATATCTATTAACTTTAGTATGTTTATTTTGTAATATCTGGGCATTACCTGCAGGATTTCGATTAACGTCTAATTTTTTTAATTGATCTCGTTCGGTGATTGAATTACGGCGTATAGTAATTACCGGGGTCATAATTTTACCTTTGCGGTCTCTCATATACCCATGGGTTTGTACCTGTGACCACTTTTCACCATTTGCATACATTATCGGAACATCAATTACTTGTTTATTTTCTATAATTTGGGGTTTTATAATATCTTGTAAATATGACATAATAGCCCAATCTACATCTTCAATAGTACATTTAGGCGTTTTAACAATATCATCATCGCGGCGTACTTGATTACCACGATTGATTTCTGAGTTACCACTATAAGATGAGTATGTTTTATTTAGTTCTTTTTTTGCCATTATAAATTCCTAGGTATATTATTCGATCGATTTATACCAGTACGCACGTCTTGTATATTTAATCTATTTCTTCTAGTTACATGAGCAGTTACTTTTATTGCAATAGATAAGCCGAATTCGCCGCGATCTCCATTTGTATGGCCTATATCAGTAGCCGGATTTCTACCTGTCCAGTACTGGGATGATCCAACGCCATCTATTTCATAAAATTCATTATCCCATTCTAATACATCACCTTCTTCCACCACAATATTTTTATCCTTTAAATCATCGCGTAAAAATGCAAATTCTCCCAGCCTAGTAGAATCATAATTATCATCACTGGTATATGCCTTCTCTTCTTTCAATACTAAACAATTAATGCGCATTGGCGAATAATATATTTTACTATCCGATTCATCATACATATTAGCTTTTGTATCATTTAAACTTAATTTGTAAAACACAATTTCAGTATCAATATATCGATTAATTAGTTCTCGATTAATCGATCTAACCAAACTCGCATCTCTTGCTGAACCAAATAAAGCCATGGTTATCCTATATAAATTTTAAGTGGTATTTTATTCATTTGTTGTTGCATTGCATCAGATTCTGCCTGCTTTCTTTCCAATTGTGATTGCCTAGACATCGTATCAAGCGTTTCTTTGA
>ENA-ORXF01001514-ORXF01001514.1-marine-metagenome-genome-assembly--contig:-NODE-1514-length-14911-cov-7.839153_pt1 | contig 14911 bp, 16 predicted proteins | sample MGYA00237864_ERZ511476 | MGnify/ENA primary metagenome ERZ511476 (study PRJEB26306, sample SAMN06343908) | marine metagenome | isolation source: coastal waters | place: Atlantic Ocean: West Antarctic... | reverse complement strand
CTGGGGGGAACAGGGGAAGTGTCCACAAGTACAACCCTAACACAGAAAAACAAAGAGATGCAGAAGTTGTATCAAGAAATGTTTGGTGAAGACGAGAAAGAAGTAGCCGCTGCTAAGTGGAACCAACTTGCAATGGTTGGGTTTGCAATTGCCGCTGGCAAAGATCCAAACACTCTAACTAATGTAGCTGCTGGATTATTAAAAGGTGCTACACAAACAAGGCAAGATACAGCAACAAGAAAAGCTAGAAGAGACAAGATTAAAATGTCAGCGTTTGATGCAGCACTTTCCCAAACAACAGCAGATATGAGCTTTGAAAAAGCACTACAGGTTGCCAACATAAGAGCGAACTCTGGGTCAGGATATGGTAAAGCACTTAATCCATCTCGTATTATAGAAAACGCTAGGGCCGCTGCTAAAACCGCATGGGTATCAGATGGCGGTTTTCCTGCTGATATGATTAAAGGTGAAACACAAGAACAGTATATCAGTAGAGCAATTGAAGATGCTTTAAAAGAACAAGAAAGATTACTGCCTACCTACAGTAGTTCTAGCAGTGAATCAGACAACAATGGTTTTGGTACATTAACAGTTGAAGAATAAAAACAAGGATTGTCATGCCATTATATTCTATAGACGGCCCAGGCGGTAAGACTTATAAAATAGAAGGACCAGAAAACGCAACGCGAGATCAGGTCATACAGGCTATACAAAATGAATTAGGTTCTAATCAATCTGTTATAGAAGAAGAGGAAGAAGAACAGTCTACTTTGGGGACAATGGCAGATATAGGCCAAGGGATTGGCGCTGGTCTTATGAATGTTCCGCAAGGGATTGCAGAGTTAGGCGCTCTAGGAATAGATATTGCTTTTGATACAAACACAAGCCAAGGAACTACTGAGTTCTTTGAAGATGCAAAGGAAACTTTAAACCTTACACCAGAAGGTACAGCGGGAAAGGTTGCAGAGGGAATTACAACTTTTGGAACAGCGTTTATTCCTATCGCTGGTTGGTTAAGTCGTGCCAACACTGTAGCAAGAGGTGGAAAAACTCTAGCTAATTCTAGTAAATTTATGAAGACTGCTGAAAAGTTTGGTGGTAGTGCTGTAGGAAAAAAACTTATAAACAACCGTCTTAAACTAGCAGCAGGAACAGCGCTGGGTTCTGGAATGGCAGACGTATTAGTTGCACCGTCTACTTTTAACACATTATCTGATTCCTTTGATGCACTACCAGACTTTTTAAAAACAGAAGAAGACACCAAACTAACTGGCAGCGATGAAGCTTGGCGTAGGTTTAGAAACAAAATGCGTTTTGGCGTAGAAGGCGTTAAATTAGGTGCAGCAGGAGAAGCAGTGTTTCCAATTGTTGGACTTGCGGCAAGAGCACCAGCTTATATACCAGGTGTTCCAACGGCGGCACGTTTAATTGGAAATGGTTTTGATAAGGTAGGAGAAAAATTAGGAGCTAATCAGTTTCTTAAAAAGTATTTTACTGCGTCTGGTCTTACACCTCGTGACTTATACGAAGGCATTGAAGGCGTAAAAGATTTTAGTAAAGCAACAACTAGAGATGCCGCAAAACGTTTTATTGCTTTTGACAACGCTGCAAAGAAAGTTGTGGGAAGAACAAAACTATTTGGTAAAGGTAAAGACGGAATACAAAAAGCCCATGACGATCTGTATAAATATTTAACAGGCGCCATAGACGAAGGCACCATGACGAAAGCACATGGAGGTGGTGTTACCAGTGCGGCTAAAAACATGAGAGATCAAGTCGATGGTTTAACAAATGTCTTTATGAGAGAAATAGAAAACTCTGGGTTAGAGGCTCCTGCAAAGCAAGCGTTGTTAAAACAATTCTCTGATCAACAAGGACAATACCTAAGAAGATTGTATGAAGTACATCTACGTCCCGAACAATTTGTTATGAATACAAAGTTATATGATGAATCAATCTTAGATGTTACTAGAAAAATAATGTCAGACACTCCAAAGATGTCTTTAGATGAAGCAACTAATCAGGCAAAACTTATTGTAAATGGGACGTTGGGAAGAAACACTGTAGATTATGGGCTTACTCCAGAAGCCGCTGCAAAACTTCAAAGCAAAGCTCTTAAAACAAAACCTTTTGGAGACAAACCTTTATTTAAAATATCTGAAGGAATGTTAAAAGATAGAAGTAAATACTTAGACGAGTCTGCAAACCTTAGAGCCTTACTTGGAGAAGTTAAAGATCCAAAAGAATTATACTTACGCACAATAGATCAGATGTCTCAAACGCTTTCAGCAAACCAATTGTACAAACAATTTGCAACGCAAAATAAAACTAATTTTAATGGAGCGATTGCAAAGTTTAACAATGGTGGGAGACCATTAGCTGTTGCAGGAAAAGAACTTTCAGAAGATCAAGCAGCCTTTTTAACTAACAATGGATACACAAGGCTTGGAGATGTAACAGATGAACTAAATATTACCGATGCTCAAAAAGTTTTTGGCGGTAAGTACGGAGCATTGACTGGGGACTTTGTTCCTAATGAAGTATATGATTCTTTAACTGTTGCAGCAAGAGCAACTAATCCTTTACAAGAAGCGTTGGCTATCTCTCTACAAGCCAAGGGCTTATCGCAAATGACAAAGACTGTGTTAAATCCTTTATCGCAAATTAGAAACTTTCACTCAGGTATATTTATGGTGGGAGCCAATGGTAATATAGCAAGGGACATGAGTATCTTTGAAAGCAGCCGCCTTACAGTGGGTAGAATAAAAGACATGGGAGATGCTGAGTTTAGAGAGACATTCAACATGCTTCAGAAGACAGGGCTTGTAGATCAGAACTACGTGGTCAATGAATTTAGAGCCTTGTTAGATGAGGGGGCTGATTTAAAAGTTGCTGGTAAAATAGCTGACCTATCAAAACGTTCTATAGATAAAATACCTTTTGCACGAGCTGCTTTAAAGGGCGCACAAAACGTCTACTCTGGTACAGATAACTATTGGAAAACAGTAGGATACCTTGGAGAGAAAGCAAAATACAGCGCAGCATTTAGAAGGTCTGGCTTAGATCCTGACAACCTTGGTGCAATTACAGATGATTTAGTAAATGCTGGACTGGCGCCCAGATCTACAGAGTTCAGTGGTGGCATAGACTTTATGGATCTAATGAGCACTGATATAGTAAAAGCAACAATGCCTACATACAGTCGTGTTCCAGAGTTAGTTAAAACAATTAGACGTATTCCTGTTGTTGGTAACTTCATGGCTTTCCCTGCTGAAATAATTAGAACAACAACAAACATTACAAGACAGGGGTTAAAGGAACTAGGGTTTAAATCTTCTCCAGAGTTAATTCAAAAAATTGGAGCAAAACAAGCTGCTGCATTACAAAAACAAATCCGTGCGATAGGTGCTAAACGATTGAGTAACTACGCTGCAATGGCTTACGTTGCTCCGGTTGCTGCACAGAAAGCAGCGATGGGTGCACTAGATTTTACTCAAGAACAGTTAGATGCGTTAGAGCTTGAGGCTCCTCCTTGGATGAAGGGACATACGTTAATGCCTATCAGTCATACGCCTGGTAAAGCAGAGTATGTAGATTTAAGTTATATGATGCCGTATGATTTTATGGCAGCGCCTGTTCGTGCCGCAATGCAAGCGTACTCAGAAACAGGAGAAGTTACAGACTCTCAAGCAAAACAAGTTATGGAAGCTGGTAAAATAGCTTTGTTAAAACTTATGGAACCGTTTGCCTCTGAAGCATTGCTTTCAGAAAGAATTGCTGACGTGTTTTATCGTGATGGTGTTACAAGATCTGGATCACGATTTATTGCAGAAGGCGAAAGCGATGGAGACAAATTAAAGAAAGGTTTTAATCACATAATTGCAGGGTTTAGTCCAGGTGTTTTAGACATGTTCTATCAAGAACGGGGCGGTAAGTTTCAACCAGGAAGACTTACTAAAGCTATAACTAATACCCCTGGTGGTTATGGTGAGAATTTTACATTAGCGGAAGAAGCCGCAAGTATGTTAACTGGGTTCCGTGAAATGGAAGCAGACCTAAACAATACTTTTTACTATAAAGGTGCAGAGTATAAAGGAAATAGAAGTGGTTTGTTAAGAGAATTTAAAAAAGTAGCAGGAAGAAATGACTCTACAAATGAATCTGTTATAAATGCCTTCCAAGAAGCCAATAGAGATTTGTTAACACAACAATCACAATTGTTTGCACATATAAACGCCGCAAGAACATTGGGGTTAACTGAAGCAGAAATTAGAAGGTCTTTATCAAAACAAGCTAGAATGGGAAGAAGAGAAATAAGTTTTGCAATGAGAGGAAAGTTTCTTCCGTTTACAATATCTAGCGATCTTATACGACAAATTAGACAAGAAACAACAATGCTAGGTCAGCCAAGAGTAATTGAAACGTTACCTTTGTTAGAATTAAGAAACATAACTAATGAATTTAGAAACATTGAACTAGATCCTAAAGAACGAGTGCAAGAAGAGCCTGTCAATCAACCTAATCAAATACAAACAATTCCTGAACCAGTATCCCAGAACAACGTAGCTCCAAGTGTTTTATCTACTGGCACGGTGAACAAAGATAACACGGTTAATACAACAAAAGTTCTAGCTGGAACCAATCCGCTTACGCAAATGATTGCCGAGCGTCAAAGTGCCAACACCTAACCAACCTCGCCCCAGTTATCTCCTAGTTCCTCGTCTACTTTAGAGGGAACCTTGAGAATATGATCCAAGCCCGTCTCCATAATCTCCGTGATCCTTGTTGCTTGCTCCTGGTTCTCTACTGAAAAGCACAGTTCGTCATGCACCGTGAGCATTGGAACAAGGCCCTCCTTATGGCAGTCCGCCATTGCCTTCTTAGTTTGGTCAGCAGCACTGCCCTGTATGAGTTTGTTCAGAGCCTTGTAAGTAAAAGCGCGTCTCAAGTTCATACCGTATTCTTTCTTGGCATCCTCAAGACTCATAGGTTTGTTGTACCCAAAGGTCTTGGGTTCCCAAAGATGAAACCTGCACTTGCGTCCTAAGAGTGTGCGAATAACGCCGTGGTTCTGTGCCTGTGAGCTTGCAATCTCCGCTAGGCCTTTAACAAAGGGAGCCTTAGTGTGGTGCGTTTCAAGTAATTCTTTTGCATCCTCCTTTGTAACAGCCAACTGGTTGGCTAACTTAGCCACGCCCATTCCGTACATAATTCCAAGGTTCACGGTCTTGGCTTCCTTACGTGTGATTCCTGCAAAGTCTGCCACCATCTGGTGTAGATCCACATCCCCTGTGTGGTACTCTTCCACAATTGTATCAACCATCGAGTGCTTGCGTGAGTCTGGTAGGCTTGCTGCAAAGTGCACCAAGAGCCTTGGTTCTTGACTTGCGTAGTCAAACGATCCCCACTTGCATCCCTCATCAGGAATAAACAAGCCTCGGATTAGTTTCTTAATAACAGGATCTCGTGCAGGGATTTGCTGTAAGTTAGGGTTGGAGCTAGAAAATCTCCCCGTTACAGTTCCTCCGTCATCGGACCTTAGTTGGTGGAACTCCGCATGTATCTTGCCCTTGTGCTCATGACGCAAGATGCTGTCAATGAATGTACTGTCTGCTTTGTCCGCCTCACGCAGTTTAACGATCGCCTGGGCCACTTCGTGTGGATGGGAGGACAGGTACTGCTTGGTAAAGGATGGTGCCCCTGCTTCCGTCTTAGGATACTGTAGGTTCAACGATTCAAACACAGTCTTAACTGACGACCCTGCCCACGGTTCTATCTCTATGCCAGTCTTGTCTTTGATAAACGCACGTAGCTCCTTGGTTCTAACTTGTAATTGTTTCTTTGCTACATCTGCCTGGTCAATGTCTACTCGAACACCTCTCTGTTTCATCTTCACCATCAAGGGTATCAGGCTTGTTTCTAATTCCCACACGTTCCAGAGTTCCTGCTTGTCTAGTTCAATCCGCAATCGCTCCCATAACTTGAGCGTCATCACGGCGTCTTGCTCGGCATAGGCTCCAACCTTTGAGGGTGGTAGGATCCACATGTCTGCCTTTGGATCGATGCCCCAGTCCTTTGCTGTTGCTCGAAGCAGCCGCTCGTCTTTCCGCATGTCGATCCAATCACGACCTAAGTTGTTTAGGCTGTAGGAAAATCTGTTCTCGTCAACGATAGCCCCTGTTACCATTGTATCAATGATCCGACCTTGTATATCAACGCCCTCCGCACTTAGCCAACCCGCATCGTAGGTCGCATTGTGCATGATCTTATCTATGTGGGGTGTTGCCATCTGCTTCTTGAACCATTTCATCGTAACCTTTGGATCTAGGTTGTGTCCGTTCTGGTGCCGGATGGGAAAGTACCCATAGTAATCCCCTGCTGCAACAGCAATGCCAACTATAAACCCATCGTTCCTTGCCCACCCTGGGCCAAACTTCTTTAGGTTGGGGTCGCATGTCTCAAGGTCCACGGCTATTTGTTTATATCCTGTAAGGTCTGGATACTCCGTTGGGATGTTCCAATCCTTGTCGATAATATCTATATCCATGCGCTCAAGAAAGTTTATTGTACTCTTGTCTTTACGGTCTCTTGCCATTAATCTTCCCCACCCAGTGCAGCGTAGCCACAGATGTCTACCCAACTGTCCTCGTGTTCTGGTGTCTCGATCAAACGTGACACCTTTAATTGCACCAGGCATAAATACACCTGGTCAACTGTTATGTCTTGATCAAGGATCACCGACCATAGCCTTGCCACACGCATGTGATTCGTGGTTGCATCTCCATAATCCTTGGCTCTGGGACCATTGATGTAGCCCTCTGCTTTTTGTAGTATCTCTTCTCGTTTCATATTTCATACCTGTATTTCTTGATTGATTCTAAAATGTGTAAGTTCTTCTTGGTTCTCGTAACGCCCACATAAAACGCACGATGCTCATCGTCTGGATGCATACTCTCAGTGCAAGCCTTCGTTGATCCCGTATAAACTAAACAGTTGTCATCCTCCCCACCCTTCATCGCATGAAACGTGGACAACTTAATGCGAGGCGTATCCATAATACTCTCCCCTGATTCCTCAATAACCTCAATGTATAACCTATCATTTCTGCCCAAGTTCATTATAGAAAAACAACTACGATCTATCGGTGCCTTCATCCCATACTCCCGAACCAAATCGTTATAGTTTAACGAACCATCTTCCGGTGCTGCTTCCAACAAGGTGCTCGAACCTCGCTTCACAACTGCGCTGTCCCCCTGCTTGGGTACATTCTTATATAGGTTCTTAATTAAATAAACCCCGACGCGCTCACCATTCTGCAATCGACGCCATATCTCTATGCCCTCCGCTACCTCTGGCTTTATACTAGGCCTTCCTTTTATGCTGTACAAAAACCCGAAGCTCCTAACCTGGTCAGCGAAGTCTGATACGTAGCTGTTGGTTCGAGCCATGATGGTCCACGAACCTGTATCCAAAGGTACACTTGCAAGACTGTTGTGCCAAGTAACCGAGCCTTGTTCTTTAGCTGGAGAAAACTCCTTAACCTTCCTGGTATGAATGCGTTTAACAATACGCTTGGAAAGATTAAACACTTCCACAGGCATTCGATAAGACTTAGTAAGGATCTCCACTGTGTCAGAGACTTCCAAGAACTCGTTTACATCAACCCCTGTCCACCGATGGATTGCCTGGTCGTCATCCCCTGCAAGATAAACCTTCTCCGCTCTCTTGGACATGATATTAACCATCTCCCACTGCACTGGCGTTAAGTCTTGTGCCTCGTCAACGATTAATAGATCCAAGTAAGGTGGTTCAGCTATCTCAATATACTTCTCTATGAAGTCTGCAAAGTCTACCTTCTGCATCTTACTCTTATATTCTTGCAATTGTTGCTCAACCTGTTGCAATTTAGCAAACCAAATTGTATAATTCGCCGCTTCATTATATTCCTGTTGCAGCGGTATCCTCCTTGATCGAGCACGCGCCACCATATCAAGGTACGTCTTTCCCGATCCTCCAATATGAACTTGAGGTAATCCATCATCAGGAGACACCCCGTCCCTACTATCTATAAGAATGCCCAACAAACTTCCGAGTTCCTTGTAGTCTTTTGCCTTCATCAGATCGTCTGACTGCAACCCAAGTCCCCAAAAGGCTGTGGCATGTAGCGTTTTAAAGTGGGGCAGCTCCTTCTCTGTTAAAGAAAACTTGGAGCAAGCACGTTCAATGGCTTCGGCAATCGCCTTACGTGTAAACGAAATGAAGGCAATCCTAGAAGGATCGCCCCCGTTATCCAAATACTCTTGGATAATCTCCATGAGTGTGTAAGTCTTACCGCAACCAGGTGGACCAAAGATAATAGTGCTATTCTTTATCATAGGTCTTCTCCCTTGGTCGAGAGTTTACCCAATCCTCTATCTCCATGAGCACCCACCTACTGGCAGTACGTTTGTTGGACTCATCTCCTAGCACTAAGGGTTGAGGGAAATCCCCTGCCTTAGTCCATTTGTATATTGCTGATGTCGAGACGCCAAGCAGTGCAGCTACCTCCGACACACGCAAAAGTCGATTAGAAGGGGATGTCATCTGAAACCTCCGTGATGTTTAAGTCTATATATTCCTCCTCAAAAGCAGGAACCCACCATACTCGAAGCGTGGATCTCTTTCCATCCTCGCGTTGTATGTTCTGATGCCCATGAGCATCCGCACCATTGTTTAAAGTCTTCAATGCTTCTTGGACCTGTGCCCTACTGTAAAAAGTAAAATGTCGGTTGTGCAAATATAACATAAGACCAGAGATTGTGAACCTTGTAAGACCTTCCTCGGTCCAGGGCTTTCCCATCTCTAGTTCTTCTGGCACTATAGCCTTTATACGGCTCGTACAGTAGGCTCTAAGGTGTTCCTTAAACTGACCCACCATCGTTAGTTCTTCGGGCACCTCAAGGTATGTAGCACCCAACATTAAATTACTGACCGCTACCTGCCAGGACTGGGCTTTAACAGTTGGCGGCATGATATTAATCTGCTCCATGCAAGCACGTTGCCAAAGCGTTTGATTCTGTAGCTGCTCTGTTGAAAGTTGTACACGTTTCCCACCTACATCCATAAAGTATAATCGAGGCTCGGATAAAAGAGTTGTAAGCCCACCCATCTGTGGCATCTCAGGTTGATCCCCACCAACACCGTACTTCTTGGTCTTACAAATCTCCTTATCGCAGTAACTCTTAAATGGTTCCTGCTCACAGGTGTAAAAGTATTCTTTCTTGCTCAGTGATTTAACTAGGTTTGTTACCTCTGTCGCTGGCAAGGGATCCGCACATAGCGTTCGGTTAATATCCTCGAACTTTGAAACCCAATCGTCGGGGTTCTTCAAACGGCAGTAAACACCGCACATAAACAACGTTTTGTTTCGCTCCTCGGATATCTGTCCTTGGCTCGTGATGTGTTGTAGGCAGGGCGGTCCATCTGTAAAATACTTTCTTGGTCCGCCTAGCTGCATGGACTCTAACTGGTTTAATGCAACACGCTCAGACTCAATCAGATTTAAAAACTTATCAAGTTCGAGAGCGTCGCCCTTTGCATTAAACCCATAGCGCATGGTTTCTTCTGCTTTAAAGTATGGTATGTTAATAAAGTTACCAACATCCCCTCGCTCTGCTAGGATTGAATCTTGTTTGGGAAAGATCTCGCACCCAGAAAACCCTAGTGCAATAGACATCTCCGTCAGGTACTCACGTATAACGGAGGCCTGTTCGTATTCTTTTAAAAATAAATATAAGTGTGCCCCACCAGACTTAGACCGACAGTGAACCAACGGTAGCTTTAATTTGTATATCTTTTGTGTAAGTGATTTATGATCCAGGTCATACGTGTCAATGTCCAGTGCTCCAAACTTGCACATGTTATCTTCATTGATTGGTATAGCACCCACACCTTGAACACCGTCAATGTGTTCTTGTATCTTCTCAACGGTCATAGGTTCTCGAACGATCCGACTATCTGCTTCAGCCTTGCCGTTCCTTCCTACTCTTCCAACCGTCGTCGTACCGTGTGCCACGGTTGACCCTTGAAAAGCTTTCATAAGTCTTTCTGCGTAAGACATGTGTGTATCCTTGGGGAAAATAAAAAAAAGGAGGAGAGTGTTTGTAGCACCCCCCTCCGAGGGCTAACGCTTAAAACGGAATGTCATCGTCTTTCAAAGGAGCTGTGGGCGTCTCCTCTGGCGTAGCCTTTACCTCTCCACTTTTAACACTTAAATGGAATAGTTTTGCTTCAGAGTATATCTCTTTGTCCTCTGGATTAACAAAAGGGTTGAGAATTTGATCACGTTGAACACTGTAATTATAATAAGTCTCAGTACTATTTTTCTTCGTTTCAGTAACAACAGTAAGATTCCACACAGAAGCAAAGCTAGGCGGTTTCCACTTAACAACCTTTTCTTCTTCTTCTTCTTTAGGAGGAATAATTACTTCTAGAGTTGGCATCATAGCAAGTTGAGTCTTCCAACGTCTGCTTACTTTAAGTGATGACACTTTCATATCTATAACCGCTGGCTGTAAATTACCATCATCCATTACCAAGCAAAAAATATTGTCTGTTACAACCATCTCGTTTCCATTAGGTAAAATATCCTTAAAAGACGGCTCTGTTACTCTTGTAACTTGATTAAGAACAGGATCTCCTGGTGGTATCTCTCGTACAAAACCACCAATTGGTTTTGGTATCCATTCAATGTACTTCGTAACCATAAAACAAGGAATAACTTTTATCCCTGTTTCCCCATCCCAGTATTGATTGGTTAAGTTATTAAATATATCTCCAGCAGTGAGACCATTAATATACTTGCCCCCCTTTTTTAACTGTGGGTTTCCAGTTTGTGCCATACGTATGTATGGAATCTGCATTTCATCAGAGTTAAATACAGTGCCCTCACCTGAGTCCTGCATAAGATCACTCATAACATCAGCAGATAATGCTGTCACCTTTGCTTTCGCTATTTCATTTGCCATAATTATACTCTCCCTATCTTTGCTTGTTGCGTTAAAAAACCATTAAATAAATCAAGTCCTGTATTTTTACCCGCTGATTCTCTTCTTATAACAGTTGCGTCCAAGGTACTGTGATGAACATGTGATTTGACTACAGCGTCAAAACCTTTGTCTTTTAAAATGCCAATCACATCTCCCACTAGATTATCTTTACCTTTATCTAATGATACTATGAGTTCATTTTTAATAATGCCTCCCTCGTTATTCTCTCTCAGCCAGGCCAAAGCTTTTTCCCTTTTATCTTCATTAACTGGGAGTCTAGCACGGCAAAAAGGTGTTACAGATACTTTGTATCCTCCTTTTACTGTCGTGTCTGTCATATTCATTTGAGTCATAATATCAGGAATAGCTTTCATCTCTAGTCTTTGCTTTTCCTCGTTGAGCTTTGTCTTTTCTTCTTTATTGGCTTCTAATGCATCCTTTACTTTTTGATGCGCGTAAACCAACTCGCTTAACGTGCGGCCTTCTGCTGTGCTGATGTCTGCTAGTGCTTCACTTGCACTTGGACCATCAAACAGGTCTTCAAATATATCTTCCATAAGGTTATCCTCTTCAGGGTTGTGGTTTATAAACTACTGTGGTAGTCCATGTATGTGGACAATAGTGGAGATATGTATGAGTGTCAAATATAAAAATAAATTAAAGTTTAAATTAAAACCTTACGACCATCAACTTAAAGCATTAGATAAGGCGGCTGCTCGACCAGAGTATGGCTTCTTCATGGAGATGGGTACTGGTAAAAGTAAGGTCCTGTTAGATAACATAGGATATTTATTCTTAGAAGGGCAAGTAGACTTTGCTTTAATCATCGCACCCAAGGGCGTGTATCGTAACTGGGTATCCAAAGAAATACCAGAGCACATGTCTGATGACGTGCCCCATCGTGTAATCAGGTGGGTAGCTTCCCCAAACAAAAAGCAACAGGCAGAAATGCGTTCAGTTAAAGAACCCTTTGCCGGACTAACCATCTTCGTCATGAATGTCGAAGCCTTCTCCTCGATCAAAGGTAAGAACGCAGGGGAATGGATGGGAATTAACCTGGGTCGCAACGGAATGATCGCAGTGGATGAAAGCACCACCATCAAAAACCACAAGGCTAAACGAACCAAGGCCCTGTTAAAGATTGCTTTAAAGTTTAAGTTCAGACGATTGCTAACGGGATCCCCCATAACCAAATCACCCCTAGATATATATAGTCAGACAGAGTTTCTTAGGGCCGGGCTTCTTGGGCATGATAGTTTCTACTCCTTTCAAGGTCGCTACGCGGTCCTACAAAAGAGAACAATGGGGGCCGCTGCATTCACGCAGATCATCGGATACCGAAACCTGGACGAACTATCAGATAGAATAGATATGTTTAGCTACCGTGTACTTAAGAAAGACTGCCTCGATCTACCCGAAAAGATATACACCGTTCGATACGTCGGCATGTCCGATGAGCAGTTTAAATACTACGAGCAAATAAGAAACCACGCTATGGTTCTCTTTGACAACGGTGAAATGACCACGGCCCCTGCTGTAATCACCCAGCTTCTACGATTGCAGCAGATTCTTTCTGGACATTTAAAAACAGATGACGATGAAATGATCACGTTTCCCTCGTCTAGGCTCACTGCATTGCAGGAAATAATTAATGAGCACGATGGTAAAGCAATCATCTGGTCTCGATTCCGCCATGACATAAAGCAAATCACCGAAACGTTAAACAAAACCTTTGGACCAGGGTGTGCCGCCTCATACTTTGGCGATACATCTGATGATGAACGTAATGAAATCGTACAGAACTTTCAGAATCCAAACCACCCACTAAAGTATTTCGTGGGTAATCCAGCAACCGCAGGGTACGGCTTAACTTTGACCGAAGCTAATCTTGTGGTATACTACGCCAATGACTTTAATCTGGAAACACGTATCCAGTCAGAAGACAGGTGCCATCGTATCGGTCAACGCAACCCAGTTACCTATGTAGATCTAATCAATGAAGGCACGATTGACGAACGAATAGTCAAGGCCCTTCGAGCCAAGATAGATATAGGTGCAAGAGTATTAGGAGAGGAAGCAAGAGAATGGCTAACACTGAAACCAAAAAAGTAGAATACCTAGACGCGGCTATCGAAACAATGGTTGATTATAAAAGGGGACTTCGGACCCTGGACACTGGTGCAAAGGAACTCGCTGCACAGACTGGACTTGATCACGATGTAGCAAGAGAGTTGTTAAAGAGTATGTACAAACATAATGTTACGCAGATCCGAGGCTATACAAAAGAACCTGATCGCTTACGCCAAGGGAAGATCGGAACACCTAGCGAGACTAAAAGAAAGTAGGGGGCAAAAGCCCCCCATTTTATTCATCTTCAGCAACGGCACGTCTAATTAATACCGACATCTGTCGAGCCATCGACCGCTGTTCCTTAACGGATAAATCATACAGTAACTTGTGATCGTCTATCAACACGGCAACGTTTCTAAATTTAGGGTCTTCTTTTACTGTGGCAGCCATAATATTCTCCTATATGTGCTTTGTCTATATTCTATGTGTGTATAACATGTGTTTGAACTGTTATTCAAGTAGTCTAGCTAACGATATAATCTCCTCTGCTCTCTCTTTTAAACCAGGAACATGATGTAATCGCTTGGCATCCATCCTAATAATGTCCGCCTTGCGAACGATTGAATCAATAATCGGTTGGATGTTGTCTTCCTCATTACAATTACATTTAGCCATTTATCTGCTCCTTGTTGATCTCTTCATAATCTTCTGGACTAACGTCCATCCAATAAGGTTCAGTGATAAACTCCCTAGTGGTAATGCTGTCCTCAAGCATATCCATAAACCTATGGTACGCGATCTCTTCAGCTTGCTCCATAGTCTCCGCTTCGATCCCATCGTAATAACGAGAGACGGGATGCTTGCAACAATTCTGGTTCATCTCCACCTTAATGTTCCACTCAGTCATCAAAATACTCCTCAATCCTTATCGTTTCTTTAAGCTTATTTGTGGTACTACGATTGTCCAACAAATCATCCAAAAATGAATCGTTGGCTAGATCCTCTGCCTCGTCCAACGTTTCTGCCTCCACAGTATATTTACCAACGTAGCTGTGCTCTACTTCAATGTTCCACTCAGTCATCTGAACCTCTTCAAGGTAAAGAAATCCAAGAAACTTTCCGCAATGGTAGGTTTCTTTGGCGGAACTGGATCAGTCACAGATTCCTTGTTATCAAGATGCTCAATAATTGCCTGTTCAATCGTGGCGGTCTTGGAAATCCTTGTTTTGCTGCGGTATTTGTCAAGACGTTCATAAACGTCACGGCTAAGACGAACAGCCACCTGATAGCCACCAGAAGGTGGTGCTTTTTCCATGATCTTCTTCATGTCCTCAATCCAGAAACCACTGTCCTTTTTAACGTACAAAATATAATGCAGTTGGTTAGCGGTTAGATTTAACTTCTTGGCTATCTCCTTGTTCGAAAGATCGCCCTTAAACGCTAGGTCGTGCGCCTGATCTATTAGTTCCTGAGAATGTTTAGGCATCGTTTTTTCCTTTCAAGTTAAATTATACCTACACGACACCCTCGTAAGGGTGCCGACTAGAGATAACTTTACAGTTCGTCTATTGCGTCTTTGAGCAACTTCATTTCAACACCTGACCATACTCTACGAATAAACTCTTGGTCATAGCGGATGAAAGTCTCTTCAAAATCATGTCTGTTCATAATAGATGCTTTAAGAACGAGGTTTCTCATTCTAGCTTTTCTTTCTTTTAAACGTTCCTCATCTGACTCCATTATAACTCCTCCATTTGTTTTTGGATTGAATGAACAATCCTTTGAATTGTAATCTCTTCATCAATCGTTTTTGC
>ENA-ORXF01001512-ORXF01001512.1-marine-metagenome-genome-assembly--contig:-NODE-1512-length-14927-cov-5.009697_pt1 | contig 14927 bp, 31 predicted proteins | sample MGYA00237864_ERZ511476 | MGnify/ENA primary metagenome ERZ511476 (study PRJEB26306, sample SAMN06343908) | marine metagenome | isolation source: coastal waters | place: Atlantic Ocean: West Antarctic... | reverse complement strand
TGTCCAAGTAGGAAACAAAAGTTATTACTACGATCAATTACAAAAAGAACACCCAGGGTTGCTTACTGAAAAAATGACCCCTCTAGAATTTATAAACAATCTTACAAAAACAAATTATAATTTAAAAACTTTTATAGGTGGTGCGCAAATAGTAGATGAAAATGGTAATAAAGTTGTAAAAGATCAATACAATTTTAACGCACATGGTATTCCTCGAAAGGAATACATAAAAAGAGCAATAAAAAGCGTAATAAAATTAGACCCTTATGGAGTGGCTAGAAATGTTGCAGGAGCAGTAGGTCCACACGAAGGCAGTGGATCTGAAATTAAAATAAATATGGGTACACCTGAGTATATTGAAAAAAGATTAAAAGAATTAGAGAATACTTAGGTAAGTCCCAACTCCTCCCGATCAAATCCTAACGCGTGATCTGATAGACAAACCAATTCATCTTTACTTAAATGTATGTACGGCTCTGAGTCCTCTGGCAGTTGCGGTTCAGCAATCGTACCAAAACGTACGTCGTAGACTTTGGTTCTGTCCCAAGTGTGTGAATACACGCTGTCCGTCATAGCAAACACCAGGACGAATGGTTGGTTGGTAGCCAGAGACAGAGCGGCTCCCATACGCAACTTGGATGCGCTCAGTAATAAAGTGTCGTACTTATTAATACCAAAGCTACGGCATTTAACTTCTAACCAGAACGAAGACTCTTTGCTCTCGCACCAATAATCTAGGCCGTAACTGACTGGTAGCTTATGACACCTTACGCCCCATAATCCTTCTATAAATCCAGCAACACGCTCTTCGCGCTTTTGATCGCTGATCGTTTCCATCTTCGGTTTCGCGTTCATCTGTAACTCCCTTGTATATGCTTTTAGTCAAACGATGCAGAGCCACGAAGGGTATGGAGATTGCCGTTACCGACAACACCAAGATCCCTATAACCACATAAACCCACACCGTCATTAACTCATACATCATTTTTTTTGTTTCTTTAATCATCGAAAAAATTAGGATCTATAGCGACTATTCGTTTCATTGGTCGCCCTGTTTGTTTTACTCTGACGTCTTTTTCTTGTATCTCTCCCGCGTTCATTAAGCGAGTGATGATTTCTTTTACTTCAAAAGACTTCATTGATCTGAACAATTCTCGTCTGTCTATATCTCGACGACTGATGCCCATTTCTCCTTGCGTCCTTATAAAGCTAAGAACTTGCTTGATACGGCTTTCCATTTCGGATCCTGCTACCTTGTCTTCACACGTAGCTACCATTATCTGATCGTAGTAATAGACGTAATCTATTGCCCACTTGGTTATATCGCCTCTTATTGTATTGGTGTATGGACTGTCAGCTAGAGCGCCTATCAAAGCCAAACGCATCGCTTTCTCTCTTGTTCTGGAGAGCAGTACTTCTAAGCCGTCCTTTTCTAATTTGTTTTGTTGATCCACCAATTCGTAAGCCAACTTATCCAAAAGCTTTCTGGAATCGTCGTCGAACTTTACTACCCGTTGTTTAAAATCTACCTCTGAGTTGTCTCTGGCTATCTGCTCCATTTCGTTATTGGTTTCCCTGACCTTACGCACCCATTCCAATATGGCATGGGACGGTTCTACGAATGGCACCATTCTGCCTACCGTTCTGGGCAGTTTGGACTCAACAACAATAAAACGATTTAGGAATCCGTCCACAATTCGCCCTGTTGATAAAGCACCGTAAAAGTTTCTAGGAACGGACATGCCAACCAAGGTTATTGCGGGTTTAATTGTTGAACGATCTAAAGCCTCTTGTTGCTGTTTTTGGGTCAGAGTCATCATAGAGTAATTGTCTGGTCTGATCGTACCGTGGCAACGTCCCCACGTCTCCATAAGGACTTGTATGGCATCCTCTTTGTTGGAGTTGGAAGACTTGGATATACTTTCCAATCTTTTACCAAATTCATCCATCACGGTTATGTGTGTTGGCTTATGTCTTAGTAAGCTGTAAACCGCACCGCTTGACGTGTAACCGTCTCCCGCCATTATCTCTGCGTGTCCCGCACCATCCAGTACGGCTTCCATAACCGTCTTAACATTTTCTTTACCTTGTCCAGATTTGGCAATACACATAAAGAACATGGAACTAAAATTGTTCATATCCGTTTTGTACATTCTACCCAAAGATACAGAACCAATCGCTAGGGCGGTTTGCATAGACAAAGCGGGTTGTTCTATCTGCGCTATGGTTTCTGAGTATTCGTATATGTCTTTTACAATACCTGGAGGGTTGTATAAATCGGTTGGTTCACTTACGTTGTACTTACGTTGTATGAAAGCAGGAGCTTGTTGGTTCTTCCTTTCATGTGTCTTTAATATAGAGTTAACTGTCGTAGATATTTCTGATCTTGGTAAAGGCGGTTTGTTTTGTTGATTCCAAGACTGAACAAAGAAATCAACCATTTCTATACTTACGTCTTTTGCTATTAAGTTTCCTGCTAATCGAGCGGCGTTGTCGTTACGGCTACCCGCAACCACACCTTCCATTGAAAACGGTGAAGTGATGGCCTTGCCATTTAACTTCTCAGCACCCGTAATCATTACCCAATGTTCTTTGGTTAGGTTTGGTAAATCGCTTGTGTCGTGCCAATCCCAGCCGTCTATAAACTTGGGTTCGTATATGGCTCCTGTTGCGTGAATGTTGTAAGGAGCAATGATTAAACCACCGCGTCCTCTTATGTCTATCAGTTTGGCAGGATCTGAAGTTTCAGTTCTTCTGGCAACAAACGTTGTGTAGTTTTCTGGGTTGTTGTAGTAATAGTGCATACCCTTGCCTGTAACTACTTTGCAAGGAGTGTTGGGTAGATTCTCTTCTGCCCATATACACGCTTCTGGTGTGTCTGCGTCCACCACAATAAAGTCTCCGCAGATTAAAGCCACGACCAAATCGTCGCGGTTTTTAAACCACCGAGTTATTTCTTTCGTCGTCGGTTGTCGCTCTTTGAACTGTTGCCAGCTCCCCAATTCTTTAGGGGGTACTTTATTATGTCTTAATAATGGTACGGGACTGTAACCACTTTCTGCATAAGCAAGAGCAAGCTCCAACGCAGAATCTTGCGCAGTTGCTTTGACGTTTAACACTAATCAACCGTCTTTTTGGCTTTAGCGGGTTGGTCAATGGGTCCAAAGATTGATTCAAAGTCCAACTTACCTTTGGTGGCTCTGATTATCTTTTTAGCTTGTTCTATAGAAGGCTGTCTAAGGCCGTATCTCCAAGCTTTTGTTGAGGCAGAGGAGCAATCAAAAAGCTCTGCTGCTGGGTCTATTCCTATAAATTCTATATACTGTTTTAATGTTATTCGTTCCACATCACGCTCCTTAAATTCTGGCTCAAGTCCTTCTGAATACAAATTCATAAGGTCCTTCTCACCAAGTTGTTGTTGACGGTAAAGGTAATTAATCTTCCATTGGTTCTTGTTTTTTTCTTTGTTCATTGTTACTATATGTTTAATGTTGTTTTCAACACATAGTAAACGAAAACAATTTTGTTATCAACTGGAGAAAGTAAATGAACGATAAAATATTAAATCGTATCAAAAGTCCCAACGAGTTAGTAGAACAGCAAGGCGCCAAGCTGTTGGTCTACGGCGAGAGTGGGGTCGGAAAAACTACCCTCTGTCAGACAGCACCAGGTAAGACCTTGGTTGTCAGTATGGAAAGTGGTTTGTTGTCTATTAAAGATGCTGAAAACTTGGATGCAATCGAAGTAAAAGAAGCGTCAGAGATAGAAGAGATTGCTCAACTCTTAGAGAATGGAACCTTAGACTACGATACCGTCTGCTTAGACAGTATCACTGAAATGTCTGAGATTTTGTTGTCTCAAGAGAAAGCAAAAAGTAAAGATCCTAGACGTGCGTACGGCGAGGTCATCGAAGTGATGATTAAGACGATGCGTAGATTTAGAGATCTGCCATTGCACGTGGTATTCATCGCCAAACAAAGTAGGGAACGCGATGAGTCTTCTGGCATGTTTCATTATCAACCGATGATGGTTGGGGCCAAGTTGCCCACTCAAATCCCATACTTCTTTGATGAAGTTATAGTGATGAGATCATTTGAAGATGAGAATGAAGAAGGTAAAAAAGTAACCGCTCGTTGGTTACAAACGAGACTTGGGCAAGGATATACTGCCAAAGATCGTTCTGGTAAATTGGAAGAGTTTGAAAGTCCAAACTTGACTGATGTAATTAATAAACTTGGATTTGCAGGAGGTGCAGAATGAATGACTTTGAAGGATTTGATTTTAATGTAGATGATGCGGGTAGCGATAATACAGCTATCCCAAAAGGCGACTACCCTTGTGTGGTAACAACGTGTGAGAAAAAGAAATCTCAAGCGGGTAACGACATGATATGGCTAGAGCTAGAAGTAACGGGTGACGAATACGCAGGTTGGAATTTGCGTAAACCGTTTATGCTTTGGCAAGACAACCCAACGTATCTTGGGTATGCAAAAGCTGATTGGGCCAGATTGTGCAAAGCGACAGGCTTTGGTAACGACAATCCACCTAAAAGCGCACACGATCTACACGGTAAAGCGTTTATTGTTTCGGTAGCAATAGAAGAAGCGGAAGCTGATTCTGACTACGGTGACAGCAATAAGATCGTTGGTTATAAGTCACTAGAAAGAAAATCGGCTCCGAAAGCTGCTGATCTTCCACCTAGTATGGGTGAATCTCCCCAAAGTGAAACGTCTGCCCCAGGCAAACCTACACTTTAAAACCGTCGGCTACGCTAGGAGTCGCTAAGAGCAAACGCTCAACCTAGCATTTTTATTTAGAGTACAGCTTCCAATTGGTCGCTAAGACCGACAAGAAATCATCCATAGACAATACGGCTACCTTAGAGTGGTCCTTTTGCCAATCCAAATTAATAGCCGATAGAGGAACGCAAACTCGAATGGGTCTGCGGTTAAATTTGTAAATCAACGCGGGTATTTTGCCGTTACTAGCCTTGCAGACTTGTTCCCACCAGGCAGGACGCAAAAGATCGCCTTCTTTATAGAACTTACATTCTATTGCAAAGTACGGCATCTCCAAATCGCACTGATCCTTCTGTTGGTATTGATCCAGATTGCGTTTGGTCTGGTAGTCAATACCCTCTTCAATAAAGAATTCGTTAAGGATCTTAGCTATATCACGCTCAAACTGAGCGCCTTTGTTTCTTGAATTAATCTTGGCCATCTAAATCAAGTGTAACAATATTTGGACTGTTGTGAGTGGTAGCTTTGGTTCCTTTAAGATACTTCTTATAAGACTCTAGGCTTGCAGACATTTCTATCCAGGCTTTGTCCATTTGCTCTTTGGTTATTACAAACACTTTACTCGCGTAAGGTTCTTTCTTTTCTTGCGCTACGAATACAAACTCTTTGACTCGGTAGCCTGCGGCTTCCAATCCTCTTCTGTACCAAGCGGCTTGTTGATCGTAGCCGTACTTTAATACAGACTCTAGAAACAATTCTGGACTGCAACTGAACGTGGTTTTGTAATCCACCGCTACAATTTCAAAGTCCTGGTGTGGTCCTTGAGGAGAACAGATAACGTCTGGTCTGCATTTGCAAAGCACGTCTTCCTCGTACCAATAGAAAGAGGCTTCTGGTATTTTGTTTTTGCCATTCAAATATATATCCGATTCTGGAATGATGTTGGATGCCATACCTTCTATAGCCAGGTAATCTCTTTCGTTGATAACCACCAAGCCACGATCTATAAAGTCTTGCTTCAAATCCTTACTGACCTTTGTATAGGGAGATCCAACGATCACGCCGACGTTGTCGTTAAAGGTGGCCTCGCCTTCTACCAACATATAATGAGCGGCAGTACCGAAGTTCATTGCTGGGGTCGTCTCCACTTCAGTCGATATTGCATGGAGTTGGCTGTCTGCAAACTTACGCACAAAACTGGAGCTGATTCCCACGTCTGAGTGATACACCTCGTTGGGTATCTCTCGTATGACAATGGCATCGCCTTTCTCTATCGGGTCGTAATTTTCTAATTCAGGTATCTGTTTCATTTGTATCCTCTAATTCGTTAATAAACTCTACTACGTTTTTTGTTGAAAGTTTTGTAAGCGTGGATGCTATTAAGAACATCGCCAACTGTTTTCTTTCGTACTCTGGAAGAGGCAGTAACTTTTCCAAAAATTCTTTGTACATTGCTGTTTCCATATTTATCTCCTAAAAGGGTACGTCGTCGTCTTCGTCCCACGTTTTTTTATAGGCACGTTTTTTGCCTTTGGGTTCTTCTTGTTTAAGTTTAAATTCCGCCTGCATTTTAAAGTAATCCTGGATTACCTCTTTTGTTTCTTTTTCCTCGTATTCTAACAGAGCGGTTTGCACCACCTTGTCGCAGTTGATTGGTTCAGGCCAATAATCTCTCAGGTTTTTAAGATACACTAAGTTTTCCTGTACGGATTTACGAGGGTTGTATTTGGGTTTGCCTATCGCTTCCCAAAATTCTTTTATTGGTTGCAGTTCTTCATCGTTGCCAACAAACGTCAAATCAAACTCGGTTTTGTCGTAAGGCAAAAACATAAAGGTTCCGTCTTTTTTCTTAAACGGGTAACAACGCAGAGGTTTACCTATCGTCATTTTTAAGCACCTTTTTGTAAGCGTCTTCAAAAATAACAGGATGATGTTGGCAGATGTAATTCATAGCTTCTGCTATTCTACCCAACCCTCTCATATCCTCTAACAGTTGCTCTATATGGTCTGGACCGTATATTTTTAATTTTTGTCTGGCGTCGTCGGTTAGGCTCTTTTCTATTAACAATTCTAAGTCATTCATATCTTTCTCCAAAAGTTATAAGACAATCCTACTTGAATTATTTGCTATTGTCTACATAACTCTATAGACTAATTGTAAATTACTTAGGAGAAAGTGAGAATGAGTCAGTACAAAGTTAAGAACTACGAAGGTTACCAAGAGGTACTTGATAGCGTTAGGTCCATAGTTACACGCATCGCTCCAGAGTGGGCCGCTTCCGCCATCAACAAAGAGATAGACGCACAGCAAGAGGAAATAGAAGAAACGCTATCAGGCAGAGCTGATATGGCAGAAGAAATGGAGTCCAAAGATGAGTGAACAGCTTATAATAAATATTGTTGCGGAATTCAAACGCTTGAGCGCAGAAGATCGCAGTTTTGTTTTAAAGACACTTAAAGAAATCCAGGACAAAGATGCAGAAAGAAATTAAAACGTACAAGTGGGAAATCACTTACGGAACGAACAAAGGCAGACCTTTTAAAAAATACACGAAAGTGGAAAGGAGTCGACAGAGGTAATCATACGATCTCTATAATATAATAGATATGCAGTTGCACCCTTTCTCCGTAAGAAAGTAAACAAATGGCTCGAGGTACGGTCAGCAACGAAAGTACCTCACCTTATTAGGAACTGAATATGTTAAAAGCAGACGGATTTGACGAAGCAATAATAGGAATGACCTACGACATGGTGGTATCGGAAGACCGCCTTGTCTACTCGATTGATAAGTGCATCGAAATATTGGTTAAAAGAGACGATATGACACCAGATGATGCGATTGAGTATTTGGAATTCAACACACTCTGCGCTTACGTTGGTAAGGATCAGCCTGTCTTTTTGCGTGAATACGAAGAATAATCGGCTATACTGTCGGTATGACACATTTAAAGATAGTGAAACTAGAAGACCACAGACCGAACCCGAGTCATATAGAAGGTAAAGACCGCCTGGACAATCTTTTTGAAGATTTTGTTACGCGAGGTGCTAACCCTCAAACCGTAAGTGAAATGATATTGGCCTACGGGATCTGCGAAGTCATTAATTACTCAACGAAACCTGAAAACGGCCTTGATGCGATCAGTCGTTTGCTCTCGGACAGCTTTAACTTGCACATAGACAGAAATGAGTTCTACGACCCCGAATTGGGGGGTTTTGTCAAAAAGGACGATGATGAATGACAAAACTATTGGCTTGAAACCCCTTTACTCAAAGGTTTTGGCGTTTTGGCAGTTTTGTCAGGGTATGGGGCATTCTGTAAAAACCCTTATACTGAGAGTAGAAAAATAAATAAAATTATATGGGTAGGTAAGTAATAGTATGACAAAAGGGGGGGGTTTATAATATATACTCTATACAGAGAGCTAAGAACCTTACTGTTGCTCACTTCTTTGAAAAATTAGTTTTGTCACACCTTTTCTGCAAAACTCTGACAAAACTAAATAAAGTATGACAAAACTAAAATCAGGAATAAGAAAATCATTAGAAACAGAAATAGTAGAATTGTTAGAAAGTGAACCCGTTGTTAAACTAGGGAAGATGTTCCCAGGAGCGAGAATAGTATATGCCAAGAGACTTAAACATACGAAAGTCGGTAACGATAGATAACACGTTAGAAGATACCGAGGACATGCCGATTGAGTATCTCAACCACGACGAGAAACTTCTAACCAAGCGACAACGCTTGTTAGTCTGGAACGCAGTCAACGATCCGCAATTGACGTTTGCAGAAGCGGCCAAAAAAGCAGGGTACAAGAATCCCGTTGTTGTCGGGAGATTGATGCGTAAGCGAGAGGACAGTAAATACGCTCACGTTCGTCGGGAGTACGAACGCTTGATGTCGGAAGCAAAACAAAAGTTTGAACTTACGCACGACAGAGCAGTAGAAGATTTGTATAAACTTCGGGATGATGCCTGGGGTCGGGGAGCTTTTAACGCGGCCATACAAGCTCAAGGATTGCTGTTGAAGGTCGGGGGATTAATAGTAGATCGTCGGGAAGTGTTGCACGGGAAGATAGATCAGATGAGTCGGGATGAAGTAGAACGTAGACTACAAGACTTGCTCGGATCTAAAGCTGTCGGGTTGGAAAATAAGGAAGTTAAGACTTTAGAAAAGAAGTAGTCGGGTTTGTTAAATTGTCTCTTCTAGTTTCTTTTTGTTGTAATTGTCTAACATCATCTTCCATTTTTTAGGCCTCTTACGTTTTCTAACGCACCCGTTAGATTCTGTCGGGAGTTCTTCCTTCCACCTGGCTTCCATTTCTTTAAGATTCATTATCTTGTCTCCTCTTCAATTTGCTCATACATATTTTCTATATGCCAAAGAATATTGTCTATCAAGTCTCCCACAGTATCTTCGTTATCTGTTCCACCATGTATTCGCTTAAGGTCTTTTGTATTAACTTCTTTTCCATTGTCATCTATTGAAGTATAGCTATTTAAAGTGCGTTTTAAATCAGTCGCATCAAAATATGCTTGCGATATATCTTCTTCTTTTACATTAATTATCGTCATTAGCTTTTCTCCTCTTGTTTAATTAGTCGGGTTAGATACCATTCGGCTTTTTTGAGATCCAAGACGCCACCTTTGTCTTTGTATCGGGTAACGTACTTAATGATATTGCCTTCCAGGTAATTCATTGAATGAGACTGGATATAATCAGTTGTCTCTATTCCTTTGCGGTAATAGTCGGGGTTGATACTATCGTTCATCTTCTACCACTTCTAAATCGTCAATATCTAATCCTTCTGGTAAGTATGAAGCATCATAATTTTCTACTCTGTATGTGATTACTTTTCCGTCATCATCTTTAAGTGCGTTTCCGTCCTCATCTTTTCTATAGAAAGTTAAACCCCATACTGCAATATTATCGTAATAGTTACCCATTGCTGACCTCCCTTACAGATTTACATTCGTAATGACCACCTTCATTTGGTTTAAAATCTTCTCCACATATATAACAGGTTCTACTATCTTTGTTATACCTGTCCCTAAATCTGTTTTTGTTTTTGCTTTTAAACTTGTTAGCACGCTTGGTGTATTTTTTATGACTCATCTTTTTTGCTCCTGTGTAATCGTGGTATTGTTAATGTGCGTATAGTAGGGGACTCCTTCCATTGGTAACTGTATTTCACGCCTGGCTTGGGGTAATAGTTTTCGCCGTCTTGGTATTTGGGTTGTCCTAGTACCTCTAAACAACTGTTAAGGTAATAAACGTCTTCCGTAATTCTTGGACTGTCCTCTATCAAATCAATAGCGTGTTGAACTTCCCAAGGTAAACCTCCTTCATCTATTCCTTGTTCCCAAACGCTATTTCTATGGTGCTTATAATCTACTGCCCCTGTGCTTTCATTCTTATTGTTAGCATAAAGAGTAGCCGTATGGCAGTCATCGGAGCAGTAAGCTTTATTTTTTTTCCGCCCCTCTTTGATTGGTTCTTCACATCTCACACAATATTTAAGCATTGCCTACCTCCTTAATAATTAAATCTTTATCTTCTTGCCTTAAAATTTCCCACTCCAATTCTTCGTGTGCTTTAGTTATAGCATCTTCCAAAGTTTCTGCTTCAATGTAAACTTCTTCTTCTGTAACAGAAGTCCTTGTTATATAAAACTCTTTTACTTCTGCACTCATGACTCATCCTCTATTCCAAATAATCTTTCTGCCACTTCTTCGCTGATTATGTAATCTATATTATCTAAAAGATTTTTTACAATGTATGGTTTTTTTGAGGCTCTGCGTCTGAAACCTTGTAGCACAACTTTTTTGCCATTCATCTCAGCGATTTTTTCTAGGTCAAATTTCTTATCTATGTTGCCTCTCCATTTATTGTTACTTATAAGGTCTTTCATTTCTTTACTCATGCCACCTTTTATTTTTACATTGAAGCCAAACTTTACACTATCATCATCATATCTAGCGTTACCTAAATCTACTTCTAATCCGTATCCGTCTAAGACCTCTATCAGACCTTCGTCTAATATTTCTCTTATTACGTCTACATTCTTTGGGGTCATTTCTGTTATTGCTTTAGTCATATTATTTCCTATAGTTATTAAATTTCCACTCCTTAGATTACAGTATATATCCCATACACACAAGCATTATTTACTTGTTTCGAGTACACTACATTTACTGTGGCACAACCTGAAAAATTATTTTGGCAACAAGTAAGAAAAAACCTTACCGAGTTTTCTTGGATAAGGTTGGAGTCAAGGGTTAATCATGGCATCCCTGATGTTTTAGGCTGTACCAAAGAGGGCATTTATTTTACAACAGAACTCAAAGTAACTAAGAGTAATAAAGTAAACCTCTCTCCACATCAAATTGCATATCATGAAGAGCGTAAAAATTCCTGTGCTTTTATCTTGGTCAAGCGTCTCTTGGAGAGCAACCCTCGTAAATCTACAGTACACATCTATGGAGCGGAACAGGTACGAGATCTGGCAGTCAAAGGTTTGGTCGTCCCAAGTTTATCGTCCTCCGACCCAATCAATTGGTCATTTGTCCAAGAGCAATTAGCGACCCTCGTTCGAGGTAGGACAAATGACCAATTGATTGGGTAGCTTGCTTGTTTTTTCTATCTAGAAACGCTGGCCCCTTCCCTGGAGACAAGCAAGCAATTTAGCGAAGCGTCGTCCGAAGGACCAAATTGCTTGCTTGTCTGTTCTATCTAAATAAAAAAATAGGCCCTGGTCCAGGAGAAATACCAGGCACAAAAAAAAGGGCAGCTCCGAAGAACTACCCTTTTCCACCATAGGAGGGTGTTAGATATAGGCCATAATTTTAGCCCAGTTGATTGTTGATAATGGTCGGACCTGTCATGATACCTCGGTCCACTGTTGCAGTCTTGAGGCATTTGCCATCTACATAGAATCTGTATTCTCTCGAACCATCTTCCAGCTTGCGGTGTGTTGTGTAGTGTTTGACAAACTCGAACGAGTTGTTTAGTCCTGTGCCGATACGGATCTCGACTTCTCCAGTCTCCCTGACTCCGTATGATTTGTTTGCTTTGTAGATGCAACTTGTAACTATATTCCAAATTGGATAATTCATATTTTCTCCTATTAGTGATGTAAAGAAACATTATAGGTTATCTCCCATAACATGTCTATCTATTCTTCAAGGGTCTTCGACCCTTGACAAGCAAGCAATCCAAGAATAAAGGCGAAGCCCTTGGATTGCTTGCTTGTCTGTTCTATCTAATTAAAAAGGACCCCTGGGATCTGGGATCCGGGTATAAAAAAAGGGGCAACTTTCGTCGCCCCTTCTTCTTCCCTCTCGTTTAACTAATTCTAAACCCTCCGCATTCCTTGGCAAAGTCTCTGAACTCTCTAACGTTCTCAACTGTAAAAGGATAATGAGGTTCGTCTTCTGCGTAATCTTTTGGGTTAGCAAGAGCAAAAGATGTTTCATACACTTTTGTCTCTCCGTTCAGCAGTTGTTCGCTTAGTACCTTAACAATTATTCTGCATTGTGCATCAGTTATTAAAAGTCCATCGTTGTAATGTCCGCTACTGTGTTCTTCCTCAGATATTATATCGTCACAAGTTTTGCAAACGTAATCCCAAAGAGGATGCCAATACCAAACATTATTTCTGAAGTACGCACCTTTCTCTTTGTCCCTTGGGTTTTCTCCGTATACATCCATTCCCATTACAGTGCCTCCCCTTTTATCGTATCTCCAATTATTAATGATCTTACCAATTCTTCATCCTTAGACTTATTGATAATGTTATCAATAATCTTTTCTATTTCTTTTTCCATTACAGTACCCTCACAATGTCTTTGACCCAAGTGCTCATCTCTGATCCTTTGACATCAATAAGTAAAACTTTCTTTAGTCCTCTGCCTTGCTTAATGCTTTCCATGGCAACAACACTTGTAGGAAACCCTAACTGTTTTGTAATCAGCTTAGTTCCTTTCTTAATTGTTTCTAATTTATCAATCATATCTTTCTCCTATTGGTTATTAAATGTGGTTAATCCACTAACATAGACTATCATACAAGTCCCATATACTCAAGCAAAATGTTGGCTCGCCTTCGGCTCGCCCAAGACAAGCAAGCAACTCATCACTATCTCTAAGTCAAGGTGGAAGTCTATAAGAAACTACCTTTACTTAGAATCAAAGATAGTGATGAGTTGCTTGCTTGTCTGTTCTATCTAATTAAAAAAGTAGGCCCCCTGGCACGGCACCTGGACTGAGGTGGCGTCCACAAAAAAAGGGTGGATAACCTTTCGACTATCCACCCTTTTTGTATAAATACTATATGTTATCTAACACCCCCTCGCCTTCGCAATTGTGACATAAACTTTTAAATAAGTTCTCCTCAGGTTCTCCGACTAAGAAGGTGTATCCTTTGCCGTTGCACTTTGCACAGATATTAAAGGTTTTCATTGAAACATTTAATAAGAACTAACTTACCAATGATGCCGTATTTTAGTACGGCATCCATTTCTTGTTCAGCTATTAACACTTCGATGAGTGCATTTGCTTCGTGGTGATTTAACATTAGTTCAACCTCTCTTGATTATGAATCTCCATGACTCCATGCTCAGCTTCATGATCTTCAAGCAATGGAGTATCTTCTAATATTTCTCCATTAGCTACGACAACAATGCCGTTGATGATCAGACTAGAACAGTTAGGCTCAATTGCCTTGGCTACTTCTAGACCATTGTTGTTGAACATACTTATCTTTAACTTCATTTTATTTCTCCTATGATTATTAATGAATACAGTTATATTACCATTTGGACTATACAATGTATATAAATAAATACACACATATCCCATATTGTCAACCACTTCCGCGTGTGTCCGTCGTGCCTCGCTTCGCTCGGCTTCGCTCGTAAGGGGGGATAGGGGTATAGATTGAATGTATAAGAATGAAAGTAATAGAATGATACTAATGACAAATAACTACAGACCTGGTTAACTATTTGCATTAGATAGAATCTATTACCTAGAATCTTAGACAATGAAACTATACCCCTATCCCCCCTTACGAGCGTAGCGAGTGAGTTTATATATAAAGAAGAAAACAGATAGGGAGAGACACCTCAAAAAATTTGACAAAAGTGTTTTGGAAATACAATATATAAAAATTCGAAAAGGATTTACGTATTAAAATTTTAAAATTTTCAAAAAATCTCGCATGAAAATTTGTAGTGACTGTAACGAAAAATTTCCTAATAAAAGTTTTGAAGTAACACATGCCAAAGGAAACTATACACGGAGTATCTGTATCTCTTGCAAGACACAAAAAGCTAATCGTAAAAAATCTTCTTCGCCCAAACAATATATCCAACACCTATACACCCAAGCTAAATCAGCTAGACGCGATTCAGGGAAAGAATGGAAAATTAAAAGCTCACACTTACAAAAATGTTGGGAGCAACAAGAAGGCCGTTGTGCGTTGTCAGGTGTCTTTATGACATGGTCCAAGGACGGTGGAGGAAAGAAAGAGAAGAACATCAGCATAGATCGTATTAGTCCCCATATCGGATATATCCCAAGTAATGTACAATTGGTGTGTAATAGGATAAACATCTTAAAACACAACTTGACAGAAGATGACTTGTATTGGTGGTGTAAGAATATAATAACAATTAAGGAGTTGCCTAAATAATGGAATCGAAATACGATATTAACTTGGAGCAATTAGCCGAGCAATACCCTGACGCAACAAAACAACTACTTGAACTAACAGAGGCTTTAGACGCTAAGACACTTCAGCGAGAGGGGTACGACAACTTCATTCGCTATATAAAACACATGTGGCCAGACTTCGTAGAAGGAGAACACCACAAGATATTTGCCGAGAAGCTCGAACGAGTTGCTCGCGGCGAGCTTAAACGCCTCATAGTAAACATGCCTCCTAGACACACCAAGTCTGAATTTGCGTCAACCTTTTTTCCTTCATGGGTCTTGGGTCGTAATCCTAAGTTAAAGGTCATGCAGATAACACACACCGCGGAACTTGCGTTTCGTTTTGGTAGAAAGGTGCGTGACATTATTGACTCCGAAGAATATCAAAGTGTCTTCCCTGGCGTTAGGCTAAAAGCCGACAGTAAATCCGCAGGTCGTTGGGAAACCAATGGCGGTGGGGAAGCTTTCTATTCAGG
>ENA-ORXF01001511-ORXF01001511.1-marine-metagenome-genome-assembly--contig:-NODE-1511-length-14927-cov-6.187273_pt1 | contig 14927 bp, 21 predicted proteins | sample MGYA00237864_ERZ511476 | MGnify/ENA primary metagenome ERZ511476 (study PRJEB26306, sample SAMN06343908) | marine metagenome | isolation source: coastal waters | place: Atlantic Ocean: West Antarctic... | reverse complement strand
ATCATTTTGATACGTCAATAGGGGATATGTATATTAGTACATAAAATTAGCAAATTCGCACCCTTACCCCTAGACCTTTGTAAATCTGTAAACTTTTGGGTTATTCGGTTGGGTAATCCGTATTATATTTGTGCAATATCAATGGCTTAGCTATATAAACACCCCTAAACCTACAGAAACACTCATAGAAGTGAGGGGGGCGGCGAGGCCACCCACCCCTAGAGGGATATACGTATATGTACTAACACACAGAAGTGGTTTTTGAAAGGGTAGCCCCTCGGCGTATACAAAGGAACACACCCTGAAAGGCTCCTAAAGTACATCACAAAGTGTTACAGAGTGTAACATAACGTTACTTAATGTCTTTTAGGGATTGACAGGGGTCTTTCTATGAGTATAACTGAGCGTAGCGAAACTTAGTTAAACTATAAGTTAAATATAAAGTTACAATAAAAAAGTATCTAACTATATAGTTTAACTAAGAGTGTGATATATCAGTATCTGGACTTAGGAAAAGTCTAACGTATAGTTAAACTATAGAGTTGACAAGTATTTCGTACTAGTATAGAATAGTTTCATAGACGTTAGGGTAATTTTCTTAACCAATAATAAAAGTTAAAGCTCTAAGTTTAACTAATGTACCGTAGACTATATGTATTTAGCCTTGTCTCTACTGAGTCTCCCTTTATCTTCTCTCCTTTAGTAGAAATACTAACTTATATAAAGTTTGCGGTACACTTTTATTACAAATAATGTATTGACAAAAATGACAAAACGAATAAAACTATACGCAAGTGAAAATGTACTAGAAGAGTTCTATAATGCTTTAGCATCTAATGACTCTCGTGCTATGCAACGTGTCCATATCCCCAAGAGTGATGTATTCTACGTCCGTACTGCCATAGAAGGCGACACTGGAGTAAGATATACTTTAGATAGGGTAGAGAGATCTATGTATCTAGAAGGAATGATAGCAAGAAGAGATGTACTTGACCCTGACAGGAAGAGAGACTGGGAATAATGACAAAGTTTGAAGATATAGACAAAGATAAAAGCGGCTCAATCGAGAAGAGTGAGTGGGACGCATTATTACTTGACGACAAACGTAGACAGATAGATGATGAGGACTCTAAAAGGGATCAGCAGCGTAAGATGGTTTGGTTTGCGCTCGTTGGTATGCTTATTTACCCTCTAACTATTATAATTACATCTATCGCTGGGCTAACAGAAGCTACTGGTGGTTTAACTTCTATTGCTGGTGTGTATTTTATCAGTGTTAGTGCAATCGTTGGTGCATTCTTTGGTTTTACTAATATTAAAAAGAAGGAAGACTTTTAATGCTAGGTATTATTAATAGTGTAGCAGGATTAGCTACAGCATTTATAGATGGCAAGACAGTTGTAAAGAAAGCTGAAGCTGAAACAAAGATGAAGATCGCTACTGGCGAGATTGATTGGGATATTGAAGCTATGAAGGCTACACAGAATAGCTGGAAGGATGAATGGATTACTTTATTGTTTAGTATTCCTTTGATCCTCGCATTCTGTGGACAGTGGGGCAATGATATAGTACATGCAGGGTTTGTAGCCTTAGAGATTATGCCTGATTGGTATCAGTACTCACTAGGTGGAATTGTATCAGCTAGTATTGGTATGCGTGGCGTCAGTAAATACTTCGGGAAGAAATAATGAAAAGCAATTTTAACGAATGTCTACATATGTTATTAGATCACGAAGGGGGATTTGTAAATCATCCAAAAGATCCCGGTGGCATGACTAACCTTGGTGTTACTAAGAGAGTATATGACGAATGGATAGGCAGAGAGTCTACTGAAGAAGAAATGCGTGACTTAACTCCAGAAGAAGTAGGTCCAATATATAAGAAAAACTATTGGGATAGAGTTCAAGGAGATTTACTGCCTTCTGGTTTGGACTGGGCCTGTCTGGACTGGGCCGTTAATTCTGGATCGAGTAGACCTGCAAAAGCTGTGCAACGTGCAGTAGGTGCTACTGCTGATGGAGCTATTGGTCCTAATACATTAAGTCGTATTATGGAGAAAGATCCTAAGTATATTATAGACTATGTATATTCTGTACGTCAGGGTTTCTATGAAAGTCTTGATACGTATAAAACGTTTGGACGTGGTTGGACTAGACGAAACAAAGAAACACTAGAGCAAGCTCTACATATGATAGATAAATAGGAGTATAGTATGCCTAGCTCCCCTAATTACAAAAGAGACTATAAGAGAGAACGACAGCTTCAATCAACTCCAAAAGAGTTAAAGAAGAACGCTATGCGTAAAGCGGCCCGGTACAAGTTAGAAAAAGAAGGTGTAGTTAGTAAGTTTGACGGTAAAGATGTAGATCATAAGAATCGTAATCCTAATGATAACTCTCGTAGTAACTTGGTAGCTAAACCTAAATCAGTTAATAGAAGTTTTTCTCGTAAGGCTAATGCTAAGAAGTACGTAGGTGCTTCTAATCCTCCGACTCAAAAGAAGTATTCATAATGTCTGTAGAGTATCGTGGAGAAAAATTTAAAGGTTATAATAAACCTAAGCGAACTCCAGATCATCCAAAGAAGTCACACGTAGTTCTAGCCAAAGAAGGTAGTACTATTAAGATGATTAGATTTGGAGAGCAGGGTGCATCTACCGCAGGTAAACCAAAGGCTGGTGAGTCTGATAAGATGAAGAAAAAACGTGCGTCCTTTAAAGCAAGACACGGGAAAAATATAAAAAAAGGAAAACTCAGTGCAGCTTATTGGGCTGATAAAGTTAAATGGTAAATATATATAGGAAATAAAATTATGGCAACTACTACACTAACAGAAGGCATTGAAGCCTATCAAACAGACATTACTTTTGGTGATGGAATTGACGTAACGGGTACTGCTACAGTATCTGGTGCAACTACACTTGGAGCTGCAGTAAACAGTCTCTTCGTTAGACACGTGGCTCACGTATCTGGTGTATCAATCAACTCGACTGCTGGTGACTCCCCAACTATTGGTACATTTGTACAACCAGCAAACACAATTATTACTGACATTAAAATCTTTTGTGTAACTGCACCTGTTTGTGGCAGTGGTGATATTGGTTACGAAGTAGGTACATCTTCTTCTGGTGCACAGATTGTAGCTACTCAGGCTGACGAAATCTTAGACGCTGGTACAACAGTTGTTGTAGGTAACGTAACTTTGACTGAATTAATTGTTCAGACTCAAGATGCCGCAACAGCACCAGCTTCTGTACAGTACACAGCAGCAGCACGTAACATCTTCTGTAACATTACTAACACTGTTAATGCTACAACTGCAGGTGCGTTTACTTTTGTAATTGAGTACGTACAAGTAGCATAATAAGATCGTCTGGTACTAACGTTAAAGTACTACGCCACAGGGTCTCATGACCCTATCTCGTTACGTTGTTTATGCAGATGGGATTTCGCTACCGTAGCTGTTAACACCGGGCAGGCGTCAGAGCCGGGGGAGGCCGTAAAAACCCTCCTCCGAGTTCTACTCTTTAACAAACAAGGATATATAAAATGAAAATGGTAATGAAAAACGGTAAGAAAGTTCCTTTCTATGCAGCTGATGGTATTGGCAAAATGAACATGGGCGGAATGATGAATAAAAAGAAGAAGTCAGGTATGCATAAGATGCCTGATGGGACAATGATGAAAGACGAAGAGATGGGCATGAACTATGGCGGTATGGTTAAGAAGAAAAAACCTGCAGCTAAGATGATGTCTGGCGGTATGGCTAAGAAGAAATCTGGTTATGCTTACGGTGGTTCTGTTGCTAATTGTGGAGCATCTATGAAGCCTAATGGTAAGGCTAGAAAGTAATGGCAGTTAAGAAATCAACAGTTAATGCTGCTGGTAACTATACCAAGCCTGGAATGCGTAAGACATTAGTAGCTTCTGTAAAAGCAGGTTCATCTGGAGGTAAACCAGGCCAATGGTCTGCAAGAAAAGCTCAGATGGTAGCCAAGCAGTACAAAGCTAAAGGCGGAGGTTACAAGTAATGAAGGGCGTAAAACACTATAAAAAAGATGGTACTGAACACAAGGGTACTACTCACAAGATGTCTGATGGTTCTTTACACACTGGTAAAACGCATAGTAAAACTAGTGTAAAGTTATTTCATTATAAAGATTTAAGCAAGTCAGCAAAGGCTAAGGTAGATGGCAAAAGCAAAAAGTCAAAAAAGTCTTAGTCAGTGGGCTAAACAAGACTGGGGTACTAAGAGTGGAAAGAACTCTACTCAAGGTAAAAAAGCTACGGGAGAACGTTATCTTCCTAAGAAAGCTCGTGCAGCTTTAACACCAGCAGAGTATGCAGCAACATCTGCAGCTAAGCGTAAAGGCACAGCAGCAGGTAAACAATTTGTAAAACAACCCAAACGAATAGCAAAGAAAACTGCTGTAGTTAGAAAGAGGATTAAATAAAATGGCTAAAGATGATAAACTTAAGGGTAAACCAAGATCAGTAAGAGCTGCTCAGAAAGCAGGATCTAAATACTTTTTTGATAAAAACGGAGTTAAGAAACTTGCAGTTACTGCCGAACAACTTAAAAAAACAGGGCTAACACTACGTCAGTGGGCTAACCAAACTGATTCATCAGGTAAGCTTAAGAAAAAACCTGACGGTGGAATTAAAGTTAAAAAACCTGAAGGTAAAATTACAGTTACAAAATTGCCTCCAACTGATCGTACAGGTAAAGTTTTATCAGCAGCAGAAAAACAACTTAATAAAAAATCTCGTGATGATAAAATGGATGCAACAAATAGATCTTTTGGTTCAGAATCAAAACGAAGAAATGTTACCGTTAGTAGAGGTAATATGAACCGTAAAAAGCTATTAGAAGACAAAGCTTATAATGCACGATTAAATCGTAGGTTTGATCCGTTTAGTAAAAAAACTTATGCTCAGTGGAAAGATATGTCTCGTGAAGAACGTAGGGATGCTAAACTACCTCTTTCAGTTGCTGGAGGATTAAAAAATAAAAGTAAATTTAAAGGTACAGGCAAACCTAAATAAACATAGCGGGGTTGCATTATTGTCTGTAGTATGTTATAACTAGATAAGTAAAACTATCTCCAGTAGGCTAAATAATTAGTCGCTTAACTGGAGATAGAACATGTTTAAAAAAATAATGAATCGTATAATAACAAGTCGTCAACGTACTGCCGATGAATGGATTTTGCGTAATATGACTGACTATGAATTAAGAGATATTGGAATTACACGTTCCGAAATCACAGGGAGACTTGATGGCTCGCAACCTAACAGATAAACAACAGTTGTTTCTAGACGTACTCTTTGAGGGTGCACAAGGCAATCCTATGCGAGCTATAGAGCTTGCTGGGTATGCCTCTGGAACTGCTTCTACTACTATTATGAATACCCTACAGGAAGAGATTGCGGATCTCACGAAGAAGTTTATAGCTACTCGTGGTCCACAGGCTGCTTACTCTATGGTAAACGTAATGGAAAACCCTACAGATTTGGGTAATAAAGAAAAGATGGCAGCTGCTAGAGATCTACTAGATAGAGCTGGCTTTGTTAAAACAGATAAGGTCGAGGTTACAGCAGAGAGTCCTTTGTTTATTTTACCTCCAAAATCATATGAAGACTAAAAAAACTTGGCAACTTCCTAAACCAGAAGTGGAAGAAGGAGAGTTTGATTGGCTACCAGTAGTAAGAGTAGGCAGGGTAATACCATTTGGGTATAGACAAGACCCTACTGATTCTGATATACTGTTACCAATCCCAGAAGAGTTAGAGTTATTTGAAGAAGCTAAGAAGTATCTTAAGCAATACAGCCTACGTGAGGTTTCTAATTGGTTAAGTACTACTTCAGAACGATACATTTCTCATGTGGGTCTAATGCAGAGGGTTAAACTTGAGCAAAAACGTAAGAAAGAAGCTTCAATCCAACGCTTCTATGCAAAAAAGTACCAAAAAGCCGCTGAAAAAGCGGAAAAGCTTGAAACAATCCGTATCGGTGCAAGAGTCAGAAAAGACAACAGTACCAGCACAGGTGAAACCAGCACCAATTGACATTCAGAAAGCTATTAGAGAGATTATCTTTGAACCTAATCCAGGACCACAGACAAACTTTCTAGCTTCTACAGAACAAGAAGTACTATATGGGGGTTCTGCTGGTGGTGGTAAGTCATATGCCATGATTGCAGACCCTGTACGTTACTTTAACAACCCTAGCTCTAAGAAGTTGCTAGTTAGAAGAAGTACAGAGGAGCTAAGAGAGCTTATATCTGTATCTAAACAACTTTATCCACGTGCAATACCTGGAATAAAGTTTATGGAAAGAGATAAGACATGGGTTGCGCCCTCTGGTGCTACACTTTGGATGTCTTACCTAGACAGAGATGACGATCTATTGCGTTATCAGGGACAGGCCTTTAATTGGATTGGTTTTGACGAGCTAACACAGTGGTCTTCTCCTAGTGCATGGAACTATATGCGATCTAGACTACGTACTACAGCCGCAAGTGGTTTACCTACGTACATGAGAGCAACAACAAACCCTGGAGGGCCAGGACATCAGTGGGTAAAGAAGGCTTTTATTGATCCTTCACCATCTAACAAGTCTTTTTGGGCTAAAGACCCTGAAACAGGAGAAGTAATTGCATTTCCCAAAGGTCACAGTAGAGGTGGAGAACCTTTATTTAAACGTAGGTTTATACCTGCTACACTATTTGATAATCCCTATTTAGCAGAAGATGGCATGTACGAAGCCAATCTTTTGTCACTACCTGAACATCAAAGAAAGCAATTGCTTGAAGGAAACTGGGACGTAAACGAAGGTGCAGCATTCCCAGAGTTTAACAGGAACATACATGTAGTTGAACCATTTGATATACCAGATAGTTGGGCTAAATTTCGTGCATGTGACTATGGTTATGGATCTTATACTGGAGTTGTTTGGATTGCAATATCTCCTAGTGAACAGTTAGTTATATATAGAGAAATGTATGTATCTAAAGTTATTGCTACTGATTTAGCAGATATGATCTTAGATGTTGAACAAAGAGAAAAAATACGTTATGGTGTACTCGACAGTTCTTTGTGGCACAAACGTGGTGATACTGGACCATCTCTAGCAGAACAGATGATTATGCGTGGATGCAGATGGAGACCAGCAGATAGATCTAAAGGTTCTCGTGTATCAGGTAAGAATGAGTTACACAGGAGACTACAAGTAGACGAGTTTACAGAAGAACCTAGAATGGTATTCTTTAGTACTTGCACTAATACAATAGCACAATTACCAGCCCTACCTCTAGATAAAAAGAATCCAGAAGATGTAGACACTCACGCAGAAGACCACTTATATGATGCTTTGCGGTATGGTATTATGACAAGACCTAGAAGTAGTCTCTTTGATTACAACCCTGCTTCTAATACAGGCTTTCAAGCCAGTGATCCAACCTTCGGTTATTAAGGAAATACAATGGAAGAAGATGAATTGTTTGAAAATGAAATGGCTATGGACTCAGTAGAGTCTAATGCAATAGAAGATATGAAAGAAGGTACTTACTCTGATCCTAATGCAGGTACTATAGTAAGTCTTGTACAAGATCGTTATAACAAAGCTTCTACTAATCGTGAGACTGAAGAGAAACGTTGGATACAATCGTATCGTAACTATCGTGGCTTATACGGACCAGACGTACAATTTACTTCTACAGAAAAATCTCGTATTTTTGTTAAGGTTACTAAGACAAAGGTTCTTGCAGCTTACGGGCAAATTGTAGACGTACTCTTTGGCAATAATAAATTTCCTATTACAGTTGATCCTACTACTTTACCTGAAGGTGTAGCTGACTCAGTATTCTTTGAATCTAATGATGACATGCGAGCTGCTAAAGAACAATTTGGAGGAGAAGATGAACAACTCCTTCCAGGAGAAACTGTTATAGATCTTCGAGAACGTCTGGCAGGTTCAAAGAGTAAACTAGCACCAGTTGCTGATATACTTAAAGAAGGTACTGGAAATACAGCTACAGAGATTACTATACATCCTGCAATGATTTCTGCAAAGAAGATGGAAAAGAAAATACACGATCAGTTAGAAGAGTCTAATGCAAACAAGCAACTACGTGTTGCGGCTTTTGAATGTGCTTTGTTTGGTACAGGTGTAATGAAAGGACCGTTTGCTGTAGATAAAGAATACCCTAATTATGTAGAGGGTGAATACAAACCTAAGATTAAAACAGTACCTCAGACTTCTTCTGTATCTATTTGGAACTTTTATCCAGACCCAGATGCAGCAAACATGGATGATGCTGAGTATGTTATTGAACGACATAAGATGTCTCGTACTCAAATACGTTCTTTAAAACGAAGGCCTTTCTTTCGTAAGAATGCTATAGATACTGCAGTTGATATGGGTGAGTCCTACACTAAGGAGTGGTGGGAGCAGGTAATGGAAGATGACTCTAACGAGTCTAAAGCAGAACGTTACGAAGTACTAGAGTTCTGGGGTAATGTAGACGTAGAAGTTCTTGAAGGACATGAAGTAGATATTCCTAAAGAACTTGAAGATCTAGATCAAGTCTCCGTTAATATCTGGGTATGTAATGGTCAAGTACTTCGTTTAGTTATGAATCCGTTTACTCCAACGCTTATACCATACTATGCAGTACCATACGAAGTAAGCCCTTACAGCTTGTTTGGTGTAGGTATTGCTGAGAATATGGATGATACTCAGACTCTTATGAATGGCTTTATGCGTATGGCGGTGGACAATGCTGCACTATCAGGCAACATGATTATTGAGGTTGATGAAACTAATTTAACCCCAGGACAAGACCTATCAGTTTACCCTGGAAAAGTGTTTCGCAGACAGGGAGGTGCACCAGGACAAGCTATTTTTGGAACATCCTTTCCTAACGTATCTAATGAGAACATGCAGATGTTTGATAAGGCACGAGTACTATCAGATGAATCAACAGGCTTTCCTTCATTTGCACATGGTCAAACAGGTGTGTCAGGTGTAGGACGTACTGCTTCTGGTATTTCAATGCTTATGTCTGCAGCTAACGGAAGTATCCGTAATGTTGTTAAAAATGTAGATGATTATTTACTAGGACCATTGGCTAAAGCTTTCTTTAATTTTAACATGCAGTTTGACTATGATGAAAACATCAAAGGTGATCTTGATGTTAAGGCTCGTGGTACTGAAAGCTTAATGGCTAATGAAGTACGTAGTCAAAGATTAATGCAGTTCCTACAAGTTGTACAGAACCCAGTATTAGCACCATTTGCTAAGATGGATTATATTATTCGTGAGATTGCTAAGTCTATGGAGTTAGATCCAGACAAGTTAGTTAATTCAATGTCTGATGCTACAGTACAAGCAGAGATGCTTAAGAAGTGGAAAGAAGCTAATCCTCAACCTCAACCACAAGTAGGACCAGATGGTAAACCTTTAGCAGGTCCAGCAGGGGCACAGGCAGGTGATCCTACAGGTGCTGGTGGAGGTACTATAGGAACAGGCTCAGTACCTACTCCTGGAGAACCTGGCTTCTCTGCTAATACAGGTCAAGGCGCAGCATGAATAACCTAAAGCCCCTTGTAAATGATAAACCCTTATGGGATTCTTTCTGTGAAGAAATAGATAGAAGGATCTCAGAGGTTCATAGAGTTATGGAACAATCTAATGAAGTAGATGTTATGTACAGGTTACAAGGTCAAGCCTTTGCTTTACGTAAGATGAAACAGTTAAGGGATCAAGTTAATGGTAGCTCCTAAAGAATCTCCTCCTCCTAAGTATAGACCAGAGGGACTTGGTTCACGTAATCCTCTTACAGGCGATATGTCCCCTGTAACTGATGCTCAATTGGCTACTATTAAAGCTATTGAAGATAAATACGGGATAAGTATGAGTGCTACTAGTAGCAGAAGGCTTAAGGATGGTAGCAGTCTTGAGTTTATCAATACAAAAGGTAAACCTAAACTAAGACCTAAAGATCTTATGAGTAATGAACTTCGTACCGTACCTGACTTTTTGGAGAGCCAATATAAAGTAAACGGAGAAAAAGTAAAGTTAGATCTTGCAAAAACAGCTAATCCTGTTTCTATGTTAGGTCTTATTACAGGTAATACTTTTAAACTTATAAGTGAAAATTACACGACATTAGATGGAGTTTATTTTCCCGGTAGCATAAAGCAAGAAGGGGGAGACTGGAATTCTGAAACTGCTAGATCCATGGCAAAAAGATTCCGGGAACAAGACCCTGCACAAATAGACGATATAGCTTTTTCTGGATTAAAAGGCCCCTTAAAACCTTTAACTCCTGTACACGAAGTTATACATAGAGGTTTAAACCAGTTAAGAACAGCCTTCCCTTATGATAAGGTTTTAGAAACAGAAGGTGAAGATGTTGCTAGGGTACTTTATGATAAGAGTGTTGAGCATGTTTTGATAGAAGCCATACTTCAGAGTAGGGGACATCAAGAAACTGACAAGTATAGGTATAGAGATAGTACAGGCCTAACCGATGCAAGTTTACAGAAGGTCTATAGATCTATTACTCCTATATTTAAACTATCGAATAGTTTATTAGAAGAGAGAGGCTACAATCCCGAACAAGTCATGGCAGAACTAGCAGAAGAAGAAGCTGGTAGAATGAATAGCTATGGTAAAGATGTCGGACAACCTAGCTTATGGGATAAATTTAAAACAAAATTAGGCTTTGCTACTGGCGGCCTAGCAACAGAAGAAGCCCCAAGGAGCAACTCAATGAGCAGACAAATGGAAATGGCACTAGCTAGCGGATCTAATGACGTAGACCCAGTAAGTGGCAATGAAGTACCTCCGGGATCTTTACCGGAAGAAGTACGTGATGATATTGATGCACGACTTAGTGAAGGTGAATATGTTGTACCTGCAGATGTTGTTCGTTACTTTGGTGTAGCTTTCTTAGAAGACTTAAGAATGAAAGCTAAGATGGGATTAGCTAAAATGGATGCTGATGGTCGTATTGGTGGCGAACCAGTGGCTGACGAAAGTATGCCTATGGATATGGCTTCTGCTAAACCTGAAGGTATTTCAGATGAAGACATAGCTTCTCTAGAGCAGGCACTAACTACAGGTGTATACGAAGGGGGGTTAATGGACAAAGTTGCGTTAGTAGCTAAGAATGACTCTATGGTTAATTCTCGTATGAAAGCTAAAGGCTTTGCTGTTGGTGGTTTAACTGGGGAACCTAAAGATAGTCAGTATAGTGATCCTACTAAAATAGACTCTATTATTGATAGATTTATGGTTACTGCTCAACAGAATCCTGAACTTATGCAACAGTTAACCCAGCGTGGTATTACTATAAATACAAATAGTGCTAATAATACTCCTCAACAAATAAAGTCAGCAACCAATGATGTGAGGTCACAAACAGCACAAGCCTTTGCTCATGGGGGTTCTACTCATAGCGATGCTACAACACCTATAGGTTTTGGTTCTAACTCTAACCCTCTTGAAACTGACGAAGGCTTTAACTTTGGTAACTTTGGTCTAGGTTTCTCTGCATTTGGATCTCCCGGAGGCGGAGGTTCAGTAAATCCTATGGAGCCTATAATGACGGATTACTATAATCCTTCCACAGGTAAAACTATGAAGATACCACATGACCCAACTAGTAATCAGCCAACCTCTGCTGTACCAACAGGATTTGTTTTAGGAGTACCTCCTGCAATTGACCCTGCATCTACAGTTAAAGTTGATAGAAACGGACGTGACGAGAGACAACAAGATTACGAACAAGATAAAATGGTAGATCATATGAAAGATTATGATTACAAAACACCTGATGGATTGTTTGAAAGTAGTCAAGCCAGAGCAAAGGAAGGTGTACGAGATTACAAGGATAGTGGCATTGGTAAGCTAGATAAATTTGGTAATCTTACAAATGACTGGAATCAAAGACATAATATTAGAACAGAGACATTAGCTAATATACAAATGCTCGAAGGCATAGAGGGTTTTCCTAAAGAAAAGATTGATATTCTAAAAGAAACAGTAAAAAATCTTGAAAAGGATATGAGTTCTGCTTCAATATCTTGGTCAAACCTACAAGTAGACGGTGTTGTAAATAGGACAAATAAAGAGCTTGGCATAAACGGAAATCTATATGGTATTACTCCAGAGGTAAATGCTTATGGCTATGAAAAATTTCGTCTATTCAACGGTGTAACGAATTACGTAACTCCACTATTAGCTAAGAAAGATAAACCTATAGCTGATCCAGCTTCTGTTACTCGTGTTAAGAGTAAGCGTGGAAAGACCCCTGTATTCAAAGTCACTAACAATGATGGTGAAGGAGGGAGCTATACTGAAACAGCTTCTACACCAGATACGTATTCTCCAGTGGGAGGACGTCCCGATGATGGTAATGATAGAAGAGGCGCTCCACGTACTGTTGACGGTAAAGAAACCTATAGTTCTAAAGCAAAACGTGGTGGTGGCTTTAATAAAGGCGGACTAATGAAGAAAAGAAAAAATAAATAAATACCTATAAGGTATCCAAACAATAATAAGGCTACCCAGCAATTTTGCTGGCCCCAACATAAGGACTATGGATATGTCAGAATTAAGCGTAATGGAAAGCCCGAAATCAGCAGGATTTGTTGATCGAGGTTACAATAAAAATAAAAAACGTCTAGAGATGGAAGCAGAAGAAAAAGAAATTGCTAGACTAGAAGCAGAGGCTCGTGGTGAAACTGTTGAAGAAGAATCCGATGGCGAAGGATCTGAGACAGCCGAAGTATCGAATGCAAGTAATACCAAACAAAAAGATACCGAAGCGGAAGCCGAAGCATCAGAAGATGATTCAAAGCTAAGTCGTGAAGAAAAGTCTTTTAAGAAACGTTACGGAGATCTTCGCCGCCACATGTCTGAGAAAGACAAAGAGTGGCAAGAACGTTTTGAAAAATTAGAAAAAGGTGGTACTATTGTTGCCCCTAAGTCTGATGAAGACATTGAGGCATGGGCATCTGAGTACCCTGATATTGCTGGTATAGTAGAAACAATTGCTACTAAAAAAGCTAAAGAATTATTTAGTAAAGCAGAAGATCGCTTACAACACCTAGATGAAATGCAGTATGAGACTATGCGTAAGTCAGCTGAAGCTACTATCTTAGAGTCACACTCAGACTTTATTAAGCTAAGTAAGTCTGATAGTTTTCATGACTGGGCAGAAGAGCAACCTATATGGGTTCAAAATGCTGTCTTTGAAAATGCTGATGATGCTCGTTCTGTAATTAGAGTTATTGACCTTTACAAGGTTGACAAGGGATTAACCAAACAAGATAAGAAGGCTGGTAAAAAAGCAGCTGCTGGTATGGTTAGTAGAACTTCAAAGACTAAGTTAGATGCTGAGGAAGCTGGCGGACAAATCCGTGAGTCTGATGTAGCTAAGATGTCTAACAAAGAGTTTGGAGATCGAGAAGACGAAATTAACAAGGCTATGAGCAGTGGTAAATTCGTTTATGATATAACTGGAAGTGCACGTTAACTATTGACAACTGCACAAACAGGAGTATAACTAAGAGCAGAATATAAAGAGCCTCCTCAAGGACTACCTCTAATTCTGCTTTACTAAAAACTGAAACAAGAAAATAAGAACCACCTGAGTAAGTACAGGCCCAAGTTCTAATTGGTTGGCCGACTGATTTAAACTTGCACCCTGGAAACCATTCAGCCCCTTAGTATTAATGTTTAGTTTCATGAGTCGGGATGTAAAACAACTCACTCTTCGCTGAGATATACATCTCAATTTTTAAGCCAAACACCTATGGAGGATTTAACATGGCTTTTTCAACATCAGGTGGATATGGAAACTTACCTAACGGTAACTTTAGTTCCATTATCTACTCAAAAAAAGTACAACTTGCTTTCCGCAAGAGTACAGTCGTAGGCGACATAACTAACTCTGATTATTTTGGGGAAATTGCAGCCCAAGGTGATACAGTGAAAATTATTAAAGAACCTGAGGTAAGTGTGAGCCAATACTCACGTGGTACTCAGGTATCAGCACAAGATCTTGACGATGAAGATTTTTCACTAATCGTAGACAAAGCGAATTATTTTGCTTTTAAGATTGACGATATAGAAGAGGCCCATTCCCACGTTAATTTTATGGATATGGCAACTAATCGAGCAGCTTATCGTTTAGCTGATAACCATGACCAAGAAGTTCTAGGTTATTTATCAGGTTTTAAGCAAGGCTCAGTTCATGCTAATGCTAATGCTGTTAATGATGTAGTAAATGGTACTGTTGCTGTAGCAACTGCTGGTACAGATGAATTACTAACTTCAATGAAGTTAAACAAAGGTTCATTCTCTAATATCACAACAAGTTCAGCAGGGGATCACTCTATTCCTTTGACTGCACGTATGCCAGGCGCAACATCACTTCCAACAGCTGTTGCATCTCCTGCAATGGTTATTGCTCGTATGAAACGTTTGTTAGACCAACAGCAGGTTGACTCACAAGGTAGATGGCTTGTTGTAGATCCAGTATTTATGGAAATCTTAGCTGACGAAGATTCACGTTTTATGAACGCTGATTTTGGTGAAGCTGGTGGTTTACGTAATGGTTTAGTCTTGAATAACTTCCACGGTTTCCGTGTATATACTTCAAGTAACTTGCCAGCTGTAGGTACAGGACCAGGTACTTCAGGTTCTACTAACCAAAATGTAAATTTTGGAGTGTTAGTAGCTGGACATGATTCTGCTGTAGCAACTGCTGAACAGATCAACAAGACTGAATCGTATCGTGACCCTGACAGCTTTGCTGACATTGTTCGTGGTATGCATCTATATGGTAGAAAGATTCTTCGTCCTGAAGCAATCGTCACTGCCAAATATAACGCAGCATAAGGGAGGAAATAACT
>ENA-ORXF01001508-ORXF01001508.1-marine-metagenome-genome-assembly--contig:-NODE-1508-length-14937-cov-5.242127_pt1 | contig 14937 bp, 7 predicted proteins | sample MGYA00237864_ERZ511476 | MGnify/ENA primary metagenome ERZ511476 (study PRJEB26306, sample SAMN06343908) | marine metagenome | isolation source: coastal waters | place: Atlantic Ocean: West Antarctic... | reverse complement strand
CGTCTATCAGAATCGATACCATCTAGTAAATTAATATTAGATGAATTTGATGATTCCTACTATAAAATATTCAAAGATAATATTGTAAATAAATCAATTACAAAAGAAACATGTAAAGCATGGATACATGACTCAAAAGTAAATATAAAAGAAGTTCCATACTTTAAATATATATATCCAACAAATGTTGTAGTATTTTATTTATACATAAATAATGTGTATATATTGTTAATTATTAATCTCCTGAAGCGTCTAAAATAGTAGCTGTTGATTCAGTAAACATTATCCACTCTATTGCTTGTGGTCCACCCACAAGAGCTTCTACTTCTATATCGTTATCGCTTCCATTGTCCGCTACCGGATCGTTTTGCTCGTAAGGTATAAACATCCAATCACCACCATATAATCTACCAATATATATAGGTGTACCGGTAGAATCCCCAAGACCTATTAAACCATATTTATCTGTAGCCGTACTAGTGTTCTTGATGTATACTTTAGCTGATTTAGCAGCTGTAACATCAGTGTTAGCTACCGTTATTAAATCTGCTAGTGATGCACTAGCTACCTTTTTTCTAGCTAAACCTGTTGTTTGTGTTACACCTGTAGCAGATCCTGCGTTTGTTAGTGTTGTTACAGCTGAAAGAGATAGTTTGTCTGATAGTAAATCAGTGCTTGTTATGTCTATTGATGCTATTGTTGTTGCCATATTCTATTTTTTAATTATTTTTTTGTAAATTATTTTTCCTTTATGTTCTACGCGCAGTATGTAAGCTCCAGGACTCATTTTAGATACATCTAAGACATTTGTATTGTTTCCAGATATCATTACATCTCCTAGGTTATTATATATTACAGCATTAACACTTTTGTTTATGTTTATTTTAGATAATGTTGGGTTTGGGTATATTACTAAACTTTCTTCTCTTGACAAAACAACACCTGTCCAGCTGTCTTCACAGTAGTTATACATTGATTCGCAAACCTCATCCCACTCATTATTACAGCAGTAGTTATCTACGTCTATAACCCAAGCGTAGCAAGGATCGTTTAACCAATAAGGATTTCCTGGACCATCAACACAACCTGCATCATAATTACAAGATAAAGAATCGTCAATGTTAGCAGCTGAGTTAAAGTTATACGCTGCTTGATCCATGCAACCCACAATGATAGTGATACACGAACCGTTATCCGTATTAGCAAGTGGATCGTAGTTAAGAGCCAAACTATCCATACACCCATAAACATAAGCAATACAACTAAAATCCTCCGTGTTTGCCGATGGGGAATAATTAAGAGCAGAAGGATCCGTGCAACCATATATGAAAGCAACACAAGAAGAGTTATCAGCATTAGCTAGTGGGTTATAATTAAAAGCTGTACTATCTGTACAACCATATACAAAAGGTATACAACTACCATTATCAACGTTTGCTAGTTGATTGTAGTTAAAAGCAGTGGCATCCATACATCCATAAATAATAGCTACACAACTACCATCATCTGTATTTGCTAAAGGATTATAGTTAAAAGCAGTTGCATCAGTACATCCACTTACAATAGCCAAGCAACCACCATCATCAGTATTAGCTAAACTGTTGTAGTTGAAAGAACCTATAGTAGTACATCCGTAAACTATAGCAATACAACTGTCTGGTGTGTTAGCTATTGGATTATAGTTAAATGCTAAAGGCTGCATACAACCTAAAACAACTGGTAAACAACCACCGTTGTCTACGTTAGCCGTAGCATCGTAATTAAACGCTGTTAAATCTGTACATCCAAAAACAGCCGTATTAACACAACTGTCTTGAACGTTTATATCTGTGTAGTAATTGTTAGTTGTATCTACGTGGTATTCTAAATATGCTGGAAAAGCACAACCAGGATAGTAGTAGCAGTTGTCATTTGTATTTGCTGTATCCACATAGTTGAATGCCAAACTGTCCATACAACCTTGAACAACGTCTATACACTCATCACCACAATATGTAGTTCCTTCGTACTTAATGTATGGTGAAATAAAAGGAGGTACAACACTCATAACTGTATCTCCAAAAGGGTTTAATAAAGTAAAACCACACTCAACTAAGGTATTAAAAGCTTGTTGAGTTATAAAAAATTCAGCACTAACATCTTGAGGTGATGCTAAGTCTATATTGTAAAGCTGACTAGTACCACCTGGTGCCATTATAAATATCGATGTATCTTGTCCTTGATAAATTTCTAACCTACTACCTACCCAACCATTTCCTACTAAATCATGTAAATATAAATCAAAACCACAGCTGTCAACAAAATCCATTGTGTTAGCTAGTGGATCGTAGTTAAAAGCATTTGTATCTAAACAGCCAATAACTATTAAGTTTAAACAACTACCGTCATCTAGGTTAGCGTTAGGCATATACTCAAAGTATAAGCTATCCGTGCAACCAAGAATTGTTGGTGGTGGTGGACATAATGCAGAGGTAAACACATGTGTACTATCATAACCAAAAGCAGCAGTATCACCATAAACTAAAGTATCTCCACACTGTATAAGGTAGTACGATCCATCTTGTCCTCCCCATAAACTACCTTGTAAACCATCTCCATACAAATCAAATATTGTAAACTCTAAAACTCCATGAGGCAAGCACAACGTTGTTGCTTGTGGTGAGTAGAAAGGCTGGCCAGTATAAGGACCGCCTGAAAACAACACAGTACCATTTGTATCTGCTATCTCCCAAGATGTTTCACTTGGATATTGATCTAAATTTATTAATACAATAGCATCAGTGCAATACTGAGCTAGCAATAAGTTTGGTATTAGTAATACAAGTAGTAGTAGTTTTTTCATTATAATTTAATAAATTTCTTGTTGTTCTTTATGTATATTGTGTTTTTCTTTAAATCTTTTACAACTCTTCCGTATATATCGTATGTAACATTGTTGTTTACAATAGGTAGTATTTCCATTACAGCAACTGGAGGTAATACAGATGATACTCCAACACCAGTACCTGTTATAATTTCTCCATGCAAGTTTTCTGTTACATAACCTACAGCTTTTATGTGTTCTACTTTAAATGCAATATCTTCAATAAAAGGTGTTATAGGATATATGTATCTTTTAAATATAAAATGACCAGGACCTACAGGAGTCATTGTTGTTACAGCTTCTCCAAACTGACCAGTAATATATTTCCTTGCCATATGCTGGTGTGAGTATGTTGGTGACCAAGGTCCGTTGATAATAGCTCCTGGATTAAAACTTGAAGCTCCAGTTTGAGGACCAGCTATACTGTCTTGAACTAAAACAACGTTTAAATAGTTTATTGACGCAAGTCCAAATCCATCAACAGTTGTTGAGTCTGTGTAGTATAATTCTACGTCAACAATTAAAGTGTTTGCAGCAGTATCATATTGCATTAACATACCTATGTTTACATATGATGGTTGTGCTAGTATTTCAGAAGTAGCGTCAAGCCAATCACTTCTACTCATCGCAGTTCCACCGCCTTGTGACATAGGAAATTGATGCCTGTTAACTGTGCCAGCTGGATAACCTGCTAAATTAGATATTTCTGCAATGCTATCATTTTCTATAATTCTAAAATCAGGCTCACCTGGATTAGGTATTGCATAACCACCAGTGTGAAGGTTTAAAACAAACACATTGTCAGGCCAAATGTTTTTTATGCTTTGTGCTATAAAATGGCCATCAGGGCAATACACGCAATGTATACCAGTAAACTCTTCTAGTATAACGTTTTTGTTCTGTGGTACTGTATCAACTATTAACTGTGCAAACGTAGTTAATGGTAGTAGTAATAATATTAATAAGCTACGCACAACATTTTTCTTTACACCAGCCTAAACATATTTTTCTAAACGTTATTTTACATATAAATTTACATATTTTTTCTTTCATATTTTTTGTTTTAAAAGTCACTCATTAATAATTCATCAATAATTTCCTGCATTTCTTTTCTTGTAGCCTTCATGCTAAATGATATATCAGCTTGAAACCTCTTCACTTCTTCTCCATCTTTAAATATAACAACTGTTGGTACAACAACTATCTCGTGTTTAGCTTGTAACTTAGGTGCTACAGCAATATCTACATAAACAATATCACAGTCAGTCAACTTACCAATATAACTCACCTTGTTAGGATCGTTCCACGCAGCATTGAAGTGTGTTACCACTATCTGAGCGTTAGCACTCACACTGCAAGCTATCAAAAGTATTGATAATAATTTTTTCATTTAATTTATCTTAGTTTGTCGATCTTATCTTCCATCCTTCTTAAGTTGATTTTAAGCTCTTCTACAGCTTTCTCCGTGTTCTCTATAGATAGTCTAATATTTTTATCTTTCATATCAAACTCCATTCTACTTATTGTTGGTGGTGCTGGCGCTGGTAAAGCTTTAGCTTCAGCTATATCAGCTTGTAAAGCAAACCACATACCAATGATTGTAGCCATAGCAAAACCTATAGCCATTAGCGTTTTTATACTTATATTAAATCCAGTATTTTCATTTAATTCTTGTCCCATTTTCTTAGTTTTGAGTATGGTTAAAAGATTACGTAGTTTACTCCAAATTTAAAGTCATACCACTTTCTATTCCAATACTTATTGTACTTTCCTTCAACAAAGTAACCTAAATGTTTTGTTTGCTTGTAGCCAAAGATTAAACCACCATTGTAATCTAGCCATTGCCCACCATTATATTTCTCGTAAGAAAACTCACCGTTATCTACATGGTAAGGCATTACACTAGCCCAAGCGTGTGTCCAAAAAGACTTAGTATATTTGTAATAATCAAAACCTAAGACTATAGAGTGTAGTATAGTGTTGTCAAGCTCACTTCGTTTTCTACTAGTATAATCTGATAACATTGTAGGTATAACAACCTCCTCCCAAACCTCTTTGCTTGTAGCAACGAGTTCTCCTTCTGGAGAAAAATACTCACTAGCTGCCACATCTACATTGTAGCCTTCTTGTAGCGCTAGATAAGTGTAATGTATATTACCATTGCTAAGCATCCAGTCTGCTAAAGGATCGTACCCATAAGGTTCGGATAGTCTTTGTGCAAAACCTGCATTGAACGATAATTTGTCATTAACTTTATATCTATATCTTTCCGATGTTTCAAAGTATTTAATATCAGCAAAACCATCTTCTAAGTATTCACCTTTAACTATGTACTCACTACCTACATATCTAATGAAATGATGCTGGTCTAAATAATCTATACCTTGCTGTCTAGTATAGTCAACTTCAAACAAAAACTCTAAACCTTTAACTTTACCTATGTTAGCACCATCAGACCAAGAGTCTTCAGTACCATCGTAAAAAGTTTGTGCTTTGTTTTCATATCCAAATCTAGCTATCTTACGTATACCTAAAGCTAAGTTGTAGTCGTAAGGAGTTTCAACAGTAACTGTTTCTAAACCATTAGTAACAGAAAACACGTCTACATCTGATATAGAGTTGCTACCATTAACTGAAGCGTAAAAGGTAGAGAACTTAAATAGTTTCTTTAAGTCTTGAGCTTCAGCTCCATTTGCTATACATACTGCAAGTATTAATATTAGTTTTTTCATTCTTTAATTTTTATTGTTATATCGTGTGGTGCAAATTCTGTACCACCAAAATATGGGTATAGATAATATCTTCTTACCAAACCCCAAACACCATCTGGATTTCTGCTTACAAGTGTTGTATCGTTATTAATAACTATTACATAATAAAACGTTTTTATATCAATAATAGCGTTATATATTTCATCTATCTCTACATCTCTTATAAAACCAGTGGTAAAGTTATCATCACCGTGTTTCAACCAGCATAATTGTAATCTGTTTTCTTCATACTTCCAACCTATACGTATAGAATTACTTTGATGTATTCTACCAAAATCACTAAATCCATATATCTTGCTAACGTCTCCTTGATTACTAGGAACTTCAGTAGTATATATAGCTGATTCATCTAGTATAAACTTAAAGTTAATTCTAGAGTTGTTTGGATGGTTGATATGAGATCCTGACCTGTGCGTACCTTCTAGTATAGTGTAGGTTCTAAAACCAAAGTCATCAACTTCTTTAGTGCAAGATATGAGCATTAAAAGTATTAAAAACTTTTTCATATTTATTTTTATAAATTAAAGAGTTAAAACTTTTCTTTTTTTCTTTTTCTTTTTACCAGCAACACCAAGATTCCATTTAGACCAACCTAAAAACATTGCTATTCTTTGCCAAGTTTCGTACTCAGATTTTGTAGCATCATTAATGTTGTTTATTTTGTTGTACAATCTGCTTGTAGGTACGTTTAAAGTTCCTTCAATTAAACTACTACCCATTTCTACAGCTAACTTTATGTCACCGTTTTCTATGTCTTTCTTGTTATATTTATAAGTAGTTAGTCCACTATAAATTTTTCTAGACTTTATACCAATTGGTGGTGAAAGGTTAAAAAATTCTATCAATACATAAGCAAAGTCTCCTCTTCTACCTTTTTCTTTTTGTTCTAAAAACTGGCGAAACATATTTTTAATCGTAGCAGTTATAGCGCCATAAACCCCAATACCTTTAAGAGTGGAATCTACCATTGAGTTTAACATTCTACCACTTTTTTTATCTAACAACTCTTCATCCTCGTCATCATCTAAAAATGGTAAAGCAAACATAGCATTTTGTAGTGCTGTAAATATAAGATTTTGAACAAAGCCATAGTATATTATTTTTGAAATATGTGCCTTAGCACTTCCTCTACCGTTAATTAAATCTAAAAAAGCTTTTTTCTGCAACCTAGTATATTGCATTGGTGTGTTACCAAAAGCTAGTATTAACCTACCAAGAACAGATGCTTGTTGTTGCGAAATCATATCTGGTCTAGCGGATTGTTGAGTTGCTTCTGCAACTTCTCCAAAATCTTTAAAGGCTTTTTCTTCAGCTTCTTTTTGCCCTAAACCTTCATTTAAATACTTGCTTGTTCTGTTTCTATAAAAACTAGCGCCACCCAAAGCTATTGCAAAACTATCCGCAATTTGTGTAGGTAAAAAACCTTTTTGTAATAAATAATTTGCAGCTGCTAGTGTTTTGTTTTTAGATTTACCAACAATAGCAACTAACTCAGAAGCATTTAAGTCTTGTGACAAACCAGATCTTCTTTGCTTTAACATATCAGAATTAAACAAGAATAAAAAGTCAGACCAAAATTGTGGTTGATTAGCAAACGCTTTTGAAGCCTCTAAAATGTTGTTGTCTTCCCAGTTTATAAAGTTGACTGTAGATAACGTCTGAAGTATTGCAGATCTTGCATTGAAAAACATTGTTGTAGCAACAGATCCATTTATCCAGTTCATAAAGTTGTTAACAAGCTTGTTACTACCAAAGTTTCTGTTAGTACCATTTTCCATACGCCATAAAATATCATCAAGCGCCTCTCTAGTGTTAACACCATAAGCGGCTTCTATCTTGTTCATGTTGTCACCAACCAGCTTACCGTTTTGCCATTTACCAAAGATTTTTTCTCTGTTTTCTTTAAACTCAGCAAGGTACTCATCTCTTCTAATGTCATTACTTAACTTGTCTAAATCATACCTAATACCCATGTTATTCCAATTTTCTTCTGGCTTAACGTAACCTTCTTCAACCCTAGATATTTCGCTAACTTGTTTTGCAAAGTTTAATAAATCATAGTCATTCATAACTATATTATTAAGTTCTTGCAGGTCCGTGTTGGTCAAACCTGGAACAACATAACCAGCTCTTGTCCAAAGATAAACTCTAACAGCATCTTCATAAATAAAGTCTCCACTTGGAGTTTTTTGACTTAACTTTTTTCTTATATCTTTATTTTCCTTAAGTAACTTTTTGTATTCGTTTCTTATTAACTGTTTTGCTTTGTTTATTAAATCATTAGCTTTAGCGTAAGGATCTAGTAAAGCATCTTTAAAAAACTTCATGTCTTGCTCTCCTTGTTTTCCTTTACCTAAAAAGTTATATAGTAGCCCTGCAAAATCTTCTGCTGAAGGAGGTATAAAATATCTCCACTTACCTCTTGACTTACCTCTTTTTTGTCCTTTTATTCTAGAATAACGATTTTCAGCTTTAATACCTTTTTTTCTTTCTATCATACGATTAAACCTACCATCGTAATCTATGCTTTCAGAAGATTTTGCAAGTTGAACTTTTGACTTAATATCAAATTGATTTAAAACATCTTCAACCACTTGAACGTTTTGCAAAGCATCGTCAGCAAAATATATGTCATTATAACCCTCAGCAACCTTGTCAACTATCCACAAAGCTTTTGACTCTGGAGTTGAGTTTGCTAATCCAGTTATGTTTTCAAAAGGTATTTCTAATCCAACACCTTTTAAAAACTCATATATAGCTACGTTTGAATTTTCTGGTCTAGCTGTTAAAATAAATTGATCTTTAACACCAAACTTTTTAGCTCTAGCTAATGCTTTTTCAAAGAAAGGACCGGTTTTACCATCTACAACTTTACTAAATTCAGAAAAATCGTAAACATAACCTTGCTCTAATAAGTTAGCTCCAACCTGGGCAAATTGTTCAGCTGTTAAACTACCGCTACTACCATCTGGAGCGGTAAATAAAACTTTAGAACTACTACGAGCCAAGGTATCATCAAAGTCCCATATACTTATTCCTTTTACTTTACCTTCTTTTCTCATTTGTCTAGACTTAGCATCAGCTCTTTTAAAACTAATAGACTTAGAGGTTTGAGAAGGTGACGCTTTTAACTTTGTAACTCTTGTAAACTTTTCACCAAACACAGTTTCTTTACCATCTAAACTTTTTATAATTCTAATTCTAGGATCACCTTTAACTTTATAGTCATATATTCTACCCATAATACCCAACATATCTTCCAAAGGTTTCCCTTCTTGATAACCTACTTGAACTTGAAACTGCATACCCATAGACTTTATAACAGTGTCCATTGTTTTTGGTATAATGTTAACAACAAAATCACCAAACATAACATCCATTTTGCTATCCCATGTAGATTTAGGACTTTTTAAAATTCCTATCATTTTTAACATTGCTATGTGGTGAGGTTTAGCGTGATCATACTCTAACAGTGATCCTGCAAGATTTAAGTCGCCACCTAATAAAGATATAGCGTTGTCTGATATACCATAAACATACGCTCCTTTTCTAGAAGGTGATTCCATGTTGCTACCAAAGCTGTATATTAACTGAGCAAAATCTTTATTATCGTACGAGTCTTCTTTATCATTAACCCTATCCATTGCAAAGCCTAACATCCACTTAGTAACTTCACGTGCTTGAAGTGCTTGAGCTTTTCTACCGCTAAAATCAAACTTATTATCTAGTATTTCTTTTATAACAGAATTTGATGTTTCTTTAAACAAAGGTTTTATACCTAGTCTTTTTTTAGTTTGATTATTTTCTTTTATATCACCAAGCTTAAACATGGTACCAGAATTATTAACTAAAGCATTAAAATCACTTTTACCAGTTGTAACTTGTGAGCGTTGATCTCCTGATTTGACACTGCCTTTATTTTTAATAGCTCTGTAACCACCATCTTTAAATGTGTAATCGTTATTACCAACCTGCGTAGCGCCTCTATACATTGGTTCCATTAAAAACAACCATTCATAAGCCATTTTTTCTGTAAACTCAACTTCTTTTCCACCAATAGTAAGTGTTTTGCCAATAAGACTTTCTAAGCTTATCAATTGACTTACAAGGTGTTTTCTACCTCTAACTAACATTTTTTTGTTAAAAAAGTCGTTTTTTGTAAACTTACCTTTTTTCTTTTTTAAACCTAAAGCCTCATATATTTGTTTATCATTATACTCTTCTATTAAGTTCTTTTCCAAAAACTCAGACAAAGGTTGTATTTCAACACCTGATTCAGTATAATTTTTTTCCATCAAAGCGTATTGGTTTAACAATCCAGTAGCTCCTAACAAATCATTAGCAAAAGAATTTCTTATAGATTTACCAGCTTTATCATCGCCTAAAGCATCGCCATAAACTTCTTTAAATATTTTTTTAACCTCTTTATCAAAATCTTTTGTTCCATATAAGTGTAATCCTCGTTGATACATTAACGTTGCAACAGTGTTTAAACCTTGTTTTATAGGAGTTTGAGCTTTTTTGTTTCTTCTAAAAGTTTGACTTTCTGAAAACTTAGATAAACCATCCTGTAAAGAAGCTTCAAGTCTAACATCAACATCTCCACTCTCAAGATTTACTTCTCTTATAACTTGGTTAGACATTAGCTTGCCAACTACATTAAGCAAAGATATTACTGATTGTTGGTTTAGTCTTTCTTCTCTAAAAGACTTGCCGTCAATAATGCCTAGCATGTCAAGCATTAAAGAAGTATCTACAACAGGGTTTTTAAACCAAGGGAAATCATTACCGTATCTTTTAGTACTTTTGTTGTATAAAACCTTCCATTTTGTTTGTGCTATACCAGTAGTTTTGTACGCAGTAGTATGACCTTCTGGCATAATAGCGGCAAAAAACTCAATACCTATTTTTTGAATAGCAAGTTGTGCCGCTAACATTTCATTAGAACCCTTGTCTTTAGCTCTTCTTAAGTTTTTACTAGAAGTTTCAAAGGGATATAATTTATAAGCATCAACGCCAAAATGTTTAGCTATATGCTTGTACATTATGTTTGGAACAGTTGCATATGTTATTGCGTCTAAATCAACAATAACTCCGTTTTTATCCGCAAACCCTAGCTCTTGAAGTCTAGCTATTCTTTCAGCTTCACCTTTTTTAGTTTTAGCAGGTCCTTTTTTAATAAGATTTATACCTTCTTCTGCCTCTGCCTTAACTTGTTTGTATATACCCAGTGTTTTTGCTACGTTCTTTTTTCTAACCTTTGTTTGTTCTTCTTGGTCAACGTTAACATCACCAGTTAACTCTCTACCCTCTTCACTATCTATGCTCACCCTTCCTTCAACAGCTCCTTTTTTAGCTTCTTTTAATATTTGACCGTACCTAAGCGGTAGTATAGTATTCATATAAGCTCCAAACTCATTTACACTAGCATCGTAAGTACCCGCTAATTTAGTTAGCTGCTCATAATAACCGGATATAAATTCATCAGCTGAAACTCTTTTATCAGCTTCAAGCCCCATTATTTTTGGATTAGAAGCGGCAAAAACACCTAGCTTTATAGCGGCACCCATGTTATTACTAATCAACTGCATTTGCAGTTCTGGAGATGCAACAACTTTACCATCTTTTTCTATGTTTTCATCTAGTATAAGTTGTCTTAGTCTAGCGTTTTCAGCTACAATCTTTTTAGTTTCATCTTTCAAACCAAGATCGTTAACAACTTTAGGATCATAAAAATCAAGTGATTCACTTTTCTCACTAACATCTCCCTTAGCGTCCGCCTCAACCATGCCTAACTCTTTACCAACTTCATAACCCACTAATTGATCTTCTGTTAAAGAAAAATCATCTTTTAATCCGTTTTCAAAAACCTTATCCATGCTTTTACTAAACCTTCCTCTTTTTGCTTCTCTTGAATAATCTTTTATAAAATTTACTAAACCATCACCATCTTTAATTATTATCTCTTTGCCAAGAAAATCTCTACCCATTTGTCTCCAAAAACCTTTAAAACTTTCAACCATATTATTTGAAAGGCCCAAGTCTTGGTTTTCTAATAAAACTTCAGACATTATAGTAAACATTTCATCAGCTCTTTGTGCTGTTATTTTGCCACCAGTATATTGCCCAAACTTATCTAAAACTCTTCGCGCTCCTCTATGTCCGTTTATAGCTCGTTGCATAAGTTCTTCTTGAAGAACAAACGCCATTTTTTTCATAAGCTCAGGTTTCTTAATCATAGTTTCTCTTAAGATAGCGTGAAACAACTCATGAGCACCAACAGCCATGTTCATGCTTTCCATAGCAGCGTCGTTATTCACAATAACAACATGCCTTTTGTTCTGGTCATCATAGTATATAACCCCAGGGTTTTTTGGCCCACCTGTTATTATTTGCAGCTTTGAATCAATAAGCTCAGCTTCTTTTATTTTAGATTTTTTAGTTAATCTACCTGCCTTCGTTCTAGGCAAAGCTTTTATTTGCTCATCTATTTTATCATTATCTTCTTTTCTTTGCTTGTTCACAAGCTCTAAAGCATCGTCAAAACCTTCTTGGTCAAGCTCTAAAAAAGTACCACCCAAGCTTTTAGTTAAAGATTTAGCTGATTCATTAATTTTTTGAAGTAAAGTTGCTTGATAATCACCTATGTTGCTACTTTCTATTTGTTCGTTTAAAGACTTTATTCTTGTGTTTACTTCTTTCAGCTCAGCGGCAACCATAGACTTTTTGCTTTTGCTTAATTCTTTTTTCTGAGCTTCAGCTTCTTGTAGTTTTATCAGTAAATCTACCTGCTTGTCAGTCACGTAATCAGGCCCAGCCATTAAAGCGTTAGATATTTGTTCTGCTTTTTTTGTTGTAGCTTTTAGCTCTGCTAATCTTTTAGTGTTTGAGTCTATAACATTTTTATAGTATCTTGAGCCAGTATCATTTTTTTTAGCTGCTTCTAAAACCTCTTCAACAGATTTAGTTTCTAAGTCTAAAGTTTCTAATATAGATTCAGCGTGATTTCTGTAACCGTTGTTTATCCACGCTTTTACTTCTCTATTAGTTTTAACAGCACCAATACTACCAAATACACCAGAAACTAAAGTTGTTCCTATTATTAATTGCTCTTGAGTTTTTATATCTAATATTTCAGGTGAGTGATCAGGTATAAAACTCATCTTAGCCAAGTCTTGTAAAGCTACGTCCACTTCTTCTTCTAAATATTCTTTTGCAAAATTTTTCATTGTTTGTTGAAGAACGACTTGTTTTGCTTTGTTTCTAGCCACTGCTCCAACAGTTTTATTTGCGTTTACCATTCCTGTAACTACTTTTTGCAATATATTTTTACCCACAACAGATTCTGTCCATAGATAATCTGGCATTATAGCTTGTGATAAACCAGTGGCTAAAGACATTAAAGATCCTAAAGCAAAACTATCAAGAACACCTAGACCTTTAGATTGACCCCAAGCCATGTTTTGGTTCATTTGCGTTTTGTAGGTGATGTCAATCATTTTCATCTTCCTTATAGTGCTATTGGTCATTTTAATCTTAGGGCTTAAGCTATTAATTATACCCTTAGCTCCTTTAGCAGTGTTTGGAACTGCAGCTATACCAAGATACTTCCACGCCGCTTTGTTAAACACGTTTGACTTACTAACTGTATTAGCTGTTCTTCCAGCACCCATTTTACCAAATGATTTCAAAACTTTACCAGCTTTGGTTTTTTTACCGCCCTTACCAACGTTTGCTAAACCTTTTTTTAATAAAGATTTTTTTGAGCCCATGATTAAAACAATAGGATAAGCCAGCATTTCCGATGTAAGCCTTGCTGTTTTATATATAGATCCATTGTTGTCTTTGCTTAGCCAAGTGTCTTTGTTTGATCCATCATAAAATTGAGAATCTGCGCGTTGTGACACTGGTATTAAACTTGAAATTTTACCACCTGTTATCATGTTTTGAAATACAAGGTCAAAATTACTTCCAGCACCATTTTCTCTACCAACTATTTTATCGGTAACAAAACCAGCGCCAGCAATACCTAGTTGATAAGAAAAAGTGTAAAGATCTGCAAACATACCAGCTATAGGTGCTAAGCCAGCGGCTAGCACGTCAACTCCTTTTGCAACCACGTTATCTTTACCTAAAACATTTCTTAAACTTTCTTGCCAAGCAGAGCTTCTTACATTCCAATTATCAAATGATTTTTCAAAAATAGGTAAACCATCAACAATTTGATACGTAAGTGCTACTTGAAGATCTTCTGATTTTTTCTTAAAAGAATTAATTTTACCTTCATACTCCGTAACATCAAGATCATAAGCTTTTTTCTGCTTATTGTAAATGCCAAGCTCTGCATCAAACTCTTTAACTTTGTCTTGAAAATCTAAATACTCTTCAGCGTTTTCTGGATACCACTGCTCTCTGTTAATGTTTCCAATTACATTATACTTGTAACTTCCTCTATTAAGAATGTCTTCTCTTTGATCCTCAAGATCATTTTGTTTGCTATTTAAATTATTGGTAAGAGTTTTTTGTAAAATGTTTTTTTCTTTCATTATCTCACTTGACTCTAAAAGCACATCATACTCTTCACTTAAAATTTCTTGTCTTGAGTTGTACACAGCGATACGCGCGTTGTCAATAATAACCTCTTTGTTATTTTTTGACATACCTGGCAAAACTTCTTTGAAAAACAAAAGCCTATCTTCAGCATCTAATCTTAAAACATCACTATTGCTTAACTGCCTTAAAACTTGCAGTTTCATTTCTTCAGCAATTTTGTCATCACCAGGTGGTTCAAAATCTTCATCATAAACGCTTTTTATAGCATTGTTTAACTGGTTTAGTCTACCTCTTTTAAATGCAGTTAGTTTGTCGTCTTCAAACTTTTTAGCTGTTTTGTTCCAGTCATTTTTACCTGTAAATAATGAAGTTTGATCTGCGTTTGGATTATTTTTAGCGTACCACTGCTCGTACTCTTGTTTTGTTTGAAAAAAATCATTACCACTTACACCTGCTTCTCTTCCTGCTTTTACAGATAGCTCTTGTAATATTCTTCTGTCTCTTTTTTTATCTATATCACGAATCTCTTTTGTTAAATTATTGTAATTAAAAGTTACTTCATTTGCCCTTGCTTCTTTTTCTTGTTCTTTTAAAATAACTTTGTTAGCAGTTGGGCCAACAACCGGGTCTACAGCCTTACCAGATATAACACCACTAATATCATTGTTTACATTACGTATAAATAGCTCTTCTTCAGCGCTTAAATTTAAGTTATTTTTCTTTTTCTCTTGTATTAATTCGTTTTTAATT
>ENA-ORXF01001507-ORXF01001507.1-marine-metagenome-genome-assembly--contig:-NODE-1507-length-14937-cov-11.669381_pt1 | contig 14937 bp, 15 predicted proteins | sample MGYA00237864_ERZ511476 | MGnify/ENA primary metagenome ERZ511476 (study PRJEB26306, sample SAMN06343908) | marine metagenome | isolation source: coastal waters | place: Atlantic Ocean: West Antarctic... | reverse complement strand
TGAATCTAAATTTATAGAATCATTGGATTGGAAAATAAGTCCGCTAAATAAATAGGAGAATATTATGAATGAAGAAGTAAAAAAATTTTTAAACAGCTACGGTGATTTTGTAACTAAAGTAACAAGTGAGCCCAGTATGAATCAACAAAGCCTGAATGAAAGAATGAAAGAAATTGATTCCACTTCACCCATTGAGTCCTCAAGGCTCTTAACCGCAGCGCTTGGCTTGGGTAGTGAGACCGGTGAGTTTGTTGAAATAGTTAAAAAAATGTTCCTTCAAGGCAAGCCTGCCGATGAAGGCAATATCTATCACATGAAAAGAGAGCTTGGTGACATCATGTGGTACTGGGCAACGGCGTGCATGGCTTTAAAACTCGATCCCTATGAGGTGATCAAAGAGAACCAAGATAAGCTTCAGGCAAGGTACGGTGAAAAGTTTGAGGTCGACAGAAGCGAGCATCGTAAAGATGGAGACCTTTAGTTGCCAGTATTAAAAACACTGCTTGCAATAGTATTTTTATTCTCCACGCACTGAATAAACCATATAGACTAATAAACTGACTTTGCTTTAAAGTCTTCGGTCGCGGCTAGGTACTCCTGCTTGAGTTGATCAACAAGGACTTGAACGGTTGGCGAATCTTTTATAGAGCCTATCCCTTGACCAGATCCCCAAATATCCTTCCAAGCTTTGGCTTCGGTGTTTCCACCTGAACCAAAATTCATAGAAGTTTTATCTGCCTCTGGAAGATTAACCGGATCCAGTCCAGCCTTTTCAATTGATGGCCCAAGATAATTTCCATGAACCCCAGTGAACAAGGATGAATAGACGATGTCATGTGCCGCACTTTCTATCAACATATCTTTGTATGCTTTGTCTGCATTGGCTTCTTCGGTTGCAATAAATCGCGTGCCCATGTAAGCCAAGTCGGCTCCAAGCGCCAAACTAGATGCCACAGCACTGCCTGAACTGATAGCTCCAGAAAGAATAATAGTACCGTCAAAGAATTCTCTTACCTCTCTCACCAACGCAAAAGGTGATAAGGTTCCAGCATGTCCGCCAGCACCAGAGCAAACTAGGATAAGCCCATCAACGCCCTGTTCTGCTGCTTTTTTGGCATGCCTCACGCTTATCACGTCGTGGTAAACAAGACCGCCATATGAATGAGCTGCTGTAACAATTTCTTCAGGTGGTCGCAAGGAAGTGATAATAATTGGCACTTCGTGTCTAACACATGATTCCATGTCCGCCATCAATCGATCGTTTGAAGCATGACAAATTTGATTAACTGCAAAAGGGGCAATCGGAAGCTCGGGATTATCTAATTTTGCTTGAGCAAGCTCTTCCTTGATCCTAATAATCCATTCATCAAGAACGGGTTGTGGTCTCGCATTCAATGCTGGAAAAGATCCAACAATTCCAGCCTTGCATTGAGCAATTACTAGCTCAGGCCCAGAACACAAAAAAAGAGGTGATCCAATCACTGGTATAGCTAGATTGTCCTGAAGTATTTTGGGAAGTGACATGTTTTTCCTAGGATAAAAAAATATAGCTTACACGAAGACAATTATTAATTAAATAAAATTTGGAAGTTAATTAATTTGATCTTTTATTTAGACAGTTCATTAAGGACTTTGTTGTATTCTTCAGGGCTATTTATCGCGCGCTGAATCTTGTCTTGATCATTTGGCCAAGACAGTGCTAGATCATCAAATGGATATTTGCAAAGTGTATAGATTCGGCTAAGCCCCAAATTAATTGGTAAAACACCTGACCGCAAAGCCTCACACTCAGTGGTAGATCCCCAGCTGGCAACAAAACTAACCTTCATCTTTTTAAATACAAGGTTTGTAGTGTCCTCATCTTGTTCCAGAAGTTTGCACTTATTAACTCTAATAAATTCATTTACATAGACACCATCAGAATCAGGATGAGGTTTAATATAGACCGTATATTCATTTTTCTTAAAAAAGTTAGCAATATTTAAAAGATTTTCTTTGTGTAATGCTCCCATGTCTCGCTCATAACAAAGGTAAATAATTAGGATTTTATCTTGGTAGGTTAATTGCTCCATTGGATATAAATTAATTATCGCGCTGTCTAAAGTTTGCTGAATAATATCTGCTTCTATTTGAGAATACAGCCAGCAAGAAGTAAATCGAGGAAATAAAATCATCGGAATAAAGTCCATTAATCCATGGGCAATAAAATGGGTATTAATGCCTTCTTGTATAGATGCATATGAACTTAGGTCTTCTCCACCTGCATTATAAAAATTTGCTGAGGGGTTGGATTCTTTAATATCCTCAAATAAAGCGCAGAAGTATGAATATGTTGCTATGTTGGTGATCACATTTCCTGAAATTGCTTTGAATAATTTTTGACTATGGTCATGTTGGAGCAATAAAAAAATATTTTTGTAGTTTTTGTAAGCCTGTCTTAGTATTTTTGTAAGAGATAAATATCTAAACTTAGAATACTTCTCTCGCTCAAATATATTTATCATTTCATATTTTATTTCCTTGGATACGTTTATGTATTTAAAATAATTCCTGTGACGATATCCCCGCTCAAGTTGAGCAACATAATGACTAGTTTTTTTATCTGATTGCGGTTTGGTCAAATTAAAAGAAAATTGTGAAAGATATATAAAAAATAATTTTGCTAATGGGGCAAGGCAAATGGTAATTTTAAGAGAAAGAATCTTTAGAATACTAATCTTGTAAAAATTATCTTTTTCATTTTTTCTTAAAAGCTCTAGAGACTCATCTCCATAGAACATCCACTGATTGTGCGAAAAAACTAACTCGTTTAAATATTTTAGATCTTTCATGATGATTGTTTCAAAATTCTTTCAGCAACCCAGCTAATCGACCAGTTATGTCCAAGCCTATGTCCATTATAAGTATCAGGCAAAACATTTACTATGCTTCCTTCAATATAAATATTTTGAGGGTTCTCAGGCAGATCTTTAAATGCGCTATCCAAATGTTGCTGTGTTCTCCACTCATATAGGCTAACCATCGGCTTAAGGTTAATAGAGGGCTTATAACCACATAGGGTATTTAGCGAAGTATTGCCTTGAAGGGGTGAGGCAATTAGATGAGCATCAAGTAAGACAGAATTTTTCCAGTTATTTAAAACGTGACTAACTAGAATGCCTCCATAGCTATGGCCAATAAGGGTTACTTTTTGAATTTGAGTGTTTTCGTTTAAAATATTTTCTAATTCTTCAATTAGCCTGTCCCCAGAATCTTTGTAACACCCATTGTCTGGCCATCTGTAAAAAAATACTTCGTTCGTTGGTGTGTCTAAAGTCTTTAGTGGATAAACCCACTCATACCCTTCGCTGGAACCCCCATGTGCTCCCACTGTAATTTCATTGGCTTTATGCAGATTTGATTCCAAAGGTTGCATCCCCATTGGTAACTCAATAAGACGGGCGCCTGATATTTTTACTGAAACACTGTCTTGAAAATCACTCAGCAGTACTTTTGATGGGGTAGCTCCACTGCAAGCACCTAAGGCTAGTAAAAGGATTGGGAGATATTTTAAAAATTTCATAAAAGCTATTTTATAAAATAAGCTACGCTGTGATCATCGAAGTCTTTTGCTCCAACTTGATCAAAGCCTATCTTCTTGTGAAAATCTAAAGATGGTTGATTGATGGGTTGAGTATTGACCTCTAGTGCGATGGGCAGGTTTTCTTTTTTGGCTAGTTTAAAAATATCCTTGTAAATAACTTGGCCAAGACCTGCTCTTCTATGCAGCTCATCTATTGCAACTCTGTCTACATACAAAAATTTCTTAAGTTTTTTGGTAAAAAATTTATAATTTTCCGAACCGTACGTTGAACCCTCTCTCATGCAAATAATAAATCCAATTACCTCATCACCCTTTAATATCAGTAAATTATATGCACTCAGCTCTATTAATTTAGTTAAATGCTTCTTAGATTCTAAAGATCCAACTTCGGGAGTATTGGCTTGATTTAGATCATATATTTTTTGAAGCTGATCATCATTGGCACTTTCATGGCTAAGCACTAACATTTTAAATTTTGAGTTGAGTGCCATAAAAATGCTAGCTATTACCCATTGCTTCTAGGAAATACAAAATGATATTAATAATATTTAGGTACATATCAAAGGCATGAGAGATAGCTGTATCCCAGTCATTTAAACCTTGATCTGCACTTATATTGACCGAGCTAATTGAAACAAGCAATGACATGGAAAAAGTAATAATTCCCGCTATGGCTTTTTTTCTTGCATACCCGCGGGAAATTTTCTTAAACATAGAAAAAAACTCTGTAAAAAGTAGAATTAAAATTAAGGTTGCAACTATCATTACAAAAATTGGATTTGCAAAATTAATTCCTGTCACCACAACTATGATAAACATTGCAGCACTGGTTAAGGTCGCGAGTTTTAAGCCTGTCATGCCATCATTTTCATCCATGTCCATAACAATAAAGCCTATAACTAAGCCGTAGCCAATTGCACTGAGGGTCATAAATACAATTTGTATAAAAGAGGTAGAAAAAATAATAACGGCAGTTGCTGCCCAGAGTGAAAAGATGGCAAATAAAATTAAGAAGAAAAAGAAGTGAGTTGTGCCATTGCTCTGAACTATTGCTATGTCAGTTTGCCTATTTTGATTTAAAGCCTCGGCAAACGAAACACCTAAGAATGTGGTATTGGCATAAAACGCGTTTTTGCATTGGCGAACAACGAAAAACATACAGCCATAAAGAACTGCCAACTCAAATCCAAGTATTAAATAAACTTTTAAAGCCAGGCTTGAGGCTTCCATGCTAATTAGTTACTTGATCCTTCATTGATAATATCAACATAGGTTTTAATGCCGGCAACAAAACTATCTATAGTAATGCTTTCGTTTGTTCCATGAAATCCAGTCATGTCTTCTGGAACGATGCTAAATGGGTTAAATCTAAAAGAATTGTCTGCAACTTTTGAATAGTGGCGTGTATCAGAGGCTGCGATCATAATGCCTGGAACTGAAACAACTTCGCCATAAACCTTGCTCAAAGAAGATGAGATGATTCTATACCCAGGAGATTCCCAAGAAGAAACGCCTGAAGCCTCCATGCCTCCCAAAGTACGTACTTCTACTTGATCAGATCCAACAACTCTTCTTACATGCTCAGTGACGCTGTCAATAGAGTCTCTAGGATGAAGCCTGAAATTAATAAGTGCTGAGGCTTCAATTGGCAAAACATTGCTCTTGATGCTCCCATTTAGCATCGTTGGCGCTGTGGTTGTTCTAATCATTGCATTGATTACTGGGGTAGAAGACATCTGGCTGTCTAGCAGCCCTCCAAAGAGCCATCTATTAGCAAAAAGAAAACGATAGCCAAATGGCATGTGTTTACTGACTTCATCAAACATGACTGCGCTTAAGCCTTCTAGGCTTCCAGGAAGCGGCTCATTTTCTAGCTTGATGAGAGCATCCGCAAGAATGTTCACAGCTGTTTTCTTGGGAGGTGTTGAAGAATGCCCACCTTTTGCTTTTGCAACAATTAATAGGTTCATAATTCCTTTTTCAGCTACGTTGATAGGCGCAACTAACTTATCCACACCTGGAAAAAACCCTTTATTGACGAACGAGCCTTCATCAAGAGACCATTGCAGTTGAACGCCCTCTTGTTTAAGTTTTTCTGCAACCTGGGCTGCTCCGCCGCCGCCAATTTCTTCGTCGTGGCCAAAACTAAAATAAACAGTCCTGGTAGGTTGAAAGTTATTTTTAATTAAATACGTTGCTGCCTCCATCATCCCAACGACGCCGCTTTTATCATCCAGCGCCCCTCTGCCCCAGATTCTATTTTTTGAAATTACTCCAGCAAAAGGCTCCTCTTCCCAAATGCTCTCGGTACCTGGAATAACAGGAACTACATCGTAATGTCCGGTTAATAAAATGGGTGCGAGGCTGGTATCGCTGCCCTCCCACTTAAAAAGCAAAGTGTACTCAAGCTTCTCGAGCTGCATTGCTGAATGAAATTCAGGATAAGTATCAGCCGCCCATTTAATAAAACCTTCAAATTCTTGGGGTAAAAATTTTTCCTTGTTTTGATGAGAAATGGTCTTGAACCTAATAGATGCGGCCAGATTATTGATTGCAACTTCGCCATCAATGTTAGCAGTTACACCCACATTGACTGCTAAATCTGGGGCAGAGTGCATGAGAGTTCTGACAAAGGCTGTTGAAAATAAAACACCAATAATCAGAGCGATTGAAAGTAATAATTTTTTAAACATTTGCTGCCTCGCTAAAAATACTTATCAGGGCTAAGACAGTTCTGGGCGTTTACCTGCAAAGTTAGAAAAGTAATCTTTGATGCTTTCTAAGTCTTTTTCAATATCACCACTTGGTGTAAAAAAGTCACCAAGTTGAATTGTTTTATTAGAGAAATCAATGCCAGCAAGCATAATTTTGCTATTGGTTTGCGTTGCTATTCTTAAGAATCCTGTCTTTAGCCTTTCAACTTTTTTTCTTGTGCCTTCAGGCGCCATTCCTATAATAAATCCCTGATACTGAGTTGTGATGGCATGAATTTCATTCATTAAATCCTCAGGATTAGCTCTATTGACTGGAATCCCACCGAGAGATTTTAAAATACGTCTAACACCTTTCTTAAAAATTGAATGCTTCCCAACCCAATGAATGTTTATGTCCCAGCTCAACACAGCTGACATGGCAACCATAAAATCCCAGTTAGAAGTATGAGGGCCTACAACCATAACCACCCTTTCATCTGTAGGAAAATGCCCAACGGTTTTCCAGCCAGTAACCTTCATCACCAACCTACCAAAAAGCTTTAACAATTTAGGTCTATTGGCAATAAGATGTTGTGGAATAAATGTTTTGTGCTTCTTCATTGGGGTAAGTCTATAGGTTTTTAGCCCTTAGTTCTATTCTGAAAAAACTTACAGGCAAATATAAAATAAAGAATTAATCTTAATTATTATTGCGATTGGGCAATTACTACATATTTATTGTGTAAAAAAGTATAATGATTTTTTAAAAATATTGACTCTTCTCTATGTCGCAAAAATTTTCTGAAGAACATTACGAAAGAGCCCTTCTAATTAGGCGAACAGAAGATACCTTTCTTGATCTGTTTAATCAGGGAAAAATGAATGGCACAGTTCATACCTGTAGTGGACAAGAATTCTCTGCCCTAGCATTTACTGAAACACTGAGTTCAGATGACTTTATCTTTTCTAATCACCGCTGCCATGGTCATTATTTAGCTAAGACGGGTGACTTATCCGGTTTAATAGCTGAGTTGATGGGCAAAGAGTCTGGAACATGTGGCGGCATTGGATCTAGCCAACATTTATGTAATAAAAATTTTTACTCAAATGGTATACAGGGTGGAATTTTACCAGTTTCTGCGGGCATGGCTCTTTCCTATAAGCTTGATGGAAATGGCCATATTGGATTAGTATTTATTGGGGATGGAACTTTGGGAGAGGGAGTGGTGTATGAAACCATGAACCTAGCATCATTGCTTAATATACCTTTGCTAATAGTCTGTGAGAATAATCAATATGCACAATCAACTAAAATAGAAAATAATCTTGCAGGCTCTATTCTTGCAAGACCACAAGCATTTGGCATTAAGACTTTTCATTCAAACACATGGGATCCTGAAGAGCTATTTTTAAATGCTGCAGAATCAATAGAATATGTAAGAGAAGAATGTAAGCCGGCTTTCCATCTAGTAGATACATATAGACTGAATCATCACTCGAAAAGTGATGATAATAGGGATCAGGATGAAGTTGACCAGTTTGCAATGAAAGATCCCTTGAATAGATTTAAAGCAGATAATCCTGAATCTTTTGAAGCATTTCAAAATAAAGCTAATAGATTAATAGATGCTGCGGTTAAAGATGCGGAGAAAGAGAATGAGCTTTCTGGAATAGATTATGTGGGATTAGGATTACAGGAAAATAAATCTTCCGGACCTTCCTTGATCATAGAGAATCTAAAAGAAAGAGTTGTATCAAGGATAAATGCATTTTTTGATGAGGGAATGGATAAGGATAAAAATATACTATTCTTGGGAGAGGATATCCTCTCGCCCTACGGAGGTGCTTTTAAGGTTTCCCAGGGATTGTCGGATAAATTTCCTAAAAATGTAATAAGTACTCCTATCAGTGAAGGAGCAATAGCTGGAATTTCTAACGGCCTAGCGCTAGCGGGCAAAAGACCATTTCTTGAAATTATGTTTGGCGATTTTATGACGCTTTGTTTTGACCAGATAGTAAATCATGCATCAAAATTTCATCATATGTATAACAAGAAAATTAACTGCCCCGTTGTCTTTAGAACTCCTATGGGTGGTGGGAGAGGATATGGGCCAACACATTCTCAAACTTTAGATAAATATCTGGTTGGAATCGATAATGTTAAAGTATTCGCTATTAATAGCTTTATTGATCCATATTTCATTTATGAAAATATTTATTTACATGAGAGGCATCCGGTTATAGTCATAGAGAATAAAGTGGATTATGGAAGGTTTGTTGGAGATAAAAAAAATAATTTTTATGAGCTAACGAAATCAGATGCTATTTACCCACATGTCTCTTGTGTGCCAAAATCTGCTAAAGCAGACATTACCTTGGTAACTTATGGCGGAATCTCTAGCGATGTTTTTAGTCAGCTAGATGAGGTTTTTTTAGAAACTGAACTAATCCCAGAAATGATTGTTTTGTCGCAAATATCTCCTATAGATATTCATCCAATCCTTAAGAGCGTTTCGTTGACTAAAAGGATTATTTTTATAGAGGAAGGTGGTAAAGACTTTGGAATTGGTGCTGAAGTGATTTCTCGGGTGGCTGAGGAACTGGGGCCAGAGATATTGTTGTGTGGCAGAATTGCTGCTCTACCAATGCCCATTCCTTCGGCAAGAGAAACAGAAGAATATGTCTTACCAAATACCAAAATAGCGAAAGAAATAGCTACAATATTGAAAACATGAAAATACTCTCAGAAATTACAATACCGAAGGATAATGCTGATGAAGAAGTTATTATTAGCGAGCTAAGTTTTAGTGATAATGATCAAGTAAAAAAATCTGATGCAATCATGGACATAGAAACATCTAAAACTTCAATAGAATTAGATGCTCCTGAAGGCGGATATATTGAATATTTGGTTAGCCCTGGTGACGCGGCAGTAATTGGTCAAGTTGTAGCAAGAATATATGAGGGAGATATTTCAGAACTTGTGAAATCAAAAACTAACTCATCTGAGAAACAGGATGCTCCAGAAAATGATTCCACCTCAAAAGTTGCTACGAAAGAGGCTCTGATTTTAATAGACCAACATGGTATAGATATAAATTTAATTCCAAGTGACTTTATCAAAAAGGAAGATGTTGATTTGTATCTTGCCTCGCACTCTGGCGATAAATCTTCTGCCCAAAAGGCTGGCAACTCAAAAAAAATTAGCAGATTAAAGTCATTAGAAATTAAAGCTCTTTCTAGCGTCCAAAGTGCAGGCCTTGTAAGTACTATTTTTATTAATATAGACTTAGATGCTTCGTTGCCCGATGATCAAAAAGTCATCTCATATCTTCCTCTTATTGCATCTAAATGCTCACAAGCCATAGAAAAATTTCCCATCTTAAACTCGTATTTTCTTGATAATGAAATTATTGAATATGACTCAATTAATATTGGGCTCGCTTTGGATATTGATGATGGGCTAAAGGTTTTCGTGTTACCAAATACAAATACCCTTTCTGTTGATGAGATAGAGGGGTATGTAAATGAAGGAATTTATAAGTATTTAAGAAAATCCTTAACGCCGGAGGATTTATCCGGCTCTACATTTACAATTTCAGATCTCTCCCAGTATGGGGTGGAAAGATTTATCCCTCTTGTAAATAATAATCAAGCAGCAATTTTGGGAGTCTCTAGTGTAGATTTAAAACTTAATAGGTTTAATCTGAGCTTAGCATTTGACCACAGGGTCACTGAGGGCAAGGTAGCAAGCGAGTTCTTGTCAACATTAAAGGGTGAAATTGAGCAGGCTTTAGTTAAATAATTTAAAGGGTAAAAATGGCAGATTTATTAAATGAATTAGGTGAGGTGTTTAAAAAAGTTTTTAAAGACCCTAATCTAGAAATATCTGAAGCAACAACATCAGAAGATATTGAGCGTTGGGACTCTTTGAATAATATGATTTTAGTGGTGATGATTGAAGACCATTTTAATATACGGTTCGATCTAGACGAAGTCCAAAACCTTAAAAATGTTGGTGACTTATGTGCCTGCGTTGAAAAGTATAAAAATATTTAGCGCCTCATTGATTGTATTTCTGTTGCATGAGAAGGATATTGATCTCTCCAAACATCTCTTTCTGTTCTAATCCTTGCAAGGTGTTCTTCGATATTGCTCTGATCTATCTCCACTCCAAATTGATTGTTTTCCAAGGGAGCTCCAAGCATCCTTTCTATAACACTTGTTCCTAGGTTTCTTTTATAGTGACTGGGATCAGAAAACCAAGTTACATCATTATGTTTGTTTAGCAATGGGCTTTCCTCAATAGAAAATCGATTGTATGTTGCAAAGTCATATAGTTTAAATTGATTGGGTAAATCATTTTCATTTTGTAATTTGATTATGTGCGTGATGGATTTTTTCCATGTCTCAAAATCATCCCATAGACCAGCCATATCTATAACTTCCAATAGCCTGGCGTGCATTGGTGAAATGCCAATGGTTAGCCTGATATTATTCTTGTCTGCATAGCTCACAATTCTCTCAAAACCATCAAACATATTTTTATCTAAGGTTTGAGTTATAAAATTTCTATAATGGACTTTATAGAAAGCGCTTTCTGTTGATATAAATTTGGAGTGGCGTGGAAGGTCATGAGTAAGAGAATCTAGCCCATAGTTCATGTAATCAGATGAAAATTTATTCTGATTTATGACAGTGTTAAAGCTATCTATTAAGGTTTTAAATGAAAAAAGGGAGCCTAAAATATTTGTGTCAGTTATATTTTCATCTAGTGACATTGAAGAGAGATAGTCATATTCATCCTCGTTATATGGTTTTCGTGATGCATTAAACATAAAAAAATCAATCAAAAGATATATTTCTTTTATCTGAGTATTTTGATTAGCGTGTTCAAGAAAATGAAGGCTATCAAAAATACTGTGTCCGCCAGCAGCTAGATTAAATACTTTTTTACCTTGCCAGGCCTTATCCTTTGGGTTTAGCCCCAGATATGCTCTTGAAGAACCCAGTATTAATGTTTCAGGTTGAGCAGATAAAACAGCTCGATCTTTAGACATATAAATTTTATTAGAATTAAAGCTAGCTATTCTGGGTTCTAAGAAATATCCATAGGGGTCAACAAGCCTGTTAAAAACTACATTAGCAAAAAAGATTAGAGCTATTAGGCTGATGGTCAGTAAAAGCGTTCTATTATATGGGTTTCTCATAATTGATATTTCTTAAAATTGAAAGTACAAAAATTCACTTTCCTTTAAAAGATTCATAGCCGCTATGCAAAAAGTAAGCGCTGTAAAGATTGCCCACCTGTAAGTTGGAGCCCATTGCAAATAATGGAATTTTGTAAAAGCTGCTGGATGATCTGGGTAAGTGGTAATGAATGGCTTGTGTCGATGAAAAATTTGAGTACAGTTTGGCATGATGTAACAGAAAGTTATTAATATTCCTGTGAAAAAAATTACATTTATAGGCTGATTGCCCATTACACCATTACCAAATAATCCTTCAAATATAAAGCCATTATTTAGAAACCATTCCTCTGAAAGCCCAGTAAAGTTTATTACGCTTTTCGGCATCGAAATTTTATTTAAACCAAACATTGAGCTAAGGATGCTGGTTGCACCAGAAAAACTTTCAGCCCTAAAAAAAATCCAGCCAACTACAACACAAGTAAATGTAATGACTCTGGCCAAGGCATTAGCCATGGCTTTGTTGGTAATTATTTTTAAGCTCTTATACCTTTGTTTGAGTTGAGACCATAGATTGTATATTGTTATATACGAGCCATGTAACATCCCAAAAACTATAAAGTTCCAGCCTGCACCGTGCCATAAACCTATCCAAAAAAAGGTAAACAGCGTTGGGGCCAGAGATGTAGTAATAAAAAATCTTATAAATCCATATCTCGATCTTACTGCCAGACGAGTCATGGCTAAACTAATGGGATCCCATAAATATTCTCTGATCATCCTAGATAATGTAATGTGCCACCTTCTCCAAAAATCAGCTATGTTTGTTGCTTTATAGGGCGAGAAGAAGTTCACTGGAAGTCTAAATCCAAACATAATCGCCAAGCCAAGCGCCATATCCGAGTAGCCTGAAAAATCAAAGTAAAGCTGCATGGTATAAGCCAGAGAACCAAGCCAAGCTTCGTAAATAGTTAGAATAACCCCGTTTTCAGCAGCCAGAAATGCTGCAGAAGCATAAACAGCCATGCCATCAGCAAAAATAACTTTCTTAAAAAGACCCAAGGCAAAGAGCGTTAAGCCCATAAAAATATGGCTCGATCTATATTTTAAAAAATTCTTATGTGAAAACTGGGGGATAATCTCCTTGTGATGGACTATCGGTCCCGCAATTAATTGAGGAAAGAATGTAACAAAGAGGCAATAGTGTAAAAAACTATACTTTTCTGCTTGCCCTCTATATGCATCTACCAAATATGATATTTGCTGAAAAGTAAAAAAAGAGATGGCCAGCGGAAGAATAATTTTTTCTATATATAAACTTTGATTAAGAAGAACATTTATATTGTCTACAAAAAAATTTGCGTATTTAAAATATGCTATTAGCCCTATATTGAATGACAGTCCTAACAATAAAACTAGTTTATTTTTTTGAATTACTTGTGCAATAAAGAAATTGAATATTATTGATCCAAGCAATAGAATTAAGTAAGGCGGATTCCACCAACCATAAAAAAAGAGAGATGCAATAATTAAAATGAATGCGGAGGTATTTATTTTTTGATATTTATTTGCCAAAAACACCAATAAGAGCGTTATAGGTAAAAAAAGAAAAATGAATACGTATGAGTTAAATAACATTTTTTATATTAGATAGTGACCTTAGAAATGAACGACAGTTTATTTTAGCCCTGCTCGGCTCTCATATTTCTGAATGCCACTTAGAATCATTGCTACCGTATCGTGCTGAGCAAATTTTTTCGTATTTGCATAGTAGGGATGGGGAAGGCTTGCAAGCTCATTTGCTTTATCCATAGCACCTTGCATCAAATCTTCTTTGGCAACAACCTCATCAATATAACCAACGGAAATTGAATCTTTCATAGAATATGCTTCAGAATGATAAACGGCAGGATAGAAGAAATTTTTATTTACCCTTGCTTTTAAAATCTCCATTATTTGAATGGGAATATCCATATTATTTCTCACTTCATTTGCTTGGCATATAAATTTTCCTTCCTGTGCAATTCTGAAATCAGCACAACAGGTAACAAATAATCCAAGTGCAATTGAATGCCCTGATACTGCTGCAATAATTGGCCTCTCAAATGAAAATAGTTCAAGTAAAAGCCTGTACCCTAGTTGAACCATTTGGGTGATCTTCTCCATATCGCCAGTGGCTAAGGTCTTCAAATCAAAGCCGCCGGAGAAAATGCCATCTCTTCCGGTAATAATTAATGCACCAGTGTCTCTGGGGACTTGGGCAAGTAATTCATTGAAGGTTGAAATCATTTCATATGAAAATGCATTTGCCTTGCAGTCATCTAGTGTGATGATTGAAATATCATTGTTTTGGATTAAAGTTGCTAATTTACTTGTCATATTATCCTTAATCTAAGTTTTGAAACCAAATCTTAATTTTTATTTTAAACATCTTTTTGCTGAATTAATTTACCATTATCCCAGTATTCTTCAACTTTTTTTCCATTCGAAAAAGTGTAAATTGTTTTTTCAAGCCAAAGACCAGCTCCATCTGTGAGCCCTTCCCGAGTATGTCCTGCATACTCTCCTTTGTATAAGCATGAAACTATCCCAATTTGCCTATCATTAATCCAAGCTGAGGAGCAGATGGTTTTATCTGGCAAAACATATGAGCCCTGACCATGCCTTTCTCCCATCTTCCATTCGCCCAGATAAAGGTCTCCATTATTAAAATATTCGACCCCAGTTCCATCTTTATAGTAAGTATTGTTGATATATTTCATTTGGCCTTCGTAAAATATTTCTCCTGTCTGGCTCATATAGCAAGTAAAAATCTCTAATTCGGGCTTAAACCCACATTCCTTTAAGTCCGAGAAGCCTAAGTCTAGAGTGGAGCAATTAGATAAAGTTAGAATAACAAGCAATTTAAGTGGGAGGAATCTTTTAATCATTATTTTTATCAGTATGTGTAATTAATTTGTATATATGTTAACAAGAATAACTCCATTTATTATTAAGAATATTCCCAAGATAGACTGCCAGCTTAGGCTCTGCCCATAAATAAAATAAGATAGTATGGCTATCGCCATAATGCCGACGCCGCTCCAACATGCATAAACTATGGCCAAGGGAATTGTTTTAAGTGCCAAAGTTAAAAAATAAAATGATGCTATATAGCTAGCACTCATAGCAATGGTAGGAATGGTTGATGTAAATTCTTTTGTGGCGGGCAGCAATAAAGTGCCCATGACCTCAAATATAATGGCTCCAAACAGGGCTAGGTAAGAAGACATAATTTATTTCTGTTGCGCTTCTAAAGAATTCAGATACGTTGAGGCTTTTAACTTAGCATTTTCTCTAATGTCCATATAAAAGAGCGCGTAATCTAAGCCATGATAATTTCCGCCTGAACCACCAAATGTTTGAAATCTTGTGCCTGTTTGATCCGAGGCAAATAGCGCCCCATCTTTGCATTGGGCCTGAACATATTTCT
>ENA-ORXF01001506-ORXF01001506.1-marine-metagenome-genome-assembly--contig:-NODE-1506-length-14962-cov-17.120927_pt1 | contig 14962 bp, 13 predicted proteins | sample MGYA00237864_ERZ511476 | MGnify/ENA primary metagenome ERZ511476 (study PRJEB26306, sample SAMN06343908) | marine metagenome | isolation source: coastal waters | place: Atlantic Ocean: West Antarctic... | reverse complement strand
TCCAGGTGTGTTAGCAGGAACTAAAATCATACTTTGTTGTTCATGTTTTTGGGCTGAAAAATCAGTTTTACCCATAATAACATATACTTTACAATGAGGATTCATAGCTCCAGAAGACCACCATTTTCTTCCGTTAATGACATAGTTATCTCCATCTCTTACAATAGAAGTTTGGATGTTTGTTGCGTCTGAAGAAGCAACGGCTGGTTCTGTCATCAAAAAGGATGATCTTATTTCACCATTCATAATTGGATTCAACCACTTTTCTTTTTGATTATCTGTTCCGTACTTTGCTATTGTTTCCATATTTCCAGTATCTGGAGCTGAGCAGTTAAAAACTTCTGATGCAAAAGATAATCTTCCCATTTTTTCAGCCAAAGGAGCGTATTCAAGATTACTTAGTCCTGGACTTAAATCGCCATAACTTTTTGGAAGAAATAGGTTCCATAAACCTTGGTCTCTAGCCATTTTTTTCCAAATTTCTATTTCTGGATAATTTTCCCAAAGATTACTCTTGCTAAAATCATATACCTTTTTTTCGTGAGGAAAAAGATTTTTTTTCATAAATTGATCTACTTTCTCAATTAGATCTAATGTTTTTTGAGGATATTCGAAATTCATATATTTAATTTTATTGCATTGGTATTAAAGGAGCATTCATTATTCCTCCATCATTAACTATAGACGTTCCTGTTAAGTAGGAACTTGCGTCTGATGCCAAGAATACAGCAAGTCCAGCCATTTCATCAGGTAAAGATCCTCTTCCTAAAGATACGTTTTTTAAAAAGGCATCTTTAGATGCTTCATTTTGAAGTAGACCAGCACTTAATTTTGTTTTCACATAACCTGGACAAATTGAGTTAACTCTAATATTGTGCCTTCCCCATTCAATTGATTGATTTTTTCCAGCCATTATTAGTGCTGTTTTACTAATGTTGTAAGCTGCCATAAATGGAGACGGGTGCAGGCCTTCTATTGAACTAATGTGAATAATGCTTCCACCACCTTGTTTTTTCATATAAGGATATACTAAATTACTTAACTCAATTGCAGAATTGACATTGATGTCCATCGTTTTTTGATATAAATCTTCAGGCATTTTACTTATTGGACCAAAATATGGATTAGTACCTGCATTATTAATAAGGATATCAATGCGTCCATATTTTTTTATTATTTTTTCAACAAGGTTGATCCTATCTTCTTTTTTAGCAACATGGCATTCAATTCCTAATGCTGAAAAACCAAGTTTTATAAACTCTTCTGCTACTGAATCCACTGCCTCTTGTTTTCTGCTACTCACAATAACTGTAGCTCCAAATTCAGCAAGTCCTAAAGCCATAGCTTTACCAATTCCTTTAGATGCTCCAGTAATAACAGCAACCTTATTAGTTAAATCAAATTTTTCTTTTATCATTTTATTATTTTTTTAGTTAGACCAATAAATGTATTCATCATTTATATGTTTTTTCTCATTTAATGTCTTATCAATAAAGATAGGCCAATCAAGTAAACTTGGCCAAATTGGTTCTGATTGTTCAGATAATTTACTTTTTAAAACTTCTTCAAGTTCAGACAATTTATTAATATTTAGATTACTTAAATCTGTTTGCTCCGTTGGATCATTATTTAAATCAAATAACCATTTTTTATTTCTAATTAAGTCAGTTTGTAATTTCCATCCATCTTTTATTAAAAATGAATAATTTCCTGATTTTGAAAAAAGAACTCTACTAGGTTCACCTTTTTTTTCACCAGTCAAGTAAGGCATAATATCCACTCCATCTATTTCTTTACCATTTGATAAATCTGCTTCTGCAATTTTAGAAAAAGTCGAAAAAATATCCATATTAGAAACTCTACCATCATAAACTTGACCAGCAGGAATTTTGTTTGGGTAGTTAACTATAAAAGGAATGTGTACTCCTCCCTCAAAATGAGTTAGCTTCCATCCTCTATATGGCTTATTTAGATCTGGCAAGCCAATGTAACCAGGCGCTCCATTGTCACTTGTGAATACTACAATAGTGTTTTTATCTAAACCATTATCTTTTAAAGCTTTTCGTATTTTACCAACCCCTCTATCAACTGTCGTTACCATAGAGGCTAAAACTCTCTCTTTATTATTTTTAATATAGGATAGTTTTTCATAATCTTCTTTTTTAGCTTGAAGAGGACTGTGCACTGCCCAATAGGCCAAGTACATAAAAAATGGTCTGTTTTTATTAAGCTCAATTGCTTTTACTGCCTCGTTTGTTAAATAATCTGTAAGATGACCTTCTGGTTCCATTCTAGGTCCTTCGTTAAAATTAACTGCAAAAGGCAGGTTTGCCCAAAGAAGTTTATCAATTGGGTCAAAATCTATTTTTACATTTATAACACTTGGATCGTTTTCTGGGAGGAATAAAGAACCTTGATCCATTCTTAAGCTTTCATCAAAACCATGTTTTCTAGGTAAAAACTCTTTTGAGTGTCCCAAGTGCCATTTCCCAATGTGTATATTATGATATCCTTGTGGTTTTAATATTTCAGCGATGGTTGTTTCTGACAGAGGAAGCCCCATTTTTTCAATATCAATTATATTTTTTTCTTTATCGTTATGATATATCCCCGAAGCTATTTTATTTTTCTTTGATATGAAATTTATTCCTTTCATAAAGCTTGGTGTAGTGGGAGTGAACTCATACCCAAACCTTGTAGGAAATCTTCCTGTCAGTAAAGAAGCTCTAGATGGAGAGCACACTGCACTAGAAGAATATCCGTTGGTACACAGTACCCCATCTTTTGCCAACTTATCAATGTTAGGAGTTATAAATTTACCATCTGCCATTCCGCCGCCATAAGAGCTGATTTGATTAAACCCTAAATCATCAACTAAAATCACAATTATATTTGGTTTAGAGTTGACCCTTTTATCAGGTCCTTTTTCCCAACTTATAGGAATATTTTTACTAATTGGATTTTCCCAGTCTTTAATATATTTAGGTATTTTATACCAGTTTTGTGAAAACCATATTACAAATGCAGAAATAAAAAAAAGAAAACCTAAAAAGATTTTTATATTTTTTTTCTTCATTTTTTAAATTTTATAATCTTTTAGTATATCTGAACAACTTTCTATTGATTTTATCCCATTTACTCCTTTTCCAGCTTGCCAAAATTTAACTGAATCGTCAAAGGCTGTTTTGCTATAGTTTTTTATTCCTTTATTCATTAAATACATTCTTGCGTATTTTTTAAGTTTAGGTCTTCTTAGCATAAAGTTAATAATTGGACCAGTTCTAAGGCCACCTTTCATAATATCATTAGTTTTAATTACGGACGAGTTGTTACCAGCTATTTTATTAGTCCAAACTATATCTTTTTCCTCAGATTCAACAATAGCTTTTTTATAACTATCAGTCACAATACATTCCTTTGAAGCTAAAAATCTTGTACCAAGTTGAACTCCTGCATATCCCATGTCAATCACTTTTTTATAATCATTTTTATCTCCAATTCCTCCAGCACAAATAAGAGGAATTTTTATATCTTTTAATTCTTCTATGAACTTTTCAGCAGATTGAATTCCTGTTTGTCCGCCAGCTCGCCAATTTATGCAATTTAAGCCGTCAACTCCGCAATCTACCATAGCTAGGGCAACTTTTTTATTTGGAACATCATGATATACTTTTATACCATTTTGTTTTGCAACCTTTACAATTTCATTAGGTTTACCTAGAGAGGTTAAAAAAAACTTAACTCCTTCTTCAACAGAGATATCCATCCATTCTTTCATTTGATCGTGATACTTTTGATTAGCACCACCAAAAATTGTAAAATTAACTCCAAATGGTTTGTCAGTTAATTTTTTAATAAGCTGAAGCCCTTCTCTAAAATCATGTCCATATAAAGATGTTAAAGCGACAGGTTGGACTACACCAAAACCTCCTGCTTCTGAAACAGCAGCAATTAATTCAGGATTGGATCCCGGGTACATAGGCCCACAAACAACTGGTATTGATGCTCCAGTGTCTTCTAAAAAAATCTTGGTTTTATTTTTCATAATTTATTTTGTTTTTTTAGAATTTTAATAAATTCAGATCCATCTGAAAGTTTAGAAAATTTAATAAATGTAAATAGTATAATTTTATTTGTATTTTGGAGTCAATGAACTTTGTTGGGTTGGGAATGAAATTAATCATATGTTATTTTAATATTCCAGCTTGGGAATTATAAATTACAATTTAGTATTTTTATACTAATTAAACAATGTCTTAATACTGAAAAGTGAGTAGCACTAGAATTAAAATTGTTGAATCTTCTATTCTATTATTTAATAATAAAGGCCTCGCTAATGTCAGACTTCAAGATATAGCCGAGTATAATAAGATTAGTCCTGGAAACTTAACTTATCATTTTAAGACAAAAAGAGATTTGATGGATTATATTATCTATTATATGATAAGAAAAATGGTTGAGAGCGAAACAGAACAAAAAAAGCTTCTTGAAAATTTATCTTTATATGAAATTTTCAAAAACCATCTTATTTTCCTAATAAGTTATCGTTTTTTCTTTAGAGATATTCTAGAAATAATAAATATAGTCCCTAGTGCTAAATCAGTTTTTAGAGATTTTATTAATGGAAATGAAAAATTCACTAAAACCTATGTTAATATTGCTATTGATAATGAGTTTATGTTGAAAGAATCATATAAAGGACAGTACAGCTCATTTGCAAAAAATAGTTGGGCTATTGTAAATTCTTCTTTAACTAAATGGGAAGTATTAGATAATGCTAAATCAAAGTATTCAAATACCATAAAGGAAATTATTGAATTTCATTATCCATATTTAACTAAAAAAGGAAAAGAAAGATATAGAGAAAGAGAAAAGGTTCTTTCTAAACAAATTATAAAAGATTTTAAAAATCTTTAAATTAATTAAACAGGATAGTATTCTGGCCTTTTTATAGTTGGAAATGTTATTCTAAAAGTTTCAGCTCCCGAGAAGTTTGGAGCTAGTAATCTCTCTCTTTTGAATTCCCCACTTATTCCATTAAAAATTCCTGTGCCACCTAAAATGGTGCCATTAAAAATCTGACCTTTAATTCCCCAAACAAATAACATAATACCTGTAATAGTATCATTAGCCGGTTCATTAACATCTCCTTGGTTTTTTGATCTGAAAGCAAAAGTAGCTGTTTGTTCCAAGATTATTTTGTTATCTAGTTTTTTACATTCTTCAACACTTTTAATGTATGCGTTTATTATTTGTTTTTTTGAGTTTGTAGGGATCAACTTCCTATTTATAGAGCTTGCTATAAATTCACTAGAAATATCAGTAAAAAACCTATTCATTGCTGTAAAGTTTCCAATTACTCTATCAGGATATTTAGCTGTTTGAACCATTGGATCATCATTTACTAATTTTAATCCTCCGGATGTTTTTTCAATAAACTTAGGATCATTTGGATCTAAGTCTAAAGGATTACAGCATTCACTATTTTTTATAGTAGCATTACTGTAAATTGGTCCACCGCCGTGAAGAATTAATCCATTACTGTTTACTTCTTTTTTAGTGAGTGAAAATAATTTAGATTTGATGGAATAGGGTATAAGTGGAATTCTTGAAAGAAGATATTTTCTTTTTAATGCTGGTAAGCTTTGAATCATTTCAACATTAAAAGTTTGTCCAAATAAGGGTCCATTTGAAACAGATTCTATTATTAAGTTATCTTTTTTCATAAAAATAAATTTACCAAGGAAAATAGTGCCTTTTTGAATTTTCAGCATTAGTTAATGGAATGGATACATCAGCGTTTGATTTCCATTTTGCCTTTTTCAAAGATTCATTCCACTTGTTCCATTTTTTTTGAAGTTCACTAGCTTTTTCGGGATATATTGAAATTAAATTATTTTCCTCTGATGGATCTTCATCCAATTTATTTAAAGTTATTAAATTCTCTTTTTCATTTATATGTAATTTAAAATCACCAGAAATAACTGACTTAACATAACCTGTTTTCCAAAATAAATCTTGATGAGGTTTTTTTTCTAATGATTTTAAATAAGGTAATAGTGATACTCCATCAAATTTATTTTTTGCAGATGGGGAGTTTATTGCGTCCAAAATAGTTGGTACTATATCTAGTAAACTTACCATGTTATTATAAGTTCCCTTTTTATCAATTTTACCAGCCCATTCCATCATCATTGGAACTGTAGTTCCTCCTTCGAAATTAGACATTTTTCCTCCCGTATAAGGTGAATTGTCAGCTGCTCTTGTGTAGGTTGCACCGCCATTGTCACTTGTAAAAATAATTAAAGTATTTTCTAACAATCCTTCTTCTTTTAAAGTAGCCTTAATCTCACCAATACTATCATCCAAATTTTTAATCATGGCATAATAGACTCTTTTGTTATGGTCTTCAATATGTGAGAATTGATCATAATATTTTTTTTGGGCTTGAAATGGTCCATGCGGAGCCATATGAGACAGATGGAGGAAAAAGGAATTGCTTTTGTTAATTTTAATAAAGTCAATAGCTTTTTTTGTAAATGTATCCGTTAGGTATTCTGAATTTTTTGGAACAGTTTTCTTTCCATTTTCCTCCAAATGATAATTAGTTACTTGCCATGTAATAAAATCTGCAAAATCCCATGTATGTCTAGACTCTACAATGCTATTATCGTTTAATGGAGCATAAAGTGAACCCGCTCCATTAATGCCGTAATGCTCATCAAATCCAAAGTTTTTAGGATTGTATTTTGGATGTGAACCCATATGCCATTTGCCAATTACAGATGTTTTATATCCATGTTTTTTTAAATAATCCCCAATTGTATTAACATAGGGATCTAAACCTCTTTGATTTACTGGAACAGATTTTTCATACCATTTAGGGAAATTATCTTTGTGTCCAAATCTTTTGAAATCCGCTTTTCTTACTCTTGGAGATAAATTAAAAAGATCAGGTAAAAATTCAAACCCATATCTATGTTGATAATTCCCAGTTAAAAAAGCTGCTCTAGATGGGGCACAAACAGATGCAGTTGCATAAGCTCTCGAAAAATTAACCCCATTACTTGCAATTTGATCAATATTAGTTGTTTCAATCAATTTATTTCCATTAATAGAAATATCATTATATCCTAAATCATCAGCTACAATTAAAATTATATTGGGTTTACTTTTATTGTTATGAGATATTTCAGAATATACACTTGGTTTTGAATCAGAAAAAATGAAATCATTATAAAATGAAATAGATAATATTACAATAATGAATGATGAACCAATGAATATAAATTTTAATTTATTTTTAAAAAAATACCACACTAATTCTGCTGTTAATAAAGTAGGGAGAACGTATTTCCATGCTCTGTTAAATTCGTCTTCAAAAAGTCCAATAGGAGATTCTACATTGATCTCATAATGATAAAGGTGTAATTCAACTAGTTGAAAGATCCAAGCTAAAATAAACCCGTTAGAAGCAATAAATAGTGCTTGTATTAAAGAATTTTTGGAAAAGGATATTGCTACTTTATTTATGATCCATAAACCTGGAAAAATAAAAATAACAAAGAGTATTAATATTCTAACGAGCGATTCAGAACTGACAATTAAAGTTAATCCAAGTATTGTTGAATTAGTAGTTAATAAACACGTTATAAAAAGTAAAATTGAGTAAAGTGAGAGTTTTTTAAAATTACTGTTTATACTTTTTTTTTTAAATAAAAAATATAAAGCAATACAACCCAGTATTAAATGAAAAATTCCAGGTAAAGGATTTTCAAACCCACTATTTAAGAATGAACTTATAATACTGTAGGCTAAACCAATATTGAAAATTGAAAAAATAATTAAAAAAGGTTTGTGTAGGCTTTTCATTTCAAAAAATTTCCATAAGTATATAGCAAATAAACCAAGGGAAAATGCGGCTACACCATACATTTTAGCAAGTCCTAAGGTAAGTTGATTGGCATTATTAAATTCAGGTATTTTATCAGCAGCAAAAAACAATACTGTTCCTGCTAGGATTTCAAAAAATGCTGTTAAAAGAAAAAAATTTTTCATTACTGTTTTCTTTTTTAAAAGATAATATAAAAAACAATATAAAAATAATAGGACCAATTCTTCTTAAATAGAGCCCTGGTGGAGTTTTATCGTAATAAATACTTAAATCACTTTCCATGATAAAATATGAGATAATTGGCCCTCCAATTAGTTGGAAAATATAAATTAAAAATAAAAGAGGAATTAAATTATTATATCTAAATAGTATTATAAAACCAATAATTGAAATTATCAATTGATTTAGCCCCCAAAGATGTCCAAAAAAGTATATTATTTGGTTTGGATCTGGAATACCAACTATTTCTTTTAAACCCGCAATTTGTATTAAACCAGCATCTTGAAATAAAAAATGCACCAGACTTCTTGCAAAAAAAAGTATGTTAAAAAAGAGTAATGTATAGATGACAATTTGGTAGCCTTCAAAACTATTATCGGCTTTTTTTGGAAACAAAATTTTAAAAAAATTATTCATTTTTATTTTTAAGTATTTCCATCATCTTTTGAGAAGTCTCATGTCCAGCATTTTGATTTTGTCCAGTGACAAATTTAGCTTGTTCATCAATTACTGTTAGATTGGCAAAAGGATCTCTAAATGCTGTTTTACTCTCATATATAACACCTGCTTTTATTAACTCATCTTCTGGGTGTTGAGGAGTGAAATAAATTCCTAATTCTTTGATTTGTTTATTTGTGACTCCGGTCATTCTTTTGTTTTCTATAATTAAGTTACCCAGAGAATCTGTAGCTTTTATAAAACCTAGAACACCATGACATACAGCTCCTATCACAGTTTTCTTATTGTAATAGGCTTGACTGATTTTTTTCCCAAGAATTTCAGAGTAACCTAAATCATAGGCTGCTCCCCATCCACCTGAAATAAATACTAAATCATACTTATTGATTTCTAAATCATCAATCAATATTGAGTTTTTAACTTTTTCCTGAAGGATCTTATCATCAAGATATCTGTCATCTTCTTTAGTCTTAATTGCATAAAAAAATGATTCAGGGTCAATGGGAATCTCACCTCCCTTGATACTTGCAATATCAACTTCAATTCCTGAATTAATGAATTCATAATATGGTACAGTTAATTCTGATGCAAAAACTCCAGTTAACTTACCTTCAGTCTCGCCAGGCTTACTTAGTACACTATGGCTTGTAGAAATAATTACAGCTTTTTTATTTTTAAATTCATAAACTTTGCTCTCTGTATATTCTGGATGTAATCCGGCTTTATGTAATAGAGCTGGTAATGCTATTATTAATAGGATTATTAGAAATAAAATTGGTATTACTATTTTAAAAATTTTTCTCTTCATTAGATTTTATTTTTTATAATAAATTTATGTGTTCTATCGGCCATAATCTCCCCAATATCTTCTTGGATAAAATGATTAGCTTTTTTAAACTGCTCATGATTTTGACCTTTAGCTCCTGGAACCATTTTAATCCATTTATTTTGAATTTTTGGTGTTCCTAGTAGCTTGTCTTGTAAACCTATTAAAGATAAAAAAGGCTTATTAAATTTTTTAAGTCCTTCAATTGCCTTTAATGTTTGACCTGTTATGCCAGCATTCATTGAGGGCAGTGTTCTAGGTCCAGCCATATATATAAATGAAGGGAAAGGAGCTGTATAGGCTTCAAAAATTTTTTTGTTTTTTTTGAAATTTCTTGAAAAAGCCATTTTTAATATATTTTTAATATCAATATTTGGCGCTGTTAAACAGTAAAGTATCCAAGCTTGAAAACTTCCTATAGAAAAACCTCCAACAGTATAATAAGCCATGGCACCTGCAAAACTTTTAATTTTAGTATTTATTTCAATTATTTCTGGAATGTACAAAGGGTTAGTCTCTTCTGTAAAATTAGGAAGCTCAGCGTTTGCAGCAATTATACCTGAAAACAAATCTGGATTCTCACCTGTAAGCCTAAGCCCGATTAAACTTCCCCAATCTTGGCAAAATAGGGTTATGTCGCTTAAGTTAAGTCCTTTAATAAAAGACATAATATTATCACAATGTGTGTTGTAAGTATGATATTTTTGAGAAATTGGTTTGTCGGACTTACCCATTCCCATTAAATCTGGTGCAATACACCTGTACCCTTTGGATACTAGTTCATGAATCATTGTTCTGTATAAATAAGACCAGACTGGTTGTCCGTGAAGAAGTAATAAAATTTTACCATCACTTGGACCAGCGTCTACATAATGAATTTTTAAACCGTTGACATCAAAGTAATTTTCATTAAAATTATATTCCGGTAAATTTTTAAAATACTCACTAGGAGTTTTTACGTATTCTATTCCATTTTTAGTTTTGTGAATATTAACCGAATTATCCCAGAACACTTCTTTTGGAAGAGGAGCAACTTTATTTATTTCTCTGCCTTTTGCAGTTTGATCTATTTTTATAGGAGAACCTATTATACCAACTATTAGGCTTATGATTTTTCTTTTAATTATTTTCATAATAAAACTTAGTGTTTTAATAATAATTTAATAAAAAAATAACTAAAAAATCTTATTAAACTCAACACTTTTCTGAAATGATTTATAGTAAGCTATTGATTCTTTATCTTTTTTCTCAACTAATATTCTAATTATCATAAACCCTTTTTTTTCTGGGGACTCTAAAATATTTAACATATTTTGGTCATAACTATCCTTTTGTTTTGACAAAACAAGGTTTAGTTGATTAGTATTAAATTCTTTATCATTTTTCACATACCAATTAACAGTATTGGTTTTATAAAACGAGACTGACCAGTAAGTTGAGTCTGGCATTTTTGCTGTTAAATTTAAAGCCCCATCGCTTAAATCATAAAAACTAACAACATACATAAAATCAGGGTTTGGCATAACCACGTCATTACTTTTTGTGTTTGGAAGGTCATAGTATTTTAATTCATTGTCATTTATGTTTTGGTTGTTTTGCAATTTGTAATGCAAAACTTCATAGACTAAATTAGGGAAGTAATTTATAGTAAAATTATATGAGAAATATGTTGTTAAACAAAAAACTAATAAATAGGGTGTGATTTTTTTTATCATTCTATTCTTCTAATTATTGGAAGTTTTATGTATTCTAAACTTTCATAAACTTCTTTTGATGGATTATATAACCTTAGAGTTACATGAAACTGTTCTTCATTTCCACTAGGGAGCCAATTATTATTTTTCTTATTTCTTGAAATATTAATATTATGTTCGAGGTCAAAATTTTCTTTGTTAATACCAAATTTATTTGTTGTGTTTTTAACTAAGAAGTAATCTTTTCCATATAGGGTGTAGCTCCAGTATCGACCTTTTGGGACTGATCCAACTATTTCATAATCAAATTGTGAAGTTAATACCCTCCCTTTGTCATCTTTACTTGATAAAAAATATAGTGCTTCTTTTTCATCTAAAGCGAACACTCCAACTCTAGCTATATATGCTCTTTGGAAATTATTTTTTAAATCCATTTTAGGGTTTACGACCCAATTACCATTTTTTATAGAAAACTCATTGTTTTGAGTTGAGGAATTGATATTAAAAATAGCAAAATAAACTCCAAAAATTAATGAAATGATAAAGAGTATTGTTGTAACTATATATTTATTTCTAAAGAATTTTTTCATAATCATTTAATGATAAATTTATCTCCATCATTAGCTAAATAAACTTTTCCATTAAAACCTTTAATTTCTTTTTCGTATAACTTTTTAATCACCATGTTATCAGGTGAGGGAGCTAAGTGTGTAAGAATTAATGATTTTACATTTGACTGATTAGATAATCTAATGATTTCACTTGGTGAAGTATGGTAGTCCTGTATATCATTTAAGATATGAGAATTCCTTTTCATTGATTTATCATCTAATACTTTAATAGTTTTTTTTAATAAAGATTTTAAAATTACTTCATGAATTAGTAAATCAGCATTTTTAGCCATCTCAAAAACAATTTCATTTGCTTTAGTGTCTCCACTAATAACAACTTTCTTATTATCAAACTCTATTACATAACCTACAGCTGGACTAACTGGGTAATGATCAACATTAAAAGCAGTTATACTAATTCCCTGTTGATTATAAATAATTTGCTTAGTTACGGTTTCAAACTCATTAGAAACTCCAAAAGCATATTTAATATTCATTATCTGCGAACCATGATGATCCACTCTATGTTTATTTTCTAATTCTAAAAAGGAATTGTTGCTGTCTAATATGTTTTTTAAACCCTTTGGACCATAAATATTCAAATCTTTATTTCTTCCAAGAACCCATGATCTATTGATTATGTATGGAAGATCAATATAATGATCAGAATGATAATGAGTTATGAAAACTCCATCCAGTTCGCTAAGTGGAAGATTCATTTTTTCAGATTGCTGAACTACACCATCACCAACATCAAAAATAAAAAATTTGTCATTTACAAATACAGCTGTTCCTGATTGAACTCTTTTAGCACTAAGTGGTGATCCGGTTCCTATAGTAAAGACGGTAATTTCATCTTTATTTATGGATAACTGTTTTTTATTTTGTTCAATAGTATAATTAATTAAAACTTTTGAAATCTTTTCAGGGTAAAAGTTAATAAATGAAATACAAAAAAATAGTAATGATGGTATGAGTAAAATAATGTATTTAATTTTTTTATTCATTATTTTATTTTCATCATTTTTTTAGCCCAATTAATCATGAATTTCATAGTTAATCTTTGAGAAAACCTTGATAGAAAATACATAAACTTGGCATCTGGACCAATTACTATTCTAGTTTTCTTTTTTTTAATTGCATAAATAATTCTATCTGCTGTTTGATCTGCAGTGGTTGGAAAATGAGCGTCTAATTTTTTTAATTGAGTTTCAGTGAGGGTTTGCCCTTCTATGTTTCTAACAATATTAGTTTTAATTCCACCAGGATGAACACTTGTAACTATAACTCCAGTGTTGTTACATAATTCTTCTGTTGCTAAAGCTTCACTAAACCCTCTTATTGCAAATTTTGATGTGCTGTAAGCAGATTGATAAGGTGATCCTAAAAGACCCCATATACTGGAAATATTAACAACACTTGATTCGTTTTGTTTTCTTAACTCAGGCATAAATGCCAATGTCCCGTATATCATCCCCCATAAATTAATTCCCAAAACCTTTTCGTAGGTTTCGATTGTTGTTTGAGTTGCAGATGAACTACCATTTGTAATTCCTGCGTTATTAATAACAACATCTACTTTTTTGAAATGATTAATTACATTTTTTGCAAATTGATCAAAGTCAACTTTATTTGAAACATCGAATATTTCACTATAAATCTCACTAGTTGATCCAATTAATTTTATAGTTTCTTTAAGAGCATCTTCATTAAAATCATTTAAAGCTAACTTAACTCCTTTTTCTTGTAGTTTTATTGCAAGTGAACGTCCAATACCTGATCCAGCACCAGTAATTACAACTATTTTATTTTTTAAATTTTTCATTACTTTTTTTAAGACTGGTAGTCTTTATAATCTTTTGATGGATCAAAATCTACATCTGTTTTAAATGAACTTAATTCACTTCTTGGGTCTTTAGACTTGATTATCGGAAATAGGAGTTGAACATACCAAGGCTCTTTCATTTTATTCCAAGCTCCAAAACGCTTAGGATATTTCCTGGTTATTTTAGCAGTTCCAAACAAAACATCCCAAAAAAATAATAAATTACCATAGTTTCCGTTAGGATTAGACACCCCATCTTCTGAGGTTAAACCATGGTGAGCATAATGTGTACAAGGAGTCGAAATGGTTCGTTCAACAACCCAAGCTATAGGATGTAAAATTTTATATTTATATAAAAATCTATCCCAACGAACTTCACTATGAGCAAGAAGAATAACAGTCATTTTAATTGGTAAATAAATTAAATAAACTTCTATCATTCCTAAATATATTAGTAAGGCAGAAAACCATATTCCAGGCATAAAAGCATAATATAAAACAGCATTTCTATAAGTAACTAAAACACCCATTTCTTCTACCACATGATGCGGTCTGTGAAGTTTCCACATAAAAGGACTTTCATGGGAAAGCCTGTGCCACAAATATTGAGTAAGATCATCTAGAATTACAAAGGCTAAAACATGCCACAAAAAAAAGGTATTTATGAAGAAATCCTCATAGACAGGAAACCATAAATCCATTACAAACAAAACAAAGAGTAGAATGGCAGGTTGAATTAGGGTAGGTAAAACAGTAAGAGAAATAAGCTCGATAGTAAGATCATCTTTAGATCTTTTATCATTAAAATATAACCCTCCTAGTGATTCAATTATTCCAAGAACTACAAGAATTATTGCAGGGATTAATTTACTGATACTTTCGTTATCCATATTTATTAAAAATAGCAAAAAAACACTAATTAGTTCAAGATATAATTATCAGAACCAATTAGACAGTTTTAAAACTTTAGACTCTTTCAATTATAATTGAACTAGCGCCACCTCCTCCATTACAAATCACTGCACACCCAACTGATGCGTCCTTAGATTGTAAAACAGTATTTAAAGTTGTCACTATTCTAGCTCCTGAAGCCCCTAATGGATGCCCCAGTGAGACTGCTCCTCCAAGAACATTTACTTTATCTATATTGATATCTAATATTTTATTAAAAGCTAATGGTACTACTGAAAAAGCTTCGTTTATTTCAAAAAAATCAACATCATTAGTTGTCATTTTTGCTAACTTCAATGCTTTAGGTGCTGCTTTAGTTGGAGCCGTTGTAAACCATTGTGGTGCTTGCGCTGAGTCAGCAAAAGATAAAATTTTGGCTATAGGTTTTAAATCATATTTTTTAACAGCATCTGCACTTGCCAGAATTAACGCAGAAGCCCCGTCATTAATTGTAGAAGCATTAGCAGCGGTCACTGTTCCGTT
>ENA-ORXF01001505-ORXF01001505.1-marine-metagenome-genome-assembly--contig:-NODE-1505-length-14966-cov-3.993552_pt1 | contig 14966 bp, 14 predicted proteins | sample MGYA00237864_ERZ511476 | MGnify/ENA primary metagenome ERZ511476 (study PRJEB26306, sample SAMN06343908) | marine metagenome | isolation source: coastal waters | place: Atlantic Ocean: West Antarctic... | reverse complement strand
ATAAGCCTACAAATATATACACGCCTACTATTCTTATATTCGCTAAGTTTAATAAAATTAAGGTAACAAAGGCTCCGAGAGCATATAGTAAATTTATGTATGATATATCAGAGGTATAGTAAATTGCTATTACCAATACCGCACCTAAATCATCAATAATAGCTAAAGATAATAAGAATATTTTCAAACTCACGGGCACTCTTTTGCCAAGGACAGCTAAGACAGCAAGTGAAAAGGCGATGTCAGTAGCTGTAGGTATTGCCCATCCTGCCGTCGCTAAAGGCTGATTTTGATTTATATAAAGGTATAGTAAAGCTGGAACAATCATTCCGCCTAAAGCAGCTACACCAGGAAGTAAAATTTTATCAAAACTTGAGAGTTGCCCATTTATCATCTCTCTTTTTAACTCAAGCCCAATAACTAAAAAAAATATTGACATCAAACCATCGTTAACCCAATGATGTACGGTTTCACTTAAATGTAATCCTGCAACACTGATAGTAAGATAGCTATCTTTTACGAAATAGTAATAACTAGAAAAGTCTGAATTAGATAATACGATTGCACAAACACTAAAAACTATTAACATCAACCCTGAGGCAACTTCTGTTTTTAAAAAATCTCTAAGATCTTCAAATCTCTTTGATAAAATATTAGAATTAAGGCCTGGTGTTTCTTTATTTATAGTCATAATTAAGTCATTATATAAAAATTATGTTAGGTTGTGTAAAATTATTACACTAATAAAATTATTATAACAAAAAATTATATGCAAGAGAATTACGACCCCAAAAAAATAGAGAAAAATATACAAGATTACTGGTATTCAAATAAGATCTTTAAAGCAAGCGAAGACCCCTTGAAGAAAAAATTTTATTGCCTATCTATGTTTCCATACCCAAGTGGGAATCTTCATATAGGACATGTAAGAAATTATACCATAAGTGATGTTATTGCTCGATATCATAGAATGCTAGGAGAGAATGTTATGCAGCCAATAGGCTGGGATGCCTTCGGCCTTCCTGCTGAAAATGCAGCAATTGCAAATAAACTGTCCCCAAAAGATTGGACAAAATCTAATATTGATAATATGAGAGGGCAGTTAAAATCTTTAGGATTTAGTTACGATTGGGATAGAGAAATTTCTACATGCTCTGAAAACTATTATAAGTGGGAGCAGTGGTTTTTTATAGAACTATTTAAAAAAAATCTCGTTTATAAGAAAAAATCTTTGGTGAATTGGGACCCCGTGGACAACACGGTGCTTGCAAACGAACAAGTAATTGATGGCAAGGGATGGAGATCCGGAGCGGATGTTGAAAAAAAAGAGATCTCTCAGTGGTTTTTAAAAACAACAAAGTATTCTGGTGAACTACTAGAAGATTTGAAAGAGCTTGAGGGCTTATGGCCTGACAATGTTATAACTATGCAAAAAAATTGGATTGGTGAGTCCAATGGTGCTGAAATCTCTTTTAAAACATCCCTGGAGAACAATAATATAGAGGTTTTTACAACTCGGCCAGACACGCTTTTTGGAGTAACATTTATAGCTTTAGCAGCAGATCACAGTCTATTAAAAAAATGCGGCCAACCAATAGCAGATTACTGTAAAAAATTATTCAAGCTTAATGATGAAGCTGATAAGTCTGATAATAAGGTGATAGATGGTAAATTTACCGGTATATATGCTACTCACCCTATGACTAATGAAAAAATACCTATTTGGGTAGCAAGTTATGTGCTCACTGGTTATGGTACCGGAGCTGTCATGGGTGTTCCGGCACATGATTCTAGAGATAATGCTTTTGCTATAAAATATGACTTAGAAATAATCAGAGTTATTAACAGCGATAACGATAATGATAACGATGTGTTTACTGGTCAAGGAACACTATTTAATTCTAATGAATTCAATAATTTAAGTAGTATACATGCATCAAAATCTATAATAGAGCACGTTACAAAAGCTGGTATTGGTAAGCAGGTAAAGAACTATAAATTAAGAGACTGGGGCATTTCCCGTCAAAGATATTGGGGCTGCCCAATCCCCATTATATATAGAGAAGATGGTCAAGTCTTAGCCGTTGAGCAAAGTGAGTTACCAATAAAACTACCAGATGATGTAGATTTTTCTTTAGGTGGCAACCCTTTGGAGAATCATCCTACATGGAAGTTCACAACTTGCAGTAAAACAGGTTTAAAGGCTATAAGAGAAACTGATACGCTAGACACTTTTTTTGAGTCTAGTTGGTATCAGTCAAGATTTTGTACTCCAAATGATAAAAATAACATGATAGGTAGTGAGGCAAATTATTGGCTGCCAGTTGATGTTTACATAGGCGGCATAGAGCATGCTGTATTACATCTTCTCTATGCTAGGTTTTTTCATAAGCTACTTAGAGATCAAGGTATGCTAGCGTCAAAGGAGCCATTTAAATCATTGATTACGCAAGGAATGGTCCTTAAAGATGGCTCAAAAATGTCAAAATCTAAAGGTAATACCGTAGATCCTGGAAGTTTAATTGAAAAATATGGTGCTGATACAGTAAGGTTATTTGTTATATTTGCTGCCCCTATAGAAAATTCTTTGGAATGGTCTGATCATGGCGTCGAAGGATCGCATAAATTTTTAAATAGATTGTGGTCTGCAGGTTATAAAATTAATAAGTTAAGCGGTCAGCAAGATAATATTAACGAGCAAGATGAGAAAAAATTAAAGATAATCACTAATAAGACAATTGCAAAAATTACAGCTGATTATGGGGAAAGAGTTAGTTTAAACACAGTTGTGTCTTCATGCATGGAAATGCTTAATGCTATTAATAAGTTCATGCAACTTGAAACAGTAGGTAAAGAAGTGATCTTTGAATCTTACAAAGCATTGATTTTACTTTTAAACCCGATCACTCCTCATATATGCAAAGAACTAGCATTGGAGTTAAATATATTAGATATTGATAAAGATAAAAGTTGGCCTGAAATAAATTATGATTTCATTAAAGAGGATGTGGTTCTTATGATTATTCAAGTGAACGGCAAGGTTAGAAAAAAAATAGAAGTATCAGCTGACATACTTCAGGAAGAGTTAGAGGTTAAAGCGCTTGAATCTACTGAAATTATTAAGCATATCGGAGATCTTAGTATAAAAAAAATAATTTATATAAAAGGAAAACTTGTTAATATAGTAGCATCATGAAATATACAGTTAAAATAAGCTTTATTATGCTTTTCTATCTTTTCTTTATCCAAGCATGCGGGTATAAATTAGGGGGGCTTGAAACTATAGGCGGAGATTCGTCAAAAACCGTCTTAATAAACACTAATTCATCACAATCTTTAAAGCGGTCTTTCATAAACTCTGGTTTCATAATAGTTTCCAAGAATTATAATTATAAAGTTTTAGTAGAAGGCCCTTATTATAAAAGAGAAACTGTTTCCGTTACAAGTAACGCAACAGAAAATGAGTTTTTAATAACAGGTACATTAGTGGTTTCTATACTAGATGCCGAAGGAAAAAATATAGTAGATAAAAAAAATATATCTACAACAAAAGATCATAAATTCTCATCCTCAAATATAAATAGCTCTGAAAGCGAAGAGGGTATCATTAGGGGTGATATTCTAAAATATTTAGAATATCAGGTAATAAATCTAGTAAGAAGTAAAATTTAATCAGCTTCCTTAAAAAAATCTTTGTAAATATAAGCAATAAGGGCGCTGCTTAATACAGTAAAAAAAACCTGCATCAAGATTGAGATAAATACGAATATAAATTCATAATCAATGCCTACATATTTAGAAATAGCTAGGTTGATAAGCAAATAAGGCACAAGAATTAATATATACATAAGATATACTCTTATAGAGTTCCCCTTGGTTAATACATAAGAATCTTTGAGAGATTTTGATATATTATTGGATGCCGCTGGTAAAATAAATATTATTCTTGTGTATATATAAATCATATACATAAAAAGAACATATAAATACGGAGTAATTTCTTGAATTTCTACAGGAAAAAAAGGCGATAGTATTATTATGTGCACGAGATAAATTAAAAACATTGATGCCGCTAAGTACATAATTTTCTTAATAAATAATTTTGAAAATGACTTATTTATAAAGTAAGAATAACTATTAACAATATTTTCTTCTATAATAATATTTCTAAATATATTTAAGGCAACAGGTGCAGATGCAATCAGATATAGTAAGAAAAATACTAGTACTAGAAGTATGTTTTGCGTGATCATTATTAAAAACTGAGAAATGACAAGATACAAAATCAATGGCAAATAGTTTCTTAATGATATTTTCGCAAAATAAAAGCTATATATAAAAGATTTTAGTACGGTTTTCATTTATTAATTTTCTTTATTGTTGTGAAATATACTGAGGAATCTTTTTCATTGTTTCCTTCTTTGGCGCATTTATGCATAAATTTATTCACAAGATTAACCCCTTTGAGTTTAAGATTTTTTTTAATAGCTATATTCTTGGCGATCCTAAGATCTTTCGCATGTAGCTTAGTTTTAAAGCCAGGTTTATAGTCATTATCAAGCATTCTTTTTCCATGAACCTCAAGTATTTTACTGTTAGCAAATCCTCCTAATAGAGCTTCACGAATATTATTTTTATTAACTTTAAACTTATCAGCTATAATAAAGGCTTCGCTGATAGCGTTAATTGTCTGAGCAACTATAATTTGATTACATGCTTTAGCAACTTGCCCTGATCCAGCCTTACCTACATGAGTAATTTTTTTTCCAAGTATTTTAAAGATAGGCATGACTTTACTAACAGTATTTTTCTTTCCACCAACCATGATTGATAATTCACCTTTTATAGCTCCAATTTCACCACCTGAAACAGGCGCATCAATAAAAGAAACCTTATGATTTAATAATATATTTGAAATATTTATTGTCTCGATAGGGCATATTGTGCTCATATCTATTACAATAGAAGGTTTTTTAGCAGAGTATATCAAACCGTCTTTACCCACTAATATACTTTTCACATCCTTAGTATCGGATACAGCAAGAATAAGTATGTCTATTGAGCTAAATAATCTATCTAGATCCTCGTCAACAATTATACCTTGTTTTTTTAACCATAAATGTTTTCTTTTATTCCTAGCATAGGCATGAACTACAAAATTTTTTTTAAGTAAATTTATAGCTATGGGTAGCCCAATAATTCCTGTCCCAATAATTCCAATAGTATTTTTATTAATGCTCATATATAAATGAATTTTAGTTTAATGTTTAATAGGTTAATATAATTAAAATGCAAATATATTACAATCAATTAGATGAGCAATTAGATCAAAAATTAAAACCCGTATACATTATTACTGGGAACGAGGTTTATCAGGAAGATAGATGTGTTGATAAAATAATTAAAAAATCTAATCAAAATAGTTTTATAGAGCATGAGATCATGTATGTAGAAAAAACATTTGATTGGAGTAATTTTGAGTTACAAAATGCTAATCTTTCGTTATTTGGTGATAAAAAAATTATAGAGGTCAGATTTTTAACAAAAACTGTTGGCCTACCCGCTGAAAAAAAAATTTACGAATATTTGAGTAGTTTTACAGATAGTAATATAGTGATATTTAGACTCCCAGCTTTAAAGGCTGCAGATTTTAAGAAAAAATATCTTGGTATGAAGGATAATAATGTCGGGTTAATAAGGCTTTACCCTCTAACTAAGAAAAACATTGTGGCAGAGTTAGCTCTTTCTGCTGAAAAATTTAAATATAAAATTAGTAGGAATTGCATAGATTTTATTGCAGATATTTATGAAGGTAATATGGTCGCTGCTAATCAAGCACTTACAAAAATAGATTTGATGATTGATGCTGATCAAGAGATTAACTTAGATTTTTTAAAAAAAGTTTTTTCTAAAGATGTTGATTTTGAAGCAAGTAATTTAGTTGATTACTCTATAGAAGGAAACGTTGAGAAAATTCAAACGTGCATAACTTTCCTTAGAGAGAATAGCTATCCTACACAATATATAATTTGGTCCTTTATTAGGTCTTTTAGATCTGTCTTGTTTAATCTTGACTCTATTAACGAAGGAAAATCAAAGGAAGATATTCTAAAAAATATCTGGCCTTATGAGAAAAAGAATTTAATGTCATATTCGCTAAATAAACTATCTTCAAAAAAAATTGAATCTTATTTGGGAATATTGGTAAGAATTGATATGCAGTCCAAAAACGTACTTGGAGGCAATATTTGGGATTCTATATACGATTTATCTATATCCGTCGCAAAAAATAAACTTTCAGTTATCAAATATACTTAATATAATAATACTCATGAATATTCAAGATTACGTAAACAAGATATGTCTAAATGCTAGTTCATCTGCATCAGAAATTGCCTGCACAGAAGAAAGTATTAAGAATTCAATACTGAGCTCTCTAATCAATGAAATTAATTTGAGTAGAGATATAATAAAATCCTCTAATAACGAAGATGTAATAAAGTTTAAGTCATCTGATAATTTTATTAAATCTTTTGTTGATAGATTAATGATTAATGATGAAAGAATAGATTCCATGATCTCTAGCATAGAGGAGATTATTAGCCTTAAAGACCCCGTGGGTGAAATAAAGAATTTAAAAGTTATGCCTAGTGGAATTAAAGTTGGAAAAATGTCTATGCCTTTAGGTGTGATTGCAATGATATATGAATCAAGACCTAACGTAACTATTGACGCTTCAGCATTAAGTATCAAGTCTGGAAATTCAATAATTTTAAGGGGTGGTTCTGAGTCCATTAAAACAAATATTGTTTTAGCAGGATGTATAAGAAGAGCTCTAATTAAAAATAATGTTAATGAATGTATTGTTCAATTAATAGAAAATACCGACAGAAAAATCGTTAACGAACTACTATTGCAAAGTAAGTATATTGATATAGTTATTCCAAGAGGTGGTAAAAATCTGATTAAACTTATTGATGAGCTGTCATCTATTTCAGTTTTAAGACACTTAGATGGCATATGTCATGTATTCGTCGATAAAGATGCGGATATTAATAAAGCTATATCTATAGCCGTTAACTCAAAAACACAGAGAACAGGTGTTTGCAACGCTATGGAAACTTTGATTGTAGATATTAATATAGCTGATAAATTCTTGCCATTACTTCAAGCGCATTTAAATAAGAAAAATGTAGAGATACGAGGATGCCCTAAGACAAAAAATATCTTGAGCAAGATAAAATCTGCTTCTGAAGAAGATTGGGGAACAGAGTATCTTGACTCAATTTTATCAATTATCCTAGTGTCAGATCTTTCTGAGGCTATAAAACATATTTCGCAATACGGGTCCGGGCATACAGATGTCATAGTCACAGAAAATATTGATACAGCTAATATTTTTCTAAGAAGAGTTGATTCGAGTTCTGTAATGCATAATGCATCTTCTAGATTTGCAGATGGTTTTGAATATGGTTTAGGAGCAGAAATTGGCATTAGCACAAATAAACTTCATGCAAGAGGACCTGTTGGTATTGAGGGCCTAACAAATGAAAAATTTATTGTTATTGGCGATGGAAATATAAGGTAATAATAATGGCAAAAAATGATAACGATTACGAGTCTCAAATATCTGATATTAGAAATAAGTTAGATGAAATTAGGGGGTTCCTTTGACATTGATAGTAAAAAAAGAGAAATTCAAAGTCTCGAGGAAGATTTGCAGGACGAAAAAATTTGGTCGGATAGGGATAAGTCGTTATTAATCTCTAAAAAAAAATCGTCTATAGAAAAAGATTTGAATGAATTTTCTTCTCTAGACTCAGAATTCACTCAACTCGAAGAATTTAAAGAGCTTTATGACGAAGATCATAATAAGGAAATTGAAGAATATATAAAACTTGAAATCAGTAAATTAAGTGAATCTCTACAAAAACTTTCTTTTTTAAAGATTTTTACAGGCAGATCTGACTCATGCAATGCTTTTGTTGATGTTCAGGCAGGCTCCGGTGGAACAGAGGCTCAAGATTGGGCTGAAATGCTTTTAAGAATGTATTTGAAATGGGGTGAAAAACATAATTTTGATGTTGAGACCATCAGTGTTACAAATGGGGATGTTGCTGGAATAAAGAGTGCTACCATTAAATTTAATGGACAGTATGCATTTGGGTGGTTAAAAACAGAAATGGGTGTTCATCGGTTGGTTAGAAAATCACCATTTGATTCTGGCAACAGAAGACATACTTCATTTGCCTCAATATTTGTGTCACCAGAGATAAACGATGATATTGAAATCGAAATAGATCCAAGTGAATTGCGAATTGATACTTTTAGAGCCTCTGGTGCTGGCGGACAACATGTAAATAAAACAGAATCAGCTGTAAGAATAACTCATGTGAAAACAGGTCTTGTTACACAATGTCAGAATGGAAGATCTCAGCATAGAAATAAAGATACTGCCATGAAGCAATTAAAGGCAAAGCTGTATGAGCTTGAAATGCAGAAAAAAAGAAGTGAGCAAGATAATATAGAAAGTGAAAAAGCTGATATAGGGTGGGGCAGCCAGATACGATCATATGTTTTAGATCAATCTAGGATTAAAGATTTGCGGACAAATGTTGAAACAAGTAATACACAATCTGTATTAGATGGTAATATTGATTTATTTATAGAGGCAAGTTTAAAACTAGGTGAAAATAATGGGCGATAAAATAAATGATTCTCATAGATTGGTAGTAGAGAGAAGAAAAAAATTAGAAATTCTTAAAGATAGCGGAAATAATTATTTGAATAATTTCTCAGGCAATACAAGCTGCGAGAATATAAAAATAATATCTAAAGAAAAAAATATTTTAAGCAACGAAAATAAATTTTTTATTGCTATGGGTAGAATGATGTCAAAAAGAATCATGGGAAAATCCAGCTTTGCTAGCGTGAAAGATGAAACTGGCTCCATTCAATTCTATATTAATAAAAGCAAATTATCAGAAGATGACTTTAAAATTTTCAAAGACTCAGATGTTGGAGATATAATATATGTTAAGGGCTACCTATTTGAAACAAAAACAGGAGAGTTAACTATAAACTGCAATGAGTTTAATGTAGTTACAAAATCTCTACGTCCGCTGCCTGAAAAATTCCACGGTTTATCAGACCAAGAAATAAAATATAGAAAAAGATATCTTGATTTAATTTGCAATAAAGATAGTTGGGACACGTTCAATGATAGATTTAAGATAATAAAAGCTATTAGAAAATACTTTGATAATAAAGGCTATATAGAAGTTGAGACGCCAATGATGCAAAAAATTCCTGGTGGAGCATCTGCAAGACCTTTTATCACGCATCATAATACTTTAGACATAGATTTATTTATGAGGATAGCGCCCGAATTATATCTGAAAAGACTTATAGTAGGGGGGTTTGAAAAAATATATGAGATTAATAGGAACTTCAGAAATGAGGGGGTTTCGTCTAAGCATAATCCTGAATTTACAATGATTGAATTCTATCAAACATATTCAAATTATCTAGATATGATGGATTTAACAGAGGATCTACTTAAAAATGTAGTTAGTACCCTAAAAGACGCATTAATTATAAATTATCAAGGGCAAGATCTTGATTTTGGCAAGCCGTTTAAGAAAATAACACTTAAAAATTCAATCCTAGAAAATACTAAAGATATAGACTCTTCATTGATTGACGACAAAAAAACCATAACAGATTACTGTGGAAAAATTGGTGTTGACGTAAATAATCTAAAGACATTAGGCGAGATGCATTTTGCTATTTTTGAAAAGATTGTTGAGCCTAATCTTATAGAGCCAACTTTTATTACAGAGTATCCAATAGAGGTTTCTCCTTTAGCGCGTGTTAATAACGAAAACCCTTTGATAGCTGATAGATTTGAATTTTTTATTATGGGAAAAGAAATAGCAAATGGTTTTTCAGAATTAAATGACCCCGATGATCAAAGAAAGCGCTTTGAAAAACAGGCGATGCTTAAAGAAGGTGGTGATGATGAGGCTATGTATTTTGACGAGGATTATATTGAAGCTTTAGAATACGGAATGCCACCAACAGCTGGCGAGGGCATTGGTATAGATAGGCTTGTTATGATACTAACTGACTCACCATCTATAAAAGATGTCTTACTATTTCCTTTGATGCGTTAATGTTTTATTTTAGTTACTAGCAACTACTAGAGTAATGATTAGTAGGAATAATGATACCAATATGGCGAAGGGCACATACAATTCTTTTTTATTTTTTTTCAAATAAATTGCTATCATTAATATGATAACTGATGAAATTATTAAGTATCTTGTCATTTAATTAATCAGCGATTTTAATATTTTCTATTTGATCGCCCTCATTTATTATTAATTTATTATCTGCAAACTCTTTTCGTAATGATGCTAGGCAAGAGTAACTACTCTCTGTAACTCGTGTAATATTTATAATATTTCCCACCAACTTCTTGTCATCATATTTTAATATTCCATCATCTATATTTATCTCGTGATCTGATTTTATATTGATATAAAATAAAGCTTTTTTTGATGCCCCTAAATAATGTGTTCTAGCTACGATTTCTTGACCTGGGTAACACCCTTTTGTAAAAGAAACACCGTTTAAGTTATCTAAGGATATCATTTGTGGTGTGAAGGACTCTATATGTATTTCACTAATGAATGGAGCTAAATTCTCTATATCAAGATAATCCCATGATTTGTATCCAAGTATATTAATCTCATCTGTGTTTATAAAATCTTTTAAGTTTTCCGGATGCGCTGAAACTATTATGTTGTTATTTTCAAGTTTAAAAATTATTGAATCCTTGTGCTTTATTACACTTCTTTCTTTTAACTCCTCAGCGTCATAAGGGATATTATTTTCTGGAGAATTTGAAATACCTATTAAAATATTATCCAGAACCTCGAAATCAACTTTAGACATCATTTTATACATATTTAATTTTTCTAGTAAAATATTTTTTGTATCTAAAGTTGTATATATGTAATACACGCCATCTAATTGAAATATATAAAAAACTGACATCAACCTTCCCTTAGGGCTGCAGTATCCAGAAAGTTGAGGCTGACTATCCTGGAGATTTTTTATATCGTTAGTAAATTGAGTATTAAGAAAATTTTCAGCGTCATCACCACTACATCTTATTAACACCTTATTTCCTAGCAAAGACATCGAATAATCATTGCGTACTTTTTCTATTTCATTTGAAATATTATTGTTATATTTAAGGCCGTATTTGTCTGTTACAGACATTTTATAGAGGAATTTTTTGAAAAAATCGTTTATCATAATCTACTTTATAGTTAATTTAATTTTTGAGGGGAAAAATGACAATTTCTAAACTACCGCTTTCGCCACACCTACAAGTATATAGATTACCTCTTGTAGCTCTCGTGTCAATATCGCATAGGGCATGTGGAGTTATTAATGGTTTGGGTTATGCAATATTTATAATTTTTCTTATTTCCATTGCATCAGGTTATGAAACCTATAATATTAGCTATACGATTTTAACAAGCACTATTGGAAAGATATTAATGAGTTTGTGGATTTTTTCACTTTATCTACATATGTCCAATGGAGTGAGACATTTATTTTGGGATCTAGGGCATGGTTTTAATGGCAAATCACCATTAATATCAACATTTTTAGTTCTTGCGTCAACGTTATTGTTAACTAGTTTTACGATTTTACTTTACATATTGTAGGTAAAATTTAAAAGGAGATTTTGAGTGTTGCACGGAAAAAAACATTGGTTATACCAGAGATTCTCTGCGGTCTTGCTTCTGCCGTTAATTTTCTGGTTAATCTATTCATTAAGTGTTGTTCCCGATATCTCATATGAGAATATGGTTTTGTGGATAGGAAAAACTACAAATTTTATTTTCCTCTCTATATTAATTATTATTGCTGCAAGTCATTTCCAACTTGGTATTCAAGTTATCCTAGAAGACTATGTTTCGGATAAAAATTCAAGAAGTTCATACTTGAAAATATTAAATACTACATATTATTTGCTATCTTTTATCGGTTTAGTTTCGATAGCTAAAATTTATTTCGGAGCGAACATATAAAATGAATAAAGACTATGAAATGATTACTCACGAATACGATGTAATCGTAGTAGGTGCTGGTGGAGCAGGATTACGCGCTACTTTAGGAATGGCAGCTGAAGGTCTAAAAACTGCCTGTATAACAAAAGTATTTCCTACAAGAAGTCACACAGTTGCTGCTCAAGGTGGTATGAGTGCCGCTCTTGGCAATATGGGTGAAGATGACTGGCGTTGGCATATGTACGATACTATTAAAGGCTCTGACTGGCTTGGTGATCAAGATGCTATTGAATATATGTGCAGAGAAGCCATACCTGCAGTAATAGAGCTAGAGCATTATGGTGTTCCTTTTTCAAGAACAGAAGCAGGTAAAATATACCAAAGACCTTTTGGTGGAATGACTACACATTATGGTGAGGGTACAGCACAAAGAACTTGTGCTGCTGCTGATAGAACGGGACACTCAATACTCCATACCTTGTATCAACAATCCTTAAAACATAAGGCTGAGTTTTTTATTGAATATTTTGCTATTGATTTAGTAATGGATGGTGATAAATGTACTGGCGTGGTCGCTATTGATTTAGCTAGTGGAAAATTACATCATTTTAAAGGTCATGTGACTTTATTGGCTACCGGCGGTTATGGAAGAGCGTATTTTTCTGCAACTTCAGCGCATACTTGTACTGGAGATGGAAGTGGAATGGCTCAAAGAGCAGGTGTCCCTCTTCAGGATATGGAATTTACACAATTTCACCCAACTGGAATATATGGTGCTGGATGCCTTATAACAGAAGGCTCAAGAGGTGAGGGTGGGTACTTAACAAATTCTGATGGCGAAAGGTTTATGGAAAGATATGCTCCAAATGCAAAAGATCTTGCATCAAGAGATGTTGTTAGTAGATCAATGACTATTGAGATAAATGAAGGGCGCGGTGTTGGTAAAGACAAAGATCATATTGAGCTACATCTAGAACATCTCGGAAAAGACGTTATTAGTGAAAAACTGCCAGGGATAGCTGAGTCAGCAAGAATATTTGCAGGTGTCGATGTAACAAAAACCCCTATACCTGTTATACCTACAGTGCATTACAATATGGGCGGTATACCTACAAATTACTTTGGCGAAGTTCTTAACCCTAAAGGCATGGATGATGTAAGTGTTGTTCCAGGATTAATGGCAATAGGTGAAACAGCATGCGTTTCTGTGCATGGTGCGAATAGACTTGGATCAAATTCACTTTTAGATTTAATAGTCTTTGGTAGAGCGGCTGCTAAACAAGCTGCTAAATTGGTTAAACCAGGAACTAAGCATGAAGAAACAAAATCAAGCTCATTAGATAAAATTATATCTAGGTTAGATAAAACAAGATACTCTTCTGGAAAAAATATACCTTCACAGTTAAGATTAAAATTACAAAAAGAAATGCAAAGCAGTGTGGCTGTGTTCAGGACAGAAAAAACTCTCGAAGAGGGTAGAAAAAATATACATTCTATTTATAAAGATTTTTCAGATATAAATATCAGCGACAAGTCTTTAAAATGGAATACTGAGCTACTAGAGACTTTAGAGTTAGAGAATTTGTTGACGCAGTCTATCGTGTCTGTAGAGTCTGCTTTCAATAGAAAAGAATCTAGAGGGGCTCATGCAAGAGATGATTTCCCTGATAGAGATGATAAAAATTGGATGAAGCATACGATTGCTTCAATAGATGATAAGGGTAAAGTTGATATAACTTATCGGAAAGTTGTTTTAACAACATTAACGGACGAAGTTGATTCAGTTCCGCCAAAAAAGAGGGTTTATTAATTGTGGCTACATTTACGTTACCTTTAAAATCTAGAGTTAAAAACGGAAAATATTTCAAATGCACCTCTGGAGAAGCAAAAAATATCAGAGCTTTTAAAGTATATAGATATAATCCAGATGATGATGATAATCCTAGAGTAGACACATATGAAATTGATACCTTAGATTGCGGCCCGATGGTGTTAGATGCTCTGTTAAAGATAAAAAATGAAATTGATACCACGATAACCTTCAGAAGGTCTTGTAGAGAAGGTATATGCGGTTCTTGCTCGATGAATATAGATGGTAAAAATGCATTGGCGTGCACAATGAGCATAGAAGATATTGTAGGTGATATTAAAATATACCCACTACCACATATGGCCGTTCTAAAAGATCTTGTTACAGATCTATCGAATTTTTATAAACAGTATGAGTCTATTCAGCCTTGGCTTCAGGCAGATGACCCAGAAGATATGAGTTCTGAAAGACTCCAGTCAAAAGAAGAGCTGGCAGAGTTAGACGGGTCAGACGAGTGCATATTATGCGCATGTTGTTCAACTAGTTGCCCTAGCTATTGGTGGAATAGTGACAAATATTTGGGTCCCGCAACACTGATGCAAGCATATAGATGGGTTGCTGACTCCAGAGATAATCAAAAAAAAGAGAGGCTAGAGCGACTAAACGATACTTTTAAGCTATATAAATGTCATACGATAATGAACTGCACTGACACATGTCCTAAAGGTTTAAATCCAGCTAAGCAGATCGCCAAACTAAAATCCTTAATAGCTACAAATAAAGTTTAATATGGAAGATAAAGAAGTAGTTTGGAAGTGTAGAAGAGGTACCAAAGAGTTAGACTTAATGATGAATGGTTTTTATAATAATTATTATAAAACTTCCTCAAAATCTCAAAAAGAAGCTTTTATTAAATTATTATCCCTAGAAGATCCTTTTATAAGTGATTTATTAATGAATAAAACAGTGTCGAAAGACATTGCAGTTAATGAAATTGCTGATATGATACGTACTATGAATTTAAAAGCATAACGTTTTTAAATCATATGCAGCAAAATTAGATAAAT
>ENA-ORXF01001501-ORXF01001501.1-marine-metagenome-genome-assembly--contig:-NODE-1501-length-14983-cov-7.828861_pt1 | contig 14983 bp, 14 predicted proteins | sample MGYA00237864_ERZ511476 | MGnify/ENA primary metagenome ERZ511476 (study PRJEB26306, sample SAMN06343908) | marine metagenome | isolation source: coastal waters | place: Atlantic Ocean: West Antarctic... | reverse complement strand
GGTTCCTTTTGGAATGCTTGGTTTCATTACTTCGTTTTTAATTCTTAGTTTTTTCTTCTTTGTTTTTAGTATGATACATCAAAACTAATCACTCAAAATTTACAATTCGCAATTGAAAATTGCATGCGGTAAATATCGTGAAAAACTTATAAGTTTTGAAGAGTTCTAGTGGTTTTATTTCGTCTTCTTAAAGCGTAAATAGATGCGTTTAACTCAAAACCTAACAATAGTATAATTGCATTTAGCCAAATAAATAACATCAATATTAATAATGTTCCTATAGAACCGTACAACTCATTGTATTTTGCGAATTCATTTACGTAATAACTAAATAAATAGAAAGTTAAAATTGATAAAACTGTAGTAAAAAAAGCCCCTGGAGATAAGAAACCTGAATACTTTGCTTCTTTAACTCCATAATAATACAACATAGAAACAGTAAGAAATATCATCAATAAAAAGGTAAAACCACGCCCTAATTGTAGCCAAATTAAGTTGTCTTCTAACCAACCTAAAGAAACCATGTCTTGTAAAATCAATTCGAAAAAAATGATGAGCATTACGGCAACCAATAAAAAAAGTACAATCACAATAGAAACTAACATCGATAAAAAGTAAGCTCTAAAAACATTTCTTACTTCTTTTACGTGGTAGGAATATTCAAATCCACCAAAAATAGCATTTACGCCATTTGTCATTAAAAAAATAGAACCTATAAAACCAAAAGAAAGTAGACCTCCATATTGATTTTTAATAATATCTACCAAAACAGAATCTACAGCATCAAAAGTTTTTGGCGGCAGTACATCTGAAATTATAGACAATAAGCCTTCCTGTGCACCTTCTATTGGTAAAAACGGTATTAAAGTAAGTACAAATAGTAAAAAAGGAAAAATTGCCATGAAAAAACTATAGGCAATTCCGCCAGCTCTCGTAGTTAAAGCACCTTCTATAATGCCAATAAAGTACATTTCTAAAACGTCATATAAAGACATGCCTTCTAAGCCAGGAATTTTAATTTTCTTGCCGAGTTTAACCAAAATATTTACGATTGGTATTTTCTCTAATTTGTCTTCTATTATTTTTGTCATTTTTAATTTTGTCCTAAAGGTAAACTCCCGAAATCTGTGAAGTTACTCTGCCCTTAAATTATTGATGCTTCTAAAAATCTTTTTAAAGGTTAGTTCTTTTATTTTTGGTGTTAAAGAATCTTTAGAAAAGATAAAATTCTCTCCAAATTCTAAGCTAGCTAACAACCCGTAATTTTCGTTAAAAACTAAAGTTCTAACACCAGTATTAGTACCCCTTATTTGAAATATTTTAAATTTTAAACTACCCGAATTATAATTTTCTTTGGCAGATAAAAACGTTTTATCTTTTAATTGCAATTGCTCTTTATCTAAAATATAGTCAAAACCATACAAAGGTAGTGTATCATTTAGATTCCTATATTCATACTGAAACATAGAATCATTTTTCTGAATATTTAAGAGATATTTATCAACTTTATTCGTCTCAAGTGCATACTTGAAAGTTAGAATATTTTCTTCTTCATTGCCACAAGAGCAGCATAAAAAAAATAAAGATAAAGAGTAAAAATATATGTTTTTCATTCGATGATAATTTGATATTGTAATACAACACCTTCAATTGTATTTCTGCTAAATTTTGCGCCTTTTAATTTATTATTTTCTGGATTGATATTAAAATTAAAAGCCGTTCTAAAGTCTGATTTCTCTAGATTAGTAGCCTCAAAAATAACTCCTTTTAATTCGCAGTTATCAAAAACAGCACTAGTTGCAATTGTTTGCGTAAAATCTACTTCTTCTAAATTACAATTGACAAATTTAGTATTTGGTATTTTTAACTGATAAAAAGAAGATAAACTTAGTTGACATTCTGTAAACGAAATCTGCAACAAAAAAGGATTTACTTCATTGAACTTTACACCAATCATTTTACAATTGAAAAAATTTACCTCTTTAAACGAGGTGTCTTTTACAATGGCATTGCTAAAATTACAGTCGATGAATTCACAGGCTACAAACTCAATATTCGAAACATTTATATTTTCAAAATTGCAATTTATAAAGGTACAGTTATCATATTCACCTTTCTTGATATTCGTTTTTGTGAAATCAATTTTCGAATATTCTTCGCTATCAAAATAATTATTTATCATACTTTTTTTTGAGTTACAAAGTTTAGTATCGTCTAAAAGTCATAAATTTAGCGCATTTACTTTGCTTGTTACTACTTATTAAAAAGCTTTTAAACTCAAGTCTAAATTATAAACTGAATGCGTTAATGCGCCTGAAGAAATAAAATCTACGCCACAGTCTGCATATTTCCGAATCGTTTTTTCATTGATCCCTCCAGAAGATTCTGTCAAACAGGAATCACCAATTAAAGCGACAGCTTTTCGAGTATCTTCATAATTAAAATTATCTATTAGAATTCTATACACACCTTTATTCTTAAGAATTTCTTTAATTTCTGCTAAACTTCTTGCTTCAACAATAATCTTAATGTCAAGATTATTATCCGCTAAATATTTCTTAGTTTTTACTATTGCCGCTGTTGTTCCGCCAGCAAAATCAATATGATTATCTTTAATCATAACCATATCATACAGCGCAAACCGGTGATTCTCTCCACCACCAATTTTTACGGCCCATTTTTCTAAAGCTCTAATACCTGGAGTGGTTTTTCTAGTATCTAAAACCTTCGTTTTTGTGCCTTTTAGCAAATCAGCAAAAAAGGCTGTTTTTGTGGCTATTGCCGACATTCTTTGCATGGCATTTAAAACCAATCGCTCGGCCATTAAAATAGATTGCGACTTTCCTGATACATGAAAAACAACATCGCCATATTTTACTTTTTCGCCATCATTTATAAAAGTAGTTACTTCTAAATCTTTATCTACATAGCGAAAAACTTGTTTTGCAAATGCTACACCCGCAATAATTCCTTTGTCTTTTACTAATAATTTTGCCTTTCCTTGTGCATCTGCAGGAATACAAGAAAGTGATGTATAATCTCCATCTCCAACATCCTCCCGAACTGCATTACTTATAATAAGTACTAGTTCTTTTTCAAACTGTTCTTTTGATATCATGATTTTACTTTAATCTTGTGTAAAAATAGTATTTTAATTATGAATTACGAATTATCAATTACATCAAAAAACTGATAATTCGTAATTCGTAATTTGTAATTTAGCGTTTATGAAAATTAAACTACTCGCCATTGGTAAAACTGATAACAAAAACTTAGTTCAGCTAATTGAAGAATACCAAAACCGACTAAAACACTACATTAAGTTTGAGTTAGAAATAATTCCAGATATTAAGAATGTAAAGAATCTAAGTGAAGTGCAGCAGAAAGAAAAAGAAGGCGAACTTATTTTATCAAAACTACAAAACACAGACGATTTGTTGCTATTAGATGACAAAGGCAAGCACTTTACTTCGATTGAGTTTTCGCAATATCTTCAGAAAAAAATGAATGCTGGAATAAAACAACTCGTTATGGTTATTGGCGGTCCTTATGGTTTTTCTGATGCTGTTTATAAAAAATCTGTAGGAAAAATATCATTATCAAAAATGACATTTTCACATCAAATGATTCGTCTTTTTGTTGTAGAGCAGCTGTATAGAGGTTTTACAATTTTAAAGAACGAACCATATCATCATGAGTAATTGATTACTTTTTTGCCAATTTATAAAGTAAAAGTACTTCTATAATAATGGCAGGTATTGATAAAAACAGCCCCAAAGAAGCAAAAATTACGGTCCCAAAAGAAACTCCTATTATAATTTCTAAGATTCCGATTACCTGAGCAAATTGTCCCAATTTATTTTTAAGCTGTAAAATTCCAATTCCAAAAACCATCTGTAATCCACCAAATACAATACATTCAATAATAAGTCTAATAGCAATTGTTTCATCTTGTATATGCATACTAAAAACGTCAATACAATTGCTGATCACAAATACCGTCATTAACAATAGAGTTATCACTTTTAGCAATTGACTATTATACCTTTTTGCAATCGTATAAAACCCTAAGAAAAAGAACACAACCGAAATTGCCGAAATTATTTTAATAACAACATATGTCAGAGTATTTAACAAAGAAAAAGTGTCGGTAAACTGATAAAAATCGGCCGCAGTTTCTATAAACCCTATCAGAAAATAAACAATACCAAGAACCCACGCCCAATGCAATTTCCTCTTTTCTTTAGCTGTAAAAACCTCCTCTTCTTCTTGATCTTCTTCAAAATAATTTTCGCCTAAAACTTCTAAAATAATTTTAACGGTATAACTTCTTGGGTTGACTTCTCCAGCCTCAATTCGCTGAATTGTGCGCACATTTATACGGCATTGTGCTACCAATTCTTCCTGCGTAAAACCTTTTTGTTTTCGCAACTCTAAAATTTTCTGACCTAATTCTGGCTGTTTCATAATATGATGTTTTTTTTATATAGAGCAATGTTAGTGCTATGCATTATATTAACAATTTTTTTAGACTGATTTTAACCCGACATTTCCACGACAAATCAATGATAACAATGCTTTAAGCGTTTTATATTTTTTCAAATATACATGCTTATTTTAATTTTTTTGCTGTTTAAATCTTAAATATAAACCTTTAAATTGATTACATTTGTTAAAAATAAATTCATTTTTAATGAAATTAGTATTCGCTACCAACAACCTTAATAAATTAAAAGAGGTTCAAGAAATGCTGTCAAATTCAATAGAGATCTTAAGTTTAAAAGACATTAATTGTTTTGATGACGTTGATGAAACTGAGACTACTTTAGAAGGAAATGCAAAGTTGAAAGCAGATTACATCACCAATAATTTTGGCTACAATTGTTTTGCAGATGATACGGGTTTAGAAGTAGCAAGTTTAAATGGCAAACCAGGTGTTTACTCTGCTCGTTTTGCGGGAGAACCTGCTAATTCTGAAAATAATATGCAAAAATTATTGACGGATTTAGAACCTAAAGAAAATAGAAAAGCACAATTTAGAACGGCCGTTTGTTTAAATTTAGACGGAAAACAGTTTTTATTTGAAGGAACTTGTAAAGGTGAAATTTTAAAAGAAAAACAAGGAAAAAAGGGTTTTGGTTATGATCCTATTTTCAGACCAGAAGGATTTTCTGAGTCTTTTGCTACAATGAATTCCGAAGAAAAAAATAAAATTTCTCATAGAGGAATTGCAATTCAGAAATTAACTGATTTCTTAATAAATTTAAAAACAAACGAATGAAAAAAATTTGGATGCTTTTTATTGTCACACTTCTTGCAAGCAGTTGCGCTAAAAGAAGTGAAACGACCACCCGCACGAAAAAACAACTACGCCATGTAGTCTTATTTAAATTTAAAAAGGAGGCTACATCAGAAGCTATTAAAAACATAGAAAATGCATTTATAGCCCTGCCTTCTAAAATTAAAGCCATTAAAGATTTTGAATGGGGATTAAATAATAGTCCAGAAGGATTAAACAAAGGACTTACACATTGCTTTTTTGTTACTTTTGATAGTGAAGAAGGCAGAACAGCTTACTTACCTCACCCAGCACACAAGGCATTTGTAACACTTTTAGGTCCGCATTTAGATGATGTATTGGTTTTAGATTATTGGGCTAAATAAAAACACAACACTTCTTCATTAAAAGAAATGGAAAAAAAATCACAAAAAAAACACTTTATACTTTTATCAGTTTTACTGGTTGTTTTATTTGTGTTAAACATAAGTTTGGGCTCTGTTGCTATTCCGTTTGAAGACCTTCTAAACACATTAACAGGAAACACTACAGCCAAAGAAAGTTGGCAAACAATTATTCTTAATTTCAGATTACCAAAAGCAATCACTGCTATTTTAGTGGGTTCTGGTTTATCCGTTGCGGGTTTATTAATGCAAACTTTGTTTAGAAATCCTTTAGCAGGCCCTTTCGTTCTTGGTATTTCTTCGGGCGCAAGTTTAGGAGTTGCTTTGTTAATTTTAGGTTCGTCTCTTTTTGGAGGCTTTTTCTTAACAAACTCAATCTCAAGTTGGTCTTTACCGATTGCCTCTAGTTTAGGAGCTTTTTTAGTTTTATCCGCAGTAATTATTGCTGCGAATAAGGTAAGAAATACCATGTCTATTTTAATTATTGGATTGATGTTTGGTAGTTTTACATCTGCAATTATTAGTATTTTGGCCTATTTTAGTGAAGCTCAAGAGATTCAGCTATTCTTATTTTGGAGTTTTGGTAGTTTAGGAAATCTTTCTTGGAATGAACTCCTCGTTTTTATTATTATTTATAGTATTGGAATGTTGGCAACATTAGCCATTATAAAACCCTTAAATAGTTTACTTTTGGGAGAGAACTATGCAAAAAGTTTAGGAGTAAATGTAAAGAAAAACAGAAACATTATTTTAATAATTACATGTATCTTAACGGGAGTTATAACCGCTTTTGCTGGACCAATAGCATTTATTGGATTGGCAGTTCCACATGTTGCTAGAATGATTTTTACGACCTCTAATCATAAGACATTAATTCCTGCAGTTCTGCTATTAGGAGCAATTATTATGCTAATTTGCGATGCAATTGCACAATTACCAACCAGCGAATTTACGCTACCAATAAATGCAATTACCTCTTTATTTGGTGCGCCAATTGTTATTTGGTTGCTCATTAGAAAAAAGAAATTATTTGTTTAGAAATAATTGAAAATTGAATGTAAAGTTGCAGTGAGAAATGTCTTCTGGTTGATTTAGATAAGTTTAGCCTGACATTCGCAAATTAATTGAAAGTATGAAAAATAAAACATCAAAGGTATTGATCTCATAGGTACCTAAAAAACAATGTATTTTAGTGTTTATGGTAAACGTTAGAAACTCAAAGACTAAAAAATAAAATAACATCGAACAGCAAGATAAAAATAGCATTCTAAATACCGAAAATCTAACAATTGGTTATCAACAGAAAAAGCAGGAGAAAATTGTTTTTTCTGACATAAATATATCCATAGAAAAAGGAAAGTTAATTAGTGTTTTAGGAAAAAATGGAATCGGAAAATCGACCCTTTTAAGAACACTTTCTAAAGTGCAAAAGCCAATTTCTGGTGCTATTTATTTTGAGGGTAAAGCGTTGAGTTCCTATTCAGAAAATGCGCTTTCTAAAAAATTAAGTCTCGTTTTAACAGAACGCTTGCCAGAAAGTCAGTTAACGGTATTTGAATTAATTGCACTGGGAAGACAACCTTATACAAATTGGATGGACACACTTTCTGAAGTTGATTTAGCAAAAATAAATACGGCCATAGATAAAACAGAAATAAGCCATTTAAAAGACAATCGTTTTTATGAGTTAAGCGATGGCCAATTGCAACGTGTATTAATTGCAAGAGCGTTGGCGCAAGACACCGAAGTTATTATTTTAGATGAACCTACTGCCCATTTAGATATGCATCAAACAATCAATATTTTTTCTTTACTTCAAAAATTAGTACAAGAGACAAAAAAGACCATCATTATCTCTTCTCATGAAATAAATTTAGCGCTTCAACTTTCTGATGAAATTATTTTACTCACAGAAAATAAGGTCCAGTTTGGAACTACAACAGCGTTAATTGCAGAAAATGCTTTTGAAAACCTATTTCCTAATAACTTGTTAAAATTTAACAAATCATTACAACAGTTTGTGATTAACAAAAACTAATTTTGAACATACCGTAACTTTTTGTTACTTTTAGCTACTAATGATTACAAACAAAATATTTTTACATCGATGAAAAAAATACTTTATATGGCTAGTGCTCTCGCTTTTATGGCCTGCGGCTCTAGTAAAACTGCTTCTAATGAGGACGCAAACACAGATCAAGCTGCAAAATACGCTGCATCAATTACCGCTAAAGATTTAGGAAAGCACTTATTTGTTTATGCTTCAGACGCATTTGAAGGGAGAAATACAGGTGAACCTGGGCAAAAAATGGCTGTTGAATATTTAAAAAACTTTTACGTTTCTGAAGGAATTGTTTCTCCTTTAGGTGGTGGTGATTATTTTCAGGAAGTGCCTGCAGAATGGATAAATAAAAATGTTCGAAGAGGTACTTTTAAAGATTCTGAAAATGTAGTTGCCTTTATCAAAGGAACTGAAAAACCAGATGAAATTGTAGTAATTTCTGCACATTTAGATCATGAAGGAGTTAAAGATGGAGAAATATATAATGGCGCAGACGACGATGGTTCTGGTACTGTAGCTCTTTTAGAAATTGCACAAGCTTTTAAAATGGCTGTAAAAGCAGGAAAAGGACCGAAACGTTCTATATTATTTTTGCATGTAACAGGTGAAGAAAAAGGCTTGTTAGGCTCTAAATACTATACAGATGTTGATCCTTTATTTCCTTTAGCAAATACAGTATGTGATTTGAATATTGATATGGTAGGTAGAATTGATGACAGACATAAAGCAAATCCTAACTATGTGTATTTAATTGGTTCAGACAAGCTCAGTACAGAGTTACACAACGTATCTGAAGCGATGAATAAAAAATACACAAATATTAATTTAGACTACAAATATAATGACGAAAACGATCCGAATAGATTTTACTACAGATCAGATCATTATAACTTTGCAAAGAACAATGTACCTATTATATTCTATTTTAATGGTACACATGCAGATTACCACAAACCTTCTGACACGCCAGACAAAATTAACTATGAACTGTTAGAAAACAGAACTCGTTTGGTTTTTCACACCGCTTGGGAAGTTGCTAATATGGATAAAAGAATTTTGGTTGATAAGGCAGAAGTTAAAGAAGAAGTAAAAGAAACTAAGTAATTCTTTACTTACAGAAACTATTAAAACCAAGCGAAAGCTTGGTTTTTTTTTGTTTTAAATTAAGGGTTCTAATTCATTTTACAAAACGCAATAAACTTGCTATAAAATAATAACCTCTCTAAAATTGTTTGATACATAAGCGAAACAACTTATAATTTAAAAAAGTTATGATATGAAAATTAATATATCCCTTCATGAAAGACATCTAAGTCTAAAAAAAAACAGACAAAAACTATTTGCTGAAACAGCATATAATTAGCTTATTTAAAATAGCTCCCAAAAGAAAAAGTAGCATAAAGGCATCTCGAAAAGGGCAAACTTAATGTCTAGTTTGTTACCTATTCACGGCAAAGAAATCTTATTAGAAGATACACCCTGCAGCCAAATTTATTCACGAAATTGGTGGAAAATTAAATTCATTTAATTTTAGGAAAACATGGCTAAAAAAAATGTTAAATATTATTGAAAAATCTGGCCTGAGTGAATTAACCTCAGAAATTTACTGAAGCAATGCTGAATTTAAAGATGTTTGGTAAAAGGATAATTACAATAAACGATCTACTAAAAGTCAAAGGCTTTTTAGTACAATTTTAAAAAAGATGAACAACTATTGAAAAAAAAAGCAACTCGATGAGTTGCTTTTTTTTATTTATTAAATCTATTTATTTAATGGGTTTTACTTTTTAAAAGTTCTGGAAACTTCTTTTTAAACTTATTTAATCTGGGCACAGAGACTGCTTTTATATAACTTTGATTTGGATTCTTTCTCTCAAAATCTTGGTGATACTCTTCTGCCTTATAAAAATTTTTGAAGGCTGTAACTTCAGTTGCGATCTTTCTTTTATAAACATCTGCATTTAATTTTACAATAGCGTCTTCTATGATTTTCTTTTCACTTACTGTTTTATAAAAAGCAATAGATCGGTATTGTGTTCCGTAATCTGGATGCTGTCCATTTACTGTTGTTGGATTATGAGAACCAAAAAACACAGTAACTAAAGTCTCAAAACTTACTTTATCAGCGTTATAGTATACTGCCACCGTTTCTGAATGTCCTGTTTTTCCTGTTCCAATTTTTTTGTAAGTTGGATTTAGAGTATTTCCGCCGGCATAGCCAGATACTGCCTCTTCTACTCCTATAACACTTTCAAAAATAGCCTCTACACACCAAAAACATCCACTTGCAAAGTACGCAACTTTGGTATCTGCTTGCGGAACAAATAATGCCTTTTCTGTACTTTGATTGTTTTCTTTTTTCTCAGAAAAACCAAAACAAGAAACTAATACTACTGAAAAACTAATTGCTAAAACCGATTTTATAATTTTCATCTTTACATTTATAGAGTTATTGTTTATTGTAAAAACCACACCAAAAATAAATTACTGCTTTCTGTGTAATTTTCTGAACTTTTAATTCAAAATAAATAAATCCTGAATTACTTTATAAGTCGTAAAATTACACATCTTTTTACAGTTGTTTACAACTTTAGCATTTTGTTAAGAAACCTTTTTGCGTAAAAGGCCTTAGATGGTTATTTTTGTTGAACAAATCAACAAGAATAGTCTTGTCAACTTGGGTGAATTAAAAAATTTACTTTTTTTAATTATCGATTGCATTCGAACAGACCTTTTAATTCAAAACATACTAATGGAGCATTTTATAGTATCAGCACGTAAATACCGTCCAAAAAGATTTGAGGATGTTGTTGGGCAACAAGCCATAACAAATACGTTAGAAAATGCTATAAAAAACAATCACTTAGCCCAAGCACTCTTATTTACTGGACCTCGTGGAGTTGGTAAAACTTCATGTGCTCGAATTTTAGCCAAGAGAATTAATCAAGAAGACGCAGAAAATAGTGAAGAAGAAGATTTTGCCTTCAATATTTTTGAGCTAGATGCTGCCTCTAACAATTCTGTGGATGATATTAGAAGTTTAACAGACCAAGTTAGAATACCACCACAAACGGGCAAATACAAAGTATACATTATAGATGAAGTGCACATGTTGTCTCAAGCGGCATTTAATGCATTTTTAAAAACGTTGGAAGAACCACCAGCACATGCTATTTTCATTTTAGCAACTACAGAAAAACATAAAATAATTCCTACTATTCTGTCACGATGTCAGATTTTTGATTTTAAACGAATTGGAGTTTTAGATGCAAAAAACTATCTAAAAACAATAAGTGAGAAAGAAAATATTACAGCAGAAGATGATGCTTTGCACATTATTGCACAAAAAGCAGATGGCGCCATGCGAGATGCTTTGTCTATTTTTGATAGAGTGGTTAGTTTTTCAGGAAAAAACTTAACAAGAGATGCTGTTACAGAAAACTTAAATGTGTTAGATTATGATACGTATTTTGGAATGACAGATTTGTTGTTAACTAATAACATACCTGAAGTTTTAAATGCATTTAATGTTGTTTTAGGAAAAGGTTTTGAAGGACACCACTTTATAAATGGGTTGGCAAGTCATTTTAGAGATTTGCTAGTGGCTAAAGACAAAGCAACTTTAGATTTGTTAGAAGTTGGTGATAATGCTAAGAAAAAATATTTAACACAAGCCACAAAAGCAAGCATTCCTTTTTTAATGGAAGCCATACAAAAAGCAAATGATTGCGATTTAAACTACAGAGCTTCTAAAAATCAGCGTTTGCTGGTGGAACTTAGTATAATGCAGATTGCTTCTATCACTTTTGATGGAGAAAAAAAAAAGTCCGCTAACTACATAATTCCTGCAACTTTTTTCCAATCGCTTTCGCCTACCAAGAAGAAAACTCCCGAAGCAATTATTCCTAAAAAAGAGCCATTAAAAACGCCTGTTGCTGTGGTTGCAGAAACACCAAAACCTAAAGCAGAAAGACCTGTTTTAAAGAATATGGGGCGCTTGAATAAAGAACCAGGCAAATATTCCTTAAAAGGTTTTAACAAGCAAACAGCCGTAAAAAAGACGGTTGTGCAAGAGAATTTTGACAGCCACCCAAAAGATATATTTACCGAAGATAAGCTACAAGCACTTTGGAAATCTTATGTTCTATTATTGAATACAAAAGGGGAAAGAAGTATGGCCTCTATTATTGGTACAGATATTCCTACGTTGGGTGCAGATTTTCAAATTTCATTTACGGTACCTAATAAGTTAATGCAAGATCAATTTAAAAAAGGAAGGGCTAAATTGATGAATTTTCTAAGAGAAAAATTAAACAATTACGGCATTGCTATTACCGTTCACCTGAATGAAGCTATAGAGAAAAAGTTTGCCTATACCCCAGATGAAAAATATAAAAAACTAAAAGAAAAGAACCCACTTTTAGAGAAATTGCGCCAAGCTTTTGAGTTAGACTTGTAACATAAGCGAGTTGAGCGCTACTTATTAAAAGACTAGATAGAGGTATTCTTTAGGAATTGCATCTATTTTGGTTTGGGTTTTTTAATACGCAACTTTCTTAAAAAAACAGAAAAACCTATTTCTCTTAAATCACTAATTTTTTCCCTAAATAAGACAAGATAAGATTTTCTCTAATTTCCGTTGTTTTTTCAAACTCTGGTATCAAATAAATTCCTTTCCCTTTTTCAATAAACAAAGGAATGGACTTTTCTTCCTTAGAAAACAACTCCAAAATATTATTGTAGTCAGCTGTTGTTTTAATCTCAACTTCCAAAATAGCCGGGTTTTCTCGATACGCTTCACTCAAATTAATATAATCATCGTTGGGTGTAAAAAAACTTTTTCTTTCGAATGCAGTTGCTTCTGCAATTTCTTTGGAAGAAGCTATTTTATAAGAACCATGCTCTCCAAAATGCTCAGAAAAATTATTTAAGGCATGTTTATTCACCATATCGCTTCCTGTTAATGCTATTAAATAGCCCACATCATTTAGTTCTATATTGTCGGTTAAATCATCATCATAAATATCTACTTTTAATGCCTCTAAATCGTCATTTGTAGCTTGTTCTATAAAGTTGCTATTCGAATCTATAAGTACAACTCTCTTGCCTTTTTCTTTTAGGTGTTTTGCAATTAGTCGAATAGGACTTGAAGCACCTACAAATAAAATAGAATCTGATGTTTTCAAGAAAACACCAACCATTTTAGCAAACAATCTTGCGGTAGTAGCATTCAATAAAACGGTTCCTAAAACAATCATAAAAACTAAGGGCGTAATGTACTCTGCTCCTGCTACTCCTTCTTTTAATAATTTACTTCCAAATAAAGAAGCAATACCAGCTGCTACAATTCCTCTTGGCCCTACCCAACTTATGAATAGTTTTTCTTTGAATTTTAATTTGGATTTAAAAGTACTAGAAAATACAGCTAAAGGTCTAATTACAAAAACAACAATTGCAAATAAAGCTATCGTTTTCCATGTATATAGTAACATTAAATCTTCTATATTAATATTGGCCGCTAACAAAATGAATAAAATAGAAATTAATAATACACTTAAAGACTCTTTAAAGTAAAGTAATTCCTTTAAGTTTTTTAATTTACTATTTCCTAAAACCATTCCCATAACCACTACTGCCAAAAGACCTGATTCATGGGCAAAAACTTCAGATTCGACAAACACTAATAAAACAGTTGATAACGAAACTACATTTAATAAATAATGCGGAATCAATTTTTTATTAACGGCATACGCCAAAGCGTGTGCAAATGTAAATCCGAAACTTGTACCAAATAACAAAATTTTTCCAAACTCCATTAATGCCGTTTTTGTAAATCCACCGCCACCACCAACACTAATAAATTCAAAAACTAAAACAGCAACCAGTGCACCTATTGGATCTATTAAAATACCTTCCCATTTTAAAACAGTAGAAACATCTTTTTTCAGCGGAATGTTTCTTAGAATTGGTGTGATTACCGTTGGACCTGTCACAATAATTAATCCAGAGAAAAGAAAAGAAATTTCCCATGCTAAGTTAAAAATATAATGAGCTCCTAAGCCTGCCAATATAAAAGTAATCGCAGAACCTAAGGTTATTAATTTTGTAATTACAGGACCTACATTTTTAATTTCACTTCTTTTTAGTGTCAAACCACCTTCAAAAAGGATGATACTGATAGCTAAAGAAACAAAATAATACAAACCATCTCCAGGAAAAAGGCCTTTTGTACCGTTCCAGATTGGTTCAATCCATTTAGAACCATCTTCACTTAAATAAGCTGCAGCAATAGGTCCAACTAATAAACCAATTAATATTAAAGGTAAAATTGCTGGAATTTTAAACTTCCAAGCAACCCATTGTGCTAAAATTCCTAAAATAATAATTCCTGCTAATTCTAACATTTTTTGTCTTTAGTTAATGATAGTAAATTTAAGAATGTTTCATCAGCATAAAAATAAATTTTATAGTTTTTTTCTTTACTCTAAAGTTTGCTATCTTGTGCAATTAAGTCAAACTTTAAACTTTCTTCTTGCAAAAAATTCATAAAATATTAATTGGTATTGCTTTTTCGCCAAATTTGGAGCCAAATTTATTTGAGGCAATACGAATTGCTAACATGTTTAATGCGGAATTAATAGGTGTTCACGTGGGTAAAAAAAACGCGAGGAAAGAAGAGAATTTAAGAAAGATTCTAGAGCTAGCAGATGCATTAAATACGCCACTAAAAACAATATGGCAAGAAGGAGAACCTGTAGACGTAATTCTAAAAACTTCTGTTGATGAACATATAGATTTATTAATTTTAGGAGCACTACAAAAGGAAAAATTATTAAAATATTATGTAGGTTCTATTGCAAGAAAAATAACAAGAAAAGCAACTTGTTCTATCCTCTTATTAATCAAACCATCAATTATAAGGCAATTCTGCAAACACATCGTTGTAAATGGTCTAAAAGACGACAAAACAGAGGAAACCATTAAAACTTCTGTTTTATTTGCGAGACACTTATTATGTAAAAAAATGACAATTGTTGAAGAAATTAGTCAAAGTGAATTGCAAGTAAAAGTAAACGATGACAAAAGTTTAAGAAAATCTACTATTGTAAAAGAACGCCTAAAAATTAGAGAAGACCAACGTGTTAAAAATATTTTAAAAGATATAAATTGCGATGATATTTCTATAAAAACACAGAGTATTTTTGGAACTAGAGGATACTCCATTGGCCATTATGCAAA
>ENA-ORXF01001500-ORXF01001500.1-marine-metagenome-genome-assembly--contig:-NODE-1500-length-14985-cov-9.157030_pt1 | contig 14985 bp, 24 predicted proteins | sample MGYA00237864_ERZ511476 | MGnify/ENA primary metagenome ERZ511476 (study PRJEB26306, sample SAMN06343908) | marine metagenome | isolation source: coastal waters | place: Atlantic Ocean: West Antarctic... | reverse complement strand
TAACCTAAAGTAAGGTCACCGTTGTTCATCATCTGAGTTCCGCTGGCTACAGCCGCACCAGACGCGGTTGTTCCCGTGGCAGAGATGTCTACGTTAATATCTGGATCACCGCCTGTTGGCACTTCTGTACAGCCAAACTCAAGAAGGATAGGAATGCCATTAACTTCTTTAGTCAGTTCAGCAATGTACGCATTGGCAGAAGTTCCAGTTCCGATAATACGATCGCCTGTAGCCGATCCAGAGTACCCACCATGAAGGTCAATAAGGATAGTTGTCGTGATTGTGCCACCAACTTTACTGACAAAGATGTTTGTTGCTGCCGATGGGACGCCAGAGCCAATAGCATTTGGCACGATACCAAAAATAGTAGCACCCGTATCTAAACTGGCGTTATTTGCACCTGCGGCTGTGCCTGTGCTTGTGTCAACGACATTGTTGCCCGTGGTGGCAATCGTCTGTAACGCAAATTGTGAAGGTGTAATTGCACCAGTTGTTGTGTTTTTGGTGACTTGCTGGAAGCCGTTTTGGGAGCGTACTGCTCCTGTAAATGTAGTTGTACCCATGGTAATCTCCTGTCTGGGATAAGTCAGCTTGCGCTGTCAGGATTAAAAGTTGAGGGAGAGCAAAAGCTCTCCCCCGATAGTATTATGCACCTTCAGTTCCGAAAATACCACGCCAGTCAGTTACACCAAAGCTGTAACGCTCGCGAACTTTGTAGCGAACATTGCCAGTCTCGAAGTCACCTTCCATACCTTTTTTCAAAGGTGAACGCTGGAACATTTTCAGACCATCAGGAACATCCGTCTGTACGAAGAATGCATCTGAGTCAGTTAATCGACGCATCACATGGTATCCTTTTGGAAGATAACCACCTGATTTGATTGCGTTGATATCATTGTCAGCAGTTCCAGTACGAAGCTGTGATTCCAACAAACGCTCTGCGGTGAACGCATAGGCAGTTGGGATGATCAGCTGTGTACCTTGCGCAGCAATCCGAAGACCACGATCGTCTTTCATATCAGAGATGTTGATAAGAATTGACTCAAGTGAAGTCTCAGAAAGGTCTGCCGCTGTTGCTAATACATTCGACTGTGGGCCGTTTGTAGTAACGTGAGCTGCACTAAGCATTGAAACACCATCACCACCCAAGTGACTTGCACTTTGGGCATTGTTCAAGACATTCGCAGCTTTGATCTCCTTAGTAGAAGACATCGAGCGAGCGAGAGCTTTGGTGTAACGTGAAGCGATTGAGCCATACTGGCCATCCTCTTCAGCTTCCTCAGTGATTGAGAATGCCAAAGCAATCGTTTCGTGCTGATAACGAGCTGTCCATTGCTGGCTCCCGATATCATACGATACAGCCGCACCTTCATCTTTAGTTGGTGCAGACCCAAAGCCTTGAAGCATAAGATCTTCTTCATATGCTTTGTTTGAAGTATTGGCAGAAAACACCTGCGAATACTCTGGTGGATAGCTGTCGTACTCAAGACCGAAAAGAGTATTCAGTCCTGGCTCAAGCATGGAAGCAAATTGTGCTCTATTCATAGCCATTGTTTATACCCTCCTATATACCAGCAATGTTCGCACCAAGAAGATGCTCAGTAATTAAGACCTCCATGATAGCGTTCGTGCCGAATGCGTTGTCTGGAGCTTCATAAACAGCGAGAATCTTACAGGAAGCAAGAGTTGCCGCCATTGTGCCGCTTAATTCAAATCCAGATTGACCAGTCACAGTAGAACCAGCACCAGCAACTACATCAGCGCAATTGCCGATATTGGTCTGGGCAGTTGTTCCTGCGGACTGAACTTTAAACACAGTGTATGGATCATCGTACACATATGCTATGATGTCTGTAGCGACTGTGCCTGAAGGCCAGTATTCACTATAGACGTAACTGCCATCTGCAGCGGTATAAGATACCCCACCAAAGACACCAATATTATTGGTCTCTCCAGCTGTATGCGGAGTAAGCAAACCACTGTTAATCAAGACTACAAGATCACCCGTAAAGATGTTCTCTGCAAGTCCTGAAGCAATAGTGTACTTATTCGCACGAGGTGCATTACCACTCATATGGCGAATTGGGACAAACCCAAAGGCTGCATCAACATTAGCCATTTATTCGCTCCTTTCAGCGTAAGTTTAATCGTCCATAACAGAGAGATCTCTGCCACGGGTGTTAGAAGACTTCCGAGTTTGATAAATCGGTTGTCCTGAGTTTCTTCCTAACGCATCTAGGTCACTTGCAATTGATTGATTTGCTTCAACGCTTTTGTTGTTGTAATAAGCCTTCATCTGCTTATGCACTTCAACAGGCATTTCGCAGAGTAACATTCCCTCAATTCCAATTGACCCTGCCCACTGTCCGTGATTGATCGTCGGAAACAACGAGTCCTTCACACTATCGGCAGAGCGTGCACTCCATCCTTCACGCATACGTTTGTACACATTGTCTGGAGTCTCTTTCCCCTGAATCGAGGTGGCAATCCATCGTTGAGTGTACCCAGGACGAGCCTCGGGAGCATCCAACAATGATGGTGGTTTCCATGCGGTATCGGGACGAGCTTGTTCCTCACGCGTAGAGTTTCGAGTTTCGTTTGCGCGCACGTTTCTTTTCTCAGTCATGACTGGTTCCTCTGCTGACGTTTAATTTCAGCTTCATATTGTTTAAGACTTTTTTCGTCTGTAATACCAAGTTCACGAGCCATCCTAAGTTGATCCTGCGACATCCGCACTCTATTGCCCTTGTAGGAGGAACCACCTGTAGTTGGTGCAACTGGTTGTCTACTTTTTGTTCTTGTCTTACTTGGACTTGATCCAGAGTTTAGCTCAGGGAACACAGAAAGTAAACGCTTATTCAGAACTTGGTAATATTCGTCGGAATCCTTGTCGTATCCCTCCAAGTCTAACTGAACATCTATTGAACGAGCCATTGCTGTTTCTCGTTCAAAACCTGACGAATTAAACCAGCGATTGCTCTCCCACCAACCCATAGCTTTTTGAGGTGCTGGGTTTTGAACAGCCTGTTGAGCACGGCCAACCGTTGGAGATGCAGCCTGTTGAGAGCGTTGTTGCTTTTGCATTTCAGCAATCCGCATAGACGCACGCATGTCAGCCATCTGCTCTTGGAAATTAACCTGAGCTTCAGTATCACCTTCTTCCACTGCTTTGGTCAATGCTGCCTTAGTTTGAGCATAGCGTTGATTGAACGCTTTCTCATTACTTTGAACAGACCCTTGCTCTAATCGAGCCAACCTTGCATTGAGCTGTGAATTTTGCTCTTGCATTTGCTGAGTTTGGATCTCAGCTTGCCTACGTTGGTCAACGAGTTTTTTAATCCTCTTTTGAACTTTGGGGCCATAATCCGCTTCTTGGTTTTCGTCCGCTGCTTTTTCTTCTGCAACGTCTTTGGCCTCTTCAATAGGATCATCGGTTATCTCGATTTGAAAATCTTCAGGTTGTCCTTGTGCCTTTTTGATTTCGTCTTCGATTTCTTGAATTGCATCTTCATTTGCCATGGTAGCGTCCTTCCAAGTTATTGCGCTAAGTAAGCGGTGACATCGACATCTTCTGGGAGAATAGACGTTAGTTCATCGTCATTCAATAAAAGAAATCTTACACCATTGATTGTTATCTTCTGGCCTGCATATTTGCCATAAGTAACTCGATTGCCGATTTGTGGAATATTCATCTTCCACGAACTCCCAGTGTCCCGATCTTTAAACGCAAGATCTCCCATATGAGCAATTCGACCGTGAGCAGTTAAATACTCCTCATTGTCTTTAGAGATGGAGGGCAGATGTAGCCCACCTCTCGTCTTCATTTTAACTTGATGGGGTTGGACTAGGACTTTCCAATTCAATGGAATCGGAAGGCTTTGCGAATCTACTGTTGCGCCTGTGGATTCGTCTTTGTACTCTTTAGCATGTTGATGAGACATGTTCATTCATCCTCTTCGTTGATTCTATTTAATGTTTCACTGATAATCTCAGAGGCTTGTTCTAGGCCTTCCGCAATACCAACGTTCTTTTGGTATGTCCCAAAGTCAGATATCCGACCTTGGACCATACTCTCAGCTATCTCTAGCCGCTTCTCCTTTAGATTCTTTTTTATCTTCTGGAGAAGGTCGCTTATTGTCATTCTTGACACCTCCTGACATGGATACGCCAGTGACGTGAATTGTCACGTCTTTTGATTCATCTGACATTAGTATCCTTTCTTTTTACCCATAGGCTTTTTCTTCATGCCCATCGGCTTCTTTTTAATTCCCATTGGCTTCTTCGCACCCATTGGTTTCTTTTTGCCGTACATTTTTCGGCCTCCTTTCAATAGTTGGTTAAATCCCGTTCTGTTCATCATTTTGCATTGTCAAAGCACCAACAGGCGCACCCATCACTGATAAATATTTAAAAAGGTCTTTCATCGGAGCAACTTTCTTACCTCCTTTTCCTTCTAACTGGATGTTGCTTATCTCTGTATATGCATCTGTCTCTTTAGGCAACTTGCTTGCTAATTTTTGATTGCCTGAAGGTACAAGCCTCACTAAATTCCTTAATGCACCCAGCTGTTCCATTGCTCTGTTGCGGTGCCGACCATCATGCATAACAAATTGTGCTGTGTTCGGAGCAGGAGTGTCATAACTTAAATATGGAACCTTTCCCAGAGCAGTCCCTGTTTCAATGTCTCCTGCATACTCAGAAACTTTCGCAGTCATTTGCTCATTTATCGAAGGCACATCAGTATTTATCTGAGCGGCAATCTTTTTAAAGTCTGTTGGGTTCATTACTGCGAGGTCTGATGTGCCTTCGCTCGCCTCTTGCAGAGCGCTGAAAAGCTCTTTCTTATCAAATATAGTAAATGCTTCTGGCATCTCAGCTTCTAAGTTTTTCAACTTAGGCCCGATCTCCTCAGCAAGTTCGTCAGCCGCGAAGCCAAGATCTTTAGCGACAGAGCTCAACCAGCGGAAAGCTTCGTCTCCTAGTTCTGCTAATATTTTGCCTTTGCCCATTATTCTGCCTTAATTCCATACTTTTCTTTTAATAGCATTGGCAGTCCAGTGTCTCCTGATAAATATGGATTGTCTGGATCATTTGCTCGCTCTATCATTTTTTGAATAACAAAGGCTTTGTCTTCTTCTTTCATGTTTGATGGATACCCTGTTTCTTCCCAGCGATTTGCATCTTTCCGTTTAGTCATAGATGAATCTAAATCGTAAATCTCGTCTCCGAATGAAGTTTTATTTTCTGTAGCTTTTTCAATTAATCCATCTCGTTTTGTTTTTAGCTCTATGTCGCTCAAAGCACCTAAGTTGTCTTTGAAGCTCGATAGTTTAGAGCCGATCGACTTTAAGAAGTCTCCTGCTGGCTTTGTTAATAGCTTTGCTCCTGGAAGCATCTCTAAAGCTGACAAGCCTAAGTCAAGAGAGCCTTCAAGATATCTGCCTTGGCTCATGGCTCTTGAGCCTTCTTGGACAGCAAGAGGTATTGCTGCTGGAGTAAGGTCAATCAGCCCGACATTGTCAACAAGATTATCAGCACGAGTGTCTCCGAGGACATAATTAATCCCTCTGTCGTCAGCACCTAAATATCTGAGCGCACCACGCAACTTGTCTCTATAAGTCGCACCTCCTAAGAATGAGCTCTCTGGCGTAACTGTGAAGAATTCAGCTTTGGCTGCAGCTTTCTTTCCCTCGTCGAAATTAAGAAGACTTTCACCTCCTCCTAAAGCACCGCCACCTCTAAATGAGGTTGAAGATTGTGGTCTTGGATCAGTTGCCATTAGGCTTGTCCTCCTGAAAGCTCACGAGCCAATATCTTTAAAGTCTCAACGAAGCTCTTGTCAAGCTCTTTTGCTGCTTGTGCGAATTTCTTGGGAGAGATCTCGTCCGAATCAATATTCCTACGCTTGAGGAAGCTCTTTGCGGCTCTGATCTCTGCTTGTGCTACTTTTTTAATTGCTGCTTTCGCCATCACCAAGCCTTACACGACCAATATCGTGCCTTTGTTTTAGGGCCAGGATTGTCGCAATTATGCCTTGATCTGAAATTGCTCCTGCGGCCTTTTTGATTCTTTTTAATACGCATGTTGGGGTCACCGAAAGTTACACGCTTTATCTTATCCCCATCGGTAACATATACAACCGATTTCTTTTTGCCATAGCTGGTTTCACCCTTGCCTATTCTGCGAGGACTGTTCAGCTTAACACTTTTGCCCTTGTAGGTTGCCATTAGGCTTTAGCAAACTTCTTAGCTGTAGCCGACAGATCCTTCATGTGGACTAAAAACTTGCTGGAATCAGTGTGCTTTGCGCCAGACATAACTTTGCCCTTGGCATTCTTGTGGGTAGCACCCTTGTGCTCTTTGCCGTTCTTGAAATAATGCTTTACACCTTTAGCCATTATGCTTTCCTTTTCTTTACTGGCTTCTTTGCAGTCTTGGCTGCAGCTTTAAATGCACCTTTAGCTGGTGCACCTTTCTGGCCAACCTTGCGCATCTTCTCGCCAGAGCCAGCAGCAATGCGCTTTCTCTTATCTGCGATATTAGAATACAATCCTCGTTTTGCCATATCAGCCGCCCAAGATCTTATTCATCATGGCATGAACGTCTTCGCCATTGCCGACTTTCATAATCTTAACTTTGACATCTGAACCATCGTGGGAGGAGCTGTCTTCCATCATCTCTTCTTCGTAATCGTCCTCACCAACGCCGAACTGCATATGGTGGCATAACAGCAAGAAGTTTACCAACTGATCATCAGACATATCAAGCCCATCAGCATTATGAGCGAAGCCCATCTTCTCCATAAAGAGTTCAGCATTCTCTTCCATGTTTTCTACATTTACTTCAGCCATGATAGCCTCCTATTGTTGCATTTCCATGTCTCTAATTGCAGACTCAGGATCTTGTACTAGGATGCCAGCATTCTTGGCTCCCATCATTTCTCGCTCAGTCATCTCTACTGGTCTGCCATCGACCATATAAGTCTTGGTTGTAGATTCACCACCACCCATCATCCCCTTGAACGCATTGGATATCTGTTCTAGGATAGCTGAGATGCCTGTGTACTCATCGGGGGAAAGCGCAGCACCAGACATAACTCTGTTCTTGCTTACTTCGAGGCCTTGAACAACGTCTCGAGTCCCTTCAGGATCTAATTGCATTAGGCCTTCTTGAGCTGTGGTGATAAGGTTGAGCTCTTCATCCATGTATCTACGCATCTCACTATCAGCAATTGCTGCACCAGACTCTTGCCTAGTTGCTTTGCGGAAGGCTTCTGCCTCGTTAGGATATTGTTTAACCAAGGAGCTCCTAAAGTCTTGCTCGCCTTGGCCAGAACTAATATAACTGTCAAATTCTTTTTTAGCAGCCATCCTTTGTTGATCAGAGACTCCCTCTCCTGGCTCAAGCATGTAAGCCTTTTCGCCTTGAGATATTGCAGCCCCTTCTTCTTTTCTGAGTTGGGCTAACAGTCTGTTGATTTGTTCGCTCTGGTCGTTTTCAGCCATGATAGCCTCCTTATTGATAGTTGAATAATTCTTCGTCGGACATTGCATTGTAATCAGGAGTGTAAGTTGTTCCAGCCAAGGCTCCATCAGCACCGATTTCTTGCTGGCCAACCAAGACCTGCTCCTCGCCAATTTGTATAGTGGTCGGATCTCCGCCTGTTCTTATTGCCCCAACAGAGTCAGGATTCAATAAGGCTCCATCAGCACCGTAATATTGTTTGCTTCCGTCTGCCGCTGTAACAACCCGAACCATCTCGTCAATGCCTTCTGTCGGCTGGCCGAATCTTGTTAGATAGCTGCCTCTGAATCTGTCCCAGATGCCTCCAGAGCGTCCACCGTAAAAATCACCATAAGTTGGTCTGGTTGAATAAACGTCTCGCATTCTAGACTTGTCGTTGTCAATGAAAGATGCAGCATCTATAGAGCCGACATCGTCAACGACCACTCCGTCTTCAATAACTGCGAGCTCAACAGCTTCGTCGTCTGTAAAGGTCTGGCCATGCTGCCCATCGCCTTCGGTTGTTGGGTCTCGGAAAGCATCGTCTGTTTGAACAATACCATTCTCGGTGGTCTGGTATGGGTCGCCACCGAATAGTTGTATTTCTGCGTCTGTGTATCCATCTGGGGAATAAGGCATAGTGTCTGCGTCTAAAGGATTAACCATTCCATCATTCGCAACATATGGTAGGCCTGTGTTTGGATTTATTCTGCCAACTAAGAATCTGTCCTCTAATCCAGTCATTCCAAATTTGTCAATGTAGTCGCTGACCTCATCAGAACCTGAAGAGGCTGCACTTGTTGCGCTGTCTTGTATCACATATGCGCCATTCGCTGCGTCAGCATCGGACTGGGAAGTGTGGAACAATCCTCTGGAGTCAACGAATGTAAGTCCTAATTGCTCGTTGAATGGGCCTTGCATTGTTCCTGTATTAAGAGCTGTATTAAGAGACTCTGTCTCGTTGGCACTTATAGCTCCAGCCAAAGTTGAATGAGCAAATCCAGAATTGTCGTAAAAGACTGGCAGGTTTGTGCTTGTATATTCAACTGCTACTCCAGCATTGCCAGCTGTAGATAGCTGCTCTGCTTTTGTGTCAGCTGCTGAGGCTTCGGCCTGAGTTGAATATGAATTACCAAAGGCGTCAAAGAATTCAGTTGTTACTGGGTAGTAATTGCCCTGAAACATATACATTTCTTGCCCTGCGGTCTTTGCCTCAGCTTCAAGTTCAGCCTGTGTTTTAGTAGATTCCATAGAGAGTTCTAGTGCTGATGGGGTGGTGGTGGGGACAGTGACATCTGAATTATATGTTCCTGTTACTGCATTGCCGCCAGTTGTTATCTCTGTGTAAGTATCTTTGACTGCTGTGAAACCAGTATTGACTGCTGTTGAAACTGCATCTCTCACTGCAGCTCCAGTGTCTGCAACAGCTTGGCCGATAGAGCTGTCCCCAGTATATCCTTCGCCATCACCCCAAGAGCTTGGATCTGAGAAAGTCCAATAAGCTGGGATGCCGTTAATATCAATCCCTGCGCCACCTCTGCTTTTTAGCAACTCAGCTTCTTGAGGGTTGATATAACTCAGTTGGTGAGGCTGTCCAGCGATAGTTGTGTTCTTAGGAATAGACTTTAAGGCTCCATAATTCATGCTGCTGTCACTCCTTGCTGGGGTTGCATCTCGTTGGGCTGTGGCATTGCAGCGATAACATTACCCAACGCGCCAAGCTTTCCTTGTTTCAATTGCATCATTCTTTGCATTAAGTATTGGCTTGCGTCGAATGGAGGTTGTTGCGGTTGCTGAGGAGCACCTTGAGATCCCCCACTAAAAGCTGAAGGATTGATTGGCCCGATTGATGCCAGTATCTCATCCATTTTTCATAGCCTCGATTTGCATTTTGGCCGCACTCTTCTCTCGCTCTAATTGCAACTCAGCCTCTAGCTTCATCACTTTAGATTGCAAGTCTGCTTGAGCCTTGGCTGCATCTATTTGCATTTTTTGCTGAGCTTCAGCCTTTTTAATTTCCATTGAGGACTGTGCTTTAGCTTGGTCTGTAGCGATTTGGGCTTGCGTCCTAAGTTTGAGTGCTTCAGCTTCGAGTTGAGCGAGTTGTTGTGCATATTGCAATGGGTTCTGTTGTTGGCCTTGGCCCTCTGGCTGGATAGCAGTAATTGCTTTCATCTGCGGAGCTTCTTGAACAACTTGCGCAGCACGCTGGCTAATGAGCCTGTCAAGGTCTGGATTGATGTCCTCAAACTTAAAGTCTTTATCAGCGAAGTTTGGAACTGGGGGAAGTGGAACGCCAACGCTGGCCTCCATGCGAGTTCTGTAAAGTAACGCAACGTGTTCTGCTATGTGGGCAATGAGAATAGGCTGCATTGCTGCGGCTCCTGGATTGCCCCCAAGAGATGGATCTTTAATAAACTGCATGTGAACTGCTATGTGCGATTCATGTTCTTGTTCAATAAATGCTCTTATGGGCTTGCCATACATTATCGCCATGTTCTCGTCAATCGGATCCATGCGCGGTGCGTCTTCAGGCTTCTTTAGTATCTCGTCAATGTTTGGTATTCTAATCGCCTCATACATTCTCTTGTATGCTGCGTACATATCGTGCATCTCAGGAGCTGACTGGGCCATCTGCAAAATAGCTTGGGCCTGAGCAATGCGCTGGGATGAGCTGAATATGTTGGGGTCACTAACTGGGAGGATATCAATGCGATCATTAAAGTCAGCAGCGAATATCTCAGAACTGCTTCCTATCAACGAAAATGTAAACTGTTCAGGCAAGTTTTCAGCATTCAAGTCTGCGAGGAGCTTAAACTCCTGTCCCTGAGCATAATGCAGCCTCTTATGGATTGCCGAGAAGGCCTTGCTTCCTTGCTCGATCAACGCCACTGTAGAGCCAACAGGCGCATTTGGATTCACATCCCCAACATTCAAATCAGCAGTGCTAGCAAAACGCTGTCCCGCCTGAACAATAAAGCCAAGCAGATTAAACAAAGACTGGCTTGGCTCTTTAAATGGCAGTGGCATAATTGCTTTATTGACATCGTCAACAGTTGCGTCTAGATCGACAAACTCTCCTGGATTTACCTGAACCTCTCCACCTGAGACTCTGCCTCTTAACTTAAAGCCACCTTGCATATTGCTAAAGGCTGCACTGTCAAGCAAAGCTCGTAAGGATCCAGTTGCCGCTTTACCCAATCCACCAATAAGATGATATAATCCAAAGCCATAAAAGCCCAATCCAGGAAGAAATTTATAAGACACGAACCAATCCCTGCGGATCTTGCGCTCGTCATCTTCTCGCCAGTTGCGGCGAATGCTTACAACTTTCTCATTATCATAATCAACTGTTACAACATAAGGTATGCCGACTGCATTATCATCATCGTCGTCTGTGTCTTCTTCGAAGTTGTCATAGACATGCATCTCCAGCAGAGTCATTACCTGATCCTGCGAGTCGTCGCCATATTGATCAACACCCTCGATCTCACCAATAACATCTCCCGAAGGATCAATGTCGCCACCTTTATCGTCGGTCTGAAGGTAATAGCCAGACTGCACATATCGGTTGTAATCGTTTTTTGGGATACGGATGATGTGGGTGTAACGTGGCGATGTGTATAAGTCTTTGCTCTCTGGTGCGACAACGAAGTCTTCAGCCTTAACGAACTGGCTGCACTGACGATCCATGTTAGTGTCCCACCACACCTTCTTGAATGTCTGGCCAACTAACGGGAGATGGAATAACATTTGATCAAGGTCAGGGAAATACTCTGGCATCTCCTGCGTGATCTGGTAGTTCATGTATTCCCGAACTCTGCGTGCTTGCTCTTCAAGCTCCTCATTCGGATCACCGACAATAACCGTCTTAATGGGGCCACCACTAGGATATAGCTCTGCAATAGCTTTAGCGTTGAACTGGGTTGCAGCCTCTGCGATCATTGGATGAACGACAACGCTCAGGCCACGAGTCGCACGCTCGTCTTCTGACTCTTCCATGCCACCATCTGGGTCAAGAGTCTTCAGGCCTTTTTTGTAACGCTCTTCCCACTCGGATCGAGCTTCACGGTCATTATTGTAATATGTAACTAGAGAGGAAGCTGCTTGGGTAAGCTCTTTGTCAGACATTTCCTCTGCCAAGTTGGCACCGAAGTTCGTGTCTTCCTCTTCAATATTGTCTAGCTCTGGGTCTCCTATGAGAACATCATCGCCGATCTCTTCAACTTGCAGATCGTCCGCAGGAGCAGTCTCCGCAAAGGGAGCCAATGGTTGTTGAATCACAACTGGTTCTCTAGCCATACAATGTTATCCTTCTTCTTTCCTCATAATCATCTTCGTCAAAATCATTCGAGTGTGTAACGAACCAGCCTTTGCGAAGCCTTAACCATGCCTGTGTACATGTGTCAACAATGTCATCATTGTCGGTTGCAGGGAAGGCTGCACAGATATCAATTAAATCTTTAGCCCACTTCTTGTCAGATGGAAAGAAAATTCTTCCGTCTTCCAAAAGAGCAGAGCTTGCATGAGCACGAGCTTGCTTGTCTCGGTCAGGCATATACTCAAGAACTGGGACACCTGCCATGCGTAAATCTTGCAACAAAGACTGGCCAGAAGCCTTCTTCTCGATGAGAACCGCATCTGGCTCCCAATCATTATAGGCCTCTTGTGCGAGCTTTCTCAGCTCAGGATAGCTAACACGATCAAACCACATCTCTAAGACCATCGCATTTATCTGGCCATTCATCTTAAAGACACCCCAAGTTGTCCGAGCCGAATAAGATGATTTCTCTTTGGTGCTGAAGGCTGTGTCCCAACTCTGCAGGACATATTCAATGTCTGGCAACTCATGCTTGTCCCATGGCACCCACCACTCAGCTTTTAAGATACCACCACCTTTGGGCATTGGTCGCTGTTGTAGTTGTCCAGCGGAAGCATAACTGCCAAGAGACCTTTCAAGAGTTGTCAGTGTGCCTTCGTCAATCCGCTCTGGCCAAAGCAACTCACCCTCTTTTGTTCTTGGGTCTGTGAAGTTTAGGCTGGAACGCATCGGAGTAGGATGGCCAATCTCATATCTGGCTGGGAGCATTAGGTGATCCCACTCATCCCCAAGCTCATTAGATAGGATGTGTCCTGTTAAGTCTTGCTCATGCAGCCTCTGCATAATGATAATGAATGCACCTGTCTTGGGATTGTTCAGACGAGTCTGCATAGACTGATCCCACCACTCAAGAACTCCTTCACGCACTGCAGAGCTGTCGGCCTCAATTGAATTGTGTGGGTCATCAATTACAACGATGTCACCACCATCCCCTGTCAAAGCACCACCAACCGAAGTTGCTATCCGATAGCCTGTCTTGTCATTCTCGAATCTTTGCTTCTGGTTCTGGTCACCTGTCAGCTTGAATGTCTCTCCGAAGTGATTCTGATACCAACGACTGTCAATCAGCCTCCGACACTTAACCGAGTCACGAATAGAAAGAGACCCTGCATAAGACGCATACAAGAATTGTTTAGTTGGCTGGATAGTCCAAGCCCATGCAGGCAAGGCCACAGCAACCGAGATGGATTTCATATGCCTTGGAGGGACATTGATTATCAATCGCTTTATATCACCCTCAACAACTGCTTGAAGATGGTCTGATATTGCGTCTATGTGCCAGTTGTCTTGAAAAGGTCGTCCTGGTTCAATCGCTTGCCAAGAGCTCTTGGTGAACTCCCTCAAAGATCTCCTCATCTTCTCCGCTCTCACTTCCTTCAATGACAGCGTGTTCAAGAACTCGTTCAATTGTGGTGAGGTCATTATCAGTTAATCTGCTTATATCAAGCACCTTTCGCTCTTCAATTTGTGCTGTTATCTCAACAGCCTTTAGATCAGGGACGCATTTGCCGAGCAATGTCTTTGCAGCCATAACTCTCAGCTCTGGATCGGCACCAACCTTTCCGATGTTCTGGACTGTGCCATCTTGGTCTTGAGTGTAAACGGGAAACATTTCCTTGCCTTGCATAACCGAAGCGAGGAATCCAACAGGGTCAGCTTGCCCCATAATCCAATTGATTGTGGCTGGATGGTTCCACTTCTTATGTCTGGCTTGGCGGTGTTGGGCTGGCTTCTGGTTCTTGAGAGGCTCTACAGATTTAAAGCTGCCATCCCACTTCTCAGGCTCAACTTTGCGACCATTGTTAATAGGCCTTTGGACTTGAACCTTTTTTCCTTTTCCTGACACCAGATTATCTCCTTCAGAACCTTTGTTTGCAGTGGTCAACTGTGAAGCAACTGTAATATAATCTAGAAGAAAAAGAAAGCCCACTTTTTACAGTGAGCTTTTAGTCAGGTAGAGGCAGGGATAATATCTTGATGATAGGCTTTTCTGGGCAATCAGTCAAGTCCTATTATATAACCGATTGTCATACAAGACTTGTATTGCGTCCATTGCTCTTGATCCCAGTTGTCACAGCCCAATAAAATATTGATAAGAATAAAAGACACCATTGCAGATGACGCAAGGACAAGAGTAACCGCCAGCACCATGTTAAAGAAATTAGAGATCATTGCAATCCCTCCAAACGAAGTAAGTTGAGTATTTCCCAGCATACTTCATCATGTAATAGTTGTGCATGTTCATGGCTTCAGAATACCTCATGGCGTTGTGTTCCTTTACAAAGAGAACGCCAACGCCAGTTTCAATGACTTCAGTTGCCCACATCACTTGAACCTCCTGCGCAACTCATCCGAGAACGTCATCCTCTGGTCGGAGTAATAGTTCTCCTTTTCAGGGTTCCAGCCTTGCATTGCCGACTGAGCTTCACGACAATCCTTTATGATAAAGTTCAGCTCAGTGATGTCGCATTTTTTAGCAATGCCTTCCCACTTGTTAAAGTCTGCTGCTGTTGCGCCACTCATCGGTCTTCCTCCATGAAATCTGAACAGTCGTAAATGTCGGGGGAGCCGAGAAAAGCTCCACTATCAACTTTCCTTAATCCTGCACTCGTCGCACCGTGAACCATCAGCCATTGCTTGAGGAGAACCAGCGCATGAGACAGACCATCAGCATCTATCTCTACAAACCTCTTTGGGTCTTCGAAATTAGAATTGAGCTCAACATGAATAACATATTGATGTCTAGCAATGCAATTGAAAAGAGCAACCTCATCGTCACCTGCGAGCCTTTTGTAACGCTCATATGCAGCAACATCCGAAGTAAGCCATTCGATGGAGTGTGTCATTATAGTTCCTTTCTCAGAGGGGATGGAAGGGAGCCGAAGCTCCCCAGTGATTATACTAATTTAAGAGAGATGTTATCATTCGGTGTTGATACAATCTCAAAAGTTTTACCGTGGAATTTGATATGGTCGCCATGCTCTTGCATGAATGAATATTCCTGTGGGCGTGCGTGGCTAGTAACCATGCTAGAGTTTTGGTTTGCCCAGTGAATTTTGTGACCACGCTCTTTTGCTTTTTCAACTGACTCAAATGGGCAGT
>ENA-ORXF01001498-ORXF01001498.1-marine-metagenome-genome-assembly--contig:-NODE-1498-length-14998-cov-3.006903_pt1 | contig 14998 bp, 16 predicted proteins | sample MGYA00237864_ERZ511476 | MGnify/ENA primary metagenome ERZ511476 (study PRJEB26306, sample SAMN06343908) | marine metagenome | isolation source: coastal waters | place: Atlantic Ocean: West Antarctic... | reverse complement strand
CAGCATCGCCAGAACCGACGCGGGCGACGCCGCCAGCGCGGGCGGCGAGTCGAAGATCACCAGACGACGCGGATTGGCCGACAACAGCCGCTGGAGCACGTGACGGGTACGCGCAGACGCCAGCAGCTCGGTATCGCTGGCAGTCCTGGTGCCGCAGGGCAGGACCGACAGATGCGGCACGTCGGTGCGCATCACCAGCGACTCGACATCGATGCTGGTATCGTCCAGCGCATCGAGCAGCCCCGGCCCCTCGACCAGGCCCAGGCGCGCCAGCACATCCGGCTTGGCGACATCGGCATCGACCAGCAACACCTCGGTATCCCGCTCCGCCGCCATCGACAGGGCCAGGTTGACCGAACAGAAGGTCTTGCCGTCCTGCGGCCGCGCCGAGCACACCAGCACGACGCGCGCCTTGTCGGCATCGCCGCCCTCGACCAGGCGCTGGCTGGTGATGATCAACTGGCGCTTGACCAGCCGGAACTCCTCCGCCAGCGGCCCGATCGGCGCGCCGGGGACGATCATCCCTGACTGCGCCAGCATGCCACGGTCGATCGCCGCAATGTCGGATAGCTCGGGCGTGTCGTAAAAATCGTCGGGCAGTTCATGCCCGACCGCCGCGCGAAACTCTGCCGGGATCGCGAGGAAGGTCGGATCGTCGTTCACGTCCGGCGCGGCCACGACCGATGCAACGGGCGCGTTGACGAGGTCGGGTTCGCGCAGCACAGGCGCACTCGCCGGTCGTTCTGCGGCAACGGGTTCAGGGCCGACCGGATCAATTGCCGCATTGCCAACGCCCGTTTGCCGCGCGCGCGCATGGGCACCGAAGTCATAGACCTTCGCAGCGCGCTCTAGCAGCGACGGTTCGCGAGCCGGCTTGCCGGACGGGGTCGAGGGCTTGCTCATCATCTCGTCCTATGCCGCCATGCCACGTTGAAGCACCTCGACACCGAGCAGCAAGACATAGGCACAGGCCAATGCTGCCGCTCCGCCGAGAAACAGTTTGAATCGCTTCGACCGCTGCACCGATTCATCGCGCGTCACGACCTCACCAATCGATCCGATCACAGGCATGCCGGTGGCCTTTTCGAGCTTGCTCCCGATCGCATAGGTTCCACGCAATTGGCCAAGCCCGAAGGCCGCAGCGACCCCCGCACCAAGACCGGCGATCAGCACACCCGTCAACAACAGCATACGGTTCGGCGCGACAGGCGCCCGCGGGGCTGTTGGCGGATCGATGACGCTGAAGCGCACGCTGTCGGTTTCGGTCTGTGCCTGGCCCCGCATCGCGATCTGCTGACGCTGGGTCAGCAACTTGTCATACTGATCCTTGAGCACCTGGTAATCGCGGTCGATCTGTCCCTGCTCGGCGGCGACGCCGGGATCCTGCGCAAGTTTGGCGGTCAGCTGGTCGAGATCGCCCTGTAACTGCGCCTTGCGGATTTTCAGGCTGGCGACCGTTGCCTGACGATCGGTCGCCAGCGATTGCAGCGACGTATAGGAGGGATTTGGCACCGATCCCGCCGCGGCACCACCGACCATGGGCTCGCTGCGCGCGGCGGCTTGCGCTGCGGACAGCTGACTTTTCAGCGCGACGACGTCGGGATGATTGTCGGTATAGCCCCGCGCGCGCGCGTCCGCGAGCTGGCCCTGGATCGCGGCAAGCCGCGCGCGGGCGGGACCGGCAGCCGCTGCGCTCCCTCCGGCACCTGCGATCGTCGGTGGCGTTCCCGCCATTTGCCCCTGGATCGCAGCCAGCCCCGACTGCGCCGCGGCCAGATCGCTGTCGACCTGTGCCATTTGCGCGCGCGACGCGCCGATCCGATCGCTGACCGACCCAGTACCCGGTAGCGCGCCCAAATACTGGTTCTGGAAATCGGCGCGCTTGGTCTCGGCATCGGCGAGTTGCTTCTGGAGCGTATCGAGCTGCTTGTTGAGGAAATCGAGGCTTTGCGTCGTCTGCGTCCGGTCACCGGCCAGATTGCGTTCGACGAAGATGTCGATCAGCTTCTGCGTGATGTCTTTTGCCAGCTTGGGTGACGACGACGTCGTGGTGATCTCGAACAGGTTGTCCTGTTGCGCGGTCAGCTTGATGCTCTGCGCCAGGCCCGCCACCCGGTCCGCGACATCGCGATCACTCGACACCGTGTTGGCGAGATCGGTCCCGCGCACGACCTTTTCCAGATTCACCGCCGAAATCAGCGTCTGTCGGATCGTGTCGATATCGTCCTGTTGCTGCTGCGGCGTCCCGTCCATTGATGCGGGGAGAATCGAATTCATCTGGACGAAGATGCGCGCGTGCGATTCGTAGCGGCTGGGCATCTGCGACACGAAGAACCAGCCAAGCACGCACACGCCCCACGCCACCGCCAGCGCTAGCCAGCGGCGGGTCCAGATCGCATGGAGCGCCAGCCGCGCCTCGTCGTAGAGCCCGTTCACCCGCTGGCCCTCAAAACATCGATTCAGGGATGATGATGACATCGCCCGGCTCGAGCCGAACGTTGGCAGCTGAATCACCCTTTTTCAGCAGGTTGGAAATCTGAAGCCCATATTCGCGGCTCTTGCCCGTCGCGCGGTCGTAGCGCACCAGCTTGGCCTTGTTGCCTGCCGCATATTGACTGAGCCCGCCCACCGCGATCATCGCATCGAGCAATGTCATGTTGGCGCGATACGGGATCGAGGCCGGCTTTTCGGTCGCGCCGACGATCCGGATCTGCTGGCTGCCGGTGCCGGAGAAATTCTCCACGATGACCGATACAATGGGGTCCTTGATATATTCGCTGAGCGCGCGCTTCATATCGGCGGCAAGGATCGAGGGCGTCTTGCCGACCGCGGGCATGTCGTTGACGAGCGGGGTCGTGATCCGGCCATCGGGGCGAACCTGGACCTTCGCCGACAATTCGGGGTTGCGCCAGACGAAGATGTTGAGCTGATCGAGCGGGCCGATCACATATTCCTCGCCAGGCTGTTCGCGGGCGGTAACATAGGCAGCCGGCGGCAATTCGGCGCTGGGGCTCGACACGCACCCCGTCAGCGACGACGCGAGCGCGCCGGTGGCGAGGAAGAAGCGGACTAAGGTCCCGGAACGCATAACAATCTCCTGTCGGCCAATGTGCTTCGCGCGCACCTTGAACTCCAGCATGGGCTATGGGGCGAAGAGGTGAATTTAGCGTTAGTAACGCTGCCCGACCGTCAAGCGATGCATTCGGACGCAGGATCGTGGCCCAAAAACGCCGTTGGACTAGCCGACGCACCATAAGCGCCAGCCAGGAAAATCGCAACGAGGTCACCGGGTTCGCTCACCGGCAATCCGACATGGTCGCCAAGCCGGTCGAGCGGCGTACACAACGGGCCGACGACCGACACCGTTTCCACCGGCGGTTCGTTCACCGCGTGCGCTAGCGCGATGGGATAATTGCGCCGCACGACCGTCCCGAAATTGCCACTCGCCGCCAGTTGGTGGTTCAATCCGCCATCGGTCACGATGAACGTTTCCCCCTGGCTTTCCTTTCGATCGATGATCCGGGTCAGATAGACACCCGACTCCGCGACCAGCCAGCGACCAAGCTCGATCGCAAAACGCGTGTCGCGCAGAACAGGCGGGCGATCGTCGATCGCCACACGCAACGCCGCGCCGATCGACTCGACATCCAACAGGGTGTCGCCCGAGAAATACGGCACGCCAAAACCACCGCCAAGGTTCACCAGCGACGGTGTTGCCCCCGCCGCGTCGGCCAGCCGCGCAGCCAAGGCGATCGTCGCAGCCTGCGTGTCGATGATCGCCTGCGGATCGAGTGCCTGGCTGCCCGCATAAATGTGCAGACCGCGCCAATCGGCCCCGCTGTCAATGACCAGGCGAATCACGGCAGCGGCGCGGCTGGCGTCGATGCCAAAGGGGGACGGCCGCCCACCCATCCGCATCCCGCTGCCGCGCAGTTCGACATCGGGGTTCACGCGCACCGCAAGCCGTGGCGTCATCCCGAGACGCTCGCCGATCACCAGGGCGCGCCGCGCCTCCCCCTCGGACTCGAGGTTGAGCGTCGCACCAGCGCGGATTGCAGCGTCCAGTTCGCCATCGCGTTTGCCCGGGCCGGCGAAGCTGATCGCGCCCGCCGCCTTTACCGCGAGCGCCTTCGCCAATTCGCCCGCTGAGGCGACATCAAGGCCGTCGACCATCGGCGCGACCCGTTCGATCAGCATGGGATGGGGGTTGGCCTTGATCGCGTAATGAAGGTCGACGCACGGAAACGCCGCGCGGAATCGGGCGACCCGCGCCGCGATGATCGCGGTGTCGTAAACGAACAGCGGCGTATCACCCGCCGCCGCGACCCAGTCGCGCGCCGATCGGCCAGCGATGACCAGATCGCCCGTCTGGCGCGCGAATTCGGCGGGCAGCGGCCCCATCGGCTTCATGCGGCCACCTCCACCATCACCGCAGTGCGAATCGCCGCCCGATCGAGTTTGCCGTTGGGATTGCGCGGCAAGGCATCGTGCCAGTCGAACCGCGCTGGCTGCATGAAGCTGGGCAGGCTGACGCGCAACCGCGCGCGCAGCGCCTCTTCATGCGCCGCATCACCCGCCACCGCGACCACGATCGCCTGGCCCAGCCTAAGGTCGGGCACCCCGATTGCCACGGCCTCCCGCACCTCACCACCTGCCATGACCGCCTCTTCGATCTCGAGCGGGCTGATCCGGTTTCCCGACGACTTGATCATCTCGTCGTCGCGCCCGACGAACCGGAATAGCCCGTCCTCGCCCTCGATCACCATATCGCCCGACCATACCGCCATGCCGCGATTGATCGCAAATTCGGGCGCAGGGCGGAACCGCGCCGACGTCCGTTCGGGATCATGCCAATATCCCTGCGCGACGAGCGGCCCGGCGTGGACCAACTCGCCCGGCACGCCGATGGCCCGGCTACCGTCGGCGGCGACCGCCATTACCTCGGCAAAGGGAATCGCGCGCCCCATTGATTCAGGATGTCGATCGATCAACGCCGGTTCCAGATAAGTCGACCGAAAGGCCTCGGTCAGCCCGTACATCGCATACACATCGGCATGCGGAAATCGCGCGCGGAGTTCGCGCACCAGTCGCGGCGTCAGTGCCCCACCGGAATTGGTCAATCTCCTTAGCCGACCTGCTGTCGCATCCGGCCAGGCGGCGTCGAGTAGCTGCGTCCAGAGCGGCGGCACCCCCGCCAGAGTCGTCGCCTCGAACCGCTCCACCGCTTTTACGACATCGCGCGGTGTCAGATAATCGATCGGCGCGACCGACGCCCCCGAGACCCACGCGGAGAGCAGCTGGTTCTGGCCATAATCGAACGACAGGGGCAGGACGCACAGCACCCGGTCGGTCGGGTCCAGACCGAGATAATGCGCGACCGACACCGCCCCGAGCCAGAGGTTGGCGTGGCTCAGCATTACCCCCTTCGGCAGGCCTGTCGAACCCGATGTGTAGAGGATTGCGGCCAACGACCCGGGATCAGCCGATGAGGGACTTATGCCCTCCCCCGCCATCGGAACGTCCCCCTCAAGCGCAATTCCACATGCTGGCGGGACGTCGCTGGCCTCGAGTGTCGCCGACCGTGTCGGCTGGGTGATCAGCATCGCAGCACCGCTGTCGGACAAGATATGCGCCACCTGCGCCCGACGTAGCGCGGGATTGATCGGTACATGGACCAGCCCGGCACGCGGGGCGGCCAACGGCAGAACACAGGCTAGCCGGGTTTTCGGCAGCCAGGATGCGACCCGGTCCCCGCGTACCAACCCTAGGCCCGCGAGCCAGTTGGCGACGGCGCCGATCGCCGTCTCCACATCGTCGAAAGTCCATGGCCCCGCGCGATCAATCAGCGCAACGGCATCACCCGCGCCGCGCAGGACATGGTCGATCGGTTTGGAGGTTGGATCGAGCGGCACCATCCATCTCTAATAGCGTGCGTGTTGCCGAATTCACCCCCGCCCTTTAGGGCGCGCAGATCATGCAACCGATCAGGGCCGCCAATTTGCTTCCCGAAGGAATGACCAAGGTCGAAAAGACCGTCCGCGCCACGCTAGTCGATGTCCTTGGCATTTCGGCAGAGCGCGCCGCCGACTTCACCGCGACGACCCCCCTGTTCGGTGCGCTGCCCGAACTCGATTCGATGGCGGTTGCAGGCGTACTTACCGAACTCGAGGATCGGCTGGCGATCGTGATCGAGGACGACGAGGTCGACGGCGACATGCTCGAAACGTTCGGTTCGCTCGTCGAATTCGCCGTGCGCAAGGCACTGGTGTAACGACGGCCGCCATGACCGGCGGCCCCGACATCGACTATTACGACTGGCCAGGCGGGCGCGAAGCGATGCTGTGCTTCGGGCCGCTAAGACCGCTCGTCCTCCTCGCGCTGCCTTTGTTCGAGGAATATAACCGGACCCGCACCTTCGCTGTGACGCTGCTGCACATGCTTGCCGGGCGCGGCATCGGCGGCATGCTGCCCGATTGGCCGGGAACGGGCGAAAGCCGCGTGCCGACGGACCAGATGACGCTAGCCGCGATTCGCGCCGCCTATCGCGCACTGGTGGACGACAGAGCGCCGATTTTCGCGGTCAGCATCCGCAGCGGCGCGTTGCTGGACGTCGGTGTCCCGGTTGTGGCGCGCTGGCATCTCGCCCCACAGGAGGGCGCCGAGCTTATCCGTGAGCTGGAACGGCAACGTTCTGCGGAGGGCGACGTGGCTGGCAACGTCATTTCCGCGCTGTCGCTCGCCGAACTCGCGGGCGCGACGGTCGCCCCTGCCCGCGTCCTCCGGATGGAAAGCGACCCGCGGCCCGCCGACAGAAAATTGCAGGGATCGCCGATATGGTGCCGCGCCGAGCCCGCCAATGATCGCCCGCTCGCGCAAATTCTCGCCGACGACATTGCCGACTGGATCGCGACCTGCGTCGCCTGATCGCCTTCGCCTGCGAGGAGGAAACGCTGCTTGGCTCCCTCGACGAGGCACCCGGAGCGACTGGGCTGCTGATCGTATCGGGCGGCAACGAGGTCCGCACCGGCGCGCATCGCGGCATGGCGATCGTGGCTGCGGACCTCGCCGATGCAGGATTTCCGGTGTTCCGATACGACCGGCGCGGCATTGGCGATTCGACGGGGACCAATGTCGGTTTTCTTTCGTCGGAAGCCGACATGACCGCCGCCGTCGCTGCGTTCAGAGCGGCCGCGCCACGAATGTCGCGCATCGTCGGATTCGGCAACTGCGATGCGGCGAGCGCGCTGGCGCTATTTGGTCATGGCGCAGGGATCGATCGCGTGCTGCTCGCCAATCCCTGGACCATCGAGGATCGCGACGACCTGCCCCCTGTTGCCGCGATTCGCGCGCACTATGCCGGCCGGCTGCTCAGCCCCGCCGCGTGGCTGCGGCTGGTACGCGGGGGCATCGACATCGGCAAAGCCGTGCGCGGCCTCGCCAAGATCGCACGGCATGCACCCGGCACATCGAACGGACTGGCGCCTCAGGTCGTGACCGCGATCGCTGCGTGGGGGACGAACGCGTCCGTTGTTCTGGCGCGGGGCGACGCCACCGCGATCGCCTATCGCGCGGTGGCAGGGTCGCTGCCCAGTACCACGCTGGACACCGATTCGCACAGTTTCGCGCGGGGCGCCGACAAGGTGGCGCTGAACGCTATCCTCGTCGACCTGCTCGGCTCGACGCACTAACCGCCAGACCGCGCACGCCCTATTCGGCCGCCTCGGCAAGCTCCGCGAACTCTGCCGCCGCCAGGAAGCGTTCGGCATCGAGGGCGGCCATGCAGCCGGTGCCAGCGGCAGTGACTGCCTGGCGGTAGATTTTATCTTGAACGTCACCGCATGCGAACACGCCCTCTACGCTGGTGCGGGTCGATCCCGTCTCGACGACGACGTAGCCGTCCTGATCCAGGTCGAGATGGCCGCGCAGCAGTTCCGTCGCGGGATGGTGACCGATCGCCACAAACCCACCCTCGACCGACAGAAGGCTGTGCTCACCGGTCTCGGTATCGCGCAGGTCCAGCGCGACCAGCCCCGCATTGCCGCCACCATCGACGAATTCGCGAACCTCGGCGTTCCAGATGACCTTGATCGCGGGATGGGCGAACAGTCGCTCCTGCAGGATCTTCTCCGCACGCAGCGAATCGCGCCGATGGACCAGCGTCACGTCGTCGCTGTGATTGGTGAGGTACAGCGCCTCCTCGACCGCCGTGTTGCCGCCGCCGATCACCGCGACCTTCTTGCCGCGATAGAAAAATCCGTCGCACGTCGCGCATGCGCTGACGCCCTTGCCCTTCATGGCCTCTTCGCTGTCGATGCCGAGCCACTTCGCCTGCGCGCCGGTTGCGATCACCAGCGTGTCGCCTTCATAGATGTCACCGCTGTCGCCGGTCAGGCGGAACGGACGGCGGGTCAGATCGACATCGACGATCGTGTCCCACATCATCGTCGTGCCGACGTGTTCGGCCTGCGCCTGCATCTGTTCCATCAGCCATGGCCCCTGGATCACGTCCTTGAAGCCAGGATAATTCTCGACGTCGGTGGTCGTGGTGAGCTGGCCGCCAGGCTGGATGCCCTGCACCACGATCGGCTTCATCCCCGCGCGCGCGCCATAGATGGCGGCAGAGAGCCCGGCCGGGCCGGAGCCGAGGATAAGCATGCGGGTCGTGTGGGTGGTCATGATCGTTTGTCCTGGAGAGTCGCGGACACGATCTAGGGGGTATCTACGCAAATTTGAACCGTCGGTGCCGCGATCAACGATCCCACAGATGATCGGACCAGTCGCGCAAGACTTCCGCCTTTCGATCGACCGCATGAAATGTACCGCGGCGAACGGCGCCGTCCCAGACGGTCGTATCGACGATCAAGAAGACGATCACCAACAGCATTAGCCATCCGCCGACGTGGCGTTCCCGCCTCCTGCGTTTGCGACGTTCGGCCAGCCGGCGCTCGACGCCCGCGAACGGCGCATTGCGCGGCTCGCGCCGGTCAGTGCCCTTTCGTCGTTCGCCGCCAAAATGATACGCCATTGCTGTCAGCTCGCCAGTAAACGACGATCATAGCCGCAATACGCTTACCCGACCGTTAAAGGAAAATGTCGCGAGTGGTAGCGAAGGAGGGACTTGAACCCCCGACCCCAGGATTATGATTCCCGTGCTCTAACCAGCTGAGCTACTTCGCCATGCCCGGGCTTGCCGGGATGCATTCTCACTCGCGAGGCGCGGGCTATAGGTTTCGCTCCTGTGCCGGTCAAGCGAACATATGACGCGACAGCGATTCCCATGGGCCGCCGCGGTACCACCACGCGCCCAGCCCCGCGATTTCGACGTCATGGGGACGAAAATCCCGCGATAACGAGACCAACAGCAGCTTGGCGATGCCGGGCGCCACCTTGTTCTGAATCGTGACATGGGGACGCCATCCCCCGGCATCCTGCGGCGTCAGCATCCCGGTAAAAGCTTCGGCAAGATCATGTCGGATTTGCGTCAACGCAGGCGATTCGATCCGATAGGCAACGCCACGCCCGAGCGACATCAGCCCCGTCACCCGCGCCATGGGCGCGCGGATGCCATGCGTGTCACGCGACAGACGGTGTTTCAGCTCAGCCTCGCACGACGGCGGCAGGTGATGGAACAGCGTCAGATGCGCGTCGAGCAGATTGCGCTCCGGCGGAAAATGCGCCGCCCGCATCGAATCGAAAAACCCCTGGTCCCGTCGTCCGAACAGCGCGGTGACGATGATCGGCGCGGGCGCGCTCAAATCTCGACCTGGCTGCCCAGTTCGACCACGCGGTTGGTCGGGAGGCGAAAGAACTCCATCGCGCTTTCAGCATTCCGCAACATCCATGCGAACAGCTTTTCGCGCCAGATCATCATTCCCGGCCGGTCCGATGCCAACAGCGTCTGCCGCGACAGGAAGAAACTGGTGTCCATCATCTTGAAATTGGCACCGCACGCATGAACGCGCTTCAACGCAGCGGGCACATCGACCTCTTCCATAAATCCGTAGCGCAGCACGAGCCGGTAGAAGCCCTCCCCCATCTCATCCTGCTTCGCGCGGCGATCCTCGGGCCAATAGGGCTGGTCCGCAATCTTGACGGTCAGCAGGATGACCCGCTCGTGCAAAACCTTATTGTGCTTCAGATTATGGAGCAGCGCGTGCGGCACGCCCTCCGCGCTCGAGGTCATGAATACTGCAGTGCCCGGGACGCGGCTGGCCGAGTTTGCCGCAGAAGAGATAAACACCTTCATCGGCATCGCTGCCTCACGCAGCCGCTCGATCATCAGCTTTCTGCCCTTCGACCACGTCGTCAGCATCGTGAAAATGATGAAGCCGACCAGAAGCGGGAACCAGCCGCCGTCGGGCACCTTGGTGAGGTTGGCGCTGAGATAGGCCCCATCGACGAGGAAGAAGAGCGCGAGCAACGGGAAAGCGGCGTATTTGGGCCAATGCCACAGCCTGATCAGTGCGACCCCCAACAGGCACGTATCGATCGTCATCGCCCCCGTCACCGCGATGCCATAGGCGCTGGTGAGGTTGGACGACGTCCGGAAGAACAGGACGAGCAGAATGACCATCACCATCAACAGCCAGTTGACCAACGGGATGTAGATCTGACCTGCGGTCGACGCACTGGTATGTTCGATCCGCAACCGTGGCATGAAGCCGAGCTGGATCGCCTGTTGAGTCACCGAAAACGCGCCCGAGATGACCGCCTGACTGGCGATGATGGCCGCCAGCGTCGCGAGGATAACGAGCGGCAGCTGGAGCCCGGCGGGCGCGAGATTGTAGAAGGGGCTGACGAGCGCAACCGTACCCTCCCGGAACAGCAGCGCGCCCTGCCCCATGTAATTCATCATCAGCGCGGGCAGGACAAAAAAGAGCCACGAGACGCCGATCGGCTTGCGCCCGAAATGCCCCATGTCCGCATAAAGCGCCTCAGCGCCCGTCACCGCGAGCACGACCGATCCCAGCGCCAGAAATGCACGTTCGGGATCGATCAGGAAGAAATTGACCGCATGATGCGGCGAAAATGCCCACAGGACTTCGGGAGTCTGCACGATGCTCATGACGCCGAGCACCGAAATCGTCGCGAAATAGACGAGCATGATCGGCCCGAAGAAAAGCCCCACGCGCGAGGTGCCGCTTTTCTGGATCGAGAATAGAAAGACGAGAATGCCGACCGCGATCGGGACAACCAGCCCGCCAAAGGCAGGTGCGGCAACCGCAAGCCCCTCGACCGCTGACAGCACCGACACCGCCGGCGTGATCATGCTGTCGCCGTAGAAGAGTGCGGTCGCGAACACGCCAAGCAAGATGATGCCCGCCGTCCAGCGTTTCGATGTCGTTTTACCCGACACCAGCGCGAGGAGAGCCAGGCTGCCGCCCTCCCCCTTGTTGTCGGCGCGCATGATAATGATGACGTATTTGACGGTCACAACGATCATCATCGACCAGAACATCAGACTCAGCACGCCCATGATATGGGCCGGGTCGAGCGTCAGTTGATGATGGCCCGCAAAGGTTTCGCGGAAAGCGTAGAGCGGGCTGGTGCCGATATCGCCGAAGACGATGCCGATCGCGCCAAGCGCGAGTTTGAGCAGCCCGTCATGTCCGTGTGCGCCATGCCCGTGCTCGTCGATGTCAGGATCGGGTGCGCTTGCAGTAACGGCAACGCCCGTCGGATCGACACTCACGACGGAATCATTCCGTCGACGCGCGCTGATGATGGCATCGCAATGCCCGAGTCCACCCCTGTGCCCATCGTCGCGCCTCTAGCACTGTGCATGAGCCCCTACAATCTATCGGTATCAGGCTCTTCGCAGGATTTCGCGGATGACGAAATGGGACGCAAGGCGGGTGACGCCCGGTAGCCGCGACAGCGTTTCACGATGAATGCGCTCGAAACTGTCCCCATCCCGAATTTCGACATGGAGCAGATAGTCGGCCTCGCCACTCATCAGGAAACATTGCGTGACACTTCCACAGTCGACGATCTCCGCTTCGAACGCGCGCATCGTCTCCTCGCGTTGGTCTCGCAGCGTCACGTTGACCATCACGACACTGGGGTTCCCGCGCGCGGCGCGCGACAGGACGGCACGATACCCCGCGATCGCGCCCGATTCGCGCAACTGCGCGACGCGGCGATGCGCAGCGCTCGGCGACAAGCCTACCCGCTCGCCGAGCGCGGCACTGGTGAGATCGGAGTCGACCGTCAGGATGGACAGGATACGCTTCTCAATCGAATCGTAAGATTTCATGGCGGGAATATCCAGAAAACCGGGAGATTATCCCACACGCGTCATACAGTGAGGATGTCTTTGCAAGCCTCTCCGATGAAATGCGGTGTATATTCTACGTCAGGCTACAGGAGTGGAAAGAATGCGCGTCGGTGTCCCCAAGGAAATCAAGAATCATGAATATCGCGTCGGCCTGACGCCCCCCTCGGTCGCGGAACTCGTCGCCGCAGGGCATGAGGTCGTCGTCGAGACGCAGGCGGGTGCCGGTATCGATTTTGACGATCAGGATTATATCGCAGTCGGCGCGCGCATTCTGCCTGACGCCAAGTCGGTCTTTGCCGAGGCGGACATGATCGTGAAGGTCAAGGAGCCGCAGCCGCAGGAAATTGCGATGCTCGAACCGCGGCACCTGTTGTTCACCTATCTGCATCTCGCCGCCGACAAGCCGCAGGCTGAGGGGCTGATGAAATCGGGCGCCACCTGCATTGCCTATGAAACCGTCACCGGACCGCGCGGCGGTCTGCCGCTGCTCAAGCCGATGAGCGAGGTCGCGGGCCGGATGTCGGTTCAGGTCGGTGCGCATTATCTCGAAAAGGAACAGGGTGGCCGCGGCGTCCTGCTCGGCGGGGTTCCCGGTGTCGCGCCAGCCAAGGTCGCGATCCTCGGTGGCGGCGTCTCCGGCGTCAACGCCGCGCAGATGGCGGTCGGCATGCGCGCGGACGTCACCATCTATGACATTTCGAACGATCGCCTCGCGGAACTCGACATGTTCTTTTCCAGCCAGATCAAGACCGCCTATGCCAGCAAGGCGGCAATCGCCGCAGCGGTCAAGAACGCGCATCTGGTCATCGGCGCGGTTCTCGTTCCCGGCGCTGCGGCACCGAAACTCGTGACGCGCGAGATGGTCAAGACGATGAAGCGCGGTGCCGTATTGGTCGACATCGCGATCGATCAGGGCGGTTGTTTCGAGACGAGCCACGCGACGACGCATCAGGATCCCGTGTTCGAGGTCGACGGCGTCACGCATTATTGCGTCGCCAACATGCCCGGCGCTGTCGCACGAACCAGCGCCTTTGCGCTCAACAACGCCACGCTGCCCTTCGCGCTGCGGCTTGCCAATCTTGGTGCCGAGGCGGCGATGAAGGCCGATCCGCACCTCGCCGCCGGGCTCAACGTCTACAAGGGCAAGATCGCGTTCAAGGCCGTCGCGGATGATCTCGACCTGCCTTATGAGGCATGGACTGGCTGATCCGGAACAGAAATGGAACATGGGGGTTGATACCGGCGAAAGGATCATCCCCCATGACTGACCAACCCACGGCAAATCCAAAAGATCATCCCGTAGGCAATGCCGAAAAGGACCCCGACGACTGGACCACTGGCGATGAGGCCATGACCGGTGCGCAGGCAAGTTATCTCAAAACCTTGTCAGAAGAAGCGGGCGAGGATTTCGACGAGACGCTGACCAAGGCCGATGCCTCGAAACGGATCGACGCGCTCCAGGCGGCGACCGGACGCGGTTGGTAGTTATCGGCGCGGGCGCGCGGGACTCACTGCGCGCCCGACTGCTGCGGTGTCGCTGTCTGGAGCGTCAGAAAGCGATCAAGGATCGCAAGCCGCATCGCGATATCCCGACGATACGATACATCCTGCGGCGTGAGCGCGAGCGCGCGAACCCAATAGCGTCGCGCGTCGGCATATTGCCCGGTGTCGACATAGGCCTGTCCCAGGAAGAACGGGGGCGCGGGATGCTTGGGTGATAGGCGTGACGCTTGTTGGAACGCGAACAGTGCCGGCGGCGAAAGCTGCTCGCCGTCATGAGCGACCAGCGCATTGCCGAGACCAACCCAAAGCAGCAGGCTGTTGGGGATACGGTGAATGCCCCCCAGCAGCACCCGGACCGCCGATCGTTCATCGCCTGCGCGCGCCATCGCGTCCGATGCGACCAGATACGCCCCGTCACCCGAAAAACGTCCCAGCATCCGGTCGCGCAAAGCGACTGTTACGGGATCGATCGCATCGGCAACGCGAATTGGCTGAGCCGGGCTCGCGCCGAGCGTCGGGCGCCCCTGCAACGCATAGCCCGCGCCCGCCAGCATAAGCGCCGACCCGATCATCGACCACAAGGGTCGCTTGATTCCCAGCAAGACCATGGCTCCGAACGCCACGCCCCCCAGCACTGCGAGACTCAGCCACCCCATCAGCGTGCCCGTCGGCGAAAGCTTTGCCGCGCGACCATCAGGCCGATCGCCAGGAGCCCGATCGGCGCCAGCCATAACGGCAATGAGGCCGCAGACAGGGGGGGATCATAAGTGACGTAATCGCCATATCGCTGGACGAGCCATTGCCGGATCGACTCAGGGCTTTCACCTTTCGCGATCCGTTCGCGGACCAGCGCGCGCATGTCGCCCGCCAGGCTTGCATCACTATCCGCGATCGACTGGCCCTGACACACCAGACAGCGCAATGTCTCCATCAACGCCTTTGCCCTGGCTTCCTGCCCCGGATCGCGGAGCTGCGTATACGCCAGCGCCGCAGGCGGGGTCGCCGGATCGGCCAGCACGGGCGCCGCAAGCAGGAGCACGGTCAGCGCGATCACGCCCCGCGTCATTGCGCGTCCCGAACGGCTGCGGCGATGGAAGCGACGTCTTCCGCGCGAATGTCGCCGACATGCTGCAACACGATCCGGCCTGCGCCATCCACCACGAAGCTCTCCGGCACGCCGGACGATCCCAATGCGACCTGTACCGCACTGCGCGCATC
>ENA-ORXF01001495-ORXF01001495.1-marine-metagenome-genome-assembly--contig:-NODE-1495-length-15013-cov-6.726232_pt1 | contig 15013 bp, 14 predicted proteins | sample MGYA00237864_ERZ511476 | MGnify/ENA primary metagenome ERZ511476 (study PRJEB26306, sample SAMN06343908) | marine metagenome | isolation source: coastal waters | place: Atlantic Ocean: West Antarctic... | reverse complement strand
ATTGTGGTGGAAAGGTAAGAAGTGAAACTGTTATAAATTTTCAACTTTGGGAAGAAAATGATTATGACCACAGATTGCATCCAGAAAAATTAGCACAGATTATAGCAGTGTCTGAAAAAATGTTCAAACTAGAAGATTTAGAAATTGAAGTAGAATATCAAGGAAAGGAAACCATTGGAAAATACAACTTAGATTTTGACGGAACTAACTTTTTGTTAACTTCAAAACTAACCGCCTGTTTGGCAGAGGATGCATGTGGAATTCCAACGAAAAAACCAACAATTAAAATTTCTGATATGGGAACGACTAATGCTTGTGAACCAAATTCTGGTTGCTGCTAAAAAATAGTTTCTATTTTTAATATTAAAAAAAAATCTTAACTACTAAAATAAATATTTCATTTTAGTAGTTAAGAAAATAGCTAATTTATATCTACATCTTTAGAATTCTCAGAATAAGTTCTCCATTTTTCTAAACAATCCGTTATATCTTTTGGAACCTCAGAGTTAAATCTCATAAACTCTCCAGTTGTAGGATGTGTAAAACCTAAGGTTTTAGCATGCAGAGCTTGTCTTGGTAAAACTTTAAAACAGTTGTGCACAAACTGCTTGTATTTGGTAAAAGTGGTTCCTTTTAAAATATCATTTCCGCCATAACGCTCATCATTAAAAAGAGTATGACCAATATGTTTAAAATGTGCTCTAATTTGATGCGTTCTGCCAGTTTCTAATTTACATTCCACCAAAGTAACATACGTCAATCGTTCTAAAACTTTAAAGTGTGTAACAGCATGTTTACCAAAATCGCCATCAGGAAAAACAGTCATTTGTAAACGATTTTTTAAACTTCTTCCGATATTCCCTTCAATTCTGCCTTCATCTTCGTCCACATTTCCCCACACCAAGGCGTAATACAAACGCTCTGTAGTTCTGTCAAAAAATTGACGTGATAAATTAGCCATTGCAAATTCAGTTTTGGCAACAACTAACAAACCACTTGTATCTTTATCAATTCGATGCACCAAACCTGGTCTTTCATTAGAATTAGTAGGCAGATTTTCAATATGATGAATTAGTCCGTTTACCAAAGTTCCTGAGTAGTTTCCATGACCAGGATGTACTACCATTCCTGCGGATTTATTTACCACTATTACAGCATCATCCTCATAAATAATGTCTATTGGAAGATCTTCTGCAACTAATAAATTTTCTGCTGGTGGATATGCTAAAACAATTCGAACAATATCATTTGGTTTTACTTTATAGTTAGATTTTACCGCTACCTCATTCACCAAAACATTACCAGCCTTTGCAGCTTGCTGTAATTTACTTCTTGTAGCGTTTTCAATAAAATTCATTAAAAACTTGTCAACTCTTAATGGTTCTTGACCAATATTGGCTACAAACTTATGGTGTTCGTATAATTCGTCGTTTTCTAAATCTTGATTCTGGTTTTCTTGCAAAATGACTCTTTTATTTTACTATTATTTATCTATTACAACTTGAAAATGCGAAATGAATTAACGCCCTTTACCATCGCCTAAAACCAACTCTACAATAGAGTTTAGCGGCAATTTATCTCCCCCGATTACAACTTTACCTTTAAAACGTATACCTCTAACCACATCTTTACCAATGTCGTTTACATACGTGAAATCTATGCCAACATGTAAACCTCTTGCTCTCAACTCAGAAGAGGCCTGTCTTTTTGTTCGCCCGTTTAAATCTGGCATGGTTATATCTCTATATTTAGAGGGATTTAAAGTAAGGTATATTTTACGTTTTTCTTTTACAAAATCGCCCGCTTCAGGTGTTTGTTCTATTACAGATTTTTTTGGATACTCAGGATTAAAGCTAGTACTATCAATAATTTTATAGTCTAAATCTAATTCTTTTAATTCTCTATCAACGGCATCAATAGTTAATTTTTGTAAATCGGGTACTTGTATCTTTTGATCGTGATTTGTAATAACTCCCAACCAATATTTCAAGACAAAAACGAGCAATAATAACCCAACAATAGCAATTGCTATTTGCAAAAAAAAAGTTTTACTTTTTAAAAATTGAAACAAACTCATAATCATTTTTTTAATCCTACAAATATATAAAAACTAAACGTTGCTGATTCTATTTATATTTTGATAAATTTGTTTTATTATTTTTTATAAAATGAAGAAAAATATTGCCATAATAATGGGTGGTTATTCATCCGAAGTAAACATTTCGATAAAAAGCGGAAACGTAGTCTATAACAACCTAAACAAAGAAAAATACACCTCTTTTAGAGTGCTAATTTTGAAAGAAAAATGGGTTGTTTTAGATGCTGCAAAAAATGAGTATTTGATTGATAAAAACGATTTTTCGTTTGTACTTAATGGCGAGCATGTTGTATTTGATTGTGTTTTTAACGCAATTCACGGCGCACCTGGAGAAAACGGACAAATATTAGCGTATTTAGATCTTATCAATTTAAAGCATACTTCTGCCCCATTTTATCAAATGGCCTTAACTTTTAATAAAAGAGATACTTTAAGTGTTTTAAAAACATACGGCATTAAAGCTGCAACTTCGATTTATTTAAACAAAGGGGATGCAATTCATATTGAGAAAATCATTGAAAAAGTTGGTTTGCCTTGTTTTATAAAACCAAATAATGCCGGTTCTAGCTATGGAATCTCGAAAGCACATTCGCACAAAGATATTTTACCTGCAATTGCAGTTGCTTACGAAGAGGATTCACAAATTTTAATTGAATCTTTTTTAGACGGTACAGAAGTTTCTGTTGGTGTTATTCAATACAAAGGAGAGACGAAAGTATTGCCAATTACAGAAATAGTTTCAGAAAATGATTTCTTTGATTACCAAGCAAAATATGAAGGAAAATCACAGGAAATTACACCTGCAAGAATTTCTAAATCTCAAAAAAAGAAAGTAGAAAAAGCTGCTAAAAAAGTATATGAAATTTTAAATATTTCTGGATTTTCTAGAGCTGAATTCATTTTTGTAGATGAGGAACCTTATTTCTTAGAAATAAATACAGTACCTGGTTTAACTGAAGATAGTATTTTGCCTCAACAAGCAAAAGCAGCAGGAATTTCTTTGGCAGCATTGTTTGAAAATGCAATTGAAACAGCCTTAAATTAACAACCACATATTCATGAATTCGTGGCAAATCAAATAAATAATGAAAAGAGCAATTTTCCCAGGATCTTTTGATCCAATAACCTTAGGTCATTTTGATATTATAGAAAGAGGTGTTAAACTTTTTGATGAATTAATTATTGCTATTGGCATAAATGCCGATAAAAAATACATGTTTTCTTTAGAAGAACGCAAAAAATTTATACAAGATTGTTTTGATTACAATCCAAAAATAAAGGTAGTTGCTTATGAGGGTTTAACGGTTCATTTCTGCCAAAAAAATGATGTTAACTTTATTTTGAGAGGATTGCGAAATCCTGCAGATTTTGAGTTTGAAAAAGCAATTGCGCACACAAATAGAGATTTAGCGCCTATAGAAACTGTATTTTTATTAACCGCTGCGAGTACATCGTACATTTCCTCTTCTATCGTGAGAGATGTAATAAGAAATAATGGCGATTATACCAAACTAGTGCCAAAAACAGTGCGTATTAAATAATAGATTTTATGAAAAAAATTTTATTATTAGGCGTATTTATTTTTACTTTTTCTTGTAATAATTCATCCAAAAATGAAGTAAACTTTACCACTACATTCGAAAAAACCAACGGAAAAGAAACGCCAGAATACGCAGATATAATTGGGTATTATGAAAAATTGGCTGAAGAATATTCGCAAATATCTCTGTTTTCTTTTGGGCAGACAGATTCGGGTGAACCCCTACATTTGGTAGTTTATAGTGAGGAAACAATTTATAATATAGAAGAAATCACGAATTCAAAAAAAAATAGAATTTTAATAAATAATGGAATTCACCCAGGAGAATCTGACGGAATCGATGCTTCTATGATGCTTTTAAGAGATATTGTACAAAACGATTCTCTTCAGAAAAAATATAAAAATTCATTAATTACAGTAATTCCTGTTTATAATGTTGGTGGTGCTTTGAATAGGAATTCAAACACAAGAGCAAATCAAAATGGACCGATTTCTTACGGATTTAGAGGCAACGCCAGAAATTTCGATTTAAATAGAGATTTTATCAAAGAAGATACCAAAAACGCAGCAGCTTTTGCTGAAATCTTTCACACTGTAAATCCTGATGTTTTTATTGATAATCATGTTAGTAATGGTGCAGACTATCAATATGCAATTACGCATTTATTTACCCAACATAATAAATTAGGTGGCAACTTAGGGCTATTTTTAGAAAATAAAATGCGGCCTCAACTTGAAAAAAAATTAAAAGAAAAAAATATTATAATTACGCCTTATGTCAATGTTTGGGGCAATACGCCAGAAGCTGGATTTTCTCAATTTTTCGATTCTCCTAGGTATTCTACAGGTTACACAACATTGTTTCATACATTAGGCTTAATGGTCGAAACCCACATGTTAAAACCTTATAAAATACGTGTTGAGCAAACGTATGAACTCCTATTTTCTGCGTTGGATTTTACCGAAATGAATTCAGAAACAATCAAAAAACTTCGATCAAAAGCACTTCAAGAAATTTTAGAAAACAACACTTACCCTATTTCTTATATTGTTGATAAAGAAAATCCGACAACGTTGAACTTTAAAGGATTTGAAGCTACCTATATTGATAGTAAGGTTACTTCTGGCAGACGATTATTTTACGACACCACAAAGCCTTTTGAAAAAGAAATAAAATACTACAACAACTTTCTGCCTGAAAAAGAAATTATCATTCCAAAAGCATACATTATAAGACAAGGTTGGCATAAAATTATAGACAGATTAGAAAATAATCGTATTGCATTTACTCCTTTTAAAAAAGATACCACAATAACTGTAGAAGTAAATCATATTACAAAGTACGAAACAAGGAAAACTGCATACGAAGGACATTATTTACATTACAATACCGAAGTTTCCAAAACTACCAAAAAAGTTGCTTTTAAAACTGGCGATTTATATATTTCTACACATCAAAATGGCGTTCGGTATCTGCTAGAAACGTTAGAAGCAGAAGCTACTGATTCCTTTTTTAATTGGAATTTTTTCGATACTATCTTGCAACAAAAAGAAGGATATTCTGCATATGTTTTTGAAGATAAGGCAGCAGCATTTTTGGCTAACAACCCCAAAATCAAAAAGCTCTTCAATGAAAAACTTACAACTGACAACGTTTTTGCTAAAAACTCAAGAGCACAATTAGACTTTATTTATAAAAAATCACCTCATTATGAAACTGCCCATTTATACTTACCTATTTTTAAAATCTTTTAAATAAAAAATATTTTACTGCTATTAGGTTTTTTCTAAAAATAAATATTGAACCTTAAAGGAAGACTTACAAATTAAAATTCTATGAAACTAATTTTATTCTATTAGAGCCAGCCAACAATCTCTTGTATTTTCCTAAATAAGCTGTTAAAAGAATTTAAAATATTGAATTAGATCTTAGAATAACTAACAATCATAAATCTGCATAACTTTCAATGAATGTTGAGAGAATAATAATTATAAGGATGAAAAACACAATAAATCGAAAAGTATATTGATTCTTTTTAAAACATTACGAATAAAAATCATCATCTATAAAAATAAAAAAACTCACCCTTAATTTTAAGTCACTAATATTTAACAGTTTAAGATGCAACTTATAATATCTCATTGTAAAAAGCAACAATATAAAATAGAACAGATCTTTCTAGTCGTTTTTTTACTTAAGAAATCTTCATAAAAAGAACTTAGAAAGGTGAAATTTTACTAAATTACGGTGTGAAAATGCAATTAATAACACTCAAAAATAAATTGCTAAAACTAAAATATGTTGCGCTTACAAGTTAAAAAATCGAGTGTTCTATAACTTGATATTAGTAATTAAATTTAAAAACATGAATAAGTTTGAGGAAAAAGTAACTTTGTATAAAAAATATATGAAGGATAGAAACCTAGATTATAACTCAGATTTATTAGCTGCAGTAACGAAAGGTTTGGGTCCGTGTATTTACAAAACACATGCAGAAGCAGTTTCTGATGCTAATGAGAAAGAATTAGCAACTATTAAAAATAATTTCTTGATTAAAAAGTTAGGAATGTTGGATAATAAAGGTTTAGAATCTGGCATTGAAGAGGTAATGGAAAAAATTGGAAAATCTGAAGGAAAAAAATACAGAGCAGTCGTTTACTATCTCCTCGTTGAAAAGTTTAATAAAGAGTCTATTTATAGAAAATAAGAATACCTTTTTATTTAAATCACACAAAAAAATCTAACTCGTTGCGTTAGATTTTTTACATTTACAGCATATATTTTAATAATTTTTACGAATGTCGCAATTTATTAGTGTTTTTGATATGCTCAAGATTGGTGTTGGTCCATCAAGTTCTCACACTCTAGGCCCCTGGAGAGCCGCCCAACAATGGATAGAGTCTTTAAAAGATGCCCATCTTTTTAATGAAATAGATGGAATTAGAATCGATTTATTTGGTTCTCTTTCGCTTACAGGAAAAGGACATGCAACCGATTATGCTGTTTTATTGGGTTTGAGTGGAACAGATCCTGAATATATTCCTATTGCTGACATTGAAAAGATCGTCAATCAAATTAAAAGCCACAAAAAACTTCATTTTAATAAAGAGAAAGAAATTAATTTTTCAGTTGAAAATGTGGTCTTTAATAATAAGTTTCTTCCTTTTCATTCAAATGGAATGACATTTAGAGGCTTTAATAGAGGGAGGGAAATAGCTACAGAAACCTATTACTCTATTGGTGGTGGCTTTATTGTACAAGAAAATGATCATTTAGAAGACAAAAAAGAAATCACAAGAAAGAACTTTCCATTTCCTATTAAGAGAGCACTTCAATTAGAGGAATATTGTGAAAAAGAGAATTTATTAATTTCTGATATTGTTTTAAAAAATGAATTGGAATTACGTTCCTCTGATGAGATTAATTTTGAATTAAATAGAATATGGGATACAATGTTAGAGTCTATGTACATTGGCTGCCATACGGAAGGAGTTCTTCCTGGAGGATTAAATGTAAAGCGTAGGTCTTTTTCTTCTCATCAAAAACTAATTAAAGATACCAGTTATACAAATCCTCAAGAATGGATTACTTCCATAAGAAGTACGGAAGTAAAGTTTAGAGAAATTTTAAAATGGGTAAGCTGTTTTGCCCTTTCTGTAAATGAAGTAAATGCAGCTTTAGGTAGAATTGTCACTGCGCCAACAAACGGAAGTGCCGGTGTAATTCCTGCGGTTTTAATGTATTATTTGGTCATAGAGAACCATGAAGCTAATTTTAGTCATATCAAAAGATTCTTATTAACTGCTGGTGAAATTGGTAGTGTTTTTAAGAAAAATGCTACCATTTCAGCAGCCATGGGTGGTTGTCAAGCAGAGATTGGAGTTTCTTCTGCAATGGCGGCAGCAGCTTTAACAGAGTTATTAGGCGGAACACCGGCGCAATCTTTGGTCGCTGCAGAAATAGCAATGGAACATCATTTGGGTTTAACGTGCGACCCTATTGGAGGTTTGGTACAAATACCTTGTATCGAGAGAAATGCCATGGGCGCAATTAAGGCTATTAGCGCCGCAGAAATGGCCTTAGAAACAAATCCTAAGGAAGTAAAAGTTCCTTTAGATAAAGTCATTGATACCATGTGGGAAACTGCAAAAGATATGCATAAAAATTACAAAGAAACTTCAGAAGGTGGATTGGCTGTTAATGTTGGTTTAGCAGATTGTTAAAAAAAAAGTCCAAAAGCTTTTTAAGACTTTTGGACTTTCAGAAATAACTAACTAAAAAATTAATTATTTTTCAGAACTTTGAACAGCTAAATTATAAACTACTAGTCCAAATCCTATTTTATTTATAGCATCACCTATATTATAGATAATATTTAAATCTAATCCTCCGAAAATTCCAGAGTACCATCCTGGAGTTCCAGCCATATAACCAATTGGATAAATTGCCCAACCAACTAATACGAACCAACATAATGCTTTGTGCGCCGTTAATACTGCTCCACCAGCCTCTACAGCTAATTTCTTTGCAGTACCTAACCAAATATCGTATACAATTACAAAGTAAGCAATACCTGAGATAAGACCCCAAATTTGAGCATTTTCTGGGTTAATTGCTTCACCAATGTAACCTGTTACAAGCATTACAACAGATAAGAAAATTAATCTCCACATTAAAGATTTTTTTGCTCCTGCAATCTTAAGTATTAAATAAAACTCAACAGCCATTAGTGGTACTGTTAAGACCCAGTCAATATACCTAAAGAAAGTTGGAGACTCCCCGAAGGCTGCCCAATAATCTCTCATGTAGAAATAATGCACTGCCGCAATAAAGGTAATCAAACCAGATACTAGTAAAGAAATTCTCCACTTTTTATCCACGCTACTCATTGATAAAAAGAAAAAGACTGATGCTGCCATCATAGCCATACAGCCAACAAAAAATGTAAAACCAACATAATCGTCAGTAGCCATTTTTGTAATTGATAAAAAATTCAATGATAAAGTCATATAATATAAATTTAAGTTAGTAAAAATGTTCATTGTTTTCAGTAGAACACGTAACAAAAATACAAAAAAAATCATAAGTTTGTAATATGAATGCATTAAAAGATTATAATTACGAAAATATAGCGCTTTATCTTACGTTTTTCTTACTTTGGGTAAGTATTCAGTTCGGAGAAGTAGTAGAAGATTTCTTAGCATATTTAATGGTAATATCCTTAGGTATTCTACATGGAGCTAATGATATATTAATCTTATCAATAAAAGAAAAAAAAGAAAAATCCCTAATAAAAAACCTTCTAATTTATATAAGCATTATACTACTATGTCTAGTAATTTATTTTTTTAGTCCTTTTATTGCCATTATTTTGTTTGTCTTATTGAGTGCTTATCATTTTGGCGAAGAGCACCTTGGCGAGAGAATAAAAGTAAATTTGCTATTTAACTTTTTTTATTTTTTAGCCTACGGAATGCTTATTTTTTCTTTACTTTTTTATCAATCTATCCCTGATGTTGATTTAATTATGATAGAACTAACAGGTTTAACATTTACTAAAAATCAAATAGAAATTACATTATTTAGCAGCGCGAGTTTCTTATTTATGGCAAGTCTTTTTCTGATTTTGAGAAAAAAAAATAGTTATGAACTATTTTTAAAAGAACTTTTTTATGTACTATTACTCTTTCTAGTTTTTAAGACTTCTTCTTTAATATTGGGTTTTGCCATTTACTTTATTTTATGGCATTCGATACCATCTATTATTCATCAAATAGAGTTTATCTCAGCAGACTTAAATAAAAAGAGTGTTTTGTTATATATAAAAAAAGCAATGATTTATTGGATCATTAGTATTGTTGGACTACTAGTACTATATAAAATAGTCCCTGAAATAGAGTTATTTGCGGCGGTAGTTTTCGTTATTTTATTTGCGGTAACAGCGCCCCATACTTGGGTAATGCATAAAATGAAAAATTAACGAGTAAAAACCAAATCATTTTCAGAAGACATTTCTTCAGAAAAACGATACATATCGCTGTCGAAACCTTTTAAATCTTCAATAGTGTTTACATCATTATCTATAATGTAACGTACCATTAATCCCCTTGCTTTCTTAGCATAAGTCATCACTATTTTATACTGTCCGTTTTTAAAGTCCTTAAAAACAGGGGTAATCATTGGAACTTTTAAAACCTTTTTTGGCAATGCTTTAAAATATTCTGTACTTGCAAGATTCACCAATAACTCATCATCTTTTAACTCTTTATTCAAAGAATCTACGAGTTTATTATTCCAAAATTTGTAGAGATTTTCGCTGCTACCAACTTTTAACTTGGTGCCCATCTCTAATCTATAAGGCTGAATTAAATCTAAAGGTTTTAACAAACCATACAATCCAGATAAAATTCGCAAACGATCTTGTAATAATGGTATTTTTTCTTCTTCTAAAGAATTTACATCAATTCCCATAAAAACAGCACCTGTAAAAGAATAAATAGCTTGTTTCGCATTCTCCTTAGTAAATGGAGTTTCCCAAGTTTGATTTCGATTGTAATTCAACGTTGCTAAATCCTCAGATATTTTCATCAATTCAGATAATTTTTTTCGAGAAATTGTTTTTAATTTTTTGCTTAATATTTGAGATTGTTCCAAAAACCGAGGTTGCGTGTGCAAATTTGTTGGCGCTTCACTTTCGAAGTCTAAAGATTTAGCCGGAGAAATAATGATTTTCATTTGTTGAATTTGAAAAATTAAATGTTTCTAAAATTAAATTATAAATATACAAATGATTGTAAAGTTTTCAAATAAATAAAAGCGTAAAATTTGATAAAACTATCTATAAAATCTATATAATTATTAAAAGTTGATTTTATTTTATAAATTCATCAAACTATTTATATTTTTAAAGGTCAAAAAATAAAAGTTAACGGAACATATTGGGATAAAGAGGCAGCGCTTATTAAAGAATTACATCAACTTTAAATTTTTTTGGGTTGCTATTGTTTACAATAACACCCCCTTTTTGCGCTTATGCAAAGGAGAGAAATATTGCTGATATTGACGATCTTTTAGATGAATTATATTTTAACGAACAAAAGTTTTTAGATGAATTGATAGAGAGCGATTTCTCTTACAATTTTCTATATACCTCTATTTCTTATAACAACAACACTTATTTTTCAGGAAGAGATGCTGGTACCAATCAATTTAACATCATCCCGCAAGTTTCTTACTACCATTCTTCGGGTTTTAATGCAAGCATATCTGGTATTTATTATCAAGAGTTTTTACCAAATTGGGATTTTACAAGTCTCTCTTTGGGATACTTTAATACAATCGGAGAAAAGAAAATGTTTGTTTACAATTTAGGTTACACAAAATATTTTTATACAGACGGTTATGACGGATTTACAAACTCCATAGATTTTAGTTTTGGTGTCAGAAATAAAAAACGAGGTTTTGGCACCACTATAACCGCCTCCTATGTATTTGGAGCCGATGAGTCTTATCAAATAGTTTTGTGAATTTTACTTTAAAAAGAACCTCAAATTTTGCTGTGCGTTTAAGACCAACAGTCGATTTTATAATTGCAAAACAATCTTTAGCCATTGAAAAAATTATTTTTATTAATCGACAAAGAATCTTAGAAACAGTAAATTTGAATGTCTTCGATTTATTAAATACGCAAGTAAGTATCCCTGTTTCTTTAAGCACAAAATCTTGGGATTTTGAGTTCGGTAATAATTTGAATTTGCCTAATGCAGTTTTGAAAGAAAGGAAACTAAAAACGACAGGTTTCTTTAGTTTATCTGTGGGGTATTTGTTTGATTTACATAGATAACTAGCAAAATTAGATTCAAAAAACACTGTTTTCAGAAATCATGGTTTTATCTATTTTCATTTCCTTAGATGTGGAGCATTAGTAATAATATATAATCTTTAGCCAGCAACCTAAAAACCTAACCAATTCCCTCAATTTATTCCCTCTTTTTAAAAATCTAATAAGATCTTGCGAGAATGTGAAAGCCCAACAAAAATTTATCCTTTTAAAATTGTTAAAGTTTATAAGACTGTAGATTTAGCAAATTTATTCTCTCTTTTCTTTTGTATTTTAGTTGTCTAAATATTTTATTGATGAAAAAACTTTCCATACTATTTTTATTATTTACAGGCATCTGTTCTGCACAAACAGATTCAAAAATATATGATATTATAAATGCTGTTTCTGCGGAAAGAATTAAAGCAGATGTAAAAACATTAACAGAATTTGGTACAAGAAATACCTTCTCTGACACCATTTCTTCTACCCGCGGAATCGGCGCTGCAAGACGTTGGATAAAATCTGAATTCGAAACAATTGCTAACAACTGTAATTCGTGTATAGATGTTTTTTATCAAAAAGACTTTGTTACAAAAGAAGGGAATCGCAGAGTGCCCCACGATGCCTGGATTGTAAATGTTGTTGCGGTACAAAAAGGAACAAAATACCCTAATAAATATGTAATTATGAGTGGCGATATCGATTCTCGTGCAAGTGATACAATGGATTTTACGACAGATGCGCCAGGAGCAAATGACAATGCATCAGGAATGGCAGGCACTATTGAAGCCGCACGAGTTCTAAGCAACTATCAATTTGAAAGTAGTATAATCTATGTTGGTCTTTCTGGTGAAGAACAGGGCCTATTTGGTGGCGCAGGTTTGGCAAAGTATGCCAAAGAAAAAGGTTGGGAAATTATTGGGATTTTAAATAATGATATGATTGGCAATATCGAAGGTGTTGACGGAGTAATTGACAATAGGTCTTTTAGAATTTTCTCTGAACCTGTTCCTGCAAACGAAACTAAAAAACAGCGCAGAATGAGACGGTTTTATGGTGGTGAAGTTGACGGAATTTCAAGGCAATTGGCAAGATATATTCACAAAAATGTAAAAACATACATGCCAGAAATGAATCCTATGATGATTTATAGATTGGATAGATTTGGAAGAGGAGGACATCACCGGCCTTTTAATGATCTAGGATTTGCAGGGATTAGAATTATGGAGGCACATGAAAATTACACACAACAACACCAGAATATTAGAACCGAAAACGGAATTAATTATGGGGATACCTTTGAACACGTAAACTTTCCCTATGCTAAAAAGTTAACTGCTGTAAACGCTATTAACCTGGCAAGCTTAGCTTGGGCTCCAGAAGCACCAAAAGAAGTTTTTATTGGCGGAATTGTAGCACCTAGTGTGAAATTTAAATGGAACAAAGTTGAAGGCGCTAAGGGATATAAAATATATTGGCGTGATACCACGTCACCAACTTGGGATAATGCCCGATATGTAGAAACTACAGAATTTACTTTAGAAGGAATTGTGATAGATAATTTCTTTTTTGGTGTTGCTGCAGTTGGAGAAAACGGTCATGAAAGCGTGGTTGTTTTTCCTAACAAAATCTTAAGAAAATAGATACTTTTTAGTCTTATTGTAAAAGAGCTTTATGCGTTAAACAACGTAATAAGCTCTTTTTTTTAAAAAAAAATCTTTGACTGAATTAAAAAATAGCAATTTATTATAAATCGTAGTTATCAATTTATAAGAAAAATCAATAGTTTTTATTTCTTAATTAAAAGTATTACTATTATATTTGAGTATAAAACTACCAATTATGAAAAATATACTTTTAATTGCCTGTTTATTAATTGTGAATATCTCTTTTTCTCAAAAAGATTCAAATCCTTTTTCAACAAAAGTTTTCTACAGTAATATTGAAGAAAACCACTATCAAGGAAATACATTTAATCCATTTGAGTTAAAAAAAATATATTTAATAAAATCTATAAAACCAACAAATAACTCAGAAGGCAAATTTCCTTTTTATAGCGACAATACTGTTTTACTAAATTTAGAAAATACAAATAACAACGGAAGTATGCTTCCTCAAATAAAGACAGCAACAAATAACAATACTTTTATAAATCGCCTAGTTTTAAAAATTTTACAAGATAAAAATATCGACATCTCAGATTTTAAAAATAGCATTGATTTTAACGGAGATAGAAACATTAGTTTTTATAAAAATTATACTGTGGATGTGAATAAGTTAATTGTTGCGTACCGACTTCACAAAGATGTAGAAATCCAATTAGGAAAAGATATTTTTAGATCTATTCGTAAAATTAATAAATCTGAACTTGATATAGCATTATTCAACAATCTTAATCTACTAGTTTTTAATTTCTAATTTTGTATGAAAAAGCATCTGAAATTAAAAATAAGATTTCTTAATTACTTGAATAAGGGCATTAAAAAATGCCGTTATTCACTACGTTTAGACGCATTTTTTTTACGAATTTCAATAATTTAATAGCTTTAAGTTCTCAGAAAACACCAACTACAAAATAAATCTGAAAACAGGTGTTTATATGCTGACAAAACTATTTACAGCTAATCGAATCATTGAGTAATAATTACTACTTGTCGCTAAAAAATTGGTGCAAATGTGCATTAAAAAAGGCTACAAATAGTGATTGCCTTTTTAAGGCATACACACTTCTACCCCATAAACCCAACTAAAAAATTCCTTTTTAATGCATCTTAATTTTAAAGAAAAATAGCGAAGTTTCAAACAAAAATTACTGAACTTAAATAGAAAGAAGCGTTTATCAATTATTCATTCACTTTTTCTTGAAGAGCAAAAAAGAATAAAACAAATAACTCATTTATTTAAGAACACTCATTGGACAAAACATTTCGATTTAAAAGTTGAAGAATTACGTTTTCAAATTATTTCTGAATTTAGGCTCTCTAATAAAACACTTCAAGAAATAAAAAGCCGTTTCAAATAGTGATTCTTTTTTATGACAGAAGTTCTATTAAATAATCAAAACAACTCATCATCATAATTCAACAACTCAGAGATTCTGTTTTTAGTAAAGCAAGCGATCTCCACATCTTTGTATCATCAAAAACACAACATACTGATGAAACAATTATTATTATTCCTTTGTATTATATTTCAATTTTCTATACTTGCACAAACAACAATTTCGGGCAAGGTTACCGACAAAAAGAAAAATCCTGTTTTTGGAGCAAACGTTTATTTAGATGGCACTTATGATGGAGGATCAACCAACGAAAAAGGTGAGTTTTCTTTTAAAACAGCAGAAACAAAAACACAAACTTTAGTAATTTCATTTATATCTTTTGAAACCTACATTCATACTGCTGACGTTTCTGCATTCAAAAATTTACAAATAAAATTACGTGATGATGTAAATTCATTGGATGCAGTTGTAATCAATGCAGGAATGTTTGAAGCTGGTGAAAAGGGAAAAGTAACGGTTTTAAAACCTTTAGATATTGTAACCACAGCAAG
>ENA-ORXF01001494-ORXF01001494.1-marine-metagenome-genome-assembly--contig:-NODE-1494-length-15024-cov-16.595638_pt1 | contig 15024 bp, 12 predicted proteins | sample MGYA00237864_ERZ511476 | MGnify/ENA primary metagenome ERZ511476 (study PRJEB26306, sample SAMN06343908) | marine metagenome | isolation source: coastal waters | place: Atlantic Ocean: West Antarctic... | reverse complement strand
GAAGAAGAGATTGCCGCAGAGCGACAAGGTTGTGTTGATCGTAATACTCAGCACCTTGAGCTTATGAAAGCTAAAGATGATTGGGGCAGTGAAAGCTTTACTGCGACTGATTCAGCTATTTTAGCAGGTAACGGCTACACAGCCTCATAGGAGAAACATTATGGAATATTTAAGCGACATATACATACTTGTAACATCTTTAGTATCTGTAGCCAGTATTATTTGTAACTATACTGACACTCCTAAAGACGACGAGTGGGTAGCTAAAGGCTATAAATTATTAGAGCAGTTTGCTTTTCTTGGGAACAAAGCTAAAAAGTAAAAGGAGATGCGTCAGTGGATACGGTTAGTACTATTGGAAGCTTATGGCCTGTCTTTCTAGGCTTCATAACGCTGGTTACGGTGTTAGCTAAAATGCATTCTGAGCAAGAAACACTTAAAGAAAAAGTGCGTATCTTGTTTGAGCTATGGAATAAAGAAAAATGAGTGATGAGTTTGGACGGCTTGAAAGGATAGAAATAAAAGTAGATAAGCTTACTACGGTTATTGCAGACATAGTACGTGTTGAAGAGCGTATAGCTGCTGGTAACGATAGAGTAAGTAGGCTTGAACATAGGATGGATATCTATGAAGACGATATAGGAGATTTAAAAGAAGCAGTACAAGCCTATACATCCTCTGTTAAAACGGGTGAAAGATTGTTCTGGGTTGTTATTACAGCTTTAGTAGGTGCAATTGTATTCTTTGGGAAAACTTAATATGTGGAATTTATTGATACAGCCTCTGGTAGGTTTAGTTAGTACGCACTTGAATAACAAGGCTGAAGCCAAACAAGCTGTACATAAATCTAATTTAAAAAAGATAGAGTCTGAAAGCTCTTGGGAAAATAATCAATCAATTAATGCAAATAACTCGTGGAAAGATGAGTGGTTTACTGTTATACTTTCAATTCCTTTAATCGGTGCATTCGTTCCTGACATGGTTCCTTATATAAAAGAAGGTTTCATTACTCTACAGGAAATGCCTGACTTCTACAAAGGTTTCTTAGGTGCAGCGATGGCAGCTTCTTTCGGTATCAAGTCTTTAGCTAAATGGGGAGAACGGAAATAAAAAAGAATAATACAGGTAAAGGCGGTAAAGGGAAAAGTTTAGCAGCTTTGAAAAAACGTAAGCAGTTTTATGGTGGTGGAGGTACGTACAAACCAAACTTTAAGAAGCCTACAGCAACCCCACAGACTAATCGAGGCCACGAAAGTGATGCATTTGGTAATATTGATGGTGTCGGTATGCCAATTAATGTTCCTTTTGGCGGTGGTGGTAGTTCTGGTCTCATAGGTAATTATGGTTCTATGGAAGATATGAGGGCGCGTCTACCACCCGAAGTGATGGCAAATTTGAAGGCAAAGGGTGAAAAGTTTTCTAAGATGACTCCTGCGGAAATGAGACAGGTAAATACAGACTCAGTAGCTAAGCGTAAACAAGATGAAAAAAATGCAGCAGCAGCAGAAGTGGCTAGAGAATCAGCAGAACGACTAAAATCTTACAATGCAAATAAAGCATATAAAGAAAAAAGAGACGCTAAAGCACCAAGCGATGACTCGCACAACGATATGATGGCCACTTTTGGGAACAACCCTCCGGTAATGCTGGACGAGGCAGGTGGCGATGGGTCTTATAATGATCTTAATAATATTATAGCACCTCTCAATCCGCAGAATCCAAATCGCCAAGACGAGAACAAAGGTTTAACACTAGAAGACGATCCGAGATATACCCCTCAACCAATTAACAAACTGGCTGAACCTTTTCGTGATAAGATTGACCCGTGGAGAGTGGAGTCAGGTGAACCTAGAGCACTTCAAGAGGAACATGGGGGAGCTAGTTTTAATTTTTCTCCTAACATGGCTACTGCTTCTAGAGCGGCTACTGCTGCTAGTGCTGCTCCTGCTGCTAGAGCGGCTACTGCTTCTCCTAGAGCGGCTACTTCAACTGGAGTACCCAAAGCTGACGTTCAAAGAATTGATACTGCGGCAACTAGGTTTGATAGAGATGCCTATGTAGCGCGATACCCAGATATACAAGATGCGATAGCGCGAGAAAAAGCGGCAGGGCGAGTCTTTGACGTTGAAAACCACTGGCGAACAGCTGGTCGCGGTGAAGGCAGGGATCGCGGAGCTTTGACCACTGTAACAGGTGACAAAGATATACAGAAAATAGCTGCCCCTGCTGATGTTACAGCAAACACAGTCACAGCCGCCTCTGGTACAACAGTAACAGGCCCTGCTGCACAGGGAGAAAAGGCTGACGATATAACAGGTAATACTTATGAGTCTACACCTGTTCAAGACTTAGACGCTGCTGAAGCCGCTCAAGGTGATGTTACTCGTGAAGGTGAAGTTACAGAGGCAACTCTTACTGAGAGAGCTAAAGCAGGTGCTCTTACCGCAGAAGAAATAGAAGCCGCACAAGCACAGGAAGCTGCTCAACGTCCTGATACTAAAGACTATGCTACAGCAGCCAGAGATGACGGCGCTCCTATTACTGTAGAGGATGTAGACGGGCCATCAGTTGATACACGTACAGCTGAAACAATGTCAGAACAGGAAAAGCAAGACCTACTAGGTATTGTTACTACCGAAGGTGTTGAACTAGAAGATATTCCTGAGTTTAAATTAGCTAAAGAGAGAAAAGCACAGGTAGGCGCTGCAAAGACAAAGGTAGCTAATGAACTAGGTGATGCACCTTCAGTAGATTTGGAAGGACGGCAAGCTATTACAGGCACTGCTCCAAAGGGAGACGCTTCTCAAATAGGTGGTATTCCTACTGCTGCCGCTGCTGCGATGAGTGCTGTAACAGGTTCAGAGCGTATGGCAGGTGCAGCGGATATGATGGCTGTAGTAGCTAAGATACCTGCTGATATTACAGCGGCTATCTCTGAAGATCCTGCTACTGTTGCAGCTCAGCTAGACTCTGGTGCTGATCCTACTACTATAGCGGCTGTTGCAGCTCTTCCTGTAGAAGCTCTTGTATCCACACAGATGGAGAACCTCCTTGCTGGTATGGAAGAAGGGAAGACTCCTGTATGGGCTAGACCAGCTGTATCACAGGTAGAACAGCTAATGGCTTCTAGAGGCTTGTCAGCTTCTACTGTAGGGCGAGATGCTTTATTCAATGCTATTATACAAAGTGCTTTACCAATGGCTCAGAGCAACGCACAGGCCCTTCAGCAACGCGCACAGCAGAACCTTAGTAATGAGCAACAGGCTAATATGTCTACTGCTCAGAACACTATGCAGATACGTATGCAGAACCTTGCTAATCAACAAACAGCAGCGTCTCAGTCAGCTGATATGGCTCAGCAGATTAAGGTACAGCAAGGATCTTTTAATCAACAAGCTGTAATGACTTCTGCTCAACAGAAACAAGAAACAAATTTAGCTAATGCTCAGATGGCTCAGCAACGAGCGCAGCAGGAATCAGCCCAAAAGCAGCAGGTAGCCATCTCTAACTTAGGTGCTGGTGTACAGTCTGACTTAGCTAACTTGCAGTACTTGAACGCAACAGCGTCTCAGAATATGACAGCTGATCAGCAATCAAAGTTAGCTAGTTATAACGCTCAGATAGCACGTACAATGCGTCAAGCAGATCTTGAACAAGATATGGAGAAAGCCAATCTTGCAGGAGAGCTACAGGTAGAGTTATCTAATTTAACAGAGGAGAACGCTGCCAGCAGAGATACTATGAGTGCTGAGAACCAAGAGCGTTTAACTAACCTTAATACTCTTGTTGATTTTAAGAAAACAAATGCTGCTCTTGCACAGCAGATGGATCTTGCTAACTTAAATAACGAACAACAGATGGAGTTAGCTAACCTTTCCGAAAGAGCTGCTACAGACTCTGCCAACATGACTGAAGCCAATCGTATGAAGCTTCAAGAGCTTACTATCTATACCAACATGATGGCTAAGAACGAAGATCTTCGTCAGGGTGCAGAGATGGCTCAGTTAAGTGCTTCTGAAAAGGTACAACTTGCTAACTTAACTTTCAAGAATCAAGCTGACGCGCAGAGCATGAGTGCTACTAATAACGCAGAGCTTCAAGTCTACGAAAGAAAGATGGCAGCGGGTCAAGTTAACGCCCAGCTTGCACAGCAGATGGGACTTGCTAATCTTTCTAATGAACAGTCTGCTACAATGTTTAATGCTCAGATAGATGCAAACATGGATATGAAACAGTTTGATGCTAACCAGCAGATAGCTCTCTCTAACAGCCAGTTCGTAAAGACTTTTTCTTTAAAGAACTTAGATAATAGACAGCAAGCAGCGATGCAGAATGCTACTGCATTAGCATCAATGGACATTTCTAATGCTGATGCCCTTACTAAAGTATCTGTTGAAAATGCTAAAAACTTCTTAGCGATGGATATGGCTAACCTAAGCAATAGTCAGCAGACCGTTGTACTAGATCAGCAGCTAAAACAACAGCAGTACCTGTCGGAAGCAGCAGCTTCTAACGCTTCTAAACAGTTTAACGCTACTTCACAGAACCAGACAGACCAGTTTATGATAGGTGTAGGTCAGCAGATGGAACAGTTTAATACTGCTCAAGCTAATGCAATGACTCAATCTAATGTATCAGAACAAAACAGAATGACAGCTCTGAGAGAAGGTAACACGTTAGATGCAGATAAGTTTACTGCACAGATTGCATTACAAGCTAAGACTTACAATGCAGAAATGGACTTTAAAGCTGAGCAGTGGAACGCAGCAAATGCTCAAGCCGTTGAACAGTCTAATATCACATGGAGACGAGGCGCTAATACTGCTGCAACAGCGGCTCAGAATGCTGCTAATCAACAGTCAGCAAGCTTTGAGTTTAATATGAATACTGCTGCACAGGCTAACATGTGGCAAGAGCTTAGACAGACTGCACAGAATCTTTTTGCAACCACAGAGACTGAAAGGGATAGGATTGTTAATGTAATAAACGCAGCACTTCAGAACGAAGCTTTAATGACAGATTCTAAATTAAGTACTCAAAGAAACAGAATTTTCGCGCTACTTAATACTGTAACAGATTCAGGTAAAGCCTTTACAGAAACCCCTGACAACGGAGACAACAATCCGGGTCGCGGTTAGGGTAGTTTTTAAAGCGGTGACAAACATTCAAAGCAGTCTACTTGATAGCCTGATTATTTTAGATAGGAGAATATAGATGGGAATTTTTAAGAAAATATTTAAGGGTGTCGGTAAGGTCTTTAAGAAAATAGGTAGGGGCGTTAAGAAAGTGTTTAAGAAGTTCGGCAAGTTCATGGGTAAGATAGGCATCGCTGGTCAAATTGCTATGATGTTTATTCTGCCCGGTATAGGAGCGGCTCTTATGAAAGGCTTCGGTGCGATGTGGACAGGTGTAGTAGGGCAGACAGCTGCACAAGCTACAGCAGCAGCTACAGCTACAACACAAGTAGCAGCTAACACGGCAACACAAGCAGCAATAGCGGGAGCAACTGATGCAGCTGCGGGTAAAGTGATAGAACAAGCAGCTCTAAAAGCCGCTACAAAAACAGCAATGGCAGGTATCAAGGCAGGTACTACTACTATAACAAAACTTGGTAGTGGTATGCTGGGTTCTGGTAACGCAGTAGTACGGGGTGCTGGTATGGTTCTTGAGAAAGGTGCTCAGTTTGCTAGTACTATAAAAGCTGGATACCAGACTGTATCTCAGGCTGTTACAGGTGCTTTTACCGAAACAGGTAAGTGGATAGGCGGTAAACTAGGTATGAAAACAGCTGAAGGCGCTGCTATGCAGGGATCATGGGCTAACTATTCTAAAGGTGTTACTGATAGTTTTGCTAAGCTAGGAGACAAGGCAGCAGAGTTCTGGTCACCTATAAATATGACACAGGCTCCTGTCGGTACTGGTACTGTACTGAGAAGTCCGACTCTTACACAAGCTGGCAGCAGTACTGTTCCTGATTTTAATATAGAAGACACTATTAGTAATTTTAAGTCACCAACAGATATACCGAGAGGCGCTGTTCCTGAGGGTACTGGTTCTGTCCTCAGAAATACTCCTTTACAAAGCGGTGCAAATCCACTTAATTTAAATATGGATACCACTATAGATAGTTTTGGTTCTACAGGCACTCAACCAACTTCTAGTCTTTTAGTTAAAGCAAAAGACTATGTAATGGGCGGTGAGACGTTGGCTCAAAAAGCTGGTAAATTTAAGGATGGCGTGGTAGCTGACATTGCAGCAACTCCGGGCAGGATAGTAAAGCAGGGGTTAACTGATGCGATCTTTGGTGAAGAACCATTAGAAATTGAGGAAGAAAGGGCGGGTCTTTATGGCAACTACGTCCCTGAGTTCCGGGGAAACGCGGATATATACGCTCAAGCAGCCGCTCCTGTCTCTGACTTTGTAAAATTTATAACTGGTAACGAGGATACATTTGGTAATTACGGTGTAAAAGAAGGTCAATTCGGAGGCGCTGCCGCGTATGCCAACTACTTTAACAGATTACAAAACTCTGGAGCGCCTTCTTAATGGAAAACACTGAACTAGACGATGCCTTTTTTAAAGCTGGTACATCTTTTAACAAGCCTATACCCGGTCAGTCTTTAACAAGTGACCCTGAAAAGCCTATGCCCTTTGAAAAGGCTCCGTTGTTTACAGACCGTACTGATGTGTTAGAGAACTTCTTCGAGATGATAACAGAGCCGAAAGCCTATGATAACTTATTAGACGCTTTAGAAGAAGGAACCGCTGTCATGGATATTGTTCAGGTTTTACTTTATCAAGGGTTTCAAGAAGGTGACTTTAACCCCGACATGATGTTGTTGGTTGCTGAACCTCTTGCCTACATGATAGCAGCTTTAGCAGAAAGAGCAGACGTAGACTTTATTATTAGTGAAGACGATGAAGACGATGAAGACGATGAAGAAGATCTTCCTATCCTTTCTGAAAAGATGAGTACTATTAAAAACCCGCAGATGGATGATAAGTTTCCAGAAGAGTTAAAAACTAAAATAGACAATGTAGAAGCGCCTAAAGGGCGTTCTTTATTAGGAGCAAACTAAATGGCTGATAATGATTTAGCTCAAGCGTATTCTATTCTGGGTGAAAGTATGGGTTCATCGTACAGAACTAGGCGTAAAGAAGAGAAAGACTACAGAGACGATGCTAGAAGAGATGCTAGGAAAGATAAACTTATTAGTTATATTGCTGCTCCTATTCTTCAAGGCGCTGGTAAAGCTTTAGCAACAGGTGCTACTGATCTTATAGGTAATCTAGTGCTAGGTGAGAATGGTAAGGATTTCTTTAACACAGAGCAAGGGCGGATTGCTGCACGTAGATCGCGTTACGCTGATGATCAGGAGAAAATCCTTTTAAAAGCACGAAGTCAGCTTACACAAGGTGGGCTGGATGAGACAGCAGGGCAGCTTAACTTATTGAAAGAAGGTTACCTTGCTAAGATCAAGTTAGAATATGGAGACTCTGCTGAAAAAGCGAGTATGCGTAATATTGCAATGAGGCAAGCTATGCCAGATCTTGAAAAAGAAGCGGCTAGACTTGTTGAAGAGAGAGATAGTCTTATTACCTATGCTTCTAAAAGTCCTGATATGGATGTTTTAAAGGAAAGATTAAAATCACAAGATTCTTTTTACGGTAGGACTAAAGGTCAGAGAATCATGAGTACTTTAGTAAGCAAGTTTACTGGCAGGAAACCAGCAGAACAAGGTGCTTCTTATATCCTTACAGGTTCTACTGACCCCACAGAAGCGCAACGTATACTACGTGATAATTTAATGTCGGATACTTATGTAGAAGACTTTGCTAAGAAGCTTGCCAATCTAGGTGATGGTAGGAGGAACGCATATGAAAGTGCTTTTACAGAATTTGCCGCAGCTAACCCCGATCTGGTAAGGAGTATGAGAGAAGGAGAAAAGAGGAAAACCAAGGAATATATTAAACAGCTGGATTATGCTCGTGAGGTTGAAACAGATATAAACAGGTTTGCTACACTAGATCCTGCTAGGGCGGCGTGGATTGGGAAGAACGCAGATAACTACAAGAGTAGTGTGGTTATGCAATCAGCTTACTTTCATAAGATAGGTGGTTTTTCAGATGCCGCTGCCACAGTAGAGACTGATATGTACATGAACAGCAACATCAACCAAGACACAGTGAAACAACTTACAGAAGCTGTAGCCTTCTCTAGGACAAACTTAACTGGAGATGTTATTAAGGATCTTGAAAAGTTTCAAGCAACGAAACAATATAACGATGTTGTAAAAGAAACAGGACAACTTATTAATAATGTTTTTATTCCTTCTTTCAACAAAGACTTATCCCTAGCAATGTCTAAAATGAGTCTGGAAGAGAAAGAAAATCTTATAGGATCTATGGGTGCGAAAGAAGAACTCTTACGTAGATACCTAGATTTCCAGATAAAAAATAATCTTGCTACAGACAAAACAATTTTCACAAAGCGTTCGTGGCTGAGTAACGTTATGTCTGAAGAAAATGTAGCTCTGCTTGAGGATCCTGAAGCAGGATTACGTTTTATACTAGGTCAAGATCCTAAAAATGTTAGAGCAACCGCAAAGGTGAATGGGATTTATAAGAGAGCAGTTGGTAAAACCGTAACGAATACTGATAACGAAGAAGTAGCTCCGTTCTACATTATGATAAAAGACAAAACTAGAAGTAAATTTGATTACATTGAAGAAATGAAGGGGTCTAAGGAGGCGGTAACGAAGGAAGTAGAAGACGGGCTTTTAATGCTTAAAGAATCTCTTATAAAAAGAGCAGTAAATAGGAATTCTGTGAATGAGGATGGCGAGGGCGTTCTCTCTGCTGAAACTGTTACGGATTATGAAGAATTTTCATCTTCTCTTAGGGCTAGGATCGATGTTAAGTTTCCAGAAGAACCTACTACTGTTACTGAGGATTCTACACAGTCTATTGAGGGTACATCCTTTGCTACTCCAGTTACTGCGTTTCAGGCTGATAAAAAGGCTGCGCTTGCTAGGGGTAGGCGGAATCAACAGCGTCGAGATAATATTGTTGGGACGCTGAGTGACTTGATTACTCGTGGTGGCGACTCATTTGGTGTTCAGAAAGGTAAACAGTTTGGCTCTCCTAAAGAACAAGCCTCTAGTCTCTTGAGCGGTCCTGCCAACCCTAATCCCGGATTTAGAAGCAGTAAGCGAAGTCCCCGGACTTAAGTAAAAATAATTAATCTAGGAATATAATTATGGATGAGTATCTTGATGAAGTTCTCGACAGCACTGAACAAGAAGCAGAGAGTCAGATACAACAAGAAGAGGTATATGACGAACAGTATTATAACTTTGACGAGACTTTAAAAAGTGATGAAGAAGAAAAACTTTTGGAATATGTACCGGATATAGAAGAAGAAGAAAGACAAGAACAAAAAGAAGGTGTATATGACGAACAGTATTATAACTTCGATGAAGATTTTGCTGAAGGTACAGACTACTCTCAGCTAGATAAGACTAGACAAGTAGCTTATGCATGGAACGCAGAACCTCTGCTTCTCAGCGTGAACCCTGACCAAAACTTTGGAATGATTGGTCAGGCTATTACAGCGGTAGCCACTACACTGTTTACTGATCAGACGATAGAAGACAAGTATAAAGAGCTTGAGCAAGAAAGATTAGATTTAAACTTAAAATCTTTTCCAAGGTTTGCAGGTCTAGCTGTAGAAGATGAGACAGTTTATATGACAGCGGGTAGGGTTGCTGCGGGTGTGTTTGATCCTGTGGGCTTTGTAGTCCCTTGGACAAAGGTAGCAGTACTAGGCAAGACAGCTACAGTTCTAACAGGTGCTGCTCTGGGTGCGTCTGAGACAGCTGCTAGAGAGTATACCGTTAATGGTGAGGTAAGTAGAACAGCCCTTGGTATAGGAGCCATAGGAGGCGGTGTAGCTGCTGGTATCGGTGAAGTTGTAAAGTCTGTTATTACTAAAAGAGCAGCTACAAAAGCAGCAGGAAGAACTGAAGTAGAAACAGCGGTTGTAAAGTCACCAGTATCTCAAGGTATTATAGATGATCTAGAAGAGGTAGTAAGTCCTAGTACTCCTTCGGCTAATCAGCCTTCTATAGAAGATATGAAGATAGAGTTAATGGGAGAGGCTTCACAAAAGTTAAGCCGTGGAGAGCGTAAGAAATTACTGCAAGAGCAAGAAGAGTTAAGAGCTAAGATTAACGCTGTAGTCATTGACCCTGCTGACCCTGTTAAAAAGAAAGGTTTACCTGCTAGAGCTGCTAAAAAACAAGCTCAAGATGTAGCTATAAAAGCAGCAGAAGAAGAGCGCAGAGTATTTCAAGACCCCTTAGATATTATTGATAGGCGTTTACAGGCTGATGAGTTAGCGAGTAATGCTGAAAGCGATCTGTCTAGGCTAGAGCAGGGAATAATACCAGTTCGTTACAAGGTTAAAAAAGAACCTGTTATTAACTTAACTAAACAAGAAATAATGAACGTAAAAACATCTGCTGCTAAAGTTATTGAAAAAGCAGATGACATTAAACCTGAAGACCTCGTTAATTATTCTTTTATTAAAAGAGAAACTGATCTTTTAGAAGCAGCAAAGGTTGAGCTACAGAAGCTACAAAAGAGCAGTAAACGTAAAAAGAAATCTAATCCTTCTATTGATGCTGATATTAAAAAACAATTGAAGGTTGTACAGGATGCAGAGAAACGTTTAGTACAGAACACAGTGAAGCTTTCTGAACAAAGAACAAACTCTTCTGTAGATATTGTGGAGGACTTAGCATCTGACGGTAAACTTACTGATGGTATTATGCAGAAAATTATCTACGAAGTTACTCGTCCTATTGGTTTCAGTTTAGGAGGGACGGCTATTGGTCTTTCTACTATGGAGGAAGATGACGGCTTTGAACATATTCTTATGTATGCTACTGCGGGTGCTGCTCTGGGACAGTTGCAAAAGAAGATACAACGCTCCTCTGCTTTAACCTCTATAAACAAAGAAACAGGGCAGTCCTTTATAAACAATGCAGGTGAAGGGTTCTTAGGAAACATCATACCTTACTTGAAATATAATACAGGCGCTAGTACAGCTGCTCGTATGGACGCGATGGGTGGATGGAGTAAAGTTATAGGTAATAGATTGTTTAGTACGCTGGGTTCCAATGTCGAAGGTGTTGAGGCCCGTACACAGCGTATGCAAGCTGAGTACCTAGAGAAGCTTATGAAAATAACGGGTTCTCCTGCCGAAAGGTCTGGGACAACACTCGCGAGACGCGTGGTCGATATAAACTATGATGTTATTGATGAAAAAAACGTAGCTATGAACACGATAGCAGGTGAGATAATGCGTGGTTACACGAAGGTAGATGATATTGCTGCTGGTTACACGGGTCTGAATAAAAACCTACGTGCTGTAGATGCGGACGATGTTGTTGAGATTAAGGCTATGGTTCCTCAGTTAGAGAAGCTGAGAGATGAAACAGCAAACCGTATGAGAGAGGTTGGTATTAACTTTAAAGAGATTGACTCTTATGGTTTGCAGCAGGTATGGGATATAGATGCTGCTGATATAAACTACAATCAATTTGTAGCTGATCTGGAAGAAGCTATTACTATCCAAGCAAAGAATAAAATGTCATCAGCTGGTAAAGCTTCTAAAGGCGTAGACTCTAAGGTAATCAAGGAAAGAGCTAGAAAGATGGCTGATAAGATTACTGGTCGTTTTATAGAACCCAGTGATAGTTCTTTCTTTGGAGCTGTTGAATCCCCTATATTCTCTAAGAACAAGGATACACAGCAATATAAATTCAGAACCGCTGCTAAAGCTTTTGAAAAGCAAAGGCTCTTATCTGACGTAGAAGCTACTAAGTTCATGTACGAGAAAGGATACTTGAACTTACATGCAGGAGAATCATTATCTTCATACGGTACTGAGTCTATTAAAGTAGCTGAGTTTGCAGAAGCCTTTGGTGCTAATGGTGAGATAATAAATCTTGCTCTTCAGAAAACAAGAGAAAGCTTTGTGAAAGCGATAGCTGAGAACCCCAACAATGCTAAGTATTTAATAAAGAGACAAGAAGCTTTTGAGCTACAGCTGACAGGTTCTATTGAAGCTTATTGGGGAGGCTACGGTAAGAGGCTAAAGACAGAGTTTGATCTTCCTATTAAAGCTTTTACTACTTTAGCAAACGTAAGATTCCTTACTACGGTATCTATCGCTAACCTTGGTGATATGGTACAGCCTTTCACTAATAGTTCTTATGGTGCTGCTATGAAGACTCTAGCAAAAAGAGTCAGCAGCAAAGGTGATAAGCAGTTTTCTCAGATGGGCAGCTTTAAGTATGACGATGGTTATGCAAGAGACTTAGCTTCTATGATGAGGAAGTCAGGCTCTAGAAATAGAGCTACTAGAGCACTTGAGAATATAAACGAGTTCTACTTCTTTACTGTTGGTCTAAGTAAGGTTACTAAGATGTCACGTAACTTTGCTCATGACGTAGGTGTTAACAGAGCGTTTGATCTGGCAAAGAAAACAAAGTTATCTAAGAACAATCTAGCTGAGTTATCAGAGATGAAGCTGACTACAGATGAGTTAAAAGATATTGGTAGGTTCGATACAGTTGAAGAAGCTTTTGAGGCAGCTGACTCTAGGAAGTTATTAGAGAAGGCAGGACGTAGTAGCACAGACAGAGATGCAATCATTCCTTCTGTAGGTAACCGCTTGTTGTTTACTAATACAAATAATAACGCTATACGTGCAGTGGGTCAGTTTATGTCTTGGGCGCAAGCAAAGACTTCACAGACTAATAGACTGTTAACAAGGGTAGAAAACGGAGATGCTAAGTTAGCTATCAAGATACTAGCAGCAACCCCCGTCTACGCTGGTTTCCTTGAGTTAAAGAGAACCTTAAACCCTAACTACATCCCTGATGATGATGACGTAACTGATGTCTCTGCCTATAACTTTGCTGGTGATGCTATGAAGCTGGGTGGTGGTTTCAATAACGCTATACTGGATAAAGTATTAGGTACTCTTAAATCTATGAGCTACAACAAAGGAGCAGCAGAAGCAGTAGTTCCTGCCTTTGATCTTCTCTTTAAAACTGGTAGAGGGATTGTTGAAACTGGTGAAGATGTAGCAGAAGGTAACGTTGAGAAAGCTTTAAAAAGGATGGCTCTAGCTGTACCCGGTGTAGCTCAAGCATCAGGCTGGACGGAGAAGATTACAGGTGATCCTCTAATAGATACGGAAGAAGAAGCTAAAAGCAGTGGGAAAATAAGACGCTATAACAAGGGCGGTGAAGTGTTAGATGTTCCTAATGTTCCAGTAGAGCCTGACCAACGTATAGATAAGATGACAGGACTACCTTATAACCAACAGGCTGGTACAGCTTTTGTTGATGAAGAGGATAGGCAAGATCCTTTACAGCGTCTAGGCTTTGTTAAAGGTGGAATGATTGAAGATCCTTTAAAGAAGCTAGGGTTTGGAGAATAAATATAAACATGGTTTTTAATTTACTTTTGTTACAGAGGAAAAAGAATGAGTTTTAATTATACAGTAAAGGAAGGTGACACTTTACCAAAGATAGCTTCTAAACTAAAGACAAATGTGGACACTTTGGTACTTGATAACGGTATTAAAAATCGCGATTTCGTGCAGGTTGGTCAGGTGCTGACTACTGAGATAGGAGACGATGATACAGGACAAAAAGATCTTTACGAATCAGCTGATGCAGCAGCGTCTGCGGTAACAGACAGTGTAAATGAAGAGAGTAGTGTTACTACTGAGACAGAGGAGAGGAACAGGGTTCAAGCTGAACAAGTCAAAGCTAGATCACTTCTTAGTAAAGCAGTTAAAGGGCCGAGCCAAGAAGAACAAACTAGAGAAGAAACCGCACAATTTAAAGCTGTGCAAAGGGGAGATCTGAAGAGTAGGCCGCTAGAAACACGGGAAGAGGTTGAAAGCGCAATTGCAACAGTTTCTTCATATTTCGGTGATGGCCCTGATGCTACAGCTTTGTTACGGGAGGTGGTTATTAAAGAATCAAACATGGGACAAAATCCCAATACCTACAAAATGGTAACGAGTAAGAAATTCGGCAGAGGCAGGTTCGGCGTAGCACAGGTTGACGAGGTGAGCTTTAACGATACACAGGCAAGATTACGTGGTGATAAAGGGCAACCTCAAGGACTCGTTTCACAAGTGGAGAAAATTAAGAATGCTTCAGGTATAGATTTACTTGATGTAGAATATGAAGATTTACGTGACCCTGTACTAAGTGCAATGTATGCAAGGCTTCACTTCATGAAGAACTCCGATCCTATATCCGACACAGTAGAAGGAAGGGCTGCGGCTTGGAAGAAACATTATAATAGCAAGGCCGGTAAAGGTAAACCAGAACAATATACTAAAGACGTAAGGTCTTATGACAAGAAATGGAAGCAGTAGACACGGTAAACAGGAAGAATAATATGAAACGCTTTATTGTTATAACAGTGTTGTTACTTGTCTCAGCTTGGTTAGATAAAAAGGAAAGGGAGTTACTACATGGCAGCTAAAAAGAAATCTAAAGTAAACGAAGCAGGTAACTACACTAAGCCCACCATGAGAAAGAATCTTTTTAACAAGATCAAGGCTGGTACTAAAGGTGGTAAGGGTGGTCAGTGGTCTGCTCGAAAGGCTCAGATGCTTGCTAAAGAGTATAAAGCTAAAGGAGGAGGGTACAAGTAATGGCACTCAAGAAGTCTCAGAAGTCTTTAAAGAAGTGGACAGGGCAAAAGTGGACTACTAAGTCAGGCAAGCCTAGTGCTAAAACTGGTGAGCGTTATTTGCCTGAGAAAGCTATCAAAGCTTTGACACCTGCACAGTATGCGGCAACCACCGCAAAGAAAAAGAAAGATACAAAGGCGGGTAAGCAGCACAGCGCACAGCCTAAGAAGATTGCAAAGAAAACTAAACCATACAGGAAAAAATAATGCCTAAAGATCCTAGATTAGAACGAG
>ENA-ORXF01001491-ORXF01001491.1-marine-metagenome-genome-assembly--contig:-NODE-1491-length-15030-cov-4.992911_pt1 | contig 15030 bp, 18 predicted proteins | sample MGYA00237864_ERZ511476 | MGnify/ENA primary metagenome ERZ511476 (study PRJEB26306, sample SAMN06343908) | marine metagenome | isolation source: coastal waters | place: Atlantic Ocean: West Antarctic... | reverse complement strand
AAAGATTATATCGTGATAGAAAGTCGATCATGGTCATGGACGAATCCCAAATCTTGTTGCCATGATGTGTTTGCTTTTTGTTTGTCTGCTTAATTTTTTTAATTTCCTTATCAGAAGACAAAGGAATTTTTATGTTGTGAAGTATTCTCATGGTGTTAAAATATATTATAATCAGTTACAATCACTAATCATAGCAAATTTAGGAGAAAATAATGGGTGACTACAATAAGGGTTATAGGACCTTAACGGTTGATCTAAAGACTTACGACATGTTGGAGGAGATTTGTGTCTCCCAGCACAGAAAGAAGATAGATCAGATACGTTTAATGGTTGAGACTAACCACAAGAAAATTAAATCAGAAGCAGAAGCAGAAGCAAGTTAATCTTTAAACTAAAGAACCAATGCCCTGCATTTGTCTTTCAGCGATTTCCCTGTCTCTGGGATTGGGAAGCACTGTTTCAGATAACATCTGCTGAGGAGTAATTGCATTAGCTGGCGGAACCAGTGGCATGTCTGATGGTTGGAACGAAGCAAGCATTTCATCGAGCTGATCTCCAACTCTCTGTCTATCCGCAGGCAAAACCTCATTAGAAATATCATCTCCCGCCGATCTTCTAAAGTTGTCTGCTCGTGACAAACTATCATCTATCTGTTCTTCTTGATTAAAATATTCTATGGCTTTGTCTTTTACTTCCTCGCCAAATTTTTCTAAATCTAAAGCACCAGCATCTTCGCCTGCTTCGCCAATCATAGAAGTTATTTCTCCTATGGCATAAGGCGAGCCTGTTAAGTCTGCAAAATTTAAAAGCCAGCCAGTTCCACTTCTAGGGTCAACCCGCATAAGAGCGGCACCAAAAGAAAAACCTTTTCTAAGGTTGTCTACTAACCGGTTGTAGTCTGTTTGTGTTAATGTTTCAGCGAGTTTTTGCGACATAGCCTTTGCCTGCTCATCATCCAACAAATCAAAGTCTTCTCTCATTAAAGAGTTTACAAGTTCTTCAGGTTTTAACGATCTGGTGTTTATAGCCCTTGTTGATTTTTTTTGATACTTATCAACGAGTGCAATTCTTTGTGCCGTTTGACTTCCAGTTAAAACTCTCATTTCAACAGCCCTTGAATCAATTTCTTGTTGAAAGTTGCTGATAAACTCATTAAAAGTATCCTCACCCATATCTTCAGGAAAAGCCAGTCGCAAAAGTTTTCTGTTTTGTGGGTTGCCAATTATTTTTAAACCTATGTTGCTGCTGTCTGTTGATTTTTCCATTTTTCTTAAAACAGACTCAAACACACCATTTCTAAAAGCTTCTTTCTCGGAGTCGTTGTAAAGCCCAATAACTTTTTCAGGATTTGCGTTGTAAGCTTTGTTGGTAAAAATATTTAAACCAAAGTCCATGGCTTCTTGTGTTGCCATGCTACCCGCAAATATTTCTCTTGCTTGTTTATATTCTGGGTTGCTGTCTAAAATAGTTAAAAACTTATTCTTGCTGTTCATCATTTTAGCCAACTCTACATTGCCCATAGATGTACTAAGTGGCTTATTGGCAATTGAAAGCTCGTTGTCCAAAGCCAATTTCATGTAATGCAAAAACTGCATGTCTACCTCGTCAATGAGCTTGCCCTTGTTTTCACCTGAAGCAAAACCCAGTCCGTTTGTGGTCATTTCAAAGTCAGGCAAAACCACACCATCTTCTAATGCTATTTTCTCAGCCATGTTAGCCGCCCTTTGCAGGCTTGGTCTGTTTAAAAGTGTGTTAATACTATCAACCTCTTGCTTGCCCTCGCTGTTTTCAAAAACAAACTCTTGGTTTAAATCAATGGTTCTTGGAATCATTTCAGGGGTTGCGCTTGGGTTAAACTGCAATTTCAACCCATCTAATGGCACTTCTTGCATAAAAGCTTTTTTGTACAGGGGGGCTGCTTCTGCTTTTCTTGTTTGAATTAAAGCGTCAAGCGTTTCAAAGTACGATGCCTGCGGTCCAAAAGCTTTTATTAAATCTGAGTTTAATCTGCCAAACCTACCGCTCTGCCTTGCTTCTAAAAAATCCCTTGTAAGTTTTGTGCCTTTGCTTGGCAATACATTAACCAAATCTAAAAGAGCCGCAGACGATGTACCAGTATCAGCCAGCGTTAATTGCCTGTTTTGATTCATGGCGTTGTGAGCTAACAGCAAAGCTTCTTCTACCGAGCCTGCATCTGCTTCCATAGCATCTGCAATCATGCCAAGCGCTATTTCCTCGCCTTTTTCGGCGGAAGGATAGGCTCCAACCTTGTCTGCTAAAGTGCTAAAAACCCTCGAAATAAAATGAGACGGTATAGCCAAGGCTGCTGATGCTATGCCTGTAATATACGGCTTCCATTTTGTGACTCTTTCTTTGGCATCGCCCTCATCATCACCTATGGTGTAAGCCGTTCCATATATGCCTGATCTTTTAACCGTATTTCCAAATCCGCCCTTTGGTCCCATAATTCTGTTTCTTGCTTCGCTCAAAGCTTTTAAGGTTGGAGATTCTGGAAACAGTCCCGGCGTTTGCTTTCCTCTTGAGAATCTTGAGCTAACCAAGTTGTAAGCACCGTCAGCAATTTGTGGAATCAACGAGCCACCGACCTGTGCGATGCTTGATTTAATTGGATTCTCTCTCTTATAGGTATCCATGGCATCACGCTCAACGGCAAGATAAAAACTTTTTGGAAAAGTGCCTTGAAGGGGTGCTGTCAATTCATCGCTAAAATTAAATGTTGCGCCTTGAGCTGCCATTTGAAAAGCACTGGACTCAGCATCTTGTAAGAAATTATGTACCTGCATCAAATCAGGGCTGGCATCTTTTCCTTGTTTAGCTACCCTTGCATTAATTTTCTCTCTATACAAACCAACGTCATCTTTGGTGAAGTTTGCGTTTTCTAGTAATTTATATGTGTCTTCTGATATAGCCATAATTAAATGTTGACAGCAGGGTCGTTTGAGCTAATTGTACTTGCGTCTTTAATTTCTTCGATAGTACCGTTTAAGTTTCTTCTGTATGTTTTTCCGTTTTTTGTGTATATAACAGCAACAGGCTTGTCTTGAGCATTCGTAACTTCTTTTACAATTATTGCACCCTCGGGAACTGTAAGCGGAGAATCAAACATACTTGCATCCCATGTTTTTGCTTTTTTCTTTTGGTAGCCTTCAAAATTTCCACTTCCAGCACCCAAATTATATAATTTAAGAGCTTCATTATACACGCCAATTTTTTGTTCAAACACATCTTTTAATATGGCTTTCATCCTGTAAGGGTTTTGCAAAGCACCCGGTTCGCTACCAAGGGCTGCTATAATTCTTCCAGCGTCAAACTCTGTCATAATACCCGGTCCAACAACCTCTTCTCTAAATCGACCAATCAAAGCTTGAAACTTGCCCTCTGACAAACCCTGCGCCAAGGCTGCTGGAGTAATTCCCTCAGTCGCAAGAATTGTGTTAAAAAAGTTCTCAATGCTGGTGCCTATTCTGCCAAAGCCTGTGTTAGCATCATCAAATGTTTTTACATAACTTGCCAAAGCGTCTAAAGACTGCTCGTTTTCTATTACCACTTTACTCTGTTTCATAAATTCTTTTAAATCCATGATGTAGTCGCTTGCTTCGCTTGCAACATAAGGTCTTGCATTGGGGTGTTGTGCAAAAAATTGTTGCTCATTCATTACCTTTCCCTCACCCTTGTAAACAATGTCTGTGCCAATTAGAAGCTCTCTAAAAAATTCACCTTTTTCGTCTTTCCACATGCTCCCCTGTTTTGCACTTTCAGAACCCTTCTTCTTAGTCACCATACCAAAGGCTGTTAAGTCTCTGGACTGCCGATCTTTTCTGTTGGCTTCGTCTATTTCTTTTTGTAGCTTGTTAAATTCTAAAAAGCCAAGACCTACACCTCTGCCAAGTGAAGGAAATTTTTCTGACTGTGAAGCAAAAATACCTTTTGCTAGCGCGCCTGCTAAGTCATAGCCAGACGCTCTGGGTCTAGGAGGCATAATGTCGTTTAACATTTTTCTGTATTGGGCGTATTGAGTCTGAATGTCTGAGTCGCCACTTTCGCTTTTGCTTATCATTTCTAGCAACTGCTCATTGGTTAAGCCAGCTATGCCTGAACTTTGGCTTGCAATATCAGCCGTGTCGCCGCCAGTATCAACGCCAGTATCATTTGTAGAGTTTATAATCGCATTGGCATCAATAATCTGATCTAAGTCTTGGGTGTCGTCTTTAAAATTAGTGTTGCCACCAAAAAGATCGCCACCATTCGCGTAACCCATAAGTGAGGATAGACCTGATCTACTCATGGTCATTATATTTTATATTTTGGTGGGTTCATGAAATTGCCAATTCCACTTAATGCTGATAATCCAGTCGCCAAGCCTGTCGATAGAGGTGACGGTGGAACACCATAGGTTGTACCAATCTGACTGAAGCCTGCTGGCACAGTTTGCACAAATGGCAACAATGATTGCATCTGTTGCATCGGAGCTTGTTGTTGCGTAAGAGCGTTCTGTCTTGATGCATTGAGTTGATTTTGTTGCTGCCCTTGAGTCATTTGACCTAAGCCAATCTGTCTTTGTATGTCAGCTTGCGTGGCTTGTTGAGCTTGAGTTCCTAGACCCATTAGCTGCCCACCAAGACCTACTTGCCCTGCTGATCTTGTTTGAGCAATGTTACCAATGCCCGATGAAAGATTTGCTAGATTTTGTTGTCTTCTTCCAACTTCACCCAAGGCTATTTGTTGAGCCTGATCGTAACCTTGGCTTCTAAGACTGCCCAAGGTCTCCCCTAAGCCTCTGCCAAGAGCCTCAGTGCGTTCTGTTGCACCAAGCTTGGCTCTTGAGCCAAATGCTGATTCGCCACCCCTGCCAATGTTTTGAGCTGTAGCCGCCATGTCGCTTTTTGCGCCTTGTTTCATAAAATCTTTTTTAACTTGGTCAATCACCTCTGATTGGTATGGGTTATAAAATTTTGAAATGTAACTTCTTTGATCGTCTGCGGGTCCTACCATTTGTGAAGGGTCATACCCTACGTTTGCGTAATCTCTTAATAGTTGCTCTGACTCGTCTAAACCGCCAAGTCTTTTTGTTGCAACGCCTGCTGGGTCGTATTGCTGTCTGCCGAATAAACTTTCAAGACCTTGCCCAAAGTATCCCTCTGCGCCCATGCTTGTAAGTGCATTCTGGTCATCAAACTGGTCAAATAAGTACGGGTCTTGAATGCCAATGTTTTCTCTGGATAGGTTAATCGCTGCTAACTGCTCAGGAGAAAGTCCTGCTACTTGCTCAGGAACGACAACAGGATTGCCTTGCTCGTCATAAAATGTTTTCTCAGAAGCTCTGAATGCTTGTTGCATAAAGCCCGGTGAGTAGCTTGAAGTTCCCGGTATGCCTGAGCCAAAGAATAATTCTCTGGTGGTTGGGTCTAGCGTTCTAAACTGTTGTTGTATATCTGTTGCGATAGGCTGCTCTACTGCCATTATGCTACGCTCCCAAAGTGTTCCATAAGCTTATACATTACTCTGGTGCCTGAGTCTCTTGTAGGCGTTCCGTTAGGAGTAAGTGTAAGTATGCCGTTGTTATTGTTTACATCAAAAGAGCCAGCTCCTCTTACAGCCTTGGATGTCATAACAAACTCTCCATCGGAAAGCATGGCTGGTATATCGTCTGAAGTTTCTGTTCCAGGTCCATCAATTTGACCGTCTTTCATGGGAAAATTTTCTGGGCTAATATCTATCATGGGGTCACCACCTTCCGCCATAGCCACAGAACCACCGTTAGCAAAAGCCATGATGCCTCCGTATCTTGCGTTTCTTGGTGCGCCGCCACTTAAAGCTGGCATTCCTTCTGCGCTTAGACCGTACTCAACTCTGGATGGAGAGCCTTCGCCTGCCTGTCTAGCCATCTCAGCCGCTATGTTGTATCTGCCTAACTGGTCCATTTGAGTGAGTGGAGTTAAAGGTACACCTTTTTGATCTTTGGCTTCTTCATAAGCCAGCTTACCAATTAAGCCCGCAAGTCCTGCTATGCCTAATTTGCCCATCATGCCCATGCCGCCACTTGTGGTGCCAGTGTTGATTACATTTCCGTTTTTATCGACTTGTGTGCCTGTGCCATAAGCATCTTCTAAGCCACTTCTTCCACCAAGACCAATTTTATCGCCAATTGATTTTATGAAAGGATTTGTTCCGCCACTTGTTAACTGTTTTACTTCTGCAGCTGACAATGTTTCACCAGTTCTGGAGTTTACATATTCAACTTCGCCAGTTTCATAGTTGTCAATTGCTTGTATTTCTTCAGGCAAAGGTTGTTCACCGCCAGCAAACAAACCAAAGTAACCACCCTTTTGGTCATCTCTGTATGTGCTAGCAATGTTCTTGCCGTATTGAAGTGGGTTAAACTTACCGTCAACCGAGCCTATGTTAAACAAAGAATCCTTAAAGCTGGCGCCTTCGTAACCAGAACCAAGCCTGTCAAAAGCTCCGCCCTTGCCACCAACCTTTTGAGTACCACCAGCCATAACGGTCATGAGGTCGCCAATGCCACCATCGCCTTTAGCGATGTTGTAACCAGCCTCTAGTTTGTTGTATATGACTGCTGGTGCTTGCCAAGGACCGGGTACCACTGCGGCTATCTTAGCCACTGGTTTTAAAACTTTTCTTCTTAATTTTTGAAAAGCAGAGCCAATACCAAATTCTTGCAGACCAGTTTGCGGATTTATACTTAATGATTCTATGCCATTAATTTGTCCTGTGGTATCCACAGTTCTTGAGTCAGGGTCTATGCCCATCTCAATCATGGTTTGGTCTAAACTTTGTGCGGCTTGTGGATTAGCCTCTAATACTTCTGCTGGTATAACAGCCTCACCCTCAGACACATGAGCCAAAGTAGTGTCATTCATTCTGCCTGTTTCTACACCAAGCTTTAATAGTGGGTTGCCTGATTCGTCTACTTTTTGTTTGACTGCAAATTTTAATAATTGCGCTACACCCTCAGCATCTTCGCTACCAACCGTTTGCATCCTGTCTTGCAACAGCTCTTCTTGAACTGCTGGTGGAGCTACTTCTTGAACGGTTTGTACAAAGGCATCAATGTCCATGCCTGTACCCATTTCATTAATAATTTCTTGCTGTGCTTGAATTGATTCTGGTGAGTTCTGCGGTGTACTTAAAATAACTCTTACTTGCTTTTCAAAGCCCATCTCAACCAACGGTTGCATAATGCTGGTGTCTACACCTGACATCATTGGGTCTGGAACGCCAGCAAGTAAAGATTTGTTGGTTCTTACTGCGTCAGGCATAGCGTTCATAGCTATTTCTCTGTCCATATTAGACATTGATTCTTTTCTTGGCATCATATCCATTAAAGGACTGCTTGCATTAAAAGAAGGTTTGCCATTGTTGAAATTCATGCCCGCTTGAAACAATGGAAGAGAGTCTGGTCTTTCCATATCGGTTAGAAGATTCTGTACTCTGTCTGTTAAATTTAATTCTGCCATAATGTTCTCTAACAATAACTTATTTTAAATATAAATAATATCACTTTAAGTCTAAGTGTACCATTTTTCTACATCCCAATACTCAGAAGCAACACCCAGTGTAATGGTTGTATCTCCGTTGTTCTTAACTGTTACAGAGCCTAGCAGAGCGTTTGCCTCGTATCCTTGTGGCGAAAACGGTTCATGAAGTTGTATCCATGTGTTTCCAGTATACACCTGTAACACGCCGATATTTGTATTCCAAACAACATCACCAGCCACAAAATTAAACTCTGATAATTCTGTGTCGTTAAATTGTGGCGTTCTGCTTGGGTCAAACTGACCTAAGTTTAACTCAAGAATTCTAACCAATCTGTTAAATAGATCGGCATTTACCTCGTTTAAAGCCGTAGGCAGTCTTGACGGTAATAGTTTTGACATTACCTTCTGCCATCAGGCTGTAGCTCTAATCTTGTATAGCCAAGTCTCCATTGAACTCCCAGTCTGTTGCCAGATGCGGCATCGTCATCGCTTTGCAATCTAATTACTGCCTGCCTTGCTCTTGCTCTAACAAAAAGCTGATCGGTGTTATTGGAAATATCTTTTGTAACATTTGTTGACAATGATTCGCTAGGAAAGTTTCTGGTTTTTAATAGCATATTAATAATCGGTCCACCACTAGAAGTGTTGCTTCCATAGAATTTTATGTCTGGAATAATTCGTCTAATAAAGGTCATGTCGTTGCCCTCATCCAAATCAAAATCAGAGCTTTCCACAAAAACATTGTTCATGGGCGAGCCATCGTCATCTTCACCGCTCTCTTGGTTGTAAAGAAAATTGCTTGCCGTTGCCACAGGTCTTTCAAACACGTCTTCGTCTATCCATGCAGTTCTAACCAAAGAGCCGATGCTCCAAGTTCCTTCTGAGTAATTGTAAATAACGTATCTTGATATTTCTTCTGTTTCATCTGACTTGGCAGGATAAAACCACCAGACTTCATTGAACTCTTTGTTTAGTATTGCAAACGCTTTGTAAGCTTGACCAATATCTAAATCTTCTTGAACATAACTTAAAACACTGCAAGCCACTCTTTGAACAGAACCGTTGTATAAATAAAATCCATCCTGAGACATCCAAAAAACTCCGTTGGGAGAATTAATGCAAGCGTTGGGACCAATCATGCCAACGCCTTGATTTATAAGATTAACCGCAAATGTTAGTGGCGGTCCAACAAACTGCATTGAATACAAAGATGTGTCAGTCCATATTAAAGTTTCCTGCCTTGATCTGATACCACCAACAATCTCACTGCCAGATGACAACCTGACCGAACCTGCTGTGTTTGTTGTTTGTGGCTGCCATTCTGCAATGCTCTCTTGATCTGAAAAAGACACCAGCATAGGGTCAAGCGTTCCTGTTCTAGCTCCGCCCACAATTGGGTCTGAACCCAAAACAATAACGTGCCTGTCTGTGTCACTAACAATAACCTGCATTCCTACAGTTGGAGCCAAGTTTGCTCCCGACAAAGATGTGATGTTAACGGCTCTGGCGCTTGTTCCGCCAGATTTATCCCAATAAAATATTCCACCAAACCTAGGATTCATGATTAAATCCTCACCAAAGTTGTCAGACGACCACAGCCTTAATTGATTGGTAAAAGACAAAGCTGTAGAAGCACCAAAAGTTCCCTCTCCCCACAATCCTGCTCCCCAACCACTAGAAGAGACGTACTTGTCGATGCCTACATTTAATTGATACGCACCATCTACGCCAGAACCACCGTTGCCAGAGTCACTGCCATTGGCTGTAACCGTAGCTCCAGAAGTATTTTTGGCTGTAAAGGTGTAGGTATTTGCGGTGGGAGTTGTGTCTATTTGATACTCTTGGTTTAAGACGCCTGCTGTAATTGTTCCGCCTAATGTGGCGGCTCCAGATATTGTTACAAAGTCATTCTTAACAGCGCCATGACTAGAGTCGGTTGCTGTGATAGTAGACGAGCCGTTGGTGGCTGCAAAAACAATGCCGTCAGTTGTTATGGCTCTGATGGGAGTAATGTCATAAAAGACATTGCCTTCTTGTACATATGATTTTAAATGAGTTCCTAGGAAAAGAAACTTTGTTCCGTCTAGTGCAATCCAAGCAAATAAATTTCTGCATGTGCCAAGAAAACTTGTTGCTTGATTTTTAGACCAACCGCCTATTTTTTCAACAAAGTTTTTGCGAAATCTTATTAAAGACGAATCAAACCATCCGCCTGCGTTGGTATAAGAAGTTCCTTCCTTATCTATTCCTGCTTTGAATTGAAATTTTGCTAATGGCATGTTTCATTTCTTACTAAGCAATTCTTATGATTGCTGTGCTAGCAGCAGCCGCAGGAAATACAATAGTAAAGTCGCCGGCTGTAGAAGTTTTGTCGCCACCAAAGTCAATTGCTGCAACTGATTTATCACCATTGGTGTCGTTGTAAATCATACAACCTCTGGCTGTAACCGTAGCGGTTCCAAAAGTTAAGTCTGCAAAATCTGTGAAGCCAGTAGTTCCAGCGCTAGTTGGTGCAACTTTTGTTAAAGCATTTCCACCAGATGTGTAGTTGGTTCCAGATGCTTGCCCTGTAGTGGTAAAAGCTGTGGTAGCTGCGCCTAATGTGGCTGAACTTGTATATAAAGCCAGTTTAAAAGCGTTGCCGTTGGTAGCAAAATTATGTGTTGCTGTAAGCAGTTCTTTTTTAAAGCTGGTTGTGAGTGTTGATGTAATTGCCATTTCAAATACCTTTTATTATTTTTGCCAAATCTTTAGCGTCTCCTTGAGTCAATTCTTGAATCAAAGACGCTTTATAAGATTTTATAGCATTTTTGATATATATCAAACAAACTTTATAAATTAAATCTTGGTAGGCTCTGGCTTGGTCTTTGATGTGTTGTTCATTATTATCAGAATATCCAACTATTTTTTCGGTTAATTGCTTTGCCCAAAACTCAGGAGGGTGTCCTCCGTGATTTGAGGTGGCTACCTCTATTATGCCAAGCTGTGGCAAACCTCCGGGCGTTAATTTATCTACCATTTGTCAGGCTCCCTTAAATGTTCATCGTTTCTACCTATAAGCGTAGGTTGTGCTTGCATCTCCTTAGAAGCTAACTCGCTTACTTTTTTTGTTATTAGCTTATTGTCATCTTGCACAACAACCAATGGGTCTTCTAATCTGTGATAGCCATAAAGCTTTTCTTGATCTGGCACATTGGTATCTAACAAAGCGCTAGAGCCAGCAACTCCAACTTCAGCACCAAGCTCAGTTGCTTTAGCCAGCCAATACTCAACACAAGCTCTGCCTGATTCTGCAAAATGTAAATTGCCCTTGTAGCTAAAATCTATTCCATACAAATTTATGGCTCCAACCTTATTCCACAATGCAAAAGCAATGGCGTATGAAACTGTGTTATTTAGGTAATGACAATTAAATGCTTGTAAGACTTCGTCAATTGGATACTCAACCAAATTTCTGCATCTGTCATCTAGCTCACATGTATAGATCGGCGCAAGACCATTTTCTAAAACATCCAGCATGCCACTTGTTTGTCCGCCTGCATCGGTACTATCAAAAAATCTACTGGCTGGGTCCATCATAAAAACGCGGTCATGAAATATTACCGAGCCAACCGCGTTGATAGCCCACACTTCATCAAAGTGAGTGCCGTGTGATTTTGCTAAATTGTAATCAAACCAACTATTGCCTAGACCGACAATAGCCACAGTTTTGCCCTCTAAATGTTTCAACGGTTCCATTAATTCTCCTCTCAAAAAAAATTAACTTACATTTCTTCTTAACGAATCATACCTCATTTGATCTCTAGTATCCCTTCCTTCGCCAAGGTTTTTAAGTCTTTCTAAACTTTCTTTAAATTTTGCATCATACAAAGATATGTCTGCTGGATTTAATTTTAAAAATGTAGCGCCTTCAACCAAGCAACCATACAGCAACGTGTCAGGCGCATCGCTTGATAGGTAAGTTGTGCCGCTATCTGCGCCAGAGGTTAACGAGGCTGGTCTAGCCAAGTAGTGTAACTCTACCGAATAATCTGCATCTGGAATTGGACCTACCTCAAAAGAACTTTGGTCAAAAGTAGCGTAATACTTTGGCTTGCCTCTGGTTGTCGAATTTGATACATATTCTTTAATAAAAGAATTGTGTTTAAAATCAAGATAGCTGTATTCATTGCCGCTAATAACAGCCAGTGAAAAACTTGCTAAAAAATCTGATGGAGTGGCTAAAAATCTGTTGCTTGTCGTTAGATTGCCTTGAACATTTCTTCTTTGGTCAGGCAGTTGCACTGACTTTAAAATTCTTTCTTCGGCTTGCTGTATAAAGGTTGGAAGCTGCGAAACAAAAGTTGTTTCCTCAGATTCTAAGTAATCTTTAATTGCTGTCTTTAGTGTGGATAAAGTAAAACTCATGATGTTGTTATTGTAACCGAACCTAATGACCCATTCATAGCGCTAGGCGTGGTTAAAATTGTTCCTATAATTCCTAATTTAAAATTAGTATAAACCGTAAAAGCACTGGGGACTACGCTCACATCGGGTCTTGGCTCTCTAATTGCCTGTGGGTCAATTAATTTTTTTGTTGGAGTTAATTGCGGATGCTTTGGCTCAAAGCACTCATTGCATGTCTTTAAACCGTTCCACTCTTTTTTAAGAGTTGCTATGCCATACCTAAATCCGCACCTGTCGCATATACCGTATGCTTTTTTATTAGACGCAAAAGCCATTATGGAATATTGTAGCTAGACACATCTGGGGTAATTCTTACCGATGCCCTGTCTTCGTCCTGCTCCATGGCTCTAAAAAATTCTTCGTCATAAATTTGTTTTAGTAGCGCGGTTCTTTCTGGGCTTTTTTTAATAGATAGGTAGTAAGCAAGACCTGCTGCCAAGCAAGGATAAAACCTAAAAGGTATATCAAGAGTATTGGTTGCTGAGTCTGCGTCATCCATTCTTGTCAAGACGTTCATGTAAACAGTGTATTTGCTTGAGGCATCAGGAGCCGGGTAAACGCTTATGGTTGGAGACAATTGTTTATCAATAAAAAATTGCAAAGACTTACCTGTTACTGATTTGTTTGGAACCGCAGAATACTCGCTTCTGGATAGCCTTGTCATTTGCAAGTCTACGCTTTCATTGTTAACCGTTTCTCTTACAAAGGCATCTAATACATCAATGGCAGCCGTGCTATTTACCGAATCAACATTGTATGTTGCTGTTCCTGAAACCAAGGCAACCGTCTTTTGGCTTATGGTCCACTGGTTTAAACCACGATTAGCCCATTCAGCCAAAAGTAAATTTAAACTTCTTCTTGCTGTTTTTAAATCGTATGCTGTGCGCAACTCTAAGCCGCATCTTTCAAACGCCTCTTCAATATAATCAGCTACATCTAGCTCGAAATTTTTAGAGCTTGAAACGGTCATAATTTATTTTTTAGCTTTGCCGCCTCTGCCAAGTTTTTTAATGCCTGACTTACCGGCTCCGCCCATTGCAAACTTTCTGATGCCTGATTTGCCAGCGCCACCCATTGCAAATTTCTTTATGCCTGATTTACCAGCGCCACCCATTGCAAATTTCTTTATGCCTGATTTAACAACTTCAGCGCCTTGAGCTGCCCTTCTTTGTTGAGATGCTCCGGCTACTATATCGCCACCATCTTTGTACATAGCAACTTTTCTTTGATTTGACCCTGACATGCCTCTTCCTCTTGCGGGCATTGAAGATCGTGTAGACTTCATTGACGCAGGTTTTTCTTTGTTTAATTTTCGCAATGACCCAAAAATTCCGCCTGATGATGGCGTTCTTGCTTTGCCCGACTGATTTTCTAATTTACGAACAGCCTTGGAAGCAACCTTTCCAAAAAGACCTTTGCCCATTTTACCCGATGCTTTGCGTGCAATTGATTTTCCCTTTGCTTTTTTAAATGCTTTTTTAAATAATCCCATTGTAAACTCCTGTGTTTAAATACAGCCAATTAAAGCTAATGTTTATGATACCTTATTTTTTAATAATTAATTCCTACGATTTAAAATTTTTTGGAACTCATCTTCGTTCCAATTATTATAATAACCTATTTTTTCCAATCTTTCAGAGGCAATGTTTAAAGTATCTAATCTTTGCACAAAAACCATATTGTAACTTTCTTCGTATAAAGGCTCAAAGTCATCCTTTTGGCTTAATACGCTTTTCTCTTCGTGGTCTTGGTGAAAGCCCATTACCCATAAATTTTTTTTATTTAAAAAAACATTCATCATGTTTATTCTTTCGTTAAAAACTTCTAGCAACAAATCTACATTAAAATCACAGTAAATCGCAACGTCAATTTCTTTTGGAAAATTGTCACTGTATTTAATTAAATCTAGCCATTGCATATCATCGGATTTAATTATTTTTACAGAATTATTTTGCCAAGTTTTGTTGGCGTAGGGACACACTGGATGATTGTCCTGACTGTCTTCTAAGACTTCTTTAGACCAAGCCCTGATCTCTTCTTTAATTTGTGATAATTCCACTACTTTGCAAATGTACTTACGTTGGTTGGTTTGCCTTTTACGCCCTGTTTTTTGCTTCTTTTTCTTGTAACTGCTGATTTTATTTGTGATTTAGACATAGACTGTGCCTTAGATTTAGGCACACATTTTGGGTATTTTCTTTTTGAGCCTTTGGTAGATTTTCTGCCACAAGATTTATAACCACCGCCTTTTTTCTTTGAGCCAATATCAACCCATTCTTCAGCGAACCAACGGCGAAGACCCATTACCTGCCACGCATTTTGGTTTTTTTCCTGCGATCATCCATCACAGCTCCACAACCACGGGCTATAAAACTTTTCATTCCGGCACCTGTTTTAACTCCACCGCCATTGTTCATAAAACCAATCTGGTTTCTTACCTTTTTTGGCAAGTTTGGCAAACCTTTGTTGTCTGCTGGTATTGGTTTTAAATTTTTTTCCATAATTCCACCTTTGTTTTTGTATTGACCGCCCATCTTTTTATACTCTTTAACCATGTACGCATTTGCGTATGCGCTTGGGTACACATCAAACTTAGCTTTAGCCTTAGACTTAGCTTTGCTGTATAAACTTGGATTTTTTACATTGTCTGGTATTGCCATTTAACACTTCCACCTTTTTCTTGCTTGCCTAATTCTTGAATTAGGATCATTTCTAGTTTTAGCAGAGCTTTTCTTTAGTTGACCCAAAGACCTTGCACAATAAGACTTGCGCCTTTTTGCAGCCTTGCTACCCTTTTTAACTTTTCCCGTCACAGCCGTTTTTAACTTAGAGCCGGGATTGGCTTTTCGATAAGCTGCCACACCCCTTGCAGTCATGCCCGCTCCACTTTTTGTAGATCGGTAATTTCCACCTTTTTTGGTGGTTTTGGGTATAGCCTTTTTTGGTTTTCTGTCAGCCACTTTTAGGCATGGAAAGCTGTCATAGATGCAAATGTACCACCTGTATAGGTAAGATATATTCCATCAGTAAACAAAACTCCTTCATCTGGAATGTTAACGTCCCT
>ENA-ORXF01001489-ORXF01001489.1-marine-metagenome-genome-assembly--contig:-NODE-1489-length-15041-cov-6.178361_pt1 | contig 15041 bp, 14 predicted proteins | sample MGYA00237864_ERZ511476 | MGnify/ENA primary metagenome ERZ511476 (study PRJEB26306, sample SAMN06343908) | marine metagenome | isolation source: coastal waters | place: Atlantic Ocean: West Antarctic... | reverse complement strand
GCTTTGCATACAGCGGTTATTTTTTGTGAAAACTTTAATTTTCCGCATGCAAATCTTCAAATAAAAAGGCAGTTGTACAGTTTTAGTGATGGATATTTGGTAAAAACTGTGCATGCACTAGACGACGGTTTTAGCTCGGCAATTATTTTTAGTCATGATCACGGTATCAATACGTTTGTAAACGAGTTTGGAAGCAAGCCCATAGCACATGTACCTACTTGTGGTGTAATTGCTTTACAATTTCACGAAAAACATTGGAAAAACATAAAAAAAGGAAAAACTATTTTAGTAGAGTTTCCTCAAAATCATAAATAAGAGCTTTTGTTAGAAATAAAAAAATTCGCAGCAATTGATATCGGTTCTAATGCAATTAGGTTACTAATTTCAAACGTAATTATTTCTGAAGACAGAGAACCACAATTTAAAAAATCTTCTTTAGTTCGTGTTCCCATTCGTTTAGGAGCAGATGCTTTTATTGGTGACGGCATTATTAGTCCTGCCAATATTACCCGAATGATAAGTGCAATGGAAGCTTTTAAGTTATTAATGAATGTTCATGGCGTAGAAAAATATAGGGCTTGTGCAACTTCTGCTATGAGAGAAGCTTCTAATGGACCTGAAGTAACAGAACAAGTACTATCTCAAACAGGTATAAAAATTGATGTTATTGGCGGTAAGGAGGAAGCAGCAATTATATCTTCTACAGATTTAAATGAGTTAATAGAAGGAGATAGTTCTTACTTATATGTAGATGTTGGTGGTGGTAGTACCGAGTTTACATTGTTTTCTAAAGGTAAGATTATAAGCTCAAAATCTTTTAAAATGGGTACAGTTCGTCTCTTAAATAATAAAAAAGCTGTAAACAAAGAAATTTTTTCCAATGTAGAAAAATGGATTAAAAAGAACACCAAAGATTTAAAAAGAGTTTCGTTAATTGGATCCGGAGGAAACATTAACAAATTATTTAAAATGTCTGGAAGAACAGAAGGAAAACCCATTTCTTTTATTTATTTAAATGCTCAATATCAATTTTTAAAACAAATGCCTTATAATGACAGAGTTTCTGAATTAAGTCTAAACCCAGACAGAGCAGATGTTATTATACCTGCAACAAAAATATATTTATCTGCGATGAAATGGAGCGGTGCACGAAAAATATATGTTCCTAAAATTGGTCTTTCAGACGGAATTATTAAAACATTATACCACAATACTTTATAAATAAAATCAACTTTTTTGTGGTTAAGATATTAGATTACACAAAGAAATAAAAATATTTTCTTTTGAACGGTGATTAAAAACTCTTTTTTAAATGAGCAGTTATAAGGCTATTGAATGCTTCATTCTCGTTATTTAAAAAAGAGGTTTCTATCGGTAAATAAGACAAGTCTTTAATATGAGACTCCAATCTTACGTAATCTTTTTCTGTTGTTAAAATCATTTTTAGAGATTGAATTGCACCAAACTTTTTTTCAATATCTCTAATCTCGTTATCCGAAAAATGATGATGATCTGCATATTTTAAGTGTTGAAATTTCACATTTAAGCTTTTCAAATAATCCGTTAAAGGATCAGGATTTGCTATTCCTGTAATTAATAAAACCTCAAAATTCTTCAATTTAGAAGTAGGAATTTCTAGTGTCCCTAAAACGGTGTCTGCGTAAGAAATGCAAGTGAAAAATACTTTTTTATTAAATTTACTCAGCTTTTGCTTTATCGAATCCTGCTCGTTTTTAGATATGTTAACGGGGCATTTGGTAACCAATATTATATCTGCTCTATTTGCTCCTTGACCACTTTCTCTTAAATTTCCTGTTGGTAATAAAAAGTCATCTATAAATAAATCATTAAATTTGGTTAGTAAAATATAGAAACTTCCTTTTACTTTCCGATGTTGAAAAGCATCATCTAACAAAATTACATCCGGTTTTTTTTGCGAAATTAAATGTGTAATTCCCGCTACTCTATTTGCATCTACAGCTACATGAATATTTTTAAACTTCTTAAAATACTGCAAGGGTTCATCCCCAACATCTGTTACGGAATGATTTTTATTCAATAAAACAAAACCAGTTGTTTTTCTTTTGTAGCCTCTGCTAAGAATCGCCGTTTTGTGATTATTTCTCAGCAAACGAATTAAATACTCAATTTGTGGCGTTTTACCCGTTCCTCCAACACTTAAATTGCCAACAATAATTAAGGGTATTTTAAATGAAGTGTGTTTAAATATCCTTGCATCGAAAAATAAATTACGAGTTCTAGTTACAAAATCATATACTATTGCAAGTGGAAAGAGTAAAAATCGAAGTAATTTCATTAATGTAAAAATACAATAAAAGAATTTCTAAAATACGCAATGTATCTATTGAACAATAAAAAATATTTTACTTTTAAATTTCAGAAAGAAAAAAGGAAATTTAATTACTATTTCTAAAATAAGATCTTTTTTTAGGAAACTCAAAGTAAAACCTAGAAACTCTTTTCAATTAAAAACGGTAACTTTGATTTTAGAAAATAAGATGGAATGAATATAAAAGATGTTGCAAATTATTTAGAAGCATTAGCTCCTTTAAACTACGCTGAAGATTTTGATAATGTTGGTTTGTTAGTAGGAAACTACAATACAGCAATTTCTGGAATATTAGTTACTTTAGATACTTTAGAAGAAACTGTCGATGAAGCAATTGCTAAAAACTGCAATTTAATTGTTAGCTTTCACCCAATTATTTTTGTCGGGTTAAAAAAACTAAACGGCAATTCTTACGTTGAGAGAGTGGTCTTAAAAGCCATCAAAAACGACATTGCTATTTATGCTACACATACTGCTCTAGACAACTCTAAAGAAGGCGTTTCGGCAAAAATGTGCGAAGTTTTAGGCTTACAGAACACTAAAGTTCTGATTCCTAAAAAAGGAATTATAAAAAAACTAACCACCTTTGTTCCCTCTCAAAACGCAACTGCTTTAAGAAATGCGCTATTTAACGCAGGTGCAGGAAATATTGGTAATTACGACAAATGTTCCTTTAATGTGTTAGGTGAAGGAACCTTCAGAGGAAATGAGCATTCGAATCCTGTGATTGGCGAAAAAGGAGAGTTACATACAGAAAAAGAAACGCGAATTAGTATGGTCTTTGAAAATAAAAATGAAACTTCTATTTTAAAGACTCTAAAAGAAAGCCACCCTTATGAAGAAGTCGCTTATGAGATCATTACTACAGAAAATGTGCATCAAGATATTGGACTAGGAATGATTGGCGAGCTTCCAAAAGAAATGAAAGAAAAAGATTTCTTGTTATTTTTAAAAGAAACAATGAAAACCGATTGTGTTCGTCATTCAGAATTACTCCATAAAAAAATAAAAAAAGTAGCCGTATTAGGAGGTGCTGGTAGTTTTGCAATTTCTAATGCAAAAAGAGCTGGTGCAGATGCTTATGTGAGTGCAGATTTTAAATATCATGAGTTTTTTAAGGCTGAAAAAAGCATTTTATTGACAGATATTGGTCATTATGAGAGCGAACAGTTTACAAAAAACCTTTTGGTTGACTATCTTACGAAAAAATTTAGTAATTTCGCAGTCATTTTATCAGAAAAAAGTACAAATCCAATTTATTACATATAAACATGGCAAAGAAGAAAGAAATTTCAGTTGAGCAAAAATTAAGAGCATTGTATGACCTACAATTAATAGACTCTAGAATTGATGAAATTAGAAACGTTAGAGGTGAATTACCTTTAGAAGTTGAAGATTTAGAGGATGAAGTTGCCGGATTAAATACCCGTATTTCTAATTTAACTGAAGATGCTTCTAATTTAGAAACAGAAATCAACAACAAGAAACAAGCGATAGAAGATTCTAAAGTTTTGATGACAAAATATGATGAGCAGCAAAAAAATGTTAGAAATAACAGAGAATTTGACTCATTATCTAAAGAAATTGAATTTCAAGATTTAGAAATTCAATTGGCAGAAAAAAGAATTAGCGAGTACAAGGTGAAGATTGCTCAGAAAAATGAAGTAATTGACGGAACTAAAGAGAAATTAGAGAAGCAAGACAAACATTTAGGTCATAAAAAAGCGGAATTAGATGCAATCTTAAAAGAAACTGAAAAAGAAGAAAAACTTTTAGGAGAAAAATCTGAGGAGTTTGCAAAATCTTTAGATCCTCATTTATATGCTGCATACACAAGAATTAGAACCAAAGTAAAAAATGGTTTGGCTGTTGTTGCAATTGAAAGAGGTGCTTCTGGTGGATCTTATTTTACAATACCACCACAAGTTCAATTAGAAATTGCAAATAGAAAAAAGATAACGATAGACGAGCATAGTGGACGTATCTTAGTAGATGCTGCATTGGCTGACGAAGAGAAAGCAAAAATGGACAAACTATTTTCTTAATCTCAAATAACAATTCACAAAAAAACTCGAAGCTTTTAGCTTCGAGTTTTTTTTATGACTATTTTTTGTTGTTCTAATAATCTAAATTCTTCAAGTAACTTAATTTTTCTTTCCAAATACTTAAGTCTTCTTTGAATTCGTTTATACTGTTCTTCACATTTAAAACTAACGGATTGTCATCTTTTGCATTTGAAAAGAAACCTAGATTATTTTCTAATTGCTGCATTTCTTTTACAACTTCATCCATCTTTTTTCTAACAGATAACTGCTCTGAATCTAATTTTCTAAAATCTTCATTTGCCATTAAACCGTCTATAACAAATGTAAATTTTAACATACTAACTTCATTCTTGTCTAAAGATAAACTCTCTAACAATCTGTCTATTTGTTTGTTAAATTTACCTTCTAAATGCCTAACATTTCTCGGCAATTGCCCTAATTCGTTCCATGCTTTAATAACCTCTAGTACACTTTCTTTTGTATCCGCAGTTTGTTCCTTTAAAGTATCTAAAAAGGCCTTCTTAGCATCTACGGTTGCTTGTTGCTCTTTACCAACTGCATTTTTTTGATCATGGTACCTGTCAAAATAAGAATTACAAGCTCCTTTAAATTTATTCCAAATATCATCAGAAAATTTTCTAGGCACATGACCTATCTTTTTCCAGTCTGATTGAATCTTCTTCATAGATTCTGTAGCTACTTCCCAATCTTCACTTTCTTTCAAAGAGTCTGCCACCTCTATAAGCGCCAACTTCTTTTTTAAATTCTCTTGTTGTTCAGATTTTTCATCTTTATAAAAGTGATTTTTTGAACTATTAAATTTCTTTGTAGCTGCCTTAAACTTTTGCCAAACTTCCTCACTTTTAGCATACGGTAATTTACCCGCATTAAAATACTCTTGTCTTAACTTTTCTGTCTCAACAATACTATTTTGCCAATCTTTATGTGTTTTATTGTTAGCAGTATCGTAGGCATTAAAACGCTCAATGATGGCTAATTTTAAAGTTATAATTTCCTGAAACTTAGACTTCATCTCACGAAAATGATCGTGACGTTTGTCATGTATTTCCTTTGTTATTGCACTAAACTTCTGCCAAACATCTTCTCTTACCTCTTTTGCTACTGGCCCAATATCCTCTTTCCAAACCTTATGCAACTCTTGTAATTCTTTAAACGCCTCATTTACATCAGTAGATGCTGCCAGCGCTTCGGCCTTTAAAATAATTTTTAATTTCTCTTCTAAATTATTTTTAAAATCTAAATCTCTAAAGTCATTACTTAAATGTAGTAAATCGTAAAAACGCTCTACATGATGATGATATGTTTTCCAAGTATCATTGTAACGGGTTTTAGAAACGGCACCAATAGAACGCCAAGTATCTTGCAATACTCTAAATTCTTTATACATGGTATTTGGATCTGCATTCTCGATAAGATTTTTCAAGCTTTCAATTACTTGCACTCTTTTATCGAGGTTGTTATGCATCTGATTGTCAATAGCATTATAATGTGCATCTCTTTGCTTTTTATAATCAGATAATAAAGTATTATACTCTCCTTTTACTGCACTCGTAAATTGAAAATCTATTACATTTCCGCCTTCTTCTAAAAATATTTTTTTCTTTTCCGCTAACAAAGTGCCAAATCTTATATTAAAAGCGCCCTTAATAGCCTCTATTTGGTCCTTTATTTTATTTACTGGATTGCTAGATAATGTGTTTTGTAACGCTACAACTAATTCCTCTAAAGATAAAGCAGCATATTCTATCACAGCAGTTTTCTCTTTTTTCTCTTCCTTCTGCTCTTTCTGATTTACTTCTTCAGGTACAGCAGCCTCTTCTTCTGCTACTGTTTCAGAAGTTTCATCTGATACTTCGGGAACACTTACTGTTTCCTCTTCCTTTAAATTTTGAGTTTTGTTTACAAGCTCTTCATTTGTTTCTACCGTTTTTTCAACGTTTTCTTCATTATTATCTAACATATTCATAATGTTTAAGTTCATTTAATAATACACTCTTGTTACAGTCTATAAAGATACTGACAACTTACTAGCTAAACAAAAAGTGAGGCTAAAATCTATTATTTGGATTCATTCCAAATTCTCCAAGACTCCTCCGCTTGCATTTCTAGCATTTCATAGCCATTCTTTATACTTGCTCCTTTTTCTTTTCCCTTTGATAAAAAAGCAGAAATTTCTGGGTTGTAAATCAAATCGAATAATAAATGTTGTGCTGTTAAAAATTGATACGGAATGTTTGGCGATAAATGAATATCTGGTGAAGTGCCTATAGGTGTACAATTTACAATGACATGGTATTTACTTACAACCTCCTTTGTTAAGTCTTCATAAGAGATCTGCTCTTTTCCCAAAGGATTCCTCGAAACAAATTTATACTGAATTTTATTCCTTTTAAGAGCATATGCAACGGCTTTAGAAGCACCGCCAGTTCCTAATATTAAGGCAAATTTATGATGACCTTTTAAGTAAGGTGAGATTGAGTTTTCAAAACCTACCACATCGGTATTGTATCCTTTTAGATTGCCTCTTTTTGTGAATTTAATAGTATTTACAGCTCCTATTTCTTTGGCGGTCTTGTCTAGTATATCGAGGTGTTGTATTATTTCTTCCTTATAAGGAATGGTCACATTCATTCCTTTTAAAAACAATTCTTTTTTTAGTATGGAAGGAAAGTCTGCAATGTCTTGAATATCGAAATTTCTATATTCATGCTTTTTCAAATCTAATACTTCGAATTTTTTAGCAAAATACCCTCTGGAAAATGAGTAGGATATATGCTTACCTAAAAGGCCAAAAACTTTATTCTTTTTTTCTTCCATAATAATCTATACTTAACACTAAAGCGATACCAAAAATAATATAAAATAAGCCAAACCAAGTTTCTAAAATTGAAAAATCTGGCACAAATCGATTGTAATTCTCAATAATTTTATTCCCTTTTTTATCTAATAAAAATACTTCATTATTCATTAAATAAACAGCTTTTTTCCAAGGCCAAACAATGCCTAAAGAACCCGTAATAAAACCAATAATTACAGCAGTAACAATAGCGTTAAACCTTTTTAAGACATAGCCTAAAACATGGCTAATAGAAACCAAGCCAAACGCAGAGCCCAATGTAAAAACACTAATTATTTTAAGATATCTAATTTTTTCTGGATCCTGTAAGACCTCAAAATTACCCGTTACTAAATTAGTAACTACAAAAAGTAATTCATTCACAGAGTCTACTAAAAGCAACACATAATTCCCCATTAAAATAAGAATAAATGAGCCCGAAAGTCCGGGAAGCGTCATCCCTGAAACTCCAATGATTCCGCAGATAAAAACAAACCAGAGATTGTCATTTTCTCGTGCAGGATTTAAAAAACTGATTCCTAATCCTACAGAAATACCAAGTATCAAAGAAACTATATTTGTGCGATTCCATTCGCCAAAACCTTTGCCAATGTAGTAAACAGAACCAATAATCATCCCAAAAAACCAGCTCCAAACATAGAGCTCATAATGCTGAAGAAAATAATCTAACACCAAAGAAATACTGAAGTAACTAAAAATACTTCCGCCCATTACTAATAATAAAAACTGACCATTTATATAGCTGTAAAAGCTTTTAAATCGGAAGTTTATCAAAAGCTTAAAAGCAATGCCGTTTATTTTTTTAAAGGAATAAATAAGTTCTTCATAAAAACCAAAAACAAAAGAAACCGTTCCACCAGAAACACCAGGTACTTTATTTGCAGCACCCATTACCAGCCCTTTTAAAAAAAGGATTGCTTTCTGTAAAAAAGTTCTTTCTCTTTGCATTACTCTTTCTTAACTGCTAGTTTTTCCATTAATAAAATCAGGCCAAAACCTACCATTGCCAGCACAATGGCCAACATTAGCTTAGGGTCTCCATCAAAAGATAAAGGAGAAATACTTTGTTGTTTTAACGGCACTTCTAATCCGTGAGAATTTGTTCTGTACGTTAAGGTTTCTTTCCAAGGCCAAATTTTATTTAAAGACCCCACAATAAAACCAGTTAAAATAGCCAAAGTATAATTTTTATAATTGGTAAATAACCATTTTAATATTTTAGAAAAGGCCAGCAAACCAACAATAGCTCCAAAGAAAACTGCTGCTATCGTTTTATAATCCCTGTCATTTACCGCAGATAATATAGGTTTATAAGCGCCTAATAACACCATAATAAATGCTCCTGAAATACCCGGTAAAATCATTGCACAAATTGCAATTGCACCTGCCAAGAACATAAATAATAAAGAAGAATTTTCTGTAACTAAAGGATTTAAAGTAGTTACATAATAGGCTACAAAAGCACCAATAATTAGAATTACAATTGCAATAGCATTCCATTTACTAATTTGTTTTCCGATATATATAATACTCGCCAACACTAATCCAAAGAAAAAAGACCATAGTAAAACAGGTTCATTTTCTAACAACCATTTAATGGTTTTTGCCAACGAAAGAATACTGATGCATATTCCTATAAAAAGAGCCATTAAGAAAGAACCATTTACCTGTTTCCAAGCCCCTTTTATTCCAGCTGTTTTTAAGGTTTTTAACAGTTTAAAATTCACATTACTTATAGAAGCTAAAAGCTCTTCATAAATTCCAGAAATAAATGCAATTGTTCCGCCAGAAACTCCAGGAACCACATCTGCCGCTCCCATTGCCATTCCTTTGAGTCCAATTACTATATACTCTTTTAAATTTCTTCCCATTATATTTTCTTATTTTTGTAAAAAACGAAGATAGTAGAATTTGAATAAAAAATAGAAACGATTATTCTATTTGTACATTTTATTGAGAACACAGAAGATGCCAAAAAAAGGAAAAGCAAAAAACACCCTAAACAAAGCGAAGCACACCAAGTTAATGAATCGGAAAATTAACAAAGTGAAGCTAGAGAAACAACTGCATAAAGAGCGTTTAAAAGCAATTATAAGAAAAGTGAACGAAGATAAGGAGCCTGAAGAAAATGGAAATGAAGAAAAAGAGAATGAATGCTAAATTAAAATACTTTTTTGGTGTATTCATGTCTTTGCCACTCTTGCCTTTTTTATACTTTCAGGGAAAAAAGATTAAGAAAACAGTACCTATACTTCCGGAAGCCAAAGAACCAAAAGGATCTGTAAACGGAAAATTTAAAAACACCTTAAACATACTTTCTATTGGAGAAAGTACCGTGGCTGGAGTTGGTGTTGAATTTCATAAAGACGGATTTACAGGTGCTTTGGCCAAGACACTTTCTAAAGAATTGCAAAGCAATATCAATTGGCGCGTATACGCAAGAAGTGGGTATACCGTTTTACAGGTTTGTAAAAAAATTATTCCTAAAATTGAAGAAAAAACAACAGATCTTATTGTCATTGGAATGGGCGGAAATGATGCTTTTACCTTAAATTCTCCTAAAAATTGGATTCAAGCTACCGAAAACCTCATTAATTTATTGCAAATTAAATTCCCTGGAACCCCTATATTCTTTACAAACATGCCTCCCATTAAAGAGTTTCCTGCATTTACAAAACCAATTAAATTCGTAATTGGTAATTTGGTTGAAATTCTAGGAGCGCGTTTACATCTTTTAGTAAATAACAAATCAAATGTGTATTACAGTAATGAAGTGATTACCTTAAAAGAATGGAGTCAAAGAAATGCATTGCCCACAAATAATGCTAAAATTTATTTTAGTGACGGCGTACATCCCTCAGAATTAACCTACAACGTTTGGGGAAAAGAAATGGGTCTTTTCATAAAATCTAAGTTGAATAACACAACTGATCTTTATTAAAATGAAGAAAAAATACTGATTCTTGGTGCTGGACTTTCGGAAATTTACTTAGGACACAAATTAAAAAAAGCAGGATTCTCCATAAAAATTTTAGAAGCTAATAATAAAATAGGTGGCAGAATTTATACCAAAAAAAGTCAGCATACAAAAGTAGAATTAGTCGCTACTTGGCTTTGGAAATATAATGAAGCACTTGTAAGTTTTAAAAATAACCGATTTTTAAGACCGCATGCCAACAACAGACATCAAATTTATCAACAAGAATTTTTAAACGGAAAGTTTAGATTTGCAGGTTCTGAAACCCCAACGAGTTACGGCGGGTATATGGAAGGTGCTATTTATAGAGAAAATGAGGTTGTCAGGCAAATAATAAACAAATTTAAATAAAAAAATCTCAAGCTTTCACCTGAGATTTTATAAATACTATCGCTTCTGTTTTATTGATCTATAGAACCCAAAACACGTTTCATAAAAACATTTAATGCCTCTTTCTTTGGCGTGCCTTCTTTTACCATTTTATCAACCTCAAGCGCACCATACATATTAGAAATTAACTCGCCAATAACATCTAGTTCTTCATCCTTTAAAGACGGAACCTCGGTTAAAGCCTCAAGAGTTTCAATAGTTTCTAATAGGTAGTCTTGATCGTTTTCTTCGATAAAGTTTGTAAGGTGTTTAATTACAGGTAACTTCATTTTTTTTATTTAAAAATTAAAAGATTGCATTATTAAAAAATAAATTTTGATACTATTTTTTTAATCTTTCAACCTTTTGAATCGTTTAATGAATTATTATATTACTTCGTTTACTAATTCCTTCAGTACTTCAAACTTATTGGTTTGTGTCTGGTTTTTAAAACTACCTCCTTCAAAAGTTGCAAAAGTTGGCAAATTACTTACATCTGCTAATTTTCTACTCTCAGGAAATTTCTCTGCATCTACAATTACAAAAGTGATGTTTTCATTCTCTGAAGCTAACTTTTTAAACTTTGGTTTCATAATTCTACAATTACCGCACCATGTGGCAGAGTATTGTACCACTACTTTGTTATTTTCGTTTACAATTTCTTGTAAATTATCTGCTGTTAATTCGTTCACCATTCTTAATAATTAGTTTAAATGAGCCGCTAAGTATTCAGCTGTTCCTTTGGCATTTGGCGCCATTGCCGTTTTTCCTTCTTCCCAGTTTGCTGGACACACTTCACCATTTGTTTGCACATGTGTATACGCATCAATTAAACGTAAAAATTCATTTACATTTCTACCTACGGGCATATGGTTAATTCCTTCATGAAAAACAGTACCTTCTTCATCAATTAAATAGGTTGCTCTGTAAGTAACGTTATCTCCTTCTACTTGAATTGTTTGTGAAGTCTCATCAAACGTTTCATCCGTAATATCTAGAATACCTAAAATTGAAGATAAATTTCTGTTGCTATCTGCTAAAATTGGGTACGTTACCCCTTCAATACCTCCATTATCTTTCGAAGTACTTAACCATGCAAAATGTACCTCTGCGGTATCACATGAAGCACCAATTACAACGGTATTTCTTTTTTCAAACTCAGGTAAAGCTGCCTGAAAAGCGTGTAATTCTGTAGGACACACAAATGTAAAGTCTTTTGGGTACCAAAATAAAATTACTTTCTTCTTGTTATTTACCGCTTCTTCTAATACATTTAACTTAAATGTATCTCCCATTTCATTCATTGCATTTACATTTAAATCTGGGAATTTCTTACCTACTGCTGTTGACATACTCTTTCTTTTATTTTTATATTATGAATTATTTTCAAGCTGCAAATATACCATGTACAAACATATTGAAGCCAAAATTGTTAATGATAACTTCTTATATTATTATCAACTTTCCTTATAGTTTTCCTGTATAAATTATGTCTTTGAAAAGGAATTGATATTTAAAAAATTGTGTGACTTTAAAATCAATAAATAGATTTTAACTATATTAAAATAAAAACTATAGATAAAAATTATTAAATAAAAATCTGTACGTTTGTACCTCAATATCTAAACTAAATAATCATGGAAAACAATAGCGATATTAATAAATGCCCATTCATGGGAGGCACACAGAAACAAACAGCTGGTTCTGGAACCTCTGTAAGAGACTGGTGGCCAAATGAATTGAAGTTAAATATTTTGCGTCAAAATGCTGCGGCGTCAAACCCGATGGCTAAAGATTTTGACTATGCAACTGCTTTTAATAGTATTGATTATGCAGAATTAAAAAAAGATGTTGTCAACTTAATGACCGATTCACAAGATTGGTGGCCGGCAGATTATGGGCATTACGGACCTTTTATGGTTCGAATGGCATGGCACAGTGCTGGTTCTTATAGGGTTGGAGATGGACGTGGTGGTGCCCGTTCTGGTTCACAACGTTTTGCACCCATCAATAGTTGGCCAGATAATGGAAACTTAGACAAAGCGCGTTTATTATTGTGGCCATTGAAAAAGAAATATGGAAATAAATTATCTTGGGCAGATTTAATAATTCTAGCAGGAAACTGCGCAATGGAATCTATGGGATTTGAAACCTTTGGATTTGCTGGCGGACGTGAAGATGTTTGGGAACCAGAACAAGACATTTATTGGGGCTCTGAAACAGTTTGGGGAGCAAATGAAGAACGATATGAAGAAGGAGAGCTAGAAGACCCTCTTGCTGCGGTAATGATGGGTTGGATTTATGTAAACCCAGAAGGGCCTAATGGAAATCCAGATCCAATGGGTTCTGCAAAAGATATCAGAGAAACTTTTGGTAGAATGGCAATGAATGATGAAGAAACAGTTGCTCTTACAGCTGGAGGACACACTTTTGGTAAAGCACATGGTGCTGCAAATCCAGATGAATATGTTGGGCCGTCTCCACACGGAGCTCCGATTGAAGAAATGAGTACGGGTTGGAAAAACTCTTACAAATCTGGTGTTTTAGATGACACCATTACTAGTGGAATTGAAGGCGCTTGGACACCGAACCCAACAACTTGGGATCATGATTACTTTGATGTCTTATTAAATTACGACTGGGAATTAACTAAAAGTCCGGCTGGAGCGCACCAATGGAAGCCAACAGCTGCTTCGAATGCTAAAAAAGCTCCGAAAGCAGGTGATGCCAATGGTACACAAGACTTAATGATGACTACGGCAGATATTGCTTTAAAAGTAGATCCTAAATATTTAGAAATTTCGAAACTTTTTCATAAAGACCACAAGGCTTTTGAAGATGCTTTTGCAAGAGCGTGGTATAAATTAACACACAGAGATATGGGACCAATTTCTCGTTATCTAGGTCCGGAAGCACCAAAAGAAGAGTTGCTTTGGCAAGATCCAATTCCTCAAGGAATCACACTTTCTGAAAAAGAAACTTCAATTTTAAAAGAAGCAATTTCAAATTCAGCATTGTCTATTTCTCAATTAGTAACTACCGCTTGGGCTTCGGCTTCAACCTTTAGAGGTTCTGATATGCGAGGTGGTGCAAATGGAGGAAGAATCCGTTTGGAGCCTCAAAAAAGCTGGGCAGCGAACAATCCTTATGAACTAAATAAAGTAATCACTACTTTAGAAGGAATTCAAAAAGATTTTAGCGGTACAGTTTCGATAGCAGATTTAATTGTTTTAGGAGGAACTGTTGGTGTTGAAAAAGGATTAAAAAATGCAGGTTATGCGATTGATGTTCCTTTTACTTCTGGAAGAGGAGATGCGTCTCAAGAACAAACGGACGTAGCATCTTTTGGTCATTTAGAACCAAAAGCAGACGGATTTAGAAATTTCATTAAAAAGGATTTAAAATTAGCTGCGGAAGAATTACTAATAGACAAAGCACAATTATTAACCCTTTCTATTCCTGAAATGACTGTTTTAATGGGCGGATTAAGAGTTTTAGGCGCGAATTATGATGGATCTAAATACGGTGTTTTTACAGACAATGTTGGTACACTTTCTAATGACTTCTTTGTAAACGTATTAGATCTTGGAAATACATGGAAAGCAACTTCTAGTGATGATACTTTATTTGAAGGAAAAAATAGAAAAACAGGTGAGATTAACTTTAGAGGAACAAGAGCAGATTTAATTTTTGGTTCTAACACAGAATTAAGAGCAATTGCAGAAGTATATGCTGCAGATGATGCGAAGGAACGTTTTATGCACGATTTTGTAGCTGCATGGACAAAAGTAATGCACCTTGATCGCTTTGATCTTAAAAAATAAGAGGTACTATTTTATATAAAAAAAGGGAATCAAATAAATTTGATTCCCTTTTTTATTTGTCTCTTGTCTCTTGCTTCACGCCTCTTGTTGCTTGTTGCTTGTTGCTTGTTGCTAAAATCTTAACCCTTATTATTCTTTACCTGTTCGCTTTTAGCTATTTTTTAAAGCTATTTACTGGCAAATAATTTTATGTCGAGTACAGAAACTTCTTTTTCTCCAAGAATTATCAAACGCTCTACAACATTTCTTAACTCACGTATATTCCCTGTCCAGTCATATTCTTGCAACAGCTGTATTGCTTCGGAAGAAAATGTTTTTTCTGGCATTCCTTGTTCTTCTGCTATTTTATTAGCGAAAAAGCGTATCAATAAAGGAACATCTTCTCTTCTGTCATTTAATGCAGGCACTTGAATTAAAATTACGGCCAATCTGTGGTACAAGTCTTCGCGAAACCTACCTTGAGCAATTTCTTCTTTTAAGTTTTTATTAGTAGCGGCAACAATTCTAACATTTACCTTTATATCTTTATCTGAGCCCACTCTAGAAATGCTGCTTTCTTGCAAAGCACGCAACACTTTTGCTTGTGCAGACAAACTCA
>ENA-ORXF01001488-ORXF01001488.1-marine-metagenome-genome-assembly--contig:-NODE-1488-length-15042-cov-5.289810_pt1 | contig 15042 bp, 18 predicted proteins | sample MGYA00237864_ERZ511476 | MGnify/ENA primary metagenome ERZ511476 (study PRJEB26306, sample SAMN06343908) | marine metagenome | isolation source: coastal waters | place: Atlantic Ocean: West Antarctic... | reverse complement strand
TTGAAGCAGTGAAAGCATCGGTAAGTATACTAAAATGGAATGCACAATACCAGCAGAATCCAACTGCAGCCGAAGGTTCTATTGTTAAAAGAGACTGGTGGCAGATTTGGGACAAAGACGAGCTACCCCCACTAGAACATGTAATTCAATCGTATGATACGGCCTTTATGAAAAAAGAAACTGCCGATTACAGTGCTATTACGACGTGGGGTGTATTTCACCCCAGCGAGGACAGCGGACCGGCGTTAATACTAGTAGATATGATTAAAGATAGATGGGAGTTTCCTGAACTTAGACGTAAGGCAAAAGAACAATATGACTATTGGAAACCGGAAACCGTAATTGTGGAAGCTAAAGCTTCGGGCTTGCCTTTAACGTATGAAATGCGTAAACTAGGTATACCCGTTATTAACTTTACACCAAGTAAAGGAAATGATAAACATACTAGGATAAACTCTGTAGCACCGTTGTTTGAGTCAGGAATGATTTGGGCGCCGGATACAAAATGGGCAGAGGAAGTGATTGAGGAATGCGCTGCATTTCCATTAGGTGAACATGATGACTTAGTGGATAGTATGACTCAAGCAGTAATGAGGTTTAGACAAGGCGGCTTTATCGATCATCCAGATGACTATGAGGATGAGCCGTTACCGCAACAACAAAGGACGTACTACTAATGGGAATAGTAACTGCAATATTAAGTGCTTTAAAAAAAGCTTTTAAAGGTAAACCAGCTACAGTTGCTGAGTTAAAAACTACCATGAGTAAATTAGGTCTTGATGATCCTAAGATCATGGACGAGATAGTCGCTGCTTACAAAGCCGAAGAAAGTTCTAGTTTAGGCAAAGCTAAAGATATAATTTCAAAAGGTGATGTTCCAGATAAGTTTGCTACATCGGTAGTAGAAACTTCGGAGGACGCTATTAAAAAATTTGCTGACGAAGTTGGTGGTGACGTTAATGAAGTTAAAGACGCTATTACTAGTTATGTTAATCAGGGTTATGAAGCCGGTAGCTATAAACGAGTTAATATAGACAACGCAGATAGTATCGCTAACATAATTGATATACAAACTAATTATAGTAAAGCAGATAAGCTTGATTTTATAGACGACATTACTGAACAAATTAGAGATAACAGATCTGTTAATACTATGGGTTTGGACGATGAACTGATTGCGGTACAACAAGCAGGTATACCAACAGCTATGAAAAAACAAGCTGAAGCAGACCCATCAAAATTTTTTAGGGATATGTTTAATAATGCGGATGATAGTGGTTCTATTGTTAAAAGTATGGAAAACGAAGGTAAGGTAATGGATGCAGTTAATAGTGAGTTAAGTGTAATGATGGCTAACTTTGATGAAGCGTTAGCAACTGGAAACACTGCGCTAGCCGAAGAAATTGCAATCAAAGTTAAAAAAATGAAAAGTAACACAGAGACTACAGGCCTAGCAGACAGAACTTTAGTGCCACCAGGAACCACGTTTAATGCTAAGGGTGGTTTAATAACACCACAACAAAGACCGATGTCAAATGGTATTGGCGCAATGTTTAAAAGAAGGAATTAATAATGGCAATAGATAAAGGTATGGGTATAAAATTACCTAGCAATACTAGAACTAAAGTTAACGTACCAGGCCAACAAGGTCAGATAGAACAAATTCAAGGAAGTTTACAACAACAACAAAACCAACAACCGGTTGAGATTACGCAAACCGAAGATGGCGGTGCTGAAATAGATTTTGATCCAGGTGCAATGGCACCACAAGGTGGTGAACAACATGATGATAATTTAGCTGAATTTTTAGAAGACGATATACTTAATGAAATAGGTTCTAATATTGTTGAAGAGTATACTGAAAATAAATCTTCACGACAAGATTGGGAAGACTCTTATACCAAGGGTTTAGATTTACTTGGTTTTAAATATGAGAATAGATCAGAACCTTTTCAAGGCGCTTCAGGTGCAACGCACCCCGTATTAGCTGAAGCGGTTACTCAGTTTCAATCTTTAGCCTATAAAGAATTATTACCAGCTAGTGGTCCAGTTAGAACTCAAGTTATTGGTAAAGTAGATGACGCTAGAGAGTTACAAGCAGAACGTGTTAAAGAATACATGAACTATCAGCTTATGGTTAATATGAAAGAGTATGAACCAGAGTTTGATCAAATGTTATTTAATTTACCCCTTGCTGGTTCTACTTTTAAAAAAGTTTATTACGATTCTATTTTAGGTAGATGTGTTTCTAAATTTATACCAGCCGAAGAATTAGTAGTTCCCTATAACGCAACTTCTTTAGAAGATGCTGACAATATTACACACTCTATTCGTATGACTGGGAATGAGTTATTAAAATATCAAGTTAACGGTTTTTATAGAGACGTTGATTTAATACCAATGACTGATGACCCTAGTGCTATTGAAGAAAAGAAAAATAGAATTATGGGTGTTAACACAGACATGAGTGAAGTACATACTTTATTAGAATGTCATTGTGAGTTAGATATAGAAGGTTTTGAAGACCTAACACCGGAAGGTGAAGCAACCGGAATTAAGTTACCTTATATTGTAACAGTAGACGATGGCACTGGCACGGTATTATCTATTAGAAGAAACTTTGACGCACAAGATCCGTTACGCGTGCGCCGTGATTATTTTGTACACTTTAAATTTTTACCAGGACTAGGTTTCTATGGCTTTGGTCTAATCCACATGATTGGCGGTTTATCAAGAACTGCAACTAGTGCTTTAAGGCAATTACTAGATGCTGGAACTTTATCAAACTTACCGGCTGGATTTAAAATGCGTGGCATCAGAGTACGTGATGAAGCTCAACCGTTGCAGCCGGGTGAGTTCAGGGATGTTGACGCTCCTGGTGGAAATCTTAAAGATGCATTTATGCCACTACCTTTTAAAGGACCGTCCGAAACGCTACTCTCATTAATGGGTGTGGTAGTTCAAGCTGGACAAAGATTTGCTAGCATTGCTGATATGCAAGTTGGTGAAGGTAATCAGAACGCAGCAGTGGGTACGACCGTAGCGCTCTTGGAACGCGGATCGCGGGTTATGTCAGCAATACACAAACGTTTATATGCAAGTTTAAAATGTGAGTTTATGTTATTGGCAACAACCATGAGAACTTATTTACCACCTGAGTATCCATACGATATTGTAGGCGGCGAAAGACAAATCTTTGCAGCAGACTTTGATAAAAAAATAGATGTTATACCGGTTGCTGATCCAAACATATTTTCACAAACTCAACGCATCAGCATTGCACAAAGCGCAATGCAATTAGCTATGTCTAATCCTAAGATGCATAATCTGTATCATGCTTATCGTGGTATGTATGAAGCACTAGGTATAAAAGATATTGATCTTTTATTAAAAAAACCTAAGCAGCCAAAGCCAATGGATCCAGCTATGGAAAACATACAAGCTTTAAGTGGTACACCTTTCAAAGCGTTTCCAAACCAAGACCACCAAGCACACATGGCGGCACATATAAGTTTTATGGGCACTATGATGGCAAGAACTAACCCGCAAATATTGGCTTCACTACAAAAAAATATCCTTGAACACATAACTTTAATGGGGCAAGAGCAGGTTCAACTAGAATTTAAAGAAGAAATGATGCAAATGCAACAAATGGGCGCACAAATGAAACAACTACAAGCACAAACGCAACAAAATCCGCAAATGGCACAACAAATGCAACAAAATCCTGAATTAATGCAGATGCAACAAGAAATGAAGAACATAACTGAGAAAGTTGAGTCAAGAAAAGCTATTCTAATAGCTGAGATCATGGCTGAGTACTTAGAAGAAGAGAAAAAAGTGCTTAATCAGATAGACAATGACCCTTTATTAAAATTAAAGAGTGATGAATTGCAATTAAAGGCTAAAGAAGAAGAAAGAAAACGTGAAGAGGGTGAAAATAAAGCTGAAATGGATGCCTTACGTATAGTTTCTAGTCGTGAAATAGCCGAAGATAAACTTGAACAAGATGATGACCACGCTAAAATGCGAGCGTCGGTTGCGTTAGCAAAAGATGGTATAAAACAAATGAAGGCTACTATTAAGGAACAATAATGGGTTTAGCGGGGTTAAAAAAACTTTTTCAAGGTGTTTCGGAAGCAGCTCAAACTGCTCAAAAAGTTATACGCCCAACCGACAAAGGTTTAGGTAAATTTGGCAGCCCTGAAAATGCAATTAGAAAACAAAATGTTACTAAGATAGGCGGAGAAGCTTATGAGTCCGCTTTAATTAAAAACTTTGCAAACGAACTTGATGATATTTCGCGCATGAAACACAGCCAGATACCCGAAGAAGATTTATTTGATTTGTATGAATCCATAGCTACTGGAACAAGGTATGATATGGTAACACCCAATGTAAAACAAGGTATGCTAGCTGAAATAACAGAAGCTATGAAAACACGTAATGTTGATGGCGGAGATTTTCAAAATTTTTTATTACATTTAGAGGAAACCAAAGGATCAGCAGATATTCTTCCCTTTAAACCACGTGATCCTAAGGCACAAGGTGGTAGCATGGATAATCGCCAAGGTTTTCAATTTGGTGGTGGTGCGGACGCGGGTGCAGGTAGTGCTGATTCAGGAGCGGGTGCTGGAGTAAGTTCAGGGGTAAGTGGCGGAAGGGGTGATGGTGGTGGGAATGACGACGATGATGATGATGATGATGATGCTGCTGCTGATGATGGTACTAAGACAAAATCTTTTTTTAAAAAAACCTATGACTATTTGTTGGACAATAAAGGACAAGTTGCAGGTACAGCACTTGCATCTATGGCTTTTCCCGGTCTTGGGCCACTTTTGGGTATTAGAAGTGCTTTAGAAAACTCACCACTTGGTAAGTACATGGGTCCATATGACGAGACGATGATTGGTAATAACCCAAACCAAGGACCTGATCAAGCGTTAGCAGCCTTTAATACAACGGCGGACGAAAACATTGGATACTCTGACTCTCAAAATGCAATGTATGAAGAACTAATATCATTAGGTTATAGCCCAGAATATGCCGATATGTATATCCAACAAATGGTATAAAAAATATATAGTCATCTTAATTAAAAAGTAATATAATTCAAAAAACTAATCAAGGAGGTCAACATGATCGACAAAGTAAAAAGTAAAGTTATGAGCATTTGGAATGGTCTAACTGTAAAGAAAAAAATAACTGCAGGTGTTATCGTTGCAGTAATTATCGTAGCAATCATATTCTAATATGTGGTTATCACTTTTACCGACAGTATTAAAAACTGGTTCAGCTATATTTGCTAACAAGCAAAAAGCTAAGATACTTATGTCTGACGCTGCTTTACTACACGCCAGTAAAATGGCCAGTGGCGAAGTTGAGTATCAGGCATCCGTACGTCAATCAAATGACCAGGGATACAAAGACGAGTTTGTTTTAATTCTGGTGTCAGCTCCAGTAATCTTATTAATCTGGTCGGTCTTTTCGGGAGATCCGGAAATTCAATTTAAATTAGACATGTTCTTCGACAAATTTGGTAGTCTACCTTTTTGGTACCAATCAATTTTTATTGGCGTGGTCGCATCAATATATGGACTTAAAACAGCCGATATTATGAAGAAGAAGTGAAGTTCCACGAATATTGGGACAATGAGAATAAACTATTAGAACTTTCATATAAAGAATCTATTAGACAGAAGGAGGAAAGAAGATGCAAGAACAAGACAAGTGTGCCTGTCACACAGAACAAAAAAGACAATCGGGGGAATGTTGTAAACAAGAAAAGCCCAACGCTTTAGATGAGTTTTGGACTAGTTTAGGAGAACCTGATAAATGCAAGACACCGACCCAATAAGTTTAATATATAAAATCCAAAGAATCTTAGATGAAATTATTGACAATAACGCCTCAGTAATAATTGGCGGCGGTGTTGACAACATGGATAAATACAACTATATTTTAGGAAAGATTCACGTAAGTAATCAAATTAAACAGGAAATCTCTAACCTGCTAAACCCTAAGGAGCCAAATGACGATGACGACAAAGTTACACCCATTAGAAGCTAAATATAAAAAAGAAGCTAAAGAAAAAAAAGAAGAAACCACATCAACAAGTTTAGATAAATTACCTAACCCTACAGGTTGGCGTATTTTAGTAATGCCTTTTAAAGTTAAAGAAAAAACGGAAGGTGGAATTATTATTGCACAAGAAGCATTAGACCGAGCACGAGTATCAACCCAAGTTGGATATATACTTAAAATGGGTGACCTTTGTTATAACGACAAAGATCGATACCCTACTGGTCCGTGGTGCAAGGAAAAAGATTGGGTGGTGTTTGCACGATATGCAGGATCACGTATGGAGATTGATGGTGGAGAGATAAGAATGTTAAACGATGATGAGATCTTAGGGACTATATCAGATCCCGAAGACTTAATTCACGCAATGTAACCCATAGGAGGATATTACTATGCTAGACGAAAGAACAATAGACGTTGGCGACAATGAAGAACAAGAAACAACCATTGATCTGGATGCACCAACACCAGAACAACCATTAGAAGAGGATATAATAGATGTCGAACAAGTTAGTGAAGACAGTAATGAGTCCAATAACGCACCTGCGAAATCTGGGGAGCAGTCAAATGTTCAAGCAGATAAAGAAGAACTTGGAGAATACTCCGAAGGCGTTAAAAAAAGAATAGCTAAGCTTACGCGTAAAATGCGTGAAGCTGAAAGACAAAAAGACGAAGCTATTAATTATGCAAAAACAATTAAGGAAAGTACTGAAACATTAAGAAATAAATATGAAAGACTTGATGCAAACTACACACAAGAGTTTGAAAAAAGAGTTACTACTAATCTAGATGCAACTAAACAAAAACTAGCCATAGCTATTAATAGTGGTGACGTTGAAGGTCAAGTAGCTGCTCAAACGGAATTAGCCCAATTAACTATGGATGCTACTCGTTTAGCTAGAATTAAAGATATAGAAAAACCTGTTGAAAAACCTGCTTTAGCGGCAGAAACCATTGAAGCTCCAAGAAAACAAGTAGACCCACAAGCAGACGCTTGGGCCTCTAAAAACTCTTGGTTTGGTACAGATAACGCTATGACTTACACTGCTTTTGACATACATAAAAATTTAGTTGAGGAAGAAGGATATGATCCAAATACTACAGAATATTACTCTGAAGTAGATAAAAGAATAAGGGTTGCATTTCCTAACAAATTTGATAGAGTAGAGGGAACTACGAATGAACCCGTTCAAAATGTAGCAAGTGCTCGACGTCCAGCCACAAAAGGACGCAGAAAAACTGTGAAGCTCACACCCTCACAGGTAGCAATTTCTAAAAAACTAGGTGTGCCACTCGAAGAGTATGCGAAACAATTAACGCTTAAGGAGGTATAAGCATATGACTAAAAATACAGAAACAACGACTGTTAAAACTTCCCGCGTGAGCGAAACTAGGGTTAAACAAGAACGACCTAAAGTTTGGACTCCACCATCATCACTAGATGCACCACCTGCGCCCGATGGGTACAGACACAGATGGATTAGATCTGAGAGCATGGGTCAAGATGACACCAGAAATATCTCAGGCAAAATTAGATCTGGATGGGAATTGGTAAGAGCCGATGAATATCCTGAATCTGATTACCCTGTTGTCGAAAACGGAAAACACGCAGGAGTTATCGGTGTTGGCGGCCTTGTGCTGGCAAGGATACCTGAAGAGCTCGCAAAGCAACGTGAAGACTATTATCGTCAGATGACAGCCGATCGTAATGAAGCTTTAGAAAACGACCTTATGAAGGAACAGCATCCAAGTATGCCAATTAATCAAGAACGGCAGACTCGTGTAAGCTTTGGTGGTACAAAGAAAGACTAATTTTTTAGTAATTCCTACCCGCTGATTAAATAAAAATAACTTAACCCCTTTAAGGAGGAAAACAAAAAATGGCAAATAAAAACGCCCCTTTTGGTTTCAGAGCTATGGGAAAATTAGGTAGCAATGTGAATAACATGGCTACAAGTGAATATCCGATCTCGGACAATTTTGCAACATCACTGTTTCAAAATGGATCTGTAGGTATAGGAGCCGGTGTAATTGTTGCAGGTACAGCTACTTTAGCAACAAACATTGGTGTTCTAAACGGTGTATTCATATCTAAGGATCCATCAACTGGGAAACCAACTTTTAAAAATCAGTATTCACAGACTAATGTGGCTTCTGGTGAAACAATAACCGCGTTCGTTTTTGACGATCCAAATACATTATATGAAGCACAAATGGGTGGTACAGCTACTCTTGGTGCAGATGTAATGGGTAATAACATTGACTCAGCAGTAGGAACAGGCAGCACCATATCAGGTCTAGCCGCTTCTACTTTGGCCGATGCAATTACTGGATCAGGTGCTACTGCTCAATTTAGAGTAATTAGACCGTCTTCAGACCCGGAAAACAACGACATTACCGTACAGCATTGTAATTATGTAGTTAAATTTAACGAACATCTTTATCTTACTGATACTGGTGGTTCATAATAGCAGGAGGATTTAAAAAATGGCTATATCAAGACAACAACTAGCAAAAGAGCTAGAGCCAGGTTTGAATGCTTTATTCGGACTTGAGTACAAAAACTACGAAAATCAACATTTGGAGATTTTCGACAAAGAATCATCTGACAGAGCTTTTGAAGAAGAAGTAATGTTATCTGGTTTTGCAAACGCTTCAGTAAAAGCAGAAGGTTCAGCAGTATCATTTGATAGCGCTAACGAAACTTTCACTGCACGTTACACTCACGAGACAGTTGCTCTCGCTTTTTCTATCACAGAAGAAGCTGTTGAGGATAACTTGTATGATAGTATCGCTACACGTTATACAAAGGCACTAGCTAGATCTATGGCTAATACTAAGCAAATCAAAGCAGCAAACGTTCTTAATAACGGTTTTGACACTGCAAATGGTGGAGACGGAAAAGCTCTTATGGCTACCGATCATCCTACTATTGCAGGTACGTTCAGAAACGAATTAAGTACTGCTTCTGACCTTAACGAAACATCTTTAGAGCAAGCGATGATTGACATCAATGCTTTTACTGATGAACGTGGTCTGAAGATTGCAGCACGTGGAATGAAAATGATTATTCCTTCAGCTCTACAATTTACTGCTGAAAGACTAATGAAATCTGCTCTACGTACTGGCACTTCTGATAACGATACTAACGCACTAAAATCTATGGGGATGTTACCTCAAGGTTATGTAGTTAATAACTACCTAACAGATGATGATGCGTTCTTTATCAAAACAGACGTTCCTAATGGTCTTAAAATGTTCGAAAGAGCAGCTATTAAGACTGCTATGGAAGGCGACTTTGATACTGGTAACGTTAGATATAAAGCGAGAGAAAGATACAGCTTCGGCTTTTCTGATCCTCGTGGTATCTTCGGATCTCCAGGTGCTTAATCATTAGATTAGGATCAAAATATTAAGGGGCCTTCGGGCCCCTTTTTATTTGCATTTTTTTATTTAAAAGAGTATAATTTAAACACTGCATATTAATTTAGTTAGTATAGACGCGTGCAGTCGAAAAATCTCTAAACTATATTAACGGAAAACGGAGAAAAAAATACATGGCAAACTCAACATTTAGCGGCGTAGTAAGATCAGAATCTGGTTTAAAAGTCGTTTCAAAAAACGCTACTACTGGCGTTCAAACAGAACAAATGAACTTTGATTCAACTGGTAGACTATTAACTACAGCAGGATCACACATTAAGTATACAGAAGCAGCAGGTTTTGCGGCAACTGATTTTATGGTTGGAAAGGGCGGAAGTTCAGAAGCAACGGCAGATCCTTTTACTTCAGGAGCGGCACAGCTATTTCCTTTAGGAAGTCAATTACTTTACGGTAATACAACTTATCGTTACTGTAAGATGGCTGCAGTTGCAGTAACTGCAGGAAAATGTGTAACTCACGCTGCATCAATTGCTGATCACTTTGATCTAGCCCCTACGGCTGACGTAGCTGCTGGTGAAACTGCAATTTCAGTTGAAACTGCAGGTACTGATATAACACTAAACCAATACGCAGGTGGTTACTTATATATAAATGATGGTGCAGGTGAAGGTCAGATGCTTAGAATCAGATCTAACCCGGCTCACGATCACTCAAGTGATCCTTCAATAATAATTACTACTTATGATGATTTAGCAACAGCTATTACAGCTTCTTCAAGTACAAGAATAACTTTAATTGCTGATCCACTTAGTGCTTTAATCGGTCAAGCTGCAACAACTACAGGCGCAACAATGGGCGTAACAGTTGTTGACATGGCTGCTAGTCACTTTGGCTGGATGGCTGTATCAGGACCAGCTACAGTATTAAGTTCAGGAACTTTAGTTGTAGGTAATCACGCGGTGCCATTAGGTGCTGTTGGTGCTGTTGGACCGGCTGCAGGTGATGTTATACAAGTAATTGGTACAGTTATGATCGTTAATGTAACTACAGATTATTCGTTAATTAATCTTTACGGCATTATATAATAAACTCTGAGTAAGGGCGTAATGGCCCTTACTCTTTAGTAGGAGAAAAACAAAATGGCAGACGTAGTATTAAATCAAGAAGGCGGCACAGCTTTATTTTCAGGAAACAAAAAAGTAATTACTCATTACAACAACGTTTCAGACAGTAGCGGTGGAACAACTAAAATTCTTGATATATCGGATTATACAAACGCAGCAGGTAGTTCACCTGTATCGGCAACTTTAAATAAAATTTGGTATAGTGTTTCAGTAACATCAAAAGTAGATTCATTAAGGTTGTCTTGGGACAACTCAGGAACAGACCCTATTTTTCTAACTCTTGAAGGAGATGGTTATTTTGATTATAGCTCAATCGGTGGTATTCAAAATAACAAAGCTACCAATTTTACAGGTGATGTAAACGCAACTTTACCCGCTTGTACTAGTGGTGATAGTGCTTCAGTTACTTGTGAGTGGATATTAAATTATTAATAAGGAGTAGCATATGCCTAACACTACTTCAAACAAAACAGAGTTTGATAAAAGTTTTTCTATTGAAGAAATAATAGAAGAGGCTTATCAACGTGTGGGTATTCAAAACCTAACAGGATATCAACTTAAATCAGCCAGACGTTCTTTAAATATAATGTTTCAAGAATGGGCTAATAGAGGTTTACACTATTGGGAGTTAAAAGAAACCAACGTTAATTTAGTTGTTGGACAAGCTGAATACCACTTTTTTAGAAGTGCAGCAGATGATACCTCTGACACTGATCGTACCCAAGCAACGACAGTACAAACTGACTCGACTATATTTGGAGTTGATGATATTTTAGAAGCTACTTTTAGAACAAATAGAGCTACCGCTACACAACAAGATGTAGCAATGTCAAAAATAGACAGGTCTACATATTCAGCTTTAGCTAATAAATTAACTACAGGCACGCCAGTTCAATATTATGTACAAAGATTTATAGATAGGGTCACTGTTTCTGTTTACCCTACGCCCGATGCTACCGCAGCCGGTAGTGAAGTACATTTATATTTTGTAAAAAGAATAGAGGATGTTGGTGACTATACTAATTCTGCAGACCTACCTTATCGTTTTGTTCCTTGTATGCTTTCAGGTTTAGCTTATTATTTAGCGCAAAAATATAACTCACAACTAGTACAACAAAATAAAATGTTGTATGAAGAAGAGTTTAATAGAGCCTTAACAGAAGATGGTTCTTCTACTAGTACTTACATAACACCGAAAGTATACTATAATGTCATCTAGTTTTGCAGCAGGAAAAAGAGCTAAAGCAGTTTCTGATCGCAGTGGTTTAGCGTTTCCGTATAATGAAATGGTAACAGAATGGAATGGTTCTTTTGTACATCAATCCGAATTTGAAGCCAAACACCCACAAATAGAAAGAAAAAACCCTAAGTTTGATGCTCAAGCATTAAAGGACGCAAGACCTGAAAGAACAGAAACAGTAGTTCCTATTTTATTAAAAACAAACCCTTTTAAAACAGGTACTGCAGGTACAAGTGCAATCACTGTTACAGAAGAAAACCACATTAGAGCTAGTAGTGACATTGTAAGATTTTATGGTGCAGTTAGTTTTGATGGTATAACAGCAAACAATATAAATAGAGCAGCAGGTTACACAATAACTGTTGTAGATATTAACACTTATACTTTTACAGTAACCACAGATACTGCAACAACAGGTAATATTAATGGAGGGGATCACCGTGCTTATGCTGGACCGGTGATAATAATAGCATGACAACTTATGCAGAATTAAAACAACAAATTCTAGACTATACAGAAACAGATAGTAATGTTTTAACTGACACTATTATTAATGATTTTATAGAACACTCAGAATCTAAATTATTTAGAGAAATAGATTTAGATGTATTTAGGAAATATAAAATAGCTTCGCTAACAGCAAACGATCCTTTTGTAGCTATGCCTGGATCAATTCCTGCTGATTTTGAGTTTGTACGGTACATACACATATTTAGTGGTTCTGGTTCTTTAGGTGGTCTAACCGACAACGAACGTATAGCTCTAGAAAAAAAAGACGCTTCTTACATAAATGAATTTTTACCTAATAGAACCACTACAGGAATTCCAAAATATTACGCTAATTGGGACAACAATACAATATTACTTGCTCCAGCACCAAATGCAGCCTATACTGTGGAACTAGCGTATAATGCGCAACCAACAGGACTATCTTCTAGTAACACTACTACGTGGATTAGTAATAACGCACCTTTGTTATTATTGTATGCCTGCCTTGTAGAAGCTTTTAAGTTTTTAAAATCACCAGATATGTTAAATACCTATGCGCAAAGTTATTCAAATGAACTACAGGTTTTAGCGCAAGAACAAATGGGTAGAAGAAGAAGAGACGAATATATGGACGGCACGGTTAGAGTATCTTTGCCGGTTCAACAACCTTAAGGAGTAATATATGGCTAATGTAATTAGTAATGTTTTTAAAGAGCAGTTGTTAAAAGGCAACCACAATTTTCAATCAGGTGGGGATACTTATAAACTAGCTTTATTTACTTCATCTAAAACTCGTGTAGCGACAGACCCTGTAAAATTTAATACCGACAACGAAATAAGTGGTACTGGTTATACTAGTGGTGGTAATACTTTAACCAATAGTGGCGTAGTTGGAGGTGCTTCAGCTTCTACCGCTTTTATAGATTTTCAAGACACGTCTTTTACTACTGCAACGATAACTGCACGATGTGCACAAATTTACCAATCAAGTGGAGCTGCTGCTTCAGCAAATTTAGATTCAGTTTGTATATTAGATTTTGGCGGAGACTTTGTAACAGTTGCAGGAACATTTACAATTCAATTTCCAGCAGCAGGAACAAGCACCGCAATTATAAGATTGGCATAAAGGGACTAGATGGCGTTAATACTTAACGATAGAGTCAAAGAAACTTCAACCACAACGGGCCAAGGTACGTTAAACCTGGCTGGTGCGGCTACTGGTTTTGAAACTTTTGTAACGGGCATTGGTGATAATAACACTACTTACTATGCTATTGTCCATGAGTCCGACGGCACGTGGGAAATAGGTATTGGTACTGTTGATGATCAATCAACTGACACCTTAGCTAGAACTACTGTCATTGATACTTCCGCTGGTAACACAACTAAAATAAATTTTGCAACAGGTAGTAAAACAGTATTTTGTACACTACCATCAAGTAAAGCTGTATTCTTAGATGCTGATGGTGATGTCAGCTTAGGTGCTAACTTAGACGTAGCCGGTACCTTAACAGTTACTGGCACAACTACATTTAATGGCGGCACACTAACTCTTGGTGATGCTAATACGGATAACATTGTATTTGGTGGTGAAGTTGATTCCAATATTATTCCTGATGATGATGGTGCTTTTGACTTAGGTAGTTCATCTAAAGAATGGAAAGACATTTATATCGATGGTGTGGCTTATTTAGATGAAATTAATTTTAATGGCACTGCTATCAGTTCTACGGCTGCAGAAATAAATGCACTTGATGGTATTACCGCAGTTGTTGGAGAACTTAACGCCTTAGATTTAGGCAGTACCGCAATTGGTACAGCGATTGCTTCTAAAGCAGTTATCTTAGATGCAAACAAAGATTACACTGGTATTAGAAACTTAACTATTACTGGTGAACTAGACGGCGCAACTTTAGATATATCAGGTGCAGTGGATGTAGCTGGCACAACTAATTTAGATGTAGTGGATATTGATGGCGCGGTTGATATGGCTACTACTTTAGCATTAGGTGGTAATGCAGATTTTAATGGTGATTTAGATGTTGACGGTACCACTAATTTAGACAACACAGATATTGATGGTACTTTAGTTGTTGATGGTTCTAATATCTCACTTGATAGTACGACAACTTTAAACATAGATAATTCTAATACAACTAATGGTATTACTATTGCAACGGCTACTTCTGGAGTACCTATATCTATTGGTCACTCTACTTCTGAAACAACAATTAATGATAACTTAACAGTAACCGGAAACTTCACGGTCAGCGGTACGAGCACCACGGTTAATTCAACTACGGTTGCGGTAGCGGATGCTATGTTCAAACTGGCCAAAGATCAAGGCACTAGTGCCGATGCATTAGACTTTGGTATCTACGGACAATATGGTGTTGGTGGCACTGCTAAGTTTGCCGGAGTATTTAGAGATGTTAGTGCAACGGGCGACCCGTTCACGTTCTTTGATGACTTGCAAGCCGAACCGGGGACCACGGTTAATACTGGTGGTACTGGTTATGATTTAGCGGATATTGTCGTTGGTGGCTTATCGGTAGGTGATGCAATAACTTTAGGTGGCACCGCTATTACTTCTACCGCCGCAGAATTAAATTTAGTAGATGGGATTACCGCAGGAACAGTATCAGCTTCATTAGCTGTAATTGTAGATTCCAACAAAGATATAACCGGTTTTAGAAATGTAACATTAACTGGCGAACTTGATGC
>ENA-ORXF01001487-ORXF01001487.1-marine-metagenome-genome-assembly--contig:-NODE-1487-length-15042-cov-6.235951_pt1 | contig 15042 bp, 12 predicted proteins | sample MGYA00237864_ERZ511476 | MGnify/ENA primary metagenome ERZ511476 (study PRJEB26306, sample SAMN06343908) | marine metagenome | isolation source: coastal waters | place: Atlantic Ocean: West Antarctic... | reverse complement strand
AGCTAGTTGCATATTGATGTTTAAGTCCAATTTAAGTGTTAATGCTAAAAAAAGAATTAATATTTTAAAGAACTCTAATGATGGTTTTGAAATTTCAGAAGAAGATATGAAGTTAAGAGGTTTTGGTGATTTACTTGGATTTAAACAGAGTGGTGTTAAAAATTTTAAATTAGCAGACCCTATTCAAAATGAAGATTTATTTTTAATGGCAGAAAAACAAATTAAAAAAATAGAATTAGAGAATATTGATATTAAAAAATACGCTATTTCAACAGATGTAGTTATAGATGCAGGGTCTGCTGGAACAGCTGATGCAGCGGTGGATATAAACCCACTGGCCGTCAGTGTGGGCTATGGATGGGTATTTTAAGGGTTGCAAAGCTGTAGAAATCTAGGGCTATAGAATTTCAGGGCTTTAGAATTCCAGGGCTATAGCGCTTTAGAGTTGAAGAGCCAGGCCTTACCACTCGGCAATAGAACCATCCCCATGACGCCACAGCGGGTTCTTCCAGTCGCAGGCAATTTTCGACGCTGCAATAACCGCTTGCTCATCCACCTCAACACCCAGTCCGGGTTTTGGTAAGGGCTTAATATGCCCATCGGTTATAGCAAAATCATCTTTGTTCACCACATAGTCCAGTAACTCTGCACCCTGATTGTAATGAATGCCCATAGACTGCTCTTGCAACACCGCATTGTGAGAGACAAAATCCACAGCCAAGCAGGCGGCCAAGGCAATGGGGCCAAGGGGACAGTGAGGTGCCAAGGCCACGTCATAGGCCTCTGCCATGGAGGCAATTTTGAGACATTCAGTAATACCGCCAGCATGGGAAACATCCGGCTGAACTATGCCCAGACCACCAGCTTCAAAAACCGATTTAAAATCAAAGCGGCTATACATGCGCTCACCCGCAGCCAGTACTATGCTGGTTTGGCGGGATAGGATCGCGTACTGCTCAGATTGCTCTGCCAATACAGGCTCTTCAATAAATAGCGGATGGTAGGGCTCAAGCTCTTTTAATAAAACCTTGGCCATGGGCACAGAGACCCTGCCATGGAAGTCCAAACCAAAATCGATGCTGCTGCCAAAGTTTTCTCTAATGGTGGCGACTCGGGCTATAACCTGTTCTACAGCTCTATAGCTATCAATCATCTTAAGTTTGCCACAGCCATTTAATTTAAAGGTGTCCCAGCCCTGGGCTTGCAGTTCTTTCATCTGACGGCTTTCGTCCTGAGGGTCATCGCCACCCACCCAAGAGTAAGTCTTCATGCTGTCGCGAACCGTGCCACCGAGTAAGTCATATACAGGTACACCGAGATCTTTGCCTTTAATATCCCAGAGCGCCTGGTCAATACCGGCAATGGCTGACATCAAAATTGGCCCGCCACGATAGAAGCCACCGCGGTAAAGTGTCTGCCAGAGATCGTTAATTTGTCGCGGGTCTTTACCGATTAGATAGGGGGCTAATTCATTCACTGCAGCGGCGACGGTTTGCGCACGACCTTCAATAACAGGCTCTCCCCAACCGACTATGCCTGCGTCAGTATCTATTGCCAAGAAGAGCCAGCGTGGTGCAACGGGGTAGAGGCGTAGATTGGTAATTTTCATGGTGCTTGAGATCTCTGGTGTCGCACAGAAGCTGCGCTTTTATTTTTATTATGGGATCAATTTTAAACTAGATTCTAAACTAAAGCGCGAGGCAAAAGCGTTTTTGCTGCCAAAAGAGAATTCACTGGCCGTGGCTAGGCTATTTCGGCATTATTGGTTTTCAGTTATTCGCCAAAATAATAAGAAGATTTGCCAATGTCCGAGCAGATACAATCATTTTATACAGTCCATAGTATGCATTGCAGTTTGGTCATTGATTGCCGTGGCTGTGGTGATGGTAGGGATGCGGTCCATGGCCCAGTCATTCTCTATTGGGGCGCTCGCCTAGGTGCTGACACCACCGCAGAAATGCTCGCACTGATGGCCACTCGCCAAGAGGCTCAGGCCTGTATGCCCGAGGAAGCGCCGATTGCTCTATCTCCTGAGCTGGGGGCCGGCTTTCAGGGCAACGCTGGAGTTCAGGTACATCGCGATGGCGGGCAGTGGGCAAGTTATAGCCACATTGAATCCGTGACTGAGGATGGTAATGGGAATGGCGGCTTAACGCTTATCGCTATTTGCCCGGCTACCCAGATTAAAATCACTCATCGAGTGGCCCTAGACCCGCAATCAGATGTGCTTACTGCCACTACAGAGTTGACCAATATTGGCGACAGTACTCTCTGGGTAGACCAGTGCAATGCACCTAGTATTCCAGTGCCAATGCACTACAACAAAATACTCGGGTTCGCCGGTCGCTGGGGCAATGAGTTTCAGCGCCAGCCTGTGGATCGTTTTATGGGAACCTATCTCCGTGAAAATCGATCCGGGCGCACTTCCCATGATTCATTTCCCGGAGTGATTCTGCACACAGAGCAAACTAACGAAAGTGCCGGTGCGGCTTATGGCCTGCATTTGGGTTGGAGTGGCAATCACCAGATTCGTGTTGAAGAACAGTTTGTCGGTCGTGCCTACGCCCAGATGGGAGAGCTATTCTTTCCTGGTGAACTCAGCCTTGAGCCCAATGAATCCTACTGCTCACCAACGCTCTATGGTGCCAGCACTCAGAATGGGCTCTCTTCGCTGTCGCAGTGTTTTCATCGCTATATTCGTTCAAATCTTAGAGATTCTCCACGCACTGAAAAACCTCGACCGGTCCATTTTAATACCTGGGAGGCAATGTATTTTGATCTCTCCCTCGAGCGCCTCTGTACCCTTGCCGATGAAGCGGCTGCTGTGGGCGCTGAACGTTTTGTACTCGATGATGGCTGGTTTAAAAATCGCCGATCCGACAGTGCGGGGTTGGGTGACTGGTTTGTGGACGAGACTGTATTTCCTCAGGGCCTAAGTCCTTTGATTGATCATGTGCAGGCCAAAGGCATGGAATTTGGCCTTTGGGTAGAGCCTGAGATGGTCAACCCCGATAGCGATCTGTACCGCGCTCATCCGGACTGGATACTGAGTGCTGGGTCAGGATTGGGGAGTGTACCTCTGCTACTGGCTAGAAATCAGCTGGTACTGGATTTGACTCGACCTGAGGTTGAGGATTATTTATTTAACTGCATTGATCAGTTGCTGAGTCAGTATGCGATTAGCTACCTGAAGTGGGATATGAACCGCAGCATTAGTCAGCCCGGTGGCGCTCATGGACGTGCTGTGACCCACCACCAAACTCTGGCTCTCTATGAACTCTTGGCGCGCATTCGCCGGGTCCACCCAACTGTCGAAATTGAAAGCTGCGCTTCAGGAGGCGGCCGAGCAGACTTCGGTATTCTCGCCTATACAGACAGAATATGGACCTCCGATACCAATGATGCTCTCGACCGTTTGCGCATTCAAAATGGCTTCTCGCTATTTTTCCCCGCCGAATTAATGGGTGCCCATGTGGGTCCTCGCGACTGCCATATCACTGGCCGCAGTATCAATATGGCGACCCGTGCAGGCGTGGCGATGTTTGGTCATATGGGCATAGAGATCAATCTGTTGACTATGGAGCAGTCTAAAAAGACTGAATTGAAAGCGGCAGTGGCTCTGCATAAGCAGCACCGCCAGTTAATTCATAGCGGTGACCTAGTGCGTCTTGAATCAGGAGATAATGAAAATAGCTTTGGTGTGATTTCTACGGATCAGGACGAAGCATTATTCTCCTATGCGCTATTGGACAGTTATCGCAATAGCGCACCGGGTCGGCTGTGCTTTCGCGGCCTAGATGCAGAGGCTCAGTATGAAATAAATATCGTCTGGCCCCTAGAACCCACCAGCGTTTCAACATCGATTCTTGATGTGATTAATGGTGCAGTTATCAGCGGCGACGCCCTGTCAAACTTTGGCCTGCAGCTACCGATTATGTTGCCCCAAAGTCTGCTGATCTTTCACCTGCAAAAGCGTTAGGGCTATTCATAAGTAACCGCTCAGGGCTATTCATAAGTAACCGCTCAGGGCTGCCTCTAAACAGCCGTTTGAACTGCCTCATTAGTGACAACCTGCTTTTCCAAACCGATAAACTCGGCCCGGTTACCCAGAACAAAGCGGTTAATAAATAAGGCTACACTCACGCAGACAAAGAACGTAATAAACATCATATGGATATAATGCAGGGGCATCCAAATCCAGATAAAGCTGGCGTACATCAGCACACCAAAAATCACCGCAGCAATAGCAGCGCGATAATCCACATTACGGAATAACAGACCCACCGCAAAACAAGCCAGAATCGGCATACTAATCAGACCCCAGAGCTCCTGGAGCAAATTAATAATACTGTCGGACTGGGCATAAATCGGCACCATAATCACCGCGATAACCACAAAGAACGCTGTGGCTATGCCACTGAGAACTCGTACATTGGGCTTTTTATCGATATAGGCCTCATGAAGATCACAGACATACATGGCCGCTGAGGAGTTCACCATACTGTTAAAGGAACTCAGCACAGCCGCCGCAATCGCCGCCGCAAATACACCTGACAGCCAGCTTGGCAGCAAGTCACCAACAATCCGCCCATAGGCCTGATCGCCAATATCACCATAGAGTTTAAAGGCCACAATACCTGGGATAACCACCATGCTGGGGATAAAGATCACGCGGATAAACGCCGCCGCATAAACACCTTTTTGCGCTTCCTGAACTGTGGGTGCCGCCATGGCCCGCTGGGTAATGGTCTGGTTGGTGCTCCAGTAAAAAATCTGAATCAGGAACATACCGGTTAACAATGTGTGCCAGGGCACAGGTGATGAGCTGTTGCCAATCAATGTTAGTCGCTCTGCTGGGATGCCACTAAAGTCAAAATCAATCGCCATCAGTGACAGCACAACAATCAATAGACCCATGGCCAGTACCAGGACACCACCGTAGGTGTCTGAAACAGCAACGGCTCTCAGGCCGCCCAGTACCGAGTAGGCAGCACCGAAAACGGCAAAGGCAATAGCGATGGTCAGCAGATCTGCTTCAATGCCTGTCATGGAAATCATAAACAGGGCGCCGGTATAGATCACCGCAGGCTGAAAGACAAAGACATTGATAAACAGGAACATTGTGGAGACCAGGGCGCGGATATGTTTGCTGTTATAGCGCTTCTCTAATAGCTCTGTTGTGGTGGTGCAGTTGTTTCTGTAGTACACAGGCAAGAACACTTTGGCCAGTACCATCAGGCCGACAAAGCCCGCCAGTTCCCAGAGCGCTAATAGCATCATTTGATTGCCGTTCATGCCCACTAGCTGGTCGGTGCTGAGATTGGTCAAGGTGATAGAGCCTGCAACAAACACCCAGGTCAGGCCGCCACCAGCGAGAAAGTACTCTTTATTTGAGTCGGTGGAATGTCGGTTTTGCCCGGCGCATTTAATATAGGTAATCAGCGCGATGGCACCTAGTACAAGACAGAATACAGCTAGCTGAATAGTTTGTTCACTCAAGGGGAATCCTCTTTTTAATTTTATTATTTTTATTAAATGGAATTTTTAAAATTCTAGATCTTCCACACCGTCACGCCGTGGGGTTCTATAGTCGTGCTACCCAACACAAAAATGGTGTCCGGGTCTAAGGGAAGAACCTGTTGATGCTGTGAGTAGTTAAAGGCAAACATCAGATCGCCACGCTGGCTGATACGAATATCTTCACCAAATCTATAGGTCTGAATATCAGCTTGCTGGCACTGTTGCTGGAAAAAATCTAATAGAAAAGCTCTGTTGGTCAATGTGGCCATATAGGTAAAGCGCTGATTGCGGACTATGGCCGCTTCACCATTTTCGTAGCTTGCGACGATTTCGATGTCGTCAGACCCACTGGCATCCAACTGCTCGCACCAGCTACCACTCTCATAGACATGATTATTCCAGTTCAGGGGTTCCTGGCAATCGGCTCGCAATGTCTCAACCGAGAGCACCCGTATGGGGATCAGCTGTTGCAATAATCCTGGAGGCAAGCTGGTGGGGTAGGCAAACTCTGAGGTTTTGGCTCCGGCTCTTGGACCAAATATAAACTGCGCGCTAGAAGCATGACACCTGTCCACAAAGGCCTGATCAACGATCGGCAGGCTCGGGGCAATAATTAATCTGTAGGCTGAAAAATCTGATTCCACGGAGATAAAGTCGATGTTAACGCCTAACTCACGGAGGGCGCTGTAATAGGACAGCTGCACATTATTAAAGTCATAGGCTTCCCCCTGTCGCTCAATATCGCTGACCCAGAGTCCTTCGGCACCGGTAATAATCGCCACCGAGGCTGGCTGTAAAGGCTGGTTCTCCATATCCAGCTGCGCTACTTCGGCCATGGCCTGTTCGGCTTCTGGCCAGGCTTCGGATTTGGAGTTGTCCGGTCGCAACAGTCCAGCATGCATTTGCTCCTGGGCAAAAGGCGCCTGACGCCAGCGGAAGTAACAGACGCAATCGGCACCGTGGGCAAAGGCTTCCAGAGTCCAGAAATGAATCATACCAGGGGCAGGGCGAGGGTTATTATTGGCCCAGTTAACCGGCCCAGGCTGTTGTTCCATCACCCAGAATCCACGATTTAACAGCCCGCGAGTTTGGTCGTGATAATAGGTGGCAAAGTCCGGATGCCCAGTGCGCATATAGCGGCGCAGTTCTTCTGTGGGGGCGTCGGTCAGTAACAGGTCGGTGCGTCCCAAGGGATAGTTATCGTAACTGGTGAAATCTAATCCTGCGGCGAGGGCAAAGTTATCCACTGCCGTCTCATTCATGGGAATAAAGTTATGGGTGATAAATTTCCCCGGCGCATGCTGACGAATCATCTCAACCATGGGATTGTGATAGTTGATCACCTGATCCGAGGAGAAGCGTCGATAGGCTAGTCGGTGAGCTGGGCTGGTTTCGGTGACCGCACCTATGGGTAATTCGATTTCAGTAAAATCCCGATACTCCATGGACCAGAAGACATTACCCCAGTCGCTATTAAGTTTATGGATGCTGCTATAGCGTCGGCGACACCAGTCTTGGAAAGCTTGCCCAGCAAGTTCAGAGCCACTTAGCGCAGTATCGTGACAGCAGAGCTCGTTGTCGGTTTGCCAACCCACCACTGCATCGTTAGTTCCGTAACGCTGTGCTAGGGCTTCGGTGATGCGCAGTGACTCACGCAGATAAATCGGGCTTGAAAAATCATAGTGACGGCGAGAACCAAAGCCGCGGGTGCGTCCGGTATCTGGATCTACGGGTAGTATTTCTGGGTACTGATCAATCAGCCATTTGGGGGGTGTTGCAGTGGGGGTGCCCATCACGACTTTTAGACCGGCACTGGCTAAGGTTGCCACAGACTTATCCAGCCAGGCAAAGTCATATTCTCCCGGATTGGGTTCCAGACGCGACCAGGCAAACTCACCGATGCGCACATAGGTAAGACCCAGGTCGGCCATCATTTTGGCATCTTCGTCCCACTGGGACTCCGGCCAGTGCTCTGGGTAGTAACAGACTCCGAACATATTGATTAGCCCTTAATAAGTAGTGGCTTTTATTATTTTTTATAAAACTGCAGTCCACTGGCCCAGAGGTGTTTGAAGCCTTTCCAAGCATCTTGAAACTGAGAATCTGCACCTTCATATTGCTCACTGCTTTCACGAGTCGGCAGATAGGCGCAGCCAGCTGGGTCAACTTTCACATGACAGTCGAGAAAGGCCAGGCTCATATGTTCGACCACTCTATTAATGGTTTCTGTATCCCAGACCGGATCGAAGTAATGGCCCAGTTCAAAGTCTGTGGCAAAGGACGCTGCTGGCGCAGGGTGGGGGCCAATATTGTGCCGCGCATTTTCAAATACAAGCAGATAGTTATGCTCAGAACCAGTGCGCTCATGGAGTCGTTTGATGCCCTTTTTAAAGCCCGAGGTATTGTCCTGATCACCGGCCAGATAGAAGGTTGGCACAGTGATTTTTGCCATAGCGTCAATATCGTGAACACTGGCTTCACCGCCCCAGGGTGCCAGTAGTTGCACGGCTTTCCATCGCGGGTCGAGCTGCTCACGACCGCCATAGCAGGAGTTTAGGGCGAAGGGCAGAACCATGGCGATGGCCGCGGGAACACCCGCTTGTTTGAAAAATTTTGACTCGAAGGCATAGCAGCCACCGACAGTATTGATCGCGCCAAAGCCGCCCATAGAATGGCCGATAATCGCGGCTCTATCGGTGTCGACAATGGCTTCTACTGGGGATGTTTGATCGGTGAAATAATCGAGCAAGAACTGCTGATCTCGAGCGCGGTTGTAGAGAGTGTCAGTAAAGCCTGCTGCCCGATCCGCTGTCTCTTTTATATCGGCATTGGTCGAGCCGGTATGATCTATACCCACTACTATATAGCCATGACTTGCCAAATGCTCACCGAGATAAAACATCTGTGTGCGATAGCCTGTAAAGCCATGGGACAAGAGGATCAGCGGAAAACTGCCTTCACTGAGGGCCGGTACATCGCGATAAGCCTGACCCTGCAGTTCAAACGGGTTTTGCAGTCGGGTGACATTTTTATAGGTGGTTACTAAGGGGCGCTGCTCTTCAGCCTTGGCCTGAGCCGTCGGATACCAGACTTCCAGTACCAGCTGGCGTTCAATATTGAGAATAAAATTAGCTGTATTTAAACGTTTGGGGTCGGTCGCGGTGATGGTGGTCACGCCCACGGCATAGGTACCGGGGAAAGCAAGTTCTGGCGTCACAGGAGGTTGGTTGGTATAAAGTTGCTCGCCGGCATTCCCGGCACTAGTCGTGATGCTACTCACGAGGGCCAATGAGCTAAATACGGCAATCTGCAGCCATTTAATGAACAAGCTGTTCCCCTTTTATTGTTTTTATTTTCGTGCTTTTTATCAGCGTTGTTGTTGCCGCCGAATCACGTTAAGGTTGTTCCATATTAAAACACAGAAAGACCGCTATACAGGCCACGTCGGCGCCAGCCTGCGAAAATAATAATTCTTTCAACGATATAAGAGGGTGTCCAATGGGTGAATGTGCAAATTACCCGAGTCTCGCGGGGCGCTGCGTATTTATTACTGGCGGTGCCACAGGTATTGGCGCTGCTATGGTAGAGGCATTTGCCCTGCAGAATTCTCAGGTGGCTTTTGTCGACCTGGATTCAGTGGCAGCCGAAGCCCTCTGCGACCGGCTTGAAGCCGAAACCGGGAAACGCCCCTGGTTTAAGTGTGTCGACGTGACTGATGTGCCGGCACTGCAGTCCTCGATTCGTCTTGCTGTTGATGACTTGGGGCCACTGCAGGCACTGGTCAATAATGCGGCCAACGATCGCCGTCATTCTCCCGTTGAAGTAACCCCTGAGAGCTGGCGTGACTGCATGGCGATTAATCTGGATGCGACGTTTTTCGCTACTCAGGTTGCAGCTGAGCTTATAGGCGAGGCTAACAGTGAAACGAAGAAACAGGGCGGCTCAATTATTAATTTCAGTTCTATCAATGCGCTGCTTGGGCCGGCCAATATGCCCGGCTATGTAGCGGCAAAAGCGGGCATTGTCGGTTTGAGCAAAGCCCTGGCGGCGGACTATGGCGAGGCGGATATTCGGGTCAATGCAATTTTACCCGGCTGGGTGGTGACCCAGCGCCAGCTAGATACCTGGCTGACACCAGAGGCAGAAGCGGACTGGATGGAGCAGGTCTCACTGAAGCAGCGACTATTGCCGGAAGAGGTGGCTAATTTGGCCCTATTTTTGGCGGCAGATGACAGCCGTATGATCACCGGACAGAGCTTTACCATTGACGGCGGCAGGACCTAAAACCATGACTGACTCACTGTTTATTGCCGGGGACTGGGGAACGACTCATTTGCGTCTCTATCTGTGCCAGCACAAACCTTGCCAACCGCTGAATATTTTAGCCACCCAGATGGGGCCGGGGGTGAGTCAGATCAACGGTGATTTTGAACAGATATTTTTTGATTTAGCCGGCCACTGGTTTGATGAACATGGGTCTATGCCTGTGATTCTGTCGGGCATGGTGGGTTCGAATATTGGCTGGCAGGCTGCCCCTTATATAGAGTGCCCTGCGAATGCCGAACAAATTGTCAGTGGCCGCACAGTCTTTAAAGCTAGGGATATAGAGTTTTCGATTATCTCCGGATTAAAAACCCTCAATCCTCTGGGAACGCCCGACCTGATGCGTGGGGAGGAGCTTCAGTTATTGGGATGGATGCGCGGGGCTCTTGATATTGAAACTGAAACAGCCCAGTTGATTGTGTTGCCCGGAACTCATAATAAATGGGTGCTGGTGCGGGGGGGTAAGATTGAGACGTTTGTCACCGCACTGACCGGCGAGCTCTATTCGCTATTACAAAATCACAGCGTGCTGATTGCCAATACTGAATCAGCAGATTTCTCCGATGATGTTTTTATGCAGGGCGTTAAGGTTGCAACAACATTGGAATCGGGTCAGCTGCTACAGGCGCTATTTGCCACTCGCAGCCGTCAGGTATTAGGTGAGTTGTCGGAGCTTTATGCCTGCTCTTATTTGTCCGGTCTATTGATCGGCTCCGATGTGGTTGGTTCGCTGGCGTTGATGGAAAAACAGATGGGTGCCATTTCATCTGTTGATCTGATCGGTGACTCGGCACTGAGCCGCTGCTATCAACTCGCTCTGGAATCTGTGGCTGTCAAAGCCGAACTGCGAGACGCAACTCAAATTGCGCTCTCCGGTTACCAAGCTGTTTACGAAGCTGTTTTTTGAAGCTCTTCACTTCTCTTAAGAGACATATTGTTATGAACGAAAAGCTTGAAAACTGGTTTGCTAAGATGCCCGTAGTGGCAATTTTACGCGGCGTACAACCAGAGGAAGTCGTGGCCATTGGAGAGTCTCTCTATAGTGCCGGTATCGGCATTATTGAAGTCCCTTTAAATTCCCCAGAGCCACTGGTGAGCATAAAAAACTTAGCCGACGCTCTGGGCGATCGCTGTGTGATCGGCGCTGGCACTCTGTTGACTGAAGCCGATGCCGAGGGCGTTGCCGCTGCTGGCGGTCAAATCGCCGTCAGCCCCAATACAAACGCCGCCGTAATCGCCCGCAGCCTTGCCCTGGGTATGGTGCCCATGCCGGGCTGGGCAACCGTCACTGAAGCCCTGGTCGCCTATCAGGCTGGCGCCCGCTATTTAAAATTATTCCCCGCGGCAACCTATGGCCCGGAACATATCAAAGGGGCTAGCGCCGTATTACCGACGGACTGCAAAGTCCTGGCAGTGGGTGGTGTGGGTGCAGGCTCAGCCGCCGCTTGGTTACGCGCGGGCGTCGATGGTTTTGGTATTGGCTCTGAACTTTACAAGCCCGGTGACAGTGCCGAGCAGGTGCATCAGCGCGCGCTGGCGGTAGTAGCTGCACTTAAGGCTGCACTTTAAATTGCTTTAGATTGCACGTTAGAAAGCACTTTAGACAGAAAGGGACGGTTAAAACAGAATGGTCAAAGCAGCATTAATTGAAACCCTCAAGGTTAAAAACACCTTGGGGGAGGGCGTTATCTGGGATGCCATAGGTGCCGCTGCTTGGTGGACTGATATTGATGGCTGCAAACTCTATCGCTATAACCCCGGGGATAAACAGCTCGATCACTGGTCCACTCCTGAGCGCTTGGGGTCCTTTGCTCTGGTCGCCGACAGTGACTATTTGATCTGTGGATTTGCCAGTGGCTTTGCCTATTTCAACCCCCACAATAAAGACCTGAAATGGCTACAAAAGACAGAGCAAGATAATCCGGGCACCCGACTCAACGATGGTCGCGCCGATCGGCAGGGGCGCTTTTGGGCAGGCAGTATGGTTGAGTCTGGGGATCAGGGCGGCGGTGCGCTGTACTGCCTAGATCAGCAATTGCAGGTCACCAGCAAAGTCTCTGGGCTAACCATTTCAAATGGGCTCTGCTGGAGTCCAGACTCGACGGTTATGTACCATGCCGATACCCCGTCTCAACGAATTAATGCCTACGATTTCGACGCGGCTACTGGCGCTATCGCCAATCAACGCTGTTTAGTGCGCACCGAAAAAGGCTGCTTTCCCGATGGCTCAACAGTGGATTCCGAAGGCTATATTTGGAATGCCCAGTGGGGCGCCAGTCAGGTGGTTCGCTACAGTCCTGCAGGGAAAATTGATTTTGTGCTGCCGCTGCCAGTAAGCCAACCAACCTGTGTTGCCTTTGGCGGGCCTCAGCTGGATAGACTCTTTATCACCAGTGCAACTCAGGGACTTGATGAGCAGGCACTGTTAGCCGAGCCAGAGGCGGGCAATATTTTTATATTTCAAACCACTGTTGTCGGCACGCCAGATTCACGGTTTGTCGAGAGCCAATAGAATTTTAAAAAAATAAACAATAACGACTAGAGATATACTGCCTACCTAGGTCGTTACTACTATCGACGTCGATAAAAATAGAAAAGATTTAACCCTATGAAATACTTCCGCCCGCTGTATCCATTCCTACTGGGATGGGCCCTGATTCTCTATACCTCTACATTTTCTGAAATAGGTCTGATCAACGGACTGGGCCAGTTGGTGCTATTTGCCCTAGTGGTCTGCCTGCCAATTTGGCGTACCGAACGCATGAGCTATGTGGATATAGGCTGGCCCTGGGGGCTGGTGTTACTCGGTGTGATTAGCTATTGGTTCAGCGATGGTAACTGGGTGCGCTCATTGGTGGTCAGTGGCGTGTTGGTTTTGATTGGCCTGCGTATGGGCATGGGCGCACTGAAAATGTGGCGTATGGGGCTTTTGAAAAAGGAATTCCCCCGCTATCAATATCAACGGGGACGCTGGGAGAAGGACGGCAAAACCAATGTTCAGTTGGCCCTGCAGGTGGATGCCATTTCTCAGGGCCTGGCCAATGCATCCTTTTTGGCGCTGCCGATTTTTATTATCGCCTCGAATAATAGTCCGACATTTTCGATGTTTGAGTTGGCTGGCTTGGTCATCTGGCTGCTGGCATTTGCTATGGAAACTGTGGCGGATATGCAAAAATTAAACTTTCTACAAAAGATGAAAAAAGAGGGTAAACAGCGCCAGGTCTGCGATGTGGGACTCTGGCGTTACACGCGACACCCGAATTATTTTGCTGAATGGATGGTGTGGAATGGCCTGGTAATCGCGGCGATACCTTCTTGGTTAGCACTGCAGGGTAGTGAAACCACACTGGTTTGGGTGCTGCTTGGGTTTGGTCTGCTGTTTACCTCGAGAATGATGTACAGCACTCTGGTCTATGTCACCGGTGCGGTGCCTTCGGAGCATTATTCGGTGCAGAAACGCCCTGGCTATACAGAGTATCAGCGGAGGACTAATCGCTTTTTTCCTGGGCCACGGCGGGAGAGCTAGTCTAGTCACCAAGCTGGGTGGCTTAGTTGGAATCACACGCCATGCTGTCATCCTGAGCGCAGCCGAAGGATCTTTTTATTGGGCGCGGGCAAACCCATGCAGACCCTTCGCGATCGGTCCCATGTGTTTGGCATTTTCAACGTTCGCGCAACTCGCTGTCGCTCAAACAAGGCGCTATCTCAGTCTGAAAATGACAAACCCATAAGCGGGCCCTGATTGATCGCAAAGGGTCTACATGGCTTCACTGAAATATTTAGGGGGCTGAGGGATGACACTCAGTCCTGTCATCCTGAGAGAGTGCAGCGAACCGAAGGATCTCATGCAGAATTGCAGCGTAAAATGTGAAAGGCAGTACACCAGGGAGATCCCTCGGCTACGCTCGGGATGACACACCAGATTGTCATAAGGGATTGTCATCAACAGGGTGCTGATAAAGCTTAAATACAGACGCAAAAAAACCGCGGCCAAGGCCACGGTTTTTTATTTCACTCTTAGTGCTAGTTACTTAAGCGCTCTCAAGTAGAACTCTCAAGTAGAACTCTCAAGTAGAACTCTTAATTTGCACTTAGAAGTTCAAGCGAGCTGCGATTTCAACAGTGCGCGGTGGATCAATCAGCTTGAAGTAAGCGCCTTTGAATCCCAGTGAACCCAGTGGAATGTCGTTACCCCACATAAAGGTATCTTCGCTAGTGAGGTTTTTGCCTACTAGGGAGACCTGCCACTGGTCATTGCCAGCAATGGCGATACGGGCGTTGAGTTTACCAAAGCTTTCCTGGACTAAGTTCTCATCCAAGTCGGCAGAGACAACCACATGTTCCCCCCAGTTGTAGTCCAAACCAATAGTTTATCCGCAGTCCCAGTGTCTGCCCAAGCAAGAGCACCGCCAGCTTCAGTGGTGGGGTACTTTCGACCTACACCAGAAGCAACTGAAATAGAAAAGCTATTAAGAAACGTAGCATTACCGCCAACACTATCGCCAATACTCAGCACTGCTGTAGCACCCGCCATAGCTGAAGGACAGTCTAGTACGATGTCAATAATTTGAGAGTTGGCTGGAATAACTACAGTAGTAGCGTTCGCAGCAGAAGCTCCACCGGCAAGGTCGGTTCCAGTTGAGAACGTCTGAGCCATAGTCACTTGGCCCGTGTTCTTTACATCCTTGCCGAGAGTTGTTCCGGTAGTGTTGGAGATAGTGCCCGCTTTAACTGGGCCAGAGAAAGTTGTAGTACCCATCGGTAATTCCTCACATGCGAGTTAGTTTTAGGTATATCTGTCTGCATGTCGTCAGCCGGGACTGTCAGAAGCACCGGATGATTCCCGGGATGTGTTCAGTATATACCACTTATTTATAGGATGCACAAACAAAAGAAAGGGGGCCGAAGCCCCCAATCTAAATACCTTTTGCTTATTAAGCGCCGGGTGAACCGAAAATGCCCAGTGGGTCAGATACGCCGAAGCTGTATCTCTCACGAGCCTTATAGCGGCTGTTGCCTGTGTCAAAGTCTGCATCCATGCTAGTTTGCATAGGAGTACGAACAAAGTGCTTCAGGCCGTTAGGTACGTCAGTCATCAAGAACCAAGCGTTAGGGTCAGTCAAATAATGATTGACCATATAACCGCCCGGAACTGCACTGTTTGATCTGATAGCGTTAATGTCGTTATCAGCAGTAGCA
>ENA-ORXF01001485-ORXF01001485.1-marine-metagenome-genome-assembly--contig:-NODE-1485-length-15055-cov-5.476098_pt1 | contig 15055 bp, 18 predicted proteins | sample MGYA00237864_ERZ511476 | MGnify/ENA primary metagenome ERZ511476 (study PRJEB26306, sample SAMN06343908) | marine metagenome | isolation source: coastal waters | place: Atlantic Ocean: West Antarctic... | reverse complement strand
TATTTTGCTTGAGTTTCTTTTAATTCTTTTAAAAGAGATTGAACTTCAACTTCACTTGTGTGAATTGTATTAGACACATCTACAATATACTTAATACCGGTAAAGGTACCAAAAATAACAGATGCCACAACTGGCACTAAAACAAAATTATGTTTCAAGACTTCTATAAATTTCATTTCCTTCTTTCCTTTTTAGTTATTGACAGGTGCGTTTGCTCGCCATTGATAACATGACCAGTATCTTGCACTTGTCTTATCTTTTGCTGTATCACAATTATGTCTTGCACGAAATGATTTTCTACGAGCAGGGTCGTCTCGTTTAATGGATAGCCCTGTTGTATCACCAAAAGAAACTTTGATGATGTTACCTTTAGGATTCTTTACATAAACATAGAACTTCTTACTACCACCTCGTATCGGGTCATTCAGTTTCACCTTCTTACCTTGATACTCTGCTTCAGTAATCTCTAAGTCTTTATAAGTTTCTTCGCAGAGACAATCTATACTATCTACTTGTTTAAATGTTTTCATATAACTATTTATAAACTTCGTGGGGTACGAGGATTTTTTTAAGAATTTTTCCATGGGTAGGGGTCCCTCGCCGAACCCCCGTTCCGACCCGCATGGTAAACCTAATGTCGGCTATACGCAGACTTATCTTTTGCAATACTCAATGCTAATGCTTGAATATTTCCTATCGCATTGTCAATGTCTTCTTGTTCCGCTTTAGGGGACTCGTATTTCATTCTGTGTAAGCGTTGAGCTTCGTCATGCATTACACTTATACGTTTTACAAAATCACTAATCTTATGTAACATAATATGACCCTACCAGTCGTTGTCTTCTTGTTGATTAAATAAATCGAGCTGTACACTCTTGCTCCATTCTAGTTCCTTCTTACTTTGCCTATCTTCTCGTAATGATATAGAGGCAAGTCTATCTTTTATTTTTAATTTTTGTTTTTTGAGGTCTATGATAAGTTCTCGATTGTGAAAATTCTTTCGTTCTAGATTCTCGATTTGTGTATCAAGATGTCTATGTTGAGCCATGACTCTGGCTGTAATTCTGGCGTCCTTCATTGTAGCAGTTGCCATAGTATTCTCCTTTTTTCCAAATGAAAATATTCCAAAAAAAATATGAATAAACTCCAAACGAGTATTGCTCAGTTTAGAGAGTACTCAATATTATTTAGTAGAAAAAGAAGTAGTATATGAGACTAGATATAATTGTTATATCAGCAAGTATAGACCATAGTATGTATAATCTAAACATCCATTTGCTGATAGTGTATACTGTGGGGCTCTTCATTTGATTCCCCTTTATATATTGCTATCATTTGATTCTCCTTTTGTTCGGCCGTTCTCTATGGTAGTTACCTATATCTAAACAGATCCCTTATGTACGCAAACGGGTCTTAGCCAGTTCCTGACATACGGTCTTAGTTTAGGTTGATTACATTACCATTGATGTCGTGTTCGGCTGCGTTCATCTGATGAGACCCTGTTGCACTCTCTGTCTTACTAGCAGAGGTCTCTGTGATAGCGCCACCGACCTTAATGTTTAACGCTTGTGCTACATCTATGTTCATGTTCTTACCTGCCTTGAGGTTTACATCACCTTGTTGGCTGATAAGGTTGATGTCGCCATTCTGTACCTCTACTGTAACATTTGCACCGGCGCCTACCTCTATGTTATAATTGTTACCTGCCCCGGCCGATGCATTGACCTTGACTCGGAGTCCTTTGTCGAAGGTTCCCTTACTCTCCCCTTGTATATGGAGATACTCGTCATTTGATACAATGGTATAGTTATCTTTCTTGACTCTTGTAATCTTTGTGCCATCGTCCCCTATCTCATAGGCCGTGCCTGACGCATGGCGTTCATGTATTCGTTTGTTGTCTATCGTGTCGTCATACTCTCGTAGATGGCCGCCCTCTGTCTCGTACACATGATTGTGTGGATACAAAGCAGCATAAGAAGTCTCGGGTTCGTCCCAGAAGCCGCCATCGTCAGCCGCTAGTACATCATTCACAATGGTCGTGGTGTCTACATTGGCAACGCCGACTGCTATATCTCTGTCAGCCTTTCGTTGTGTAAGTGATAGATGAGGATTGTTTTCGTCATTCACAGCCAGTCTATTGACATCGGTCTCTGCATACTTCGGGTAGTTGCTCTTCGGGTCATAGAATCCTTTAGAAGAAAAAGTATTCACTCCGTCATAGGTCCCCATATGGTCGAGCCACTCCTGGCGCGGAACACCAGGCAAAGTCCCTAGTAGTATAGGCGTCTGAGCTTCTTCGCCATCAGAAAAGAAACCAACCACCCAAGTGCCTTCGACAACACCAAGCGGAGTCTGGCCCACGCCTGAAACGGTGGCACTTGTAATAGGATTCATAGGGTGAGCCCATGGGAGGTCAGCGGTCGGTAGTTTACTCGTATCTTCTGTGTGTAATCCAAGACAGCGAACTCTCACACGCCCTAAGTACTTCGGGTCGTTTCTATCTTCGACCACGCCCACGAACCACGAAAACCCGCTCTTTCCCATAAAATTTTTCTGCATATTCTTTTTTCCTCTGCCGATACCCTGCCGACTTTATACCATTGGCTTCCTGTTATTAACGAGCATTTAAATGGTCCTTCTCAATAGGTCCCTTTCTATACCCTCTACTATATTCATACATTCGTTTCCCCTTTCATATCAAGGGTCCTACGTCTACGCTTTTTTACAGCATTTTAGATTATACTGCGAAGCTACTACCACAACCACATGATGAAGAAGCAGATGGATTCTTTATTTGGAACTGTTCTGCCATTAAAGTCTTCGTATATTCTACTACTGCGCCATCTAGATATTGATTAGATATAGCATCAACAATCACTAGAAGATTCGTACCTTCTAAATCTAACACAGTATCATCTTCTTCTATATTCGTGTCCCAAGTGAATCCGTATTGAAATCCTGAGCACCCACCCCCTTGTACATACATTCTTAATCCCTTTATATCCTTATCAGATTCGTATGTATATAGGTCTTTTATCTTGTCTATAGCTGAGGAGTGTATAGTTATCATTTTTTCTTCTTTTCGTGTATGATTGTATCTAATTCGTGTCTTCTTTCTTCTATATTAGGATTGCTAAATATTCTATCCCAATTAGATTCATACTCGTTTTGTGGGACCTTCTGCGGTCGTCTTTTATCGCCTTTACCATTCATATGGCTATTTATACTGAGTTGTTGAGAGTATTGGGAGGGAATGTGCTGGGAAAAATCTTCTAGAGTCTGAGGGAGTGAGAGGAGACTAGGAGTTTACTTCTCCTTTTTTCTTCTTGTTTTTCTCTTTGTAGCTGTTTTTTTTCGTCTAGGCATTATACTTCTATCTTCTTATATTGTGTATTTTCGTTGTTTGCTGTTCCTACGAAATTATCAACGCTACTACCATAATGTGCTTCTTTTACTGAGTCTTTCTTGACTTCTAGAACCATCTTATAGTCTTGTTTTGTAACTCTGTGTCTTACTTTACAAACAACATATCTTCCACTATATTGTGCGTCATATGGTTTCTTATCAGCAGTTAAACCTTCTTCTTCTACTGGTCGTACTTTAAAATCAATAACATTACCAGGTTGAATATAGGTCTGACCCTTGATTGTCATTTGAATTGTTGTTCCTGCTTGTACTTGCATTATTTGAGCATTTCTTATACCCTCTAATCTGCCATCATCATTCACATCGGTGCCAAAACTACCTGATGCTTCGTTATGTAGAAATTGTGTTGTTGGTTGTAGTGAGACCATGCTCTCTGCATAATCACTCACATTATTGTTATCAAAATCAACTGGATTACCTGATACTGTAGGATTTGTTGCACTCTTATCACCACCTTCTTGGTCAGCGTGTACTGTTTGATTAAACTCGTTATGATAGTTCCAATCAGTAGATTTAAAGTCTTTAGCAAATAGATTATGACTAATTACTCTATGACCATATGTACCTAACGCCTGAGCGGCGGCTGTGTCATGAAAAGTGTTCACAAATTTGTATTCTTCGACTGATTTTAGGTCATGTATCTCTTTTGGCTCATCAATCTTCTCGTCTGTAATATTCTGTGGCATATAATAAAACTCTTGTACTGGGCCTTTACTAGGGTCATCTTTATTAGGTATGCCTTTAGTACACATATTCTCCCATGATTGAAAATACAAACCTTTTGTTGTTTCATAGTAATAATAACCTACACCATTACCACGTTCTGGTAATGCTCTTTTTGCAATCATACCAATTGCATTAAAGGGGGATATATTTGGCATTACAAACTTATCTGAGTTACTCGTTTCTTCATAGTATAATGTTTTGCGACTATCAAGTCCTTCTTTCTCTGCTACGATTTGTTGAACCATATCAGATAGTTTACCTTCGTATGCTTTACTGACCTTTGTTCTTATGTTACGCAAGAACTCTCTACTACAAAAATGTATTGTATATACTTGTGTTCCTTGACTTGTTTGTTGTTTATTTGATATTTTATAGACATAAAAAGGATGACCTGTCTCCTCACTTGCGTCTATGATGTGTTCAACATTTGAAGCGCCTGGTGTTGATAGTTTGAAAAATAGTCTTTCTGTGCCTTGTATTGGTAGATTAGCAATTAAATTTCTTGCGTCAACCATAACTAGCGTACCGTATACTGCGGACTGATTAATACCTTCGTATATATTTAATTCTTGTACTAATGCTTGTATGTTGACACCACCTTCGCCTAATCTACCACCTGTACCATCATGTGATTGTAATATAATACCATTTAAATTATAATCGCCTGCGAAATCTATGTGGTCAGGATGTTTACTTCCCATAATCTAACTCCTAAAATTTGTTTTTTCTAATCAACCCAAAAAACTCCTCTGTAAATGCGTCAAGGTATCTTTCGTCTAGTAAATTTATTTGTCTTAATCTGTCTTGTTCTCTTTCTTCAAATTGTCTATTTGATATAGAGGTCGCATTGTCTGTATCAGAATTAACTTCTAGCATATGTGATTCATCGCTTGATGTTGTTGCACCACTTGTCTGCGCTAGTTCATAATGATGTACTGCGTCTTCACTACCAGCACCATACTTGTCTGTAAGAAAATCTGCAAAATCTGGTTGTGTCATTGGCCATTCAAAATATCTATCTGTTATATTGTTCGCCATCATCACAACCCAATGATATTGTGCGTCACCATAATATTTAAATGCGATATCTTCTGGTTTCTCGCCCTCTTTTACATTGTACTTATCGAATACAAATCGACTTGATGAAAGACTTGAGCGTAATTTAACACGCCTTAGTATATCAGGCAACAGTTTATAAGTTTTGTCGCCTTTGATATCATAGACCATCAGCGGAAATTTACTAAAATACATATTAGAATCCTTGGTTAACTCTTTCTTTCGTTAATAATTCTGTTTCTTGGAATGCCAATGACATTGTAATCTTTGTTGGTGAACCATCTTCGAATGACTTAACACCATCGGGTGAGTAGTTTACATCACAAGCAGTACACACACAGGTCGCAATCTTATTATAGTAATCGTTTTCACTTGCTTGACCGTCTGCTGCTTGATACATATAATGAATATCAAACTCTGATGGTAGTGTTAAGAATCTATTAGCTGCGCCTTTTAATTCAGGCGACATATGAAATCTAAACAATGTTATAATCTTTTGTACATCATCTCTTTCATCTGTATTTTTTGGCGCAAATGTAAAGTTATATGTGAATGTTCTTAACTCCATCTGCGAAAACAATACTTCCATATAAGGATTGTCTGCCTGACCAAATGCTTTATTAATAAGACCTCTTGTACCCTCTGTGCCAGATATTGCCTCTACAATCTCTGTTCCCGCTTTCAATGCTGCTTCTCCGACTAGAGCTTTAGCAGCATCAACTAATCCTTTTGCCGCTGCTTCGTAATCTTTTTTACCTAGATTTGCAAGAACATTCATGCCGCCTGCAGCCGCTGCCCCTACGACACCTGTAGCTGCACCTTCGTATGTTGCTGTTGTAGTGTCTTGTACATTAGGTGGTAAATATATTGCGACTGAATCTGTAATTCTTTTTGTTGTCTTGTTATAACTAGACATACCAGAACCTCTTTTTCTCTGGTCTTTTGCTAGTTTTACTGCGTCTGAATTTCCTGTAAACCCTTTTTTACCTCGTCTTTGTAGGTCCTCATGATATTTAAATCTTTGAGGGTCATCACCTTTTACAATATAATTAGGATAAGGTTTATCCCAAGTGTCTGCAACCGAAACTGTTTTACCAACTTCTACACCATCTGTGCCTTCATAAACATATTTTGTAGCGTCTTGAACATTAACATAAAATAACATATAATGACCAATACCACTAGTGCTTGTTAAGTCTCTTGGATATTGTATAGATGAATATTCAAATGGGTCGTGGTCTAATTTAGATGTAGGACTTGTTTCGTTGATACCAATAGCACTCTTTCGTAATATAGGTGTAGTCTTACCTGTATTACCACCACCAAAGATGTTAGTCTTTAGCCCGTTTAGTGCGTTATATAGATTTCCCATTGTTTTCCTTAATAAATACTTGTATTAACTAATATAACTATTTATATGGATATGACAGAAAGAAAACAAAAATACAAAGGTAAATTTACACCAGAGAATCCTAGTAAATATGCAGGAGATACTAGTAATATTATCTATCGCTCTGGGTGGGAGAGAAGGTGTATGAAATTCTTTGATAACAACCCAAGCATATTACAATGGGCAAGTGAAGAAGTTGTCATACCTTACTATGATACTGCTACTAAAAAGGTGCGTAGATATTTTCCTGACTTTCTCATTAAAGTAAGAGATAAGAATGGTCAAGAGAAAACTCATCTCATAGAAGTTAAACCTTCTAAAGATATGCGACCACCTGTTGGCGGCAAAGGTAAAAAGAAATCTACTGTACTATATGAAATGAAAACTTATCAAATGAATAGGGATAAGTTTGCGTCTGCTCGTAAATGGTGTGATGATAGAAATATTATATTTGATATCTGGACTGAAAAACATCTACAACAAAAAGGTTAAAAATGACTAAAATTAGGGGGTACTATCATACGCAGGCAGCTCTAAACACCGCCTAGAGGGCGGCTATGAGACGGCATTTCCATGTTTTTACTTACAACAACACTTATCTTTGCAACATTCACAAGTTTTCTCAACACAACATTTATATGGTGGTTTACACTTACATTTTACTTCTGTCATTCTTTTCTCCTATTACTTCAATTGTATCTAATGTTATTGTGATTGGTTCTTCTTCACCTATGTTATATTTAAAACTAAAAAAGAAACAAATTAATACTACAAAATAAAGTACTATATGAAGTACCTCATCATTTTTCAATTACTTTTTTCCTAGATAATCAGCAATTGCTGATTTGATAGCGTCCTCTGCTAGTACAGAGCAATGTATCTTAACTGGTGGTAGTGCTAGTTCTTCAACAATTTCCATATTTTGTATTGCTTGTGCTTGTTCAATAGTTTTTCCTTTGAGCATTTCTGTAACAAGACTTGAACTTGCAATAGCACTACCACACCCATAAGTTTTAAAACAAGCGTCTTCAACTATGTTATCTTTAACTTTAATTTGTAGTTTCATGACATCACCACAAGCAGGTGCGCCAACCATACCAGTGCCTACATTTTTATCGTTTTTGTCCATTGAACCAACATTACGAGGATTTTCGTAATGGTCTAATACTTTATCACTATATGCCATAATTAAAAATTAGATGCCCCATACAGTTGTAATGCTAACATTCTAGCAGTTGAATCTGAACCATCGACTGCTAAACCAGGTGTTTGTGTAGTATTACTAGTGCTTTGATTTGTTTGTGAAGCGTCAGTAGTATTAATTGTAGTAACAACTGTGCCACCACTATTTGTCCCTTGTAATTCAAGTGCCTTTTTAGTAATCTCAGGTTTTATTTCAGATGCAACAACCATACCAGTGTTTAGGGTTTCGTCTGTTTTTATTTCTTCTCTTATCTTATTAGCAGGTAAACTTTCTTCTGCATCTGTTCCAATATCTACTTGTTCAGGTTCTGAAATTTTATTAGTTTTTGTATACTCATCATATCCTTTCTTAAAACCTTCAATAGGTGAAAACGGACTTTTAATTGCAGCAAGTGCTCCTGCACCAATTGCTTTGATAGAGTCCATAAGAGATTTGCCTATGTCAGTAAACTTACCCATAACTGCTTGGAAATCTATGTCAAATAAACCTAATACAAAGTCTTTTGCTTTGGTAACTAAATTCTTGACACCATCTTTGATATCATCTACTATATTAATCTCTTTAAGCGCAGCTGCGATACGTTCAAATCCTAGTTTCTCTGCTACCCAAGCAACAAAGTTTTTCATTAGTGTAATCGGTAATGTTACTAGAGTTAATAGTGCTGTTGATACACCTTCAATGATTGCGACCAACATACTATCACCTTCTTCTAGTGATTTCTTGAACGCATCTATACCATCTCTGATTGAATAAAATGCCAATACTGCACCTGCAACAACAGCTGCTACAATTGCAATAGGAACTATAAACGGCGCTGCTATGGCAGTAATCGCTGGTATCATTGTGCCTAATAAAAATACCTTCAGAGCAGTAAATGCTGCACCTAAACCAACAACTGCTTTCACAAGTAAACCTTTTGCCCCACCATATGAACTTGCAATAGCAGGTATCAATGTTTTTAACATGAATACTCTCATGGCAGTAAAGGCAGCTTTTAGTGCTGTAAATGCTTTTATGACTAATCCTTTTGCACCACCATAGGCAGCAAGAAGAGCGTTAGGTGCTGTCGTCATTACAAAAGTTCTCATAAGCATGAATCCCTTTGTGAGCAAACCAAATGCATATTTTATACTTTTTTTACCTGCACCGTATAATGCTTTAAATGTTTTAGGAAATATTATACGTGTTAAACCAAGAAGTCCTAAATACAACGTACCTGTGGGGCCAAGCATCTCTAAAAATTTATCTGCACCCTTTAGTACAGGTTCTAACGCAGCCGCTATCTGGTCGCTATATTTAAATAATGCTGTAAGACCTAGTAACATAAGTGCTAAACCTACCTTAGGTCCCACCTCTGGCACTTCAAAAGCAAATTTGCTTTTATCTTTTTCTGCAGCAGCAGGTGGTCCATCTTCCTTATCTGCGTCACCAATACCTTTGTCTCTTGCGTTTGGTATCATCTTTGATAAAAAATCAGCAGTGTCTAATGTGTTCCTTGCTATAGATTGTATATCATATGCCATCTCAGTAAAGATTTCTTTAAGACTAGCAAGACCGCCTTTATCTACATTTTCGCTTGTAACATCCGCATACTGATTACCAGACAATTCATTAGCAGATTGTTCACTTGGTCCTGGTAATTGAAACTGCATTGACTTCGATAGAGCAGCTGGGCTTAACGTGGGTTCTCCTAGAATTTTTGCAGAGTATGGATTATTAGCATTGAATAATGGCTCCATTTTTTACTTTTTCCCTTTACTTGTTCCTGTATATAACCCAAACCATGCTGCCCCGGCGCCAACTACAATTGATACTAAACCAGACTGTTCGAGAGTCGGTGTTGGTATATCCATAAACCATATTGTTACTTTATACAATAGAAAGATATAGACTGTTAAGAACAACCTTGGAAATATTCGCCAAGCGTCAACTGCTCTTGCCATATGAATTAGTTTTGCATATGGGTTTACACCCAAATCTTTCATAGAAGTATCTATCTCTAGGTCTACACTAATTTTTTGTTTAGGTTCTGCTATTTTAATTTCTTTTATTTCTTCAGCCATTTATTTTCTCTCTGCTTCTCTTTGTTTTTGTTTTTCGTTTTCTTCTTTAATATGTGTAATCAACATATCAACATATACGTCCCTTTCCCACGGCATCATATCCTCAATTTCAGTCAAAGAATATTTATGATGTTGCATAAGAGAAAAATTAATCTCAAAATAATTCTCTAAACTATTGTGTGAAAGGGCTATGCGAAAAAATCGTTTAGTCCAGTCAACTTAACATCACTAATCTTTTTTGTTTTAGGATTCTCTACCTTAATTGTATGTGTTAATTTAGGCATAGTATCGAAAAACGACTGTAGTTTTTTGAATTGTTTACTATCCATTGATTCAATAAATTCAGTCAACTCTTTTTTAGTTTGGTCTTTGGCTTGATAAACTTTTTCACCTTTTTCTTCGTATATCTGTAATATACAAGTACCGATAACATCTAACATATTACTAGCGTCTATATTTTCGATACCACTTTCTAAAAATGAATCAATAGTAGGGTATGTCATAATTATTCCCATATCATCTGTTAATTCAATCTTATTACTATGTTCATCATCAACTTGTACTTCTACTTTTGTTAAATCTAATTCAACACTAGCATAAGTTTTTTTATCATCAGGACAAAGTATCTTTAGTTTAGAAATCTCGCCGACTGACTTTGCTCTTATATTTAAAAAGATATATTCCATGTCAAACATAGGCATAGTAGCCGCATTTAGTTTTTCAAATGTACATGATGAAACAATGTCTTTTACTGCATTGATAATTTGAGTATTATCTTTGCTTTCCATTGCCATCAACAATATCTTTTCTTCTTTTACCAAGAACGGACGATATTTTATTTTCTCGTCAGTACTTGGTACTTCCAACTCATAAGTTGGGGTATTCAGTTTAGGTAGTGCCATTATTTAATCTCCTTAATAATGTAATATTATGTAAATGGTGGGAATATTTTCCCTTTAAACAGTTTTCCTACTGGAACCTGTCGTTTAGCAGAATTAAATACTTCTCTGCCTGCTCTTTGTAACTCGATAGGTAATCTACCGAATAATCCTTTATCTGCACCTTTGACATCATGTATAGTTTGTTGACTATTGCCATAAGACATACCTGCAAACTTGTCAGTTGTAAGATTATACCATTGTTTGTATGCAAATCCTACATTTATTTTTACTATCTGATTTGTCGAACCATAATTATACTCTACAGCACTTAATGTCTGTGGGAAAACTTCTATTGCTTCAACACCATAAGTTGGTACATCTCTATCACCTTCACCGTCTAGTGAGCCTAATTGATATATTTGCATTTTGCCTGTATAATCATCATAGTATTTTGCTTCGTTTGTCAAGTTATTATGTGCCATCTTCATCCATAATTCTATGGCTTGTCTTTCTCTTAAATACTTATCTGCATAAAAAGAAGCGTTTATTGTACCTGCATATTGATGACCTGTAACCATATCAACTTCTGGTTCGTTACCATATTGTTTCTTTTGTGTAACTAAATCTTTACCTGGCATAGATACACTATCACAATGTATATTTAATTGTTGTCCCATTTGTCCAGCTAAATCTAGCATGGTAAAAGGGTCAGGGTTAGATGCTGATGATATTAAGTGTGAAGGTGTGTGCCCATTTGTGCCTTCAGAAGATTTGGTATTTTGAGCCTTCTTTAGTACTGTGCGTAAATTTGCTGGTACAGATAACTTAATAGCAAATCTTGCTGGTCTAGCATAACCTTCTGCTCTTGCCATAGTAGCACGAAAACGACCAATTGTGTTATCTGTGTTTGCACCTTTTTTAAGTCTAGGGTCTTTATCAACATTATCAAGACTTTTATCTCTAGGAAATCCTACTCTTATGTCAAAAGCACCTACTCGTTTGCCTGCTCTAAAAATAGCCATTAGTATGGTTTTCCTTTCTTAAATCTTGCGACTGGTAAAAATATTGCAATTGCCATTTCCTCAGCTGTTATGTTTAAAAATGATGTTCTCACTTGACTATACAAATAATGTTTAATTGTTTTTTTATAATATCTTCCTGATAATTCACCAATATTGTATCTTGTTTTTCTATCAAAATTCTTATCACTCGTAAATCTTGATAACTGTCTTAAAAAGTTTACTCTTGCACCTGGTGGCAAATAGTGAAAATTGATACCATAGAAACCACCTTTAGCAAAATCTATGGGAAATATCAAGGGAAATCTATCATAGTATGGTAATGTCTCTTTGAATTTAGGGTCATAACCAAAGAGATTCATTATACCATACTTAGGTGCTACAGTTGCTTTTCCTTGATTGATTAAACTTCGAGCACCAGGCTGACTTGTCATCGCTGATACCTTTCCTTTGTACCAATCATATGATTTGGGACCAGTTGTAGTGTCTAATATTTTATCGAATACAGTTGCCATATTACTATTTATATAGGTTTATAGATGGTAATTAACTCTTTCTTACCTTTAACTTTGATTTTATCTACTTCTACTGATTGTATATTTTCTAGTTTTTCTTGTGTAAATGATGAATATAGTAAAGGTGTTACTTTACCATTCTCGTCTTTATAATTTCTTGTTGTTGCTTCTAGTCTTGCAGCTAAATTAACTGCGTCTCCTATGACAGAATAGTCTAGTCGCATTTCACTACCCATATTACCTACAATACAAGTGCCAGTATTAACGCCAGAACCTATGTTAATATCAGGTAGTCCTCTTTCTTTAAACTCTGTTTTTATCTTGTCTGTTTCTTCAGCACACTCGATAGCAGTTTTGACTGCCATTTCTGCATGATTAGGACAATCAAGTGGTGCATTCCAAAATGCCATAATACAGTCGCCCATATACTTGTCAATTGTACCACCATTATCTAATACTATTTTACTCATACGGTTTAGATAGTCATTGATAACTTCAACTAAACCTTCCGGGTCATCTTTATTCTTATAGTGTTCTGAGATAGGTGTAAACCCTACAATGTCCATAAACAAGAAACTCATTTCTTTTCTTTCGCCACCTAGTTTTAGTTTACTAGGGTCTTTTACAAGTATCGCCACTTGTCTAGGGTCTAGATATTTCTCAAACTGTTTTCTTATTTGTTGTTTAAGTCTAAACTCTAATATAAATCTTAGGAATGTAGAATGAAATCCTACTACAAATGCTGTTAATAATATCCATGTGATATCAAATAAGACTAGACCATCAAATGCTATTGATGTATAATTAAGACTGCCTATCGTACCTACACCGAGTAGTAATGCGATAGACCAGTAAGGTGTGTATCTACAAACAACTATTATAACACAACCTACAAAAAATGCAAGCATTAATTCAAATAAATTATCAAATCTTTTGATAGTCTCACCATCTAGTATTGTTTGAAGTGAATTAGCACTTACTACATAGTCGTACTTCTCGCCAGTAGGTGTTGCTACTACACTTGATAATCCCTCTGCTGTCAAGGCAATAATTACAGTAGTTCCTGCAGCCGAAGAAAAGTCTTGACTTGCTGCTGATATTGTGTTAAACTGTTTGTTCCATCTCAACCATATTCTTGCGTTTGCGTCTGTATTGATTGTTGTATAAGCAGGCACTCTTATAGCAGTTACACCAAAATCATCTGCTTTCACTTGATAACTAGGGTCACCTACTGCAACTCGTATTGTTTCGATTGCCATATTAGGATAAACTTCATCACCTATCTTCATTAATAAAGGCACTCGTCTTACAACACCGTCAACTTCAGGTGCTGTGTTGATAACACCTACACCTTGTGTACAGTTTGCTAGTTTTGGTGTTGGTCCTACCATACCAGACCATTCATACAAAAAGTCTAGTGGGTTACCTATCTTTGCAACACCTCTTGGCACAGGATTAGATGTTCTCTTTTGTGTTGTACCAACTTGAGCAATAACTGTACCGTAACCTAATGCTTCACAAAAAGTTTCATCATAACCAAATCTATCAGGTTCACTAAACAATATAGGCATAACAATAACACCTGTTTCTGCTTGTCGTAACTCTACAATTAAGTTTGCTAGTGTATCTCTAGGCCATGGCCATTGACCATACTTTTCAATTGCTTCTTCATCTATTGTTATGATTGTTACATCTTGTGATGGTGTTACTTCTTCATTTGCTAAAAGATAGTCAAATGATTTAAGTCTTAAAATTTCTTTACCTGAAAAGTCTTGTAAACCAATATATATTAATACAAATAAAGTTACAAAGGCAGTGGTCCAATGTGTTAATACTTTTCTCATTAATTACCTTGCGTTGTTGATAGAGTACAACCTGCTATTACTCCACAAGTCATATCTACATTATAATCTTGGTCAACAGAACCCTGCTGTAATAAATTAAAGTCAACAGAATAACCATCTAATTCTACACGAGCCGCATGGTCACCTGAACCTGTTTGAGATATATCAACATCATGAGCATAACTACCAGTATCTAAACTTAAATCTAGATAGTGTTCGCCTGTTCCTGACTGGTTTATATCTACTGTGTTATTGCTATTATTTATGTCTACAAACAATATTTTATCTCCATCATTCAGTTGTTGTAAGTTTATGATATTTGAACTACTATTTAAATCTAGACTCATAAAATGTTCAGTTGTTGCTGTACCATCATTTCTTTGTGATAAGTTTGTTGTGTTTGTAGAACCATCAATATCTAACCATATTCTATGGTCACCTGTATCAGTTGCATAATCGCCTTGTGATATACTAACTGTATTTGTATTACCTGTTATGTCTAATCCGATACCATTATTGCCACTATTACCACTCGTTGTTACATTTCCTTGGTCAACATTAAGTGTATTATTATTTCCTGTAATTGTAGCATCACTAGACCAGTCTGTGCCTAAGAGAAAATTGTTTTCACCTGACTGTTCAATATTAATTGTGTTACTATCACCATCAACATTTAGTTTTACTCCATTACCTGTTGCTGTTTTAGCAGTATTAATAATTGTTGTCTGACCTGATGTAGATGTAATATTTACTGTTGAACTGAATACGCCTTCCTCTTCAAGTGTTTCTCCAAAAAAGGTATACATTCTTGCTGAATAAGTTGTGTTAGTAGAATTAAATTGTGTTTGGTCTAAAGTGATAATTAATTTACCACCATTACTACCATAACCATATACTGCCCAAGATTTCCAACCACTAAGGCCTGATGCTG
>ENA-ORXF01001484-ORXF01001484.1-marine-metagenome-genome-assembly--contig:-NODE-1484-length-15061-cov-3.663174_pt1 | contig 15061 bp, 7 predicted proteins | sample MGYA00237864_ERZ511476 | MGnify/ENA primary metagenome ERZ511476 (study PRJEB26306, sample SAMN06343908) | marine metagenome | isolation source: coastal waters | place: Atlantic Ocean: West Antarctic... | reverse complement strand
AAGATATCGACATGACGCCGCAAGTCTTATCTGTACTGGAAGAAAAAGATCATGATGGAAACACTAGAAAAGTTTTAGTTTTAAAATTTTTTTGTCGTGTCAATCAACGGTTACTAAACAAGTCCGTTTGTAGCAAAATAGACGTAAAACTATCAAACCTTGGATTAACTTATTTTAAAGCAAAATCTAGCTTAACACAAACGAAGGTTATGATTGCTAGTGTAGGTAAGGAAAGAGGGGCAATTGAAAACGTAGATAATAGTGAGTTGCAAAGTGCTTTATCTTTTAATACGCAGGATCAAAGAAAGGCCAGGAAAGAAAAAAGACGCCGATCCCGCAACCAAAAGAGTAAGGGTGATAATAGCAAAAAAAATAAAAGATTAAGAAGAACTAATCCTGTAAGGCAATCTTTAAATAGTAAGGTTGCTTTAGAACCAAAAAATTTAGCAGTAACAGCACAGAATGGATCAAAATTTAAGTTAATAAAAAATCAAAGTCTATACAATGGTGTAAAAAACATAGCATCGATCAGCGTCAACACATCACCATCTTTCCTAGGAAAGACATTTAAAGAGCGAAAGACAAGTCGAGCACTTAACCAAAAGCCAGAATTGATTCTCAGCATAGAAAAAAAGAATTACTCAGATGCCAGCCAGCACGATTCGATCTACAAAAGCAACCCTATTTCTTTTAGAAGATTTAAGAGGAGCTATAATAGATTAGTAAACACTAGCATCGATCCGCTTTCTTTGTTTGAAAAAGAAATTAACAAGGCCAGTTACCAGCAACAAAGAAAAGGAATAAGCAACAAACCCACAATTAGCCGGTTCGCAACCAAACAAGCCAGTGAAGTAATTGAGGAAATACAACGAAGAATATCAATTGTTTCAAAATCAAGGTACGAATTTAAAAAAGTTCAGAGCCAGTCAAAATTTAAAATTTTAGAATGTACAGGTAGGATTAGTTTAAAAGATTTAAAGTTGATGGGTTCAACCGGTAATATTATTTTTATTGCAAAAGATAGAAATGGTATTAATCTAGAATCACAAGATATTGTTTTCAATGTTAACGAAATACTAAAACAAACAATCAAACAATCCACAGAAGCTTTCTGCAATGTAACTAGAAAGCCTAGCGGGGTTACTAAACTAGTTATTAGTAATCTTACGCCCCAGTCTTTATTGGACGTTAACGTGAATGTTAAGAAAATTACACGCCAAGTAAACTTTTTAGAAACATTTTATGATAACATAGTAGGCGATCGAAAAATACCTGCCAATTCCACACTTTCAATAATCGATGGAGCTATTGATTCAAATCCTAAAACCCCTGTTAACTTTAATGCTAGCGAAAGTTTATTTTTTAGAACAACATTGAATTATAGAGGTAAAGCCTATCAAAACGCGCATAGCGCGTCAATAAAAGGTGTCCGCGGCAGTAAAAAAAATGATAATATTCCAAATTTAAATATTATTGCAAAATTAGACGAATTCTCTAGAGGTATTAATGTAGCCATAACAAATATTTCAGACAATGTTGTTGCAGTAAAGCTTAAAAAATATCGATACACATCTTCAGCAAAGGGAATGTTGCTAGAAACCCACGATCTAGATCGCAATATAAATAAATTTGTATTCTTAAGTCAGGAGACAGGTTCAAAAAAAGCAAGATCTCTTAAACTTTTTGACACTGATGTTTTCGAAAATAAAGTTTATATGTATGTTGTTGAATGCATTATGAAAAATGGTGAAAAAAAATTAGCTACTGATTATTTTATAGAAAAGTATGAAGAAAGAAATGAGATATTAAAAATTGATAATATCACTATAGATGCTGAAAATTTAATACTTGATGCATCCGCTAGCTTAAACGAAGAAAGAAAAGCAACGCGAACAGTAAGTATTAATTTTAAAATAAGCAAAATTAAGACGGAAGTAGATAAAATCATTAAAAACTTATTCGGTAATTTATTTGAAGTATATAAAGAAGAATTACAAAAAATAAAAGATGTTCAAGGGTTAGTCTATTCAATTGAAGTACAACGAATTGAAGAATTAACTGGCAATACTATAACAGTTGATAAAATCACTGCTGATAAAGACGGTCAATGTAATTTTACTGATACAACAGCCCCGGTATTTTCAAATTTAATTTATAAACTGATACCTCGTGTCCGCCCAGCCAATGAAGTAATTGCAGCAGTAGTCGCCCAAACGCCTAATTTAGCAAAAAGGACCTTAAACTCACCGATTAACTTTGTTTCTGCAGCAGCCCGTGTAAATGCAAAAAATAGAAATAGTGGTGTATATACATCAAAAAAGAATAAATACAACGACAGACAAGTATTTAAAAGAGGCAGAATTAGAACGCCGAAAGATATCTTAAATCAAAACGCTAATGATTTATTCGCAGACGCATCAACTGGTGATATAACATATGTTGAAGTTGGTGGGTTGTCATCGTCTAGAGTTTATGATGAAATTAATTTCACAAAAGGTACAGTAAGCGAGATAAAACACACTCATTCATTAGCTGATTCTAACAGTTCATTAGTTAACAATATGATCACAAAGTTCTATGAAATGGAATTCAATTCAAACAACGATTATCTTGTTGATTTTTATGCTGTTTTTATTAAAGAAGGAACACATGTATACTTAGACGGCGCAATTCATAGCACAGATACATTAGTAGCAGACAAAAGATACGCATACTTAATTAAGCATACCGGTAGTGTAGGAGTTATCGAATATTATGTTGTCCCTATTCTTAAAAATGGAAAAATTCTAGATCCTAAGCTTGTAACAGCACAATTAATTAAATAAAAGGTAATTTTTAATGGCGATAAACTTAAATAAAGTAAAGGTTAATTTAACTGCAAATCAAACAGCTAATCTGCCCTCAGTAGCAGGAAGTTTAATTGCTTCTTTAAAAGAATTTACTGATAGTGCACCAAAAACAGCTGAAGGGGAGATCGCTTTTACAGATGAGGATACATCAGCAAGATATATTCGCCTGCAACGAAAAGGTCTTAATATATTGCGAACAGAAATTATTGCTATTACCGAATATATTCCGGTTGCAGTAGGTAATGATTTAGATGAAAATGTTAATAAAATCCAATACCAGTTAGGCGATAACAAACAGGTAAGTATAACAAATGTTGCTAGATTAATAGAACTGCATAGACAGATTAGAGAATATGTTATGAGTGCTACAGAAGCTGTACTTAAAAAAATGTACCCAGATATCTACAAGCCTAGGTTTTTAAAAAAATTAAAAAAAGTAATTAATGATAATTTTGAAAACTTAGTTGAACCTGACATAGAAACTACAATTTTAAATATCGCAACAGTTGTTAAGGAATCAGAATCGGGCAGATTTGCAAGAATTATAAAGCGAAATGCAAACAATCCTTTTTTAATTGCAACAATGGAATATTTTATATATGAAAACTTAATCAATACTATTATTTCATATTTAGGGCAAGTAGCACAGATTGATGAAGTAGCTTCAAAAAATTGGTCAATTGATAATTTTAATAAATTAAAAAGTTATAGTCCGGAAAATGTGTTTAAAGGAATAATAAAAAATTTATATACGTCAAGCTACACGACAAGGCTCGGCAACGCAAACTTCGTTGCCAAAAATGTTTTAGATATGCACAAAAATTCTTCCAATTCTAATATTGATATATTTACCAATGCGCAATCTCACTTAGTTAGTTTAATATCGCTTAAAGACTCAGCCAGCGTATTATCAACCAGCAGCAGAACTGATAAATCAAATTTAGAAATTGACTCGGGTAATGTACGGTATGGTATTAATGGAGACTTGGCTAGATCAATTAATAAGTTAAAAAGTATAGAGTTTAAAGACATGGCAGCGGGTCTTCCGTCAGGGACAGGTGAAGATAAGAAAGCAATTGGTATCCGAAATTTCAATTCAGACTTAAACATGTCAACACTAAAAAAAGTTTTTTCTTCCATTGAAACAGCATCAGGCGAAAAAACAGGTGATATCTCAGAAGGTATAAATGAGCTTTTAGCTGCACTATCATATGATTTTATTACTTTTGCAGTATGCAAAAATAACGTTGCAGATCAACTGTCAAGTCTCAAAGGATCAATTACCGGTAATCATAAGGATATCCTAAACCAATATTTGGAAGCTTCGCTTGGTGCGTCACCTAGTGATCAGCACACCCGGTCTGGCGCAGTATTAGCAACAAGAAACGAAATCCCAAACAAAGGGAACGTTAACAATAAAAGATATTTTGGAAATTTTAGCTTACCTTTGGCCGGCCTAAGGCAGGACAATATGCCGAATCAATTCGGTCAAGTTGATAGTGACGTTTTTTACACACCGCTAGAGTCGACAAGGAAAGAAGTAGGTGAAAATGGCCAAGGTTATATACCCGCCCCCCAATATTTTATTGAAAATGCAATTGAAAGAGCCGGCGCAGATGACAATGGAAATGTTAATATTGATTTTAAAGAGTTAGATAGCTTTACTGATGAATATAGAGCAGCTGCTGATAATCTTCATTTAGATATCATGACATTAATACCAGATACGAATAATAACCTTGAGCACATTGGTCGGAAATCAGCTGGAACAAAAGGCGCTTTTTTAGGAAATGATAACAACACCTTAAGTTATCTTAAAAATTTAAATGAAGAATTAGCACAAGATATTCACGACATAATCATGGAAGGACGAGACACTGAGACAAGTATACTTCCTATATTGGCAGTATTTATATCAGATGTTCCAGACAGTCAAAAAATTAAAAATTTTATGTCGATTTTCTGGTGTCTTATTGAAAGATATAGCAGCAGACTGGGTTTCGCCGATAACGGACGCAAATTAGTTACAGATGCTCTCAGAGATAAGGGCAATGTACACGATGACTTTGTAGAGACGATTGCTAGTATGGTCGAATATTATAACGAATCCGCTGTACACGGGTTTTTAAATGATACTTGTAATTTTGATCTAAGATCTGGAGGCGTAGGTAAAAAGAAGCTTCATAAATCCAGGAAGAAATTCACAGTTGTAATGGCTGAAGCCGGAAATGTTGTCCATAGTAATGGAAAACACACCAAAGACAAGATACCTTCTGACAAGGCATTAAATAGCGACGCGCTAGGTATCCCTAGAACAAATTCTACTGTTTTCAATATTGAGCCTGGGCAGATCGATAATGTTTTTGATAACTGTTTTGGTAATGGTAACAGACACCAGAAAATCAGAAAGACTGTCAGGAACGGGGCCCAACCATTTGGTTTTCACAGGATACTCCACAGATCCTTAGTCGCTGTTGCATTCGGAAAAGATAGTAAAATCGAGAGTGCATTAGGTAAAGACTTGGCATGGGGATCCAATTTATCTAATATAGCTGACAGGGATGACGAAGACGATAAGACGACTTTGATGTTCGACTTGGATTCTAACAATGACGTCAAATTAACAACAGGCTTAGGAACGTTAGGTAGCATATGTCAACTTAAACTTCATCATCGATGTTTAATTTGGATATATTATGTTTATAACTTGCTTCGAAAAACAATTCAAATTCACATTAAAGCAGGTAGCTCCGGTAATCTTGAGCTTAAGATCGACTATGATCAACTGAGAGGTTTGAGAGACGCCTTACGTGGTAATGCAAGACCAGCAACGGCAGGTTCAAAACGACATTCTTACGATGAAGCAAGCGCAATTATTAATGACTTATATCTAAAAGTTGACATTAGACAAGCTAAGATTAAAGACACATCAGCATTATTTACTTTACATGCTGACGCGCTAAAAGAAGTTAAGCGAACTGCTAAGAGTGTCATAGCAGGAAACAGTACGCAAGATAATAAGTCATCCTTAGCTATTAGTACAATGATAAAATTAAAAATATATTCTGATGCATTGACGCTAAACAATGACGAGTCACCCGCTTTAATAACTCAATCTTTTCAAAAAAACTATATGACGACCACAGATTCACTACTACCTCGAGACATATATTTTAGTGCAAATAAATCAAAATTTATGTTAAAATATATGTCTACTCCTGGATATGGATTTTTAAAGAATGAAAAGCGAGGAAATAAATCTGTTTTGCACGTAGGGATTCCTAATTCTATGATAAGTGCACTTCGGTTAAATGCTTTTGAAGAGACAGATGACATTCGTTACTTAGATAGTCCTTACGTTTGCATTAGCGTTTTTAAAAAGAGTCACTTATATCCGGATTATAACTTTCATCCAAAGAATTATATTTTTGATACTAGCGCAAATATTTTAGATTATAATCCAAAAAATGGTAAAGATGCACATCATTTATTAAATTTTAAAGATGACTCAACTTTTGATGAATTACTTAGAAGTATAGAAGTGAGTCGTTTTAAAGTAGATGAAAACGGTAATATGAATTCACGTGTTAGCAAGGGTTACGGTCAATCTGCCTATCATGGCTTATATCGTAAAGATGTTTTAATTAACCATGCAACAGATTATGTGTTGAAAGAATATAATAAATTAACAACCGGTCTAGACTTTGATGAATCTTCTTTTTTGTTAATTGATGAACCTCTAGACTTTAATAAAATTAACCCAACACTGTTACTTGGTGACAAATTATCAGGAGAATATCTTAAAATTTTAGAAAAGATAGGCAATCTATACCCGGAAACTGAGACGGATCAACAATTAAAAAGCGAAGTATTTAGATTGACCAAGCTCATCAAACAGTCTGCACCTTTTTCTTTTGTTAACCGATTCAAAAAAACAGTCATACCGAAGTCTTTTGACAAAGTATATTCGATCATTGTTAATGAAAAAGATTTTATTTTAAATACAGCAGAAGATATATTTACACAGCCAGTAGAATTTCATATAAATAGCAAAATCCAAAGACCAGAAAAATTAAAAAATTCATTCGGGAATAAGCTGTTTTTAAAATCTTCTAGCACAAACGTAGCAAGACCTACTAGTCAACAATCTAAATACGCAAAATCAATAGCAGAAAATTATCCTGAAGTGTATAATTATTCTGTTGCTTTATCACTCCTACCTACAGAGTTTGAACCGGGTGCTGTTTTAAAACCGCCCTTTAAGGAATCCCAATCACAAATAATAACAATGGAACCAGCACCCGACATTGGTGGTGCACACAACTTTAAAATAACATAAGGGTAAAAAATAATTTATGGACTTTATTAAAATTATAAAAAATAAAATTTCTGAAGCAATCGATAACACGATTGACGATTTATATGACGATGCTATTGAGATATCGCTAGAAGAGTCTGGTATTGAAACAGACGTTTTCGAAACGTTTTTATCTAGACCGGCTGATAAGATTAACTTACCCGAAATAGTTCGTGCAAGATCAACTTTTATTTATAATTACTATACACGAGATGAAAGGGTTCGAGAAGGTACGACTAATGCAAAAGAAAAAATATTATCTTTAGATGCCAGTCTAACTGAAGAAATATTTTTCCAGACAAAAAATAAAAAATTGCCCAGGTATGTCAGAATAGCAATTAAACCGCCTAAGATTAATGATAATTTGATCAATACAACGCCATTAAACCAGTTAGGCATTGATTTAGAAAAAAGTTTAAATTTAATAGTTACAGAAGGCGCCTCTTCGTCACAAATATTTACTGGTGTGGAATTAATTGACACAGGAAGAGAATCAAAATTATATTCAATGTTGAAAGGTACAATGGTTTTTTCAGAATTAAACGTTGAAAAATCTTCCCAAAAAGAAGCAGCTGCCAAGCTGCATTCAACATTAAAAGAAAAAGGTGGACTTTACGGACAAGATAAAAAGTTAATAACTGAAGCTCTATCCAATATAGCATCAGAAGGTTATAATTTAGCACCTTCTGACGTACCTGCTGATATCGCTGCATTTGCTAGTGATCCAGTCGGTAAACAATCTTTCTCAGTCCAGTTTAACAACTTGTTAATGGCAGACATTATTGCAAATTCAACTATAATACCAGATAACACATTCCAAGACGAAGTTAGAGGGCTTAGCTCTTTTTCTCGTGATGTTAAAAGAGAAGTATTGGGATCGATCCCGCCACCAAACACTTTTAGAGAAGCTGACTATGACTTACAAGTAAAAGCTATTCAACAAAGAGAAATCGTTGGAAGTGCTAATTATATTAATCAAATTAAAGCGCAATATCCTAAGATTAGATTCACTGGGTACTTGATTGAAAAATACGAAATCTTGCCTGATGAGAGCGTTGAATTTTTAGGGCGTATGTTCGTACAAGGGCACAATTCAACATTTGCAATTGATAATAGAGTTCGTTATGGCGCCGCTTATTTTTACAAGATAAGAACTGTCTGCCTTGTAGAAGCAATTGCAAGTAGTGAAAACAGAACAGACTCTTCGCTTAATCAAAACGTATTAGCAAAGATGCTAATGGCATCAGAAGGCGTCATGACTAGTGTAAGTTGCGTTGAAAAAATACCTCCTCCAGCACCAGTCTCTATGCGTGCTACTTTTGATTTTGATTCGTTAAAGCCTAGAATAAGTTGGCAATTTCCATTAAATAAACAGCGTGATATAAAACGTTTTCAAATATTTAAAAGATTCTCAATAGAAGCACCTTTTATTTTACTGAAAGAATATGATTTTGATAATTCTTTAATACGCGGCGCAGTACCAGAAATCGCACCAAAAGAAAGTATTGTTAAGTTGCCTCGACCGGTCCTTTCTTTTGTCGACATTTCACATGTGGAAGGTGAAAAACCAATATATTCAATTGCATGTGTTGACGCACACGGTATGAGTTCAAATTATGGCCCGCAAGTAAGAGTTGAAAGAGATCGTTATACGAATGTAGTTACGCGAACTATAATTAGTGGGCCTAATGCACCTAAACCGTATCCGAATCTTTTTATTAATGTTGACGCGTTTCAAGACTGCATCAAAGTTAGCGGTTATGATAGAATTAAAGTTATCTTAGATCCCGAGTATTACAAATTGACGCGTACGAAAGAAAATATTAATTTAACGAATGCAACAGCTAATGATTTTCAAATAAATACTGTTGAACAAACTACAAATGAAATTGACTTAGGTTTGTTAGCAATCGATCCTAACAATTTTAGGTATAAATTGCACTTTATGAACATAGATAATCAAAAAGACGCTATTGTTAAAATTAAACTACAAAACTTTGCTAGTCCAGGAAGTGCTGATGAAAATGCATTTGAGGTTAGCGCAGCAAAGTTTTCAGAAAAAAATATTAACTTTCAATACGGTATTGAATAAAAAAATTTACTATAAGCTTAATTATGCATATATTTATAGGTAATAATCACGGAGAATAGAATGGGATTTTTAGATCATAGTACAAATAATATTATCGTTGATGCTGTGTTGACTGACGCAGGTCGTCGTGCACTCGCAAGAAATGATGGGTCGTTCCAAGTGTTTCAATTTGCTTTAGGTGACGACGAAGTTGATTATGAAATAGTTGAGCATTTTGGAAGAACTGTTGGGAAAGAAAAAATAGAAAAAAATACACCTATTTTAGAAGCACTAACAGCCGGAAGTTTAGCTTTGAAACATAAGCTTGTGAGTATAGACAACGAATTTGTTACTCATTTCCCCTTGATGATAATTAGGGCAAACGCTGAAACAGTTACCGGAACTGGATCAACAATCCCAGTATTTAAGCGAACAAATGCAACAGGTGCTAATAAAACAAAAACAATTAACATTGAGGTTTCACCTGCAGCCGGAACTCCTGATGTCGATGTCCAATTAATTGACAGTTCGTTTAGGATTGAAGTAAATAATATTTTCCTAAGATTAGATAATGAATCACCTGATATTGTCTACACAGATAACATTTCTGTTTATGAAAAAGGTGCAAGCATCGGTGCGGGAAATGTAAGTGCAGCTGCTTCTTTTAATTTATCTTTAAAAGAAATGACAGATACAACATTTAACGTCTATAGTACATCTGGCGGAAACTTTATTAAAACATTCGTAAAGATAACTGGAATTAATTCCGGCATATCATCAACTTTTGAAATACGAATTGAAAACTAAACATACAAGGAAATAAAATATGGCTACCTTTAAAACAATATCAAGCGATGATATTAAAGAAACAACATCAGTATTGAATCAACTGGTTGACTTTGTCGAAGAAGATATATCTGGATCAAATACACGTAAAAAATTCCAAGTTTTTGTAACTAGTTCAGCTACAAATTCAATTACTTCTTCACTTTTCCAAACTGTCTTTGATCAAAATTACACCTTGCAAACTGCAAATGAATTATTTGATACGACAGTAGGTCTATATTATAATAGTACGACTGTAACAGGCTCGAGAACTAGTATTGATGCAAATGGGAAATTTTTGTTTCCATCACAGTCATTGATGATGCGTGAAAAGATAAGCGTCTATAAACAGTTTTCACAATTGTTGCTAGGTAGTTCAACCTCCAGATTTACTGCACCCTTTTCAAATGCAACATCAGGTAAAGACGAAATTGATGAAGCATTTTTTATCTCTTTTAAGCGCCTCTTTGTAAGAGACGGAATTAAAAGAGAGACTTTTGCAATGAAAATGATCCAAAGTTCGTCACAGCCCCAAGACACAAATGCCGCTCACCCACGTGATGTGAATGCAACAAATATTACGATCACCCAAGATCACCCAGCAACAGGTTCCGCGATTTTTACAGATGTAGGTTCATCAACAAGTGTAGAAAGGTCTCGAGCAGGCGGGGATGTAGGTAATATTGTTGATGCTTCTAATACCGGAACTACAGTAGGCTTAATGTTTTATCAACAAGGTATCGCAGTATTTGATTTGAAAAAAATATTAAATGGTAGCGGTGTAATATCCGGCTCGATATCATGTGTTGGTGATCATGCAACAACACCAGTAAGCGCATCATTGATACCTGGCTTTGTCACATCAGCATCGATCGATCAGATCTTAGATCATATTTCTGAAACACGCTTTGGTTCCGGCTCAAATACAGTCATGACATTCCAGAACAATACAAAAATTAACTCTACTTTGTACTTTTGTAGAGCAACTGCTGATGAATTTAATTTCTCAACAAACCCTTCTTACACAAACACAGAAGGTCGAATTAGAGTTATTGACACTGGGCAGGAAGACATTGAAAAATCTTTTGCTTTCGTATCAACTGTGGGGTTGTATGATGCAAACGAAGAATTACTGGCAGTAGCAAAACTAAGTCGTCCAGTGGAAAAAAATGACGAAAAGGACTTAACATTTAGAGTCAGATTGGACTTTTAAGGTAGGTTGATGTCGTTCGTTAAAATAGACAATAATAATTTTGAATATTCGGGATTGAAATTAAGACCTAATGTAGCGTTTATTTCTTCATCGATAGGTATGGGCGTGACCGGTTCTAGTTTTGTAGCACCAGTTAGATCTAAATGTCTAAAGCAGGTGATACCAAGTAATTTTGATTTGAATAATGATGGTAAAGTAACAATAGGTGAAGCATTAATATCAATTTTTACTAGTCCTGCTTTTACCCAACAAACAATGCAAAACCAGCCATTGAGTTTTGGAATAGTTAATAATCACATGCAAACTGTGGGTAAGGCCGGCCAAATTGAAAAAAATACAAAAACAATTGATATGTTTAGGTTTGACTTGCCTGTCTTTTTTAATGCAAATAGAACAGTAAAAAATGTTGTCCGCAATGTACTAATGCCATATCATCAACATCGATATGATAATTGTGCATTTACATACTCAAATTATCATTCACTTAACTTTTTTACTTCTGATACAGTTCCAACTGGATCTGCTTTAATATACCCGAATAAATCAGTTGATGGAACAGGAGTCTATAATTTACCTAAAAACTTTAGTGTTAATTTTTGGATTAACCCTAGGTACACTAATGAAAATTATAGAGCAGGAACAATATTGCATGTTTCTTCATCCTTAGCTGTTTCTTTGGTGTCTGGTTCATCGCGAGATGAAAATAATAATCCGAATGATTTTAAGTTAATGTTACAGCTAAGCCAGAGTGCAGACACACCACCCTCAGCAATTAGCTTAAACTCACCTTCTAGCGCTTACCCTAATGACCTAATTTTTACTTCATCACATACACTAAGTAAAAATCATTGGCATCACGTCTGTATACAGTGGTCAAATTCAGTTAATAATTCGACGGGTTCAATTTTCATTGATGATAAAGAAACAAATTTTCATATTCCATCAGCCTCAATCGCAGCCAATGTCAACTCAGATCCAAGCGGTATAGTTTTAGGTAATTATTTTGATAGCGACAATATTACTTTAAACAATCTATTAAATAATAGTTTGGCAACAACACAAGGATTTACTAGTATCGGAAATCCAGCAGAGACGCCTGTTAATGTTGATGAAAATACATTTTCACATCCGTTAAACGCTGAAATACACGAGGTGAAGATATATAACAAAGTACTTGAAGATCCAGAGGTTGTGTTTGAAACAGAGCGACAAGCAGCACGCAATAAAGGGCCTACTAATTTTAATAATTTAGTTTTTTATGTTCCGCCTTTCTTTTACCCAACAACACCGACAAGAGAAGTTCACATAACACCGTTCCAAACAATTACCAGTACAACAGACGATCCTTTCAATGTTGCATTTTCTTTTGGTGTAAATGGAAAACTAATTAACTTAGAAAACTTTACCAGAGAATTTGTCAGAGGTACTAATCCTAGATTGTACAACTTGTTTCCTGAAACTATAGACGGCACAATTCAAAACATAACTGCCGATCAATACATATACGACTCTGGGTCACATAAAAAGCGCAACATGACCATACTTCCTAATGACAATGGACTGTTCGAACCGAACTACTTTGCTATAGCTAGTTCTGAAATGTCTTCAAGTGCAAAATTCTATCAAAACCCACTGCAAACAAAAGGACTAGCTGATTATTCAATAATCAGCTTAGAAAACCTCATACCTAGTGGCGTAATTTATAAAAATTTAGCAGCAACATCCGGAAGTATGTACAATTCATTAGTAGCATCAACTAGCATTGAAAGTCCTGGTATCGGAAAAAGTGTCGACTTAGATATTGCGCAAAGAACAGGTGATAGAAGCAGTAATGAAATTGTAATTTATGACATATCGAACCTTTACTACGGAAACAGAATTCACCCAGGTTCTTTTGAATTATTTGAAAAGGACTTGACCGGATCTGATGGCAAGATACAGATAAAACTAAAAGATAATGAGCGCGGTTCCCTATATAGAGCTGATGCACTAACAAAGCATGCAAAATGGAACAATGTTGGTACTGTTTTATACGATGAAGGTATGGCCGTTGTAAAATCACCTCATCTTTTCTTTTTCAATAAAAATGAAACAAACGTTACTTTTCGAGGTGAACAAAATTTACACACAATGATATTAAATGTGCCGGCCTTTAAAGAAATGTTTACGTCATCATCCAACCCAACCTTTACTGTAATTCCGCCGTCTGATAATGCAAATGATGAAGAATTATCCACTTTATACATCACCACAGTTAACATTCATGACGATAACTTTAATATTATAATGAAGGCAAATTTTGCCCAACCCATCTTTAAGACAGAAGAAGATGAATTCATTATAAGATTGAAAGAGGATTTTTAATTGTTACTAGCATTAGATATATCGACAAGCTGCACTGGGTATTGCATCTTTGACGAGGATAAACTTATAGACATCGGAAGTATAAACCTAAGTAAACATAAGGGGTTGTTCGCGAAAGCAGCTCTAGTTAAATCTGAGATCTTAAGATTAAGCAGCACGTATCAAATTAGTAATGTTGCAGTTGAAGAAAACTTGCAGGCATTTCGACCGGGCCTGAGCTCAGCCAAGACATTAATGACATTGGCACAGTTTAATGGTGTTGTACGATGGATATGTCACGAAAGATTAGATGTGCCAGTTGTTTCAATTAACGTTAATACAGCACGAAAAAGTGTAGGTTTAAAAATTAACAAGAAAGATAAAACTAAGACAACGAAAGAAAAGGTGTTAGATTGGGTAGCAGTTGAGCTTCCGCAGATAGAATGGCCAACAAAAATATTAAAAAGCGGTCCAAACAAAGGAAAAGAAAGAATTTGTACTGAAGCATATGATATGGCAGATGCTTATGTGATAGGAAGATCTTTTTTGTTAGAAACATAATACTTATAGTTAATCTTGGAGAAATAATGAAAAAACTATCTAGAATACAGCTGAGAAAACTAATTAATGAATCACTTCTTAAAGAAGCACTCAACGATGCGGGTGGTGGTGATATTACTGCTATAAAGGCACCATGGAGAAACACCGGGGTATCTTTGATAACCGGTATTAGTAAAGGAAATAATGACTGTACACTAATAAAAGAAGGCTTTTCCGGAGACAGATTTGTTTTTTATAGTAATAAGCCCTTTAAAATTAACGAAAACGATTCCAGTTTTGGATCTTGCAAAACAGTTCCATCTGAACAAAGAGAGAAGTTAGGCGGCAATGAATGCCACAACAAAGTATTTAAGACTCCTGGGGCAAAAGTAAGATTTGATATATATGCATCAGAAAACAACCAATACATTCTTATAGAAGGTGTATAATGAAGCATATGATGTGGCAGATGCTTATGTAATAGGTAAGTCTTTTTTAACCAATTGTTGTTAATTTTTGGAAATATACGCTTTAATATAATACTTATTTCATAACAAAATAACACTTATTACCAGCTAGCTGGTTTAATTAAATTTGAGGGGTAAAAAATGGGATCAATAAATAGAAGACAGTTAAGAAGAATGATAATGAACGAGATACACCAAGCATCAGGTGAAGACATTCGAGAGTTTCGAGAGGAAGGAAGATTCCAGGGTGATTCTTTAGTGATTATTACATTAAAAGGCGGAACGTTCGATGATGTTCAAGCTAAACTCCAAACACGTCAAATGGCACCGCTCGTAGATCCTGCGAACAAGATCAAAGGAAGACATGACGTATTTATGATTCTCAATAAATTGGCC